>Ga0070684_100004260_pt1 | contig 10843 bp, 7 predicted proteins | sample KBSC723LmetaG_FD_65653 | JGI IMG/M metagenome (GOLD analysis project Ga0070684, IMG submission 65653) | Corn rhizosphere microbial communities from Kellogg Biological Station, Michigan, USA - KBS C7.2-3L metaG | ecosystem: Host-associated > Plants > Roots > Rhizosphere ...
TGCAGACCTGCATGTTGTCGTTGACGCACAGGTTGAGGAAGCGATCGAGCCGCGCGTTCGAGTGCTCGGGCCCCTGCCCCTCCATGCCGTGCGGCAGCAGCATCACGAGGCCGCTCACCCGGTGCCACTTCGCCTCGGACGAGCACAGGAACTGATCGATGATCACCTGCGCCGCGTTCACGAAGTCGCCGAACTGCGCCTCCCAGATCGTCAGCCCGTCGGGCATGTCCAGGCTGTAGCCGTAGTCGAAGCCCAGCACGCTGGCCTCGGACAGTGGGCTGTCGCGCACCTCGAACGTCCCTTGCTTCTCGCGAATGTGCGCGAGCGGGGTGTACTCGTGGCCGTCGTTGTAGTCGAGCAGCACAGAATGCCGGTGGCTGAACGTGCCGCGGCGTGAGTCCTGACCGGACAGCCGCACGCGCGTCCCTTCCGCCAGCAGCGTCCCGAACGCCAGCGCCTCGCCCATGCCCCAGTCGATCGGCTTCTCGCCCGCGCCCATCGCCGCGCGGCCGTCGACGACGACCACCTTCAGCTTCGGGTGCACATGGAAGTCGGCGGGCATCGTCGCGATCGCGCGCGTCACTTCCTGAATCTCCGCCGGCGTCGCCGCAGTCGGAACCTCGGGCACCTCGTTGTCCGGCCCGCCCTTGATGCGCGACCACGCGCCCGCGAACGTGCTCGGGCGCGGCGGCGTCTTCGACTTCGTCGCGATGTCCAGCTGGGCTTCCAACTCGTGCCGCTTGCCCGCGGCGATCTGGTCAGTCTCCTCGACGGTGATCTTCGGCTCACCGCCCGGCGTCGGGTTCTCGGCGTCGTACCCGAGGTACGCCATCCGGATCGACGGCTTCGCGGCGATGGTCCGGTACATGACCGGCTGCGTGTACGACGGCTCGTCGCCCTCGTTGTGCCCCAGCTTGCGGTAGCACCACAGCTCGATGATCGCGTCGCGGTGGAAGCGCTGGCGGAAGTCGACCGCCAGGTCGACCACCTGGGAGACCGCCTCCGGATCCTCGCCGTTCACGTGGAAGATCGGGATCTGCAGCATGCGCGCGACGTCCGTCGCGTAGGTCGTCGACTTTGCGTCGCGCGGCGAGGTCGTGAAGCCGACCTGGTTGTTCACGATGATGTGAACGGTGCCGCCCACGCGGTAGCCGTCCAGCTCGGACATGTTCAGCGCTTCGGCGACGATGCCCTGCCCCGCGAACGCCGCATCGCCGTGAATCAACAGCGGCAAGCAGCGGGTCCGGGCGCTGTCGGTGACGCGATCCTGCTTCGCGCGCACGCGCCCCTGAACGACCGTGTCGACCCACTCGAGGTGGCTCGGATTGAACGCCAGCGACACGTGCACCGGGTGCGTCGCCGGATCGGTCGCCGTCGGGCCGAAGGAGCGATCGATCGAGAACCCGAGGTGGTACTTCACGTCGCCGCCGCTGGACGGATCGTTCGGGTCGACCTTGTCCTGGAACTCGGCGAAGATCTCCGCCGCCGGCTTGTGCAGCACGTTGGCGAGCACGTTGAGGCGCCCCCGGTGGGCCATGCCGATGACGATCTCGACGACGTTCGAGCGCGCGGCGCGCTCGATCAGCCGTTCCATCATCGGGATCAGGCTCTCCGCGCCTTCCAGCGAGAAGCGCTTGTAGCCGAGGAACTTGTTCTGAAGGAACTGCTCCAGCACCTCGGCGCCGATGACCTGGTCCAGCAGGCGCAGCCGATCCGCGCGCGTCAGCGGCAGCCGGTTGCGGGTCGATTCCATCCGGCTTTGCAGCCACGAGCGCAGCTCGACGTCGTGCAGGTGCGCCAGCTCGACGCCGATCGTGCGGCTGTACGTCTCGCGCAGCAGGCCGACCAGCTCGCGCAGCGTCGTGCGGTCGGGGCCGGCGACGTTCTCGCTGCTGAACACCAGGTCCAGATCCTCGTCGGCGAGGCCGAAGTCCTCGAGCGCGATCGGCGGCAGCTTGCGCCGCACCAGCCCCAGCGGATCCAGGCTGGCGGTCAGGTGGCCGAGCTCGCGGTAGCCCTCGACCAGGCGCTGCACGCGCTCGGAGAGCAGGCGGACCGAGATGCGGTTGCCCGTGACCCCGACGCTCGCGCTGGCGGGCGTGCCCGCACCGGCGAAGATGCTCCGCTTGAACGCGACCGGCGGGACCAGCGCGCCCGCGCCGTTACCATTGGCGCCGTTGGCCTGGCTACCCGCAATGCCCTGGAAGTACCGCCGCCAGGTCGGGTCGACGCTGGATGGATCGCCGAGGTACTGAAAGTAGAGCTCCTCGACGAACGGCAAGTTCGCGATCGGGAGCTCGGCGAGCGCGTCGCCGTCCGTTCCGGCTGACCCGGGCGCGACGGCCGTACCGTTCGCGGGCAAGTGCGCCGGCGTGTCGCCGGCCTTGCGGGGAGATCCTGAACCATTCACCTTCGTGTCGAGACCGTTGGGCATGTCCGTCCGTGCCGATTTTGGCGGGCGTCATTATAAGGCTCCGCGGCCGCGTTGTCCGCCCCGTCCTGCGGGTCATTTTTCCGTCGTCCGTCGGAAATTCAGCCGTTTTCGACGGGGTCGGCCGGGGTGGGGCCCGGCGCGAGGGTAAAGAAGAACGTGCAGCCCTTCCCCTCCTCGCTCTCCGCCCAGATGCGGCCGCCGTGCGCCTCGACGATGCCGCGCGCGATCGACAGGCCCAGGCCGATGCCGTCGCGGTTCTTCCGCTGCGCCTGGTAGTAGCGATCGAACACGTGCGGCAGCTCGTCGGCCGGGATGCCCGGACCGTTGTCCGTGACCGAGAACCGCACGAGCTCGCCGTCGGGCGCCGCCCGGACTGTGATGGTCCCGCCGTCAGGTGTGAACTTCACGGCGTTGCCCACCAGGTTCGAGAACAGCTGGATGACGCGATCGTGATCGCACCGGATCGCGAGCCCCGACGAGACGTCGGCGACCAGCTTGTGCGACTTCGCCGCCGCGAGCGGCTCGGTCACCTCCAGCACCTCGTCCACCATCGCGGCCACGTCCTGCGGGTGCTTGCTGACCGAGAGGCGCCCCGCCTGGATGCTCGCGAAGTCGAGCAGATCGCGAATGAGGCGATTCATGCGGTTCCCGGCGCGCTGGATCGCCTCGACCTGGCGGCGCGCGCGCTCTTGCTTGTCCGGCGGCAGGTTGCTCTTCAGCAGCAACGACGTCGACGCGAGCACGACGCCCAGCGGGTTCCGCAGGTCGTGCGAGACGATCGCCAGCAGGTCCTCGCGGGCGCGCAGCGCCTCCTGCGCCTCGCCCACCAACCGCACGTTCTCCTGCTCGACGCGGTGCTGATTGGTCATGTCGTGGATGATGTTGACGACACGATGCACGCGGCCGCCGCCGTCGATGACCGGCACGGCCTCCAGAAGCACCCAGCGTTCGATGCGCCCATCGAGCGACCTGATGCGGACCGCCCGCTTGTCGCGCCGCCCGCTCAAGGCACGCCCGCCCGGCAGATCCTCGATCCGCAGCGGGTGTCCGTCCTCGTCCCACAGGTGGAACCCCCTCAGGACCTCCTCGCGCGACACGCGCATGAACTCGATCCCCCCGGACAGCCCGACGATGCGGGCAGCGGCGTCGTTCGCGTAGATCATCCGCCCCTCTCCGTCGAGGACGGTGATCCCGTCGGGCAGCGCGGCCAGCACCTGTTCCAGCTCGTCGCGCGAGCGCGCGACCGCCTCCAGCGCCGTCGCCTGGGCCGCCTCGCGGCGAAACACCTCGCAGATCTCGTGACCGACCTCGGCCATCAGCGCCAGGGTCTTGTCGTCCGCCGCCCGCGCGCCACGCGCGTACAGCTCGATCGCCCCGACCGCGCCCGACCGATCGCTGATCGGAAACGCGCACGACGAGGTCAGCCCGGCCGCCCGCGCCAGCTTCGTGCGCGGCGCCGCGGACGCCGTGCCGGACGCCAGATCTTCGGTCCACACCGGCTCGCGCCGATCGAAGGCTTGGCGCGCCGGATCGTCGCTGGCGTCCTCGGCGATGACGGTCACACGCGACGCCTCGACGACGTCCGCCCGCTTGAACGCTTCCGACGCCCAGATCGATCGACAGCGCAGGGCGCCATCGTCGGGACCGGCGATCCAGTACAGGGCCAGCGGCCAGTCGAGGTCAGTCGAGATCGCGCGCAGGATCTCGGCGACCGCCGCGTCCAGCGTCGCGCTCTCCAGCAGCACCCGCGCCGCCGCCTGCCGGATCGACGCGTGCGTGTCCGCGGTGGCTTGCGTCGCGCTCACGCGTCACGCGCCAGGCGGATCCCGCTGAACTGCCAGCGTGTTCCCGCGGGAAAGAAGTTTCGGTAGCTCGATCGAATGTGGTCGCGCGGCGTCGCGCACGAGCCGCCCCGAAGCACCATCTGGTTTGACATGAACTTTCCGTTGTACTCGCCGAGCGCGCCGGCCGCCGGCCGATACCCCGGGTACGGCAGGTAGGCGCTCGCGGTCCACTCCCAGGCGTCGCCGTGAAGCTGGGAGACGCCGCGCGCCGCGGCGTCGGCGACGGGGCGGGGATGAAAGGCCTCGCTGTCGGCGAGGTTGTCGTGCGCGCCGACCGGGACGGCGGCGGCCGCGGCTTCCCACTCCGCCTCGGTCGGCAGGCGCGCCCCCGCCCAGCGCGCGTAGGCGTCGGCTTCGTAGTAGTTGACGTGAACGACGGGCTCGGCGTCGATCAGCGCGCGCCCGCCGTCGAGCGTGAACAGCGTGTCATCGCGCCAGTACAGTGGCCGATCCTGACGTGTCGCGGAGATCTCCGCCCACCCGTCGGATAGCCACAGCTCCGGGCGCCGGTAGCCGCCGTCGTTCATGAAGGCGCGGTACTCGCCGCAGGTCACCAGGCGCGACGCGAGCGCGTGCGGCTGCAGCAGCGCCTGGTGGCGCGGGCACTCGTTGTCGAAGGCGAACGGCTCGCCGTTCGCGCCCGGAACCGCCGCGCCGATCTCGACGATGCCACCCGGGCGCGCGATCCATCCGAGCGCCGGCGCCCGTCCCGACGCAGGCGCGGGCGACTTTCGGTACGCGGGCCAGGCCGGGTGGCCGCCCAGCAGGTGCTTGATGTCGGTGAGAATCAGCTCCTGGTGCTGCTGTTCGTGGTGCAGGCCCAGGACGATGCGCGCACGCAGGTCGTCGCGCACGCCGCCCTCGATCTGCTGCAGCACGCACTCATCGATCCGCTGCCGGTAGCGCCGGACCTCGTCCAGCGACGGCCGCGTCAGCAAGCCGCGCGCGGCGCGCGGGTGCCGCGGCCCAACCGCCTCGTAGTACGAGTTGAACAGGTACTCGAACGACGGATCGAGCGGCGTGCCTTCGAGGACGAACGTCTCGAAGAACCAGGACGTGTGCGCGAGGTGCCACTTGGTCGGGCTCGCGTCCGGCATGGACTGCGCCTGGCAGTCTTCAGCCGAAAGCGGCGCCGCCAGACGATCGGTCTGGCGGCGAACCTCCAAATATCGGCGAGCGAGCCCATCCATGCTCGCCGAATATAATGCGCGCGACGCGCCGGGGCGCCGCTAGTCGGGCTTTGCCTGGTTTTTTCGGAAGGACGCGTGCGTGAGGAGCGGCGAGCTTTGCTCGCCGCGCATCATCGCGGGAGGGTTCGGGAACCCTTTGAGGGTTCCCGAGACAGCTAGAGCGCGTCCTTCGCGGCCTTCACCGGACGCGCCTTCAACACCTTGCGCGCGGGCTTGGCCTTGAACACCGTCAGCTCCTTCGTGAACGGATTGATGCCCTTCCGCTCCTTGGTGGCCGGCTTCTTGATGACCACGAACTTCGCGAAGCCAGGCAGCAGGAACACGCCGTTCTTCTTCAGCTCCTTGTAGCCGACAGTGGCCAGCGATTCGAGCACCGACTTGACGTCCTTGCGCGACAGCTTGTCGGCGTGCTCTTCGGCGAGTTTAGAAATGAGATCCGACTTAGACATCGGCTTGGCCATGTGCGTGCTCTCCTTTTCTGCGAGTGAAAATTCCCGGCATTGTGGGTGAAACGCGACGAACTTGGAAGGGAAAAAGGGCCTTCTCCGTCGGTTCTTTCGTCATGTTGCACGTTCTTTCAAAACTGGCGCTGCGATTTGGTAGCGGTAGTGGGGGCTTTCGTCGTCGGTGTCGCCGTCGGGGCGTACCCGGGTAAGGCGGCGGCTTCACGTTCCGTGTAGAGGCGCAGCGACAGCGTGTCGTCGCGATCCGCGAACACGCGGGTATGCAGCGGCAGACAGTCGGGCGCCTGGATCGTGAGATCCATCGGCGCGCTCCCGCGCGGCCGGACGATCTCGAGGGGCGCGACGCCGAGATCCTTTCGGCCCCATAGCACGTGCGCCTGGCGGCGCGCATCGGCGATCAGCTTGATCTTCACGGTGCCGGCGTCGGGGCGATCGTCGGACGCGGCCGGTTCCAGGTCGCCGTAGACCGGCGCGGGGGCGGCGGGCTCGGGCGCGGCCGACGCATCGGCGGCGGGAGCCGGCACCGGCGCCGACGCAACGTGGCCCCGCGATGAGCAGGCGAGCGCCGGCAGCGCGACGGCGAGCCACGCGAGCAGCGGCCGCTTCATGGCGCTTCCCCGCCGCCCGCCCTGTCCTCGGGCGTGTCCGTCATGGTCGGGAGCCGGCGCGACGCGTACTTCACGCCCGGCTTCGGCACGTACCCGGCGATCGGTTTCGTCAGCGTCCCCTTGACCCGTCCTTCCAGGACCTCGACGGGGATCGGCGGCTGCAGCTCCCGGTAATAGCCGCGCGTCGGCAGGCGCATCTCGAACACCTCGCCGCGCGACCAGAAGACGCGCCGGCTGCCCGCCGCCACGTTCCCGGTCGCGCGCCAGCGCCGGTGATCCAGCACGAAGCTGAAGATCCGCATCGCCAGATCATTGAACAGACGGTGGCAACCGTGTGAGAAGCGCCCGCGCAGCGACGGGTAGTCGAACGACCCGTGCGTGCGGATGCCGTTGTCGAAGAAGCGCGGGCCGTCCGGTCCCTTGCGCATCTCCTCGTGGATCGCCGCGACCATGCCGTACGCCGAAAGGAAGCCCGGACCGGTCTCGTCGTAGTTCGTGACGCGCACGTAGGTGCCGCCGACGCGCTTCTCTTTCGTCATCGATCCCAGCGGCGAGGTCGCGGGCGGGATCCAGACCGGCGCGGTGACGATGTGGCGCCAGACGCGCGGGCCGACGTCGGAGCCCTTGAAGCGGTAGTACTCCTGCCCGTCGCTCGCCAGCTCGGCGCGCCAGCCACCGACGGTCGTCCGCCAGCGCACCAGCGGGACGCGCTCCCCGCGCCACTTCACGAACAGCGTGAGCTGCGGAAAGCGCTCGCGCGGCTGCGGCTGGCGCACGCCCGCGGCGTCGAACGGAAAGTCGTACCAGACGTCGCCGCGGTCGATCTCGACCGACAGATCCATGGTGCGGCTGTAGTACTCGGGCGGCGTGGGGAGGCGGACCGCGACCCTCAGCCAGCGAAAGTCGTCGCGCGGGTGGCGGCGGAAGAACGCGACCGCGTCCTCGGGCGTCGCGATGCCCAGCGCGTTCATCGTCGCCTCGCGCGACGCCGTCGCCAGATCGGGAACCCGGTGGCGCGCGCCGTCCGCGCCCAGATACGTCGGATAAGCCGGATCGGAGACCGAGCTACCGACGCTGCCGTCCTCGATGAAGCCGCCCGCGTGCATCGCGCGCTCGGTCAGCACCCGCCCCAGCGCATCGAAGTCGTTGTCCAGCGGCTGCCGCGCGAGCGCCTCCAGCGTCGCCCGCTTGATGTCGGCCTGGTCCATCACCGCGTGCTTCTGCTGAAAGTCGAGCATCGCGGTCCGCATCTCGGTGTCGTACGCGCCGGGCTTGTGCTTGCGGGCGTCCATCAGGCCCTCGCAGGCGAGGCGCTTCTCCGCCTCCGCGAACGCGAGCCGCTCGGCCTCGAAGCGCAGGTGCTCCTTCGCGTCGCGGGCCATCTTTCCGTCGCCCTCGGCGAGCGCCTGCAGATCGTCGGTCCCCGCATCCGGACGCGCCGCGCGCAGGCGCTGCCCGCGCGCGCGGTGCTTCGCCAGCTCTTTCTGCTCGGTGCTGGCGCCCCAGGTCCGGATCTGCTCGACGGCGAGCAGCGCGTCTGCGTCGAACGCGCGCGCGCACGCCCCCTGCGCGTCGATCAGGAAGCGGCGCCGCAGCACGCTGAGCGCCGGCGGGATTCCGTAGAGCTCGAGGTAATTGCGCTCGCCGGCCGCGAGCGGCTGGCCGTCGCCGTCGCTGCGATCCGCGGCGAGGCCCGTGAACACCGCCCGGTAGCTCGCGCCTTCCAGCACCGACGGCGCCCACGCGTCGGAGAGATCGACAGTCGTCAGACCGCGCGCGCGCGCGGCGTCGGCGTCGACCTGATTTTCGTCGCTGCCGACAACCTGAATGGCGCGTCGCTCCGGCGGAAGATCCGACAACGCGGGCAACGCGTCCGCGGCGGCGATCGGATGCGCCCGCGGGCGCGGCGGCGGTGCGGCGGCCGTCAGGGTAGGCGCGCGTGGCGCTTCGATGGGCGCGCTGGGCTTCGCGCGATCACACGCGAGCGACGCGGCGAGCGACGCCACGATCGCGACGTGCGCGACGTGCGCGGCAGGAAAAAACCGACTGGTACGCGTTGTCAGAGCTGCACTCACCCCACGAGAAACTTTCGGAGGAATTCCTTTCGCGCGTACTATAGCCGGCATGAAACGGACAATCGTGAGCGCCCTGGTCGCGGCGTCATTGCTGGCGGCCATCGCGAACCCGGTCTCCGCGACTGAGGTTGGCTACAACCGCAAGTTCGGCCTTGGCGTGATGGTGGGAGATCCCACCGGCCTCTCCGCCAAGCTCTGGATCGCGCCGACCAACGCGCTCGACTTCGGCCTCGGTTTCTGGGGCTACGGCGTCAACAACCGCTGCGTGAACAACGACTGCACCCGGTACGGCTACAGCAACGGCACCTTCCACATGGACTACCTCTGGCAGTCCAACATCGTCCGCGGTCAGGCTCAGCTGGACTGGCACATCGGCGTCGGCGGCCGGACCGTGTGGTGGGGCGGCTGCAACAACAACTGCTTCGAGCTGTCCGCGCGCGCCCCCGCGGCGGGCCTCGACCTCATGTTCCAGAACCCGGCCTTCATCGAGATCTTCTTCGAGCTCGCGCTCGGCGTGATCCTGCTGCCCGGCATCTATCCTCAGGTCGAAGGCGGCCTGGGCGCCCGTTTCTACTTCTAGAGTCTTATTCGGCTTCGTCGTAGCTCTCGACGAGCTCGTTGGCGTCGATCTCGCCGGTGCGCTCGGGGATGGGCGACACCTCGTGGGGGATGCTGCCCAGCTCCTCGGCAGGGATCGGCAGGGGCGTCGCCGCGCTGTCGATGGTCGCCTGCGGGACGTCGACCGCCCCGCCTTTGCGCGCCTTCCACCTGGCGAGGGCCCGATCCAGCTCTTCGTACGAGATCATGGTTCGAGCTTACTCCCCTGCCTTCCCCGTGTGAATCGCCTCAATGTATGAGCTTCTTGTAGTGGATCCGGTGGGGCTGGTCGGCCGCCGCGCCCAGCCGCCGCCTCCGGTCGGCCTCATAGTCCTGGTAGTTGCCCTCGAACCAGACGACCTGGCTGTCGCCCTCGAACGCCAGCATGTGCGTCGCGACGCGGTCCAGGAACCAGCGATCGTGGCTGATGACGACCACGCAGCCGGCGAACGACAGCAGCGCGTCTTCCAGCGCGCGCAGCGTGTCGACGTCCAGGTCGTTGGTCGGCTCGTCGAGCAGCAAGACGTTGCCGCCCGAGCGCAGCACCTTCGCGAGGTGCACCCGGTTCCGCTCGCCGCCTGACAGATCCTTCACCCGCTTCTGCTGGTCGGTGCCCTTGAAGTTGAAGCCGGCGACGTAGGCGCGCGCCGGGACCTTGCGCTTGCCGATCTCCAGTATCTCGGCGCCCTGGGCGATCTCGTCGAAGGCGGTCTTGTCGCCGTCCAGCGTGTCGCGGCTCTGGTCGACGTACGCCAGCTTGACGGTCTCGCCGATGCGCAGCGCGCCGCTGTCCGGCTTCTCCTGGCCGGTGATCATGCGGAAGAGCGTGGTCTTGCCGGCGCCGTTCGCGCCGATGATGCCGACGATCCCGCCGCGCGGCAGGTTGAACGACAGGTTGTCGATCAGGAGGTTCTCGCCGTAGCCCTTGCTCAGCTTCTCCGCCTTGACGACCACGTCACCGAGACGCGGCCCCGGCGGGATGCTGATCTCGATCGCCTCGTCCCGCTTCTCCGTCTCCTCTGCGAGCAACTGTTCATACGCGGCGAGGCGCGCCTTCGACTTCGCCTGGCGCGCGCGTGGCGATGCGCGCACCCACTCCAGCTCGCGCGCGAGCGTGCGCTGACGCGCCGACTCGGCCTTCTCTTCGCCCTCCAGGCGCTTCCGCTTCTGGTCGAGCCACGACGAATAGTTGCCCTCCCAGGGGATGCCGGCGCCGCGATCCAGCTCGAGGATCCAGCCCGCGACGTTGTCCAGGAAGTAGCGATCGTGCGTGACGGCGACGATCGTCCCCGGGAACTCGTGCAGGTGGTGCTCCAGCCACGCGACGCTCTCCGCGTCCAGGTGGTTCGTCGGCTCGTCCAGGAGGAGCATATCGGGCCGCTCCAGCAGCGTGCGGCAAAGCGCGACGCGCCGGCGCTCGCCGCCCGACAGCTTCGTCACGTCCGCGTCCGGAGGCGGGCACCGAAGTGCGTCCATCGCGATCTCCAGCGTGCGGTCGAGGTCCCAGCCGTTGGCCGCCTCGATCGCGTCCTGCAGCTTGCCCTGCTCCTCGAGCAGCTTATCCATCTCGGCGGGCTTGAGGTCCTCGCCCAGCTTCAGGTTCACCTCGTCGAAGCGGGTCAGCAGCTTCT
>Ga0070684_100004262_pt1 | contig 10842 bp, 12 predicted proteins | sample KBSC723LmetaG_FD_65653 | JGI IMG/M metagenome (GOLD analysis project Ga0070684, IMG submission 65653) | Corn rhizosphere microbial communities from Kellogg Biological Station, Michigan, USA - KBS C7.2-3L metaG | ecosystem: Host-associated > Plants > Roots > Rhizosphere ...
ATGGCGAGCTTCCGCGACGCCAAGATCGCCGAGATCCGGAGCCAGGTGGGGGACGGGCGCGTCATCTGCGGCCTCTCCGGCGGCGTCGACAGCGCCGTCGCCGCGGTGCTGATCCACGAGGCGATCGGCGACCAGCTGACCTGCGTCTTCGTCGATCATGGGCTGATGCGGCTGGGCGAGGCCGAGCAGGTCGTGAGCCTGTTCCGCAACAGCTACAACATTCCGCTTGTCCATGTGGACGCGAGCGAGGATTTCCTCGCCGGGCTCGAGGGCGTCAGCGACCCGGAAAAGAAGCGCAAGTTCATCGGCTCGGAGTTCATCAACGTGTTCGAGGAGGAGGCGCGCAAGATCGGCGGCGCCGACTTCCTCGCTCAGGGCACGCTCTATCCTGACGTGATCGAAAGCGTCAGCTTCACCGGCGGTCCGTCGGTGACGATCAAGAGCCACCATAATGTCGGCGGCCTGCCAGAGCGGATGAACATGAAGCTGGTCGAACCGCTGCGCGAGCTGTTCAAGGACGAGGTTCGCGAGCTCGGCCGCGAGCTTGGCTTGCCCGAGGCGTTCGTCCAGCGGCATCCGTTCCCCGGGCCGGGGCTGGCAATCCGAATCCCCGGTGAGGTAACGCGCGAAAAATGCGATATCCTGCGCAAGGCCGACGCCGTCTATCTCGAGGAAATCCGCAACGCGGGCCTCTACGACGCGATCTGGCAGGCGTTCGCGGTGCTACTGCCGGTGCGCACGGTCGGCGTGATGGGCGACTACCGGACGTACGATTATGTCTGCGGACTGCGCGCCGTCACCAGCGTCGACGGAATGACCGCCGACATCTATCCGTTCGATGCTGAGTTCCTGAGCCGCGTCGCGACGCGCATCGTCAACGAGGTCAATGGCATCAACCGCGTGGTCTACGATTATACGTCGAAGCCGCCCGGCACGATCGAGTGGGAGTAGGGAGATGCACCGCTCGCGCCTCAACGGGATCCTGATCGACTGCAACGTCGAGGACATCGACGCAGCGGCGCGCTTTTGGGCCGAGGCGCTCGGGCGGCCGATCGACCAGGATCATCCCGGCACCCGCGGCAATTACGTGATGCTCGAGACTCCGCCCGATGAGATCAGCGTGCAGATCCAGCGCGTCGACCACGAAAGCCGGGTCCACCTCGACATCGAGACCGACGACATACCCGCTGAAGTGGCGCGTCTCGAGAAGCTCGGAGCGACGGTCGATCAGCGGCTCGACCGTTGGGTGGTGATGCGTGCCCCGAGCGGCCAGCGGTTCTGCGTGGTGCGAGTGCAGCGCGATGGATTCCCGAAAGGAGCGACGACCTGGCGCTAGCGTGAGGCCTGGCCGTTGCCGCGACGATTGAGAAGACCTAGGCTGCGACGAGCAGCGCAAGGGGGGCGTTATGCGTAAGCTGCTTCCAGCATTTCCGACAGCATTGGCCGGAGCGCTCTACGCCTCGGCCGCGCACGGGTCGCCGCCGATCGTCAACCGCGATGCGCCGACGACCTGCACGGTCATCAACCAGCAGGACATCAATAACGCCGGGCGAACTTCGGTTGCCGAGACGATCGGAAAGCTTCCGAGCTCGGCGAGCAACTGTCCGCCGCCGCCGCAGGCATCGACACAGCTCAGCCAGTTCGCACGCGATGTGCTTTCCGTTCACAATGCGGAGCGCGCGAGCTTCGGGGTCCAGCCGCTCCAGTGGAGCGACGTCCTCGCTCAACATGCAACGGACTATGCGCAGGAGCTCGCGCGCATCCGCCAGCTTATTCACGCTCCTCGAGCGGGGCGGGGAGACGAGCGCGAAAACATGCTCAGCGCGCCGGTTGGTTATTCGACCTTTCAGATGATGCAATTGTGGACAAAGGAGAAGGCGGGTTTCGTTCCCGGCACCTTTCCGAACGTCGCTCGCGACGGCGATGTCAGCAAGATCCTCCATTACACGCAGATGATCTGGCCGACGACGACCTACGTCGGTTGCGGAACCGCGGTGGCGAACGGCTTCATTTGGCTGGATTGCCGCTATTCGCCGGGCGGAAACAAGGATGGCAAGCCACTAGGCCAACCCGCATATCGCCCCGAGCGTGGCTAATAAAATCATCGGTTAACAGTAACTTGGCGTTTACCGGAACATTGACTCAGCCACTGCTGTTTTGCTGATCAGAGTCGGCGAACAACGGGCGAGGGCGAGCAGTGCGAATCACGACGAAATGGACATTTGCCGGCGCTGCGGTGGTGGGGCTGGCCGGCTGCACGACGACGACGACGAAGCCGAAGCTGGCCGAAGCTTCGCCGGCGGCCGCGGTCAGCATGTCTCCCTATACCTGGACGCTGGGCAATGCGCCGCAGGCGCACAAGGATATGGTCGCCGAGTTCGGCCGGGTCGGCCTCAAGCCCGGCCAGTATCTCTGGGCGAGCTCGATCCCGGCCGAAGGGGAGACCCGCATCGTGATCGATCGGCTGACCCAGATGGCCTATGTCTACAAGGCCGATGAGCTGATTGGAGTGACGACTGTCTCGACCGCCAAGCAGGGCCACATCACGCCATTGGGCCAGTGGACGATCCTCGAGAAGCGGCCGTTCTACCGCTCCAAGAAGTACGACAATGCGCCGATGCCGTGGATGCAGCGGATCGACGAATATGGAATCGCGCTGCACGGCGGCGGCACGCCCGGCTACCCCGAGAGCCACGGGTGCATCCATTTGCCGATGAAGTTCGCACAGAAGCTCTACGGCCTGACGAAGGTCGGCACCGAGGTGGTCATCGAGGGCTGACAAGCGCGGCTGCAAGCGGCCGCCGCGCTTGCCAATCTGATTAGCGCCGGCCGCGGCCGCTGCGCGTTTCGGCCGAGCTGTTGGTGCCGAGCGTCGCGGCGTCGGTCGGATCGGTTTCCATCGCCATTCCCTCGGTCTCGGTCTCGGTCTCGGCCTGGACCTGGCCGGACGGGTCGTGGGAAATGCCGCTATTGGTCATGCCGGTCCGAAGCGGCTGATAGTTTGCGTGGCGCTGCTGCCTCCACGCATCGAAATCCTGGTGGAAGCGCTGCTCGCGCTCGCGGCAATAGTCCTGATAGTCGCGGTCGAGCTCGCTCATGTGGCGGTCGCGCCAGCTGCGATAATGATCGTCGGGGCTCGCGCTGAAGCTGCGGCGGTTCTCCTCATAGTCGCCGCGGAAGCCACCTTGGCCGTATTCCCGATTGCTCCAGCGGTCCTCGTCGGACCAGTCGCGCTCGTGGCGCCCGAACATCATCCCGCGATCGCGATCCCTGTCACGGTCTCGCTCGCGGTCGCGCCAATCTTCACTGCGGCCTCGCCAGTCGCGGTCGTGCTCGCGCCACCCGCGTTCGCGATCATTGTCGCGATCGCTTTGTCCGCCATCGATTCCATAGCCGTCGCCGATATAGCCGTGCGCCATGTCGAGATCCTCCTTCGGTCGTCAGTTTTCCGGCCGTGCGGCCTTGTCAGGATAAACGAACGTGAGGGCGGTCGGATGCGCGATGGTGCAGGCCTTCGCGGTGCTGGGCGCAGCCGAAGGTGCGTTCAGCGCGGCGCCTGGGCTGCGTCGACCGGGAGCCGAAGCCTGGTCAGCAGTCCGGGCCGGTTGTCCTCCAGCACCAGCTCGCCCTCGTGCAGGTGGGCGATCGATTGGGCGAGTGCGAGGCCGAGGCCCGCGCCTTCGTCCGAACGGCTCGAATCGAGCCGTCCGAACCGGCGCAGTGCCTCCGCCCGGCGCTCGGGCGGGATTCCCGGCCCGCGGTCGGCGACCTCGATCTCGATCTGCTTGTCGGTCCGGCGAAGGCGAATGTCGATCTCACCCCCACCGGCGCCGTAGCGAAGCGCGTTCTCGACGAGGTTGCTGAGCGCCTGAGCGAGCAGCTGGCGATGGCCAAACAGCGGCACCGGCCGCTCCGGCTTGTCGAGGCGCAGCACGACCTCGCGCTCGTCCGCGACGGGGTCGTACATTTCGGTCAGCTCGGCGGCGAGCTCGCCGACGTCGAACCAGGCGAATTGCTTGCGGCCGGTAAGCGCTTCGGAGCGGCTGATCTCGAGAATGGTGGAGAGGATGCGGATCAGCACGTCGGCATTGCGGACGACGCTTGCGAGCAGCTCTTCCTGCTCGGCCGGGTCGCTCGCCTCGGCTGCGGCGTGCGCGGCGGCATGAAGGCGGCTTGCGGGCGAGCGGAGGTCGTGGGCGAGCGAATCGGTCAGCAGCCGCAACTCCTCCATCAGCATGCTGATCCGGTCGAGCATGGCGTTGATCTGCATCCCCAACCGGTCGAACGAGTCGCCGGCGCCGGACAAGGGAACGCGCTGGCTGAGGTCGCGCGCGCTGATCCGGTTGGCGACCGCGGCGATATTGCCGATGCGCTGCGCGACGTAGTGGGCGAGGATGACTCCGCACAGGAGTCCGAGCAGCCCGGCCACGAGCAGCGCCAGCAGGAGGGACCGTTCGAGCGTCGCTCGAAACGCCAGGTCAGCCCCGACCAGCCGTCCGCTGACCAGCCAATTTTCCTTCGGCAGGCGGCTGAGCACGATTTCCGCCTGGTGCGGGCTCGGCTGGCCGCGCAGGCGGATGACCGCGCTTCGATACCCTTCCTGCATCGGCTCGAGCGACGGCGTTTCGGCGAGATTGCCCTGGAGCTGACGCCCGTCGGGGCCGATCAGCGCCACGGCGGTCTGCGGGTCGGCGTAGGCGAGCGTGTCGTCGATCGCCTCGTCGAGCGCCTTCTTCCCGCCGCTCCGGTAGACGTCGGTCAGGACCTTCGACTGTTCGGTGACCTGGCGATGAAGGCTTGCGACCGCTTCGTCGTGGGTCCGGCCATAGATGAACCCGATCACCGCGAGGTTCGAAAGCAAAGCGAGCAAGCCCGCGAGCAGCGCGATCCTGAGCGTGGTGGGCACGAACCGGCTTGTAGGCGGTCAGGCCGCGAGCATGTAGCCCGCGCCCCTCACCGTGTGCAGCAGGGGCTTTTCGAAGCCTTCGTCGAGCTTGCGCCGGAGGCGGCTCACGTGAACGTCGATGACGTTGGTGCCCGGATCGAAATGATAGTCCCAGACCTGCTCGAGAAGCATGGTGCGGGTGACCACTCGCCCCTCGTTGCGCGCGAAATATTCGAGCAGCAGATATTCGCGCGGCTTCAAATCGAGCTTCTTCCCGGCGCGCTTCACGCTTCGCGACAGCGGATCGATCTCGAGGTCGCCGACCGTCAGCCTGTGATCGGCGGGCCCGACCCGGGATTCGCGCCGCCGCAGTAGCGCATTCACCCGCGCGAGCAGCTCGGCGAAGGAAAAGGGCTTCACCAGATAATCGTCGGAGCCGCACTCGAGCCCCTCGATACGGTCGCCTACCGAGGCGAGCGCGGAAAGAATGAGGACCGGCGTTTCGATGTTCGCGGCGCGGAGCGCCCGGAGGACCGAGATGCCATCGAGGACCGGTAGCATCCGATCGAGGATGACGAGGTCGAAGGTGCCGTCGGTTGCCCGGAACAGGCCGTCTTGGCCGTTCGTCGCCTGTTCGACGCTATGCCCTTCCTGGCCGAGACCCTTGGCGAGGTAGGATGCGGTTTCGCGATCATCCTCTACCAGCAGGATTTTGCGGCCCATTGCGGCTCCAACTTAAATGGCTTCTCGCCGTTTTATATGACTCCGCACGGCGGCGGGAGGGAGTCTTCCCGCAGCGCCGTGCGGAAATCTCCCTCGTTACTTGCTCTTCGTGGTGGTCGTGGAGGTCTTCTTGGCCGTGCTCTTCATCGGCGCCTTCTTGGCGGTCGAGTGCTTACGGGCAGCAGCCTTGTGCTCCGCGGCCTCGGTCGCAACCGATTCGTGCTCGGCCTTCGCCTGCGCGGCGATCGACGAGTGACCCTTGCGCACGTGATGGCGGCTCTTTTTCTTCGACATCTTCTTGCCGGAGGCCTTGGTAACCGTCGTCTTCGCAACGGTCGTATTGCCCTTGGTCGACACCGTGGTGGTCGCCTTGGTGTTGCCCGACTTGGTCGTGACGGTTTTGGTCGACGGCGTGGCTTTGGGAGCCGCAATCGCCGGCGTCGCGATAATCGCCAGCGCGGCGACCGAGCAAATCAGTTTTTTCATCGATAAATCTCCTCGTCCCCGGCACCGATCTGCCGGTCGGACGGGCCATAGGAAGGCGGAAGTCACACCCTCGTTTCACGCCGATTAAAGCTTGTTCATCGGCCCTTCCGGGCGCTTTGCCTCTAGGGCCATGCGGCGCTAGGTTCGCGCTCGCCGATGATTGCACAGAAGACCCGTTATGCGCTCCGCTCGCTTCTGTTCCTCGCAGAGGAGCAAGGCGGCGCGCCGGTGCAGCTCGCCCGGATCGCAGAGACTCAGCGGGTGCCGCCCAAATATCTCGAGCTGATCATGCTCGACCTCAAGAAAGCAGGGCTGGTGAAGAGCGCCCGCGGCCCCAAGGGCGGCTACAAGCTTGCGCGGACGCCCGAGCAGATCTCGTTCGGCGAGATCGTGCGCACGATGGAGGGCCCGATCGCGCTCGTTTCGTGCGCCAGCGTCAATTTCTATGCGCCGTGCGGAGATTGCCAGGACGAAGCCACCTGCGCGATTCGCCGCGCCTTCTCGATCCTTCGGGACCAGAGCACGGCCGTGCTGGATTCGATCTCGCTCGCCGAGGGAGCGAAGTGGGAGGAACGGCTCGGCGGCGACAAATAGCGCCGGCGCTTTAGCGGAAAATACCGACCTGGCGATCGGCGGTCGAAGCCAAGGCAAGCATCGAATTGTGGCCCGGGATCGAAGCCGCGGCGGCGCGGGCGTGGGCGACACTTTCCGGCCGTGCGAGCGCTACTGTCGGAATAGCGAGCAGAGCGGCCAGAATTACGTCGCCGACGAGCTGGCGATCAATCATCAGAAGCTCCAACTTCAAACCACGCGGCACTCCCGCGCACTTGCCCGCACGACGAGCAACGGCTGAACTAGGTTCCAAACGTTTCGCGGCCGCAATGGCCTTGCACTGGCGGCGCGAAGGGTCGGGCGCTAGAAGGCGCCGCCATGTCGACCTTCACCATCGACACGAGCACGAGCCGGGCGACGCCGTCGCCCGTCCCGGGCAAGCGCATGACGGCGCCGTCGATCCGTGCGCGCAAAGTCGCCGAGGGGGATAGCTTCCGGACCGAGCAGCCGATCGTGATGTTGACTGCTTACACGATGCGGATGGCACAGCTGCTTGACCCGCATTGCGACGTGCTGCTGGTCGGCGACAGCCTGGGCCAAGTGATCTACGGGCTGCCCTCGACCATTCCGGTGACGATGGAAATGATGTGCGCGCACGGCGCCGCGGTGGTCCGCGGCAGCTGGCATGCGCTGGTCGCGGTCGACATGCCCTTCGGAAGCTATGAGGCCTCGCCCGAGAAAGCGTTCGAATCCGCGGCCCGGATCATGAAGGAGACCGGCTGCGCGGCGGTGAAGCTCGAGGGCGGCGAGGCGATGGCGCCGACCATCGACCTGCTGACTCATCGCGGTGTGCCCGTCATCGGTCACGTCGGCCTGACTCCGCAGGCGGTCAACGTCCTCGGCGGTTATGGCGCTCGCGGGCGCGAGGAGCGCGAGGCGGACAAGATCATCGCCGACGCGAAGGCGGTCGCGGACGCCGGCGCCTTTTGCATCGTCGTCGAAGGGGTGATGGAGAGCCTCGCCTGCGACATCGCCGGCCAGGTCGCGCCGCCGGTGATCGGCATCGGCGCGTCCGCTGCCTGCGACGGCCAGGTCCTGGTGATCGACGACATGCTCGGCATGTTCGAGCGCACGCCGCGCTTCGTGAAACGGTACGACGACCTTGCGACGCGCATCGGAGAAGCGGCGCGGACTTATGCCGAAGAAGTTCGCTCGCGCAGTTTCCCGACGGCCGACCAGACGTACAAGCCCAAACCCCACCCCAACCCCTAGGGGAGGGGGCAGGGGGAGGGCTTTGCGTTTCGCGCCATTGCCGCTAGACGAGCCGCCGCCAGCTTCCGTTCATCTCGCGTGGGGAAGGGGAGCGACCGGCAATAGGATTCCCGAGCGAACGGACTGAGGCACGTCTTTGGCGCAACCCCCGGACATTAGCGAAACCTTCGTCAAGGAAGTCGACGAGAACCTTCGCCGCGACCGAATCAACGATTTCTTCAAGGAGAACGGAAGCTGGCTGATTGCCGGACTCATCCTGTTCCTGGCAGCCTGCGGCGGGTTGATCTGGTACCAGCAGTACCGAGAGAACCGTACCGAAGCGCAGGTCGAGCAGCTTGCCCAGATCTATAAGGCGATCGCGGTCGGCAACACTTCGAAGGTTCCGCAGCAGCTCGACGAGCTTTCGACCAGTGGAAGCAAGGCGGTTCGAGCCTCCGCGCTGTTCACCCGCGCGGCATTCGCGGTCCAGGAGAATGACAACAAGCTGGCCATTGCAACCTACAAGAAGGTGCGGGACGACAGTTCGCTTCCCGATGCGTACCGCAACGCGGCGCTGGTCCGCGAGACCGCGCTCGAATTCGACCAGCTCGATCCGCAGCAGGTGATTGCCCAATTGGCGCCGATCGCGAAGGCGGGGAATCCGTGGTTCGGGTCGGCCGGCGAAATGACCGCGCTGGCGCTGATCAAGGCCGGCAAGACGAAGCAAGCGGGCGAGCTGTTCGCGATGCTCGCCAAGGACAAGAGCGTACCCGAATCGATCCGCAACCGCTCGATCCAGATTTCCGGAAGCCTTGGCGCCGATGCGAGCTCGGCGATCGGCCCTCAGGCGCAGTAGGACAAGAATGACGATATTCAGGAACGTGGCGATTGCATTGCTGCTCGCGGCCTCGGTCGCGTCGAGCGGCTGCAGCATCTTAAAGCGGGGCAAGCACACGACGACGCCGGTACTCGGCGAGCGGATTCCGGTGCTGACGAGCGAGGGCAACGTGTCGCCGGACCCGGCAACGCTCGCTCTTCCGTTCAACCTGCCGGCGCCGGTCCAGAACAGCGGCTGGACCGAGTCCGGCGGCAACGCCAGCAATTCGATGGGCCAGCTCGCGCTCGGCAATGCGCTTCAGCCGGCTTTCACGGTTCAGGCGGGTCACGGCAGCAGCCTGACGATGCGGCTCGACGCGCCGCCGATCGTCGCCAACGGCCGCGTGTATACGATGGACACGCTCGGCGCCGTCCGCTCGTTCGATGCGCGTACCGGCGCGCTGGTCTGGGCGAGCCAGACGCCCGACGTGAAGGGCAGCGAAGCGTCGCTCTACGGCGGCGGGATCGCCTATGACAATGGCCGCATCTTCGCGACGAACGGCCTCGGGTTCGTTTCCGCTCTGAGCGAGAGCAACGGCGGCATTCTCTGGAAGGTGCGCCCAGGCGGGCCGCTCCGCGGTTCGCCGACCGTCGCCAACGGCGCGGTCTATGTCATCAGCCAGGACAACCAGATCTACTCGCTCAAGGAAGAGGACGGATCGACCAACTGGTCCGAAGCGGGATCGGTCGAGATCGCGGGCCTGTTCGGAGCGGCGTCGCCGGCGGTGGGACAGGGGACCGTCGTCGCCGGATTCTCCTCCGGCGAGCTCAACGGCTACCGATATGAAAACGGCCGTCAGGTATGGGGCGACCAGCTGCAGCGCACGAGCGTGCGCACGACGGTGTCATCGCTCTCCGACATCGACGCGGACCCCGTGATCGACAACGGACAGGTGTTCGCGATCGGGGCTGGCGGCCGAATGGTCGCGCTCGACATCGTCTCGGGCCAGCGCATGTGGGAGCTGAACATCGCCGGCATCTCGACTCCGTGGGTCGCCGGCGACTGGGTGTTCGTCGTCACCGACGAAGACAAGCTGATGTGCATCTACCGGCAAAACGGCCACATCCGCTGGATGATTCAGCTGCCGCAGTATCTCAAGGCGAAATCGAAGAAGGGCGACGTCCAATATTCGGGCCCAGTGCTTGCGGGCAATCGCCTGATCCTGACCGCGTCGAATGGGCAGGTGATCCAGATCGACCCGGCGACGGGTAGCTACAAGTCGCAGTTCAACCTCGGCTCGCCAGTCAGCCTTCCGCCCGTGGTCGCCAATTCGACGCTGTACATCTACGACGACGACGCGCGCCTGCACGCGTACCGCTAGGGAGTCGCAGCGGCGCAGCGTCGCTGCTATCGCTCGTCAATGCCCCTCCCGACCGTCGCGATCGTCGGCCGGCCTAACGTCGGCAAATCGACCCTGTTCAACCGTCTCGTCGGCAAGCGCCTCGCGCTGGTCGACGACCGGCCCGGAGTCACGCGCGACCGCCGCGAAGGGGAGGCGAGCCTGCTCGGGCTAGACTTCCGAGTGATCGACACTGCCGGCTTCGAGGATGAGGACCCGCACACCCTGCCGGGCCGAATGCGGCGGCAGACCGAAGCCGCTGTCCGCGAGGCCGACGCTGCGCTGTTCCTGATCGATGCGCGCGAGGGGGTGACTCCGCTCGACGAGGAAATCGGACGGTGGCTGCGCGTCGAGACCACGCCGGTCATCGTCGTCGCCAACAAGGCCGAGGCAAGCGCCGGCGACGCGGGCATTCTCGAATCCTACCGGCTCGGTTTCGGCGAGCCGGTGGCGATGAGCGCGGAGCATGGCGAGGGCGTCGCGGATCTGTTCCAGGCGCTTCAGCCGCTGATCGAGGGAAAAGCCTCCGAGGAGGAGGAAGAGGAGGGGGAAGGCGCGCCGCTCAAGCTCGCGATCGTGGGACGCCCGAATGCGGGCAAGTCGACGCTCGTGAACACCATGATCGGCGAGGATCGGATGATCACGGGCCCCGAAGCCGGAATCACGCGCGATTCGATCAGCATCCCGTGGGAATGGGAAGGCCGGCCGGTCCAGCTGGTCGACACGGCG
>Ga0070684_100004269_pt1 | contig 10837 bp, 10 predicted proteins | sample KBSC723LmetaG_FD_65653 | JGI IMG/M metagenome (GOLD analysis project Ga0070684, IMG submission 65653) | Corn rhizosphere microbial communities from Kellogg Biological Station, Michigan, USA - KBS C7.2-3L metaG | ecosystem: Host-associated > Plants > Roots > Rhizosphere ...
ATCCGCCTTGTCCACCCCCATGCCAAACGCGTTGGTGGCCACGATGACAGGCGCCTCGCCCTGCATGAACTTGTTCTGAATCTCTTCGCGCTGCCTGGCTTTCAACCCGCCGTGATAGAACAGCGCGGGAACTCCCATGCGCTGCAGATCGGCGGCAATGTCTTCAGCGTGTTTGTGCGTCGCCACGTAGACGATGCCTGGCTTCTCGGCGAACTCGACGCGCCGCAGCAGCGACTCGCACTTGTCATCCTGGGATGAGAACTGGTCGACCCGCAGCGAGATATTCGGCCGGTCGAACCCGTGCACCAGCACTCGAGGATTCTTCAGTCCCAGCCGCTGCACGATTTCCGCACGGGCCTCTTTTGACGCCGTAGCCGTCATGGCCAACACCGGCGGATGCCCCAGCGTCTCGACCACTTGCGCCAGCCCGAGGTAATCCGGCCTGAAGTCGTGCCCCCACTGGCTGATGCAGTGCGCCTCATCAATCGCAATCAGAGACACGTCGGCTGCCTTCAGCCGCTCCACTGTCTCCGGCTTACGCAACTGCTCGGGCGCGAGGAAGATGTACTCCACCTTACCCTGCTCGATGCGATCGAGCACCTCGCGTTGTTCGCTGGCCGACAGAGTCGAGTTCACCACTGCCGTCGCTTCGAGCTTCGAGGCGTCGATGGAGTCTGCCTGGTCTTTCTGCAGGGCGATCAGCGGCGACACGATGACGGTCGAGCCCTCAAGCAGCGCCCCGGCAATCTGGTAGACCGCAGACTTGCCGGACCCAGTGGGTTGGACGAGCACGGTGTCGCGCCCATCCAGTAGCGACTGGATGGCGTCATGCTGTCCTGGCCGAAGCGATTTGAATCCGAGCAGATTCTTCGCGGCGGATGCGATGTCGATGACCTTGGAGTTTGTTTTAGGCATATGGATTCTACTTGTTGTGTATGTGCGGGTGTTCGGTTATATCGGCACTGTCGAATGGGGTGCCCGTCAGGCTTTACAAATGCGGATTTCGCAACGAACCGGGCCTGCCAGGGCAGCTTCAGACATTTGATTCGAAGCAATTTCGGGTCTACGCGATGCTTCCCACCTTCAAAGTAGCTAAGGCGATTGACTAAAGGCCTTCGGCTCAGAGCGCCGCCCCCTGCAACTTTCGTGAAAGGTCGGGAAAGCGACATTCCGCGCTATAATCCCTCATCACTCACCATCGCGCTCGCGGAGGCCCTTATGAATCCACTTCTTCTGATCCCCGTGGGGATCGTTGCCCTTTTTCTGTTGACCATCATTTTGGGCAGCTTCTTTACCGTCAGCACATCTCAGGTCGCCATCGTGACGCGCTTTGGCAAGTTTCTGCGCGTAGCCGAGCCCGGCCTCAACTGGAAGATGCCCTACATCGACAAAGTGAGCGGTACGGTCAGCCTGCGGGTGAACCAGATCAGCCTCACCATGGAAACCAAGACGAAGGACAACGTATTCGTCACCATTCCGATTTCGGTGCAGAACCGCGTCCGTCCCGAAAAGGCATTCGACGCGTATTACAAGCTGGCCAATCCTTCGCAGCAGATCCAGTCGTATGTCGAACAGGTCATTCTCGGTCACGTCCCGGGCATGACGCTGGATGAGGTCTTCGCCTCGCAATCCAGCATCGCCCTCGCCGTCAAGCAGGAACTCGATGCCGATATGGCGGCCTTCGGCTACGAAATCGTCAACGTGCTGGTCACCGACATCGTCCCGGACGCCAAGGTGAAGTCTGCCATGAACGACATCAACGCCGCCCAGCGCGAGCAGGTGGCCGCCAACGCGCGCGGTGAAGCGGAAAAAATTCTCGTGGTGAAGAAAGCGGAAGCCGAGGCGGAAAGCAAGGCTCTTCAGGGGCAGGGCATCGCCAACCAGCGCCGGGCGATTATTGAAGGGCTGCAGACGTCGGTCGAGCAGTTCCAGCGCGCCGTTGAAGGCGCTACGGCCAAGGAAGTGATGCAGCTCGTGCTGGTGACCCAGTATTTTGACACCCTGAAGTCAATTGGCGAAAACGACAAGACGAACACGCTGTTCCTGACCCATTCGCCGGGGGCGGTGAAGGACGTGTCGGATCAGATTTTCGATTCGATGCTGGTGGCGGAACGAGCGACTGCGCTGAGCCGCTGACGTCGTCTTGCCGGTCTGGGCTCCGGCACGTTTAGACTGGAGCCCGGACCGGAGCCCTGCCAATGTCCTACATTCTCGCCCTTGACCAGGGCACGACCAGCTCGCGCGCCATCCTCTTTGACCAGGCCGGCGCCATCGCCGCCGTCGCTCAGAAAGAATTCCAGCAGTTCTATCCGCAGGCCGGGTGGGTCGAACACGACCCGATGGAAATCCTCACCAGCCAGATGACCTGCGCGGTCGAAGCACTGGGCAAAGCCGGCGCCCGCCCGCGCGACATCGCCGCCATCGGCATCACGAACCAGCGCGAGACGGTGATTGTGTGGGAGCGCGAGACCGGCCGTCCGATTCATCCAGCAATCGTGTGGCAGGATCGCCGCACCGCTGCCGTGTGCGCGGAACTCGAAGCGAGCGGCGCCGGCGATGACATTTCATCGCGGACGGGACTGGTCATCGATCCCTATTTCTCTGCCACGAAGATCCGGTGGATCCTCGACAATGTTCCCGGCGCACGAGCGCGCGCCGAGCGCGGAGAGCTCGCATTCGGCACCGTCGACTCGTGGCTCATCTGGCATTTGACTAGCGGCCAGCGCCACGTCACCGACATGACCAACGCCTCGCGCACCTTGCTGTTCAATGTTGTGGAAGGCCGCTGGGATCCCGCGCTGCTTCGACTCTTCTCGATTCCCGAATCTCTTCTTCCCGACGTCGCCTGGTCGAGCGAGCGGGTGGGCGAAGTCACGACCACGCTCGGCCTTGGCGGAGTCTCCATCGCGGGAATTGCCGGCGACCAGCAGGCCGCCCTCTTCGGCCAGCTCTGCTGGCAGCCCGGCGAGGCCAAGAACACTTATGGCACCGGCTGTTTCCTGCTGCAGAACATCGGTACCAGATTTGTCCGCTCGAAGCACAAGCTGATTACGACGATTGCCGCGAGCGCGCAACGCCGGCTGGAGTACGCGCTGGAGGGCTCGATCTTTATTGGGGGAGCGGTCGTGCAGTGGCTGCGCGATAATCTGCGCCTTATCGGCTCGTCCGCAGAGGTGGAGTCGCTCGCCGCGGCGGAGACGGACGCCGGCGGGCTCATCTTCGTGCCCGCATTTGTCGGACTGGGCGCGCCTCACTGGGATCCGCATGCGGGCGGCTTGCTCATCGGGCTGCGCCGCGATACGCGCCCCGGGCATATTGCCCGCGCCGCACTCGAGAGCATTGCCTTCCAAGTAGGTGACGTGCTTGAGGCTGTGCGCAGCGAGACCGGCGAAGCGCTCGCGGCCCTGCGCGTCGATGGCGGCGCGGCCGTCAACGACCTTCTCATGCAATTCCAGGCCGATATTCTGGGCGTGCCGGTGGTGCGGCCGCAGGTGACGGAGACGACCGCGCTCGGGGCGGCGTACCTGGCCGGACTGGCCGTCGGGTTCTGGCACAGCGCCGACGATCTGCGCAGCCTGCGCGCCGGCGACACACGATTCGAGCCGCGCATGGATCGCGATGAAGCTGGCCGCCGCCTTGCCCGCTGGCAGCGAGCCGTCGAGCGATCCAAAGCCTGGACGGAATAGGATCCCGCCTGTCGCAACCCGGGCTACGAACTGTGAAGTGACAACGGAAAACTGAGGATTGAAAACATGCCATCCCAATGCACCCACACAGCCGATCACGTGAAGCATGTGCAGCCACACTCGCATGGCTGCGAGGATTGCCTCAAAACCGGCGACTCCTGGGTCCACCTGCGCATGTGCCTCGAGTGCGGGCATGTCGGCTGCTGCGACTCCTCGAAAAACCGCCACGCGCGCGCACACTTCCACTCGACGCAGCACCCCATCATTCAGTCCGCCGAGCGCGGCGAAGACTGGCGCTGGTGCTACATCGACGACACCTATCTCTGAATCGCGATTGGCCGGACAGTCACCGTCTCGGTGCAGGCCGGCGAGCGGAGAATGTTCGCCGCGTCAGTCCGCCGAACGTGGTACTCTGCGGCGGGATCTGAAAACGCTTACTCATGGCGCGCCGATGTATCCACGCGTCTGTTGCAACGAAGAGTCCACAGGGGAGAACGGATTCATGCATTCGGAAGAAGAGCAGGCCGCTACTTTTTGCCTCACCCGCCGCGAAGCCCTGCAGGGCATCGCCACCGCCGCTGCCGCATCGTTCCTTGGGAGCTCTGCCTGGGCTGAGGGCGTGCCGCAGCCTGGTTCCGGCTCAAGCCCCGGCAGCGATCGGCTGCAGCCGTTCAACACGGATTGGCGCTTCCATCGCGGCGACACCCCGGGCGCGGATACGGCGGCCTTCGATGACGCGGAATGGCGCACGCTCGACCTGCCGCACGACTGGATGATCGAAGACATCCCGGGCGCTACCGAGGATCGCGACGCCATCTGGAGCCGTGGCACCGACCCGTTGCGCAATGGGCCCTTCGACCTTTATGCCAGCGAGGGGCAGGGTGCTACTGGCTGGACGGTGGGCGGCGTCGGCTGGTACCGAAAAGCGTTTCAGGCTCCGCAACTCCCGTCCGGCGGCAAGATCGAGATGCGGTTTGAGGGCGTCTACATGAATGCAGATGTGTGGCTCAACGGCACACATCTCGGCAATCACCCCTACGGCTATACCGGATTCGCATTTGATCTGACGCCGCACTTGAAACCAGGCGCGAATACACTTGCGGTGCGCGTGAACAACACGGGCAAGAACAGCCGCTGGTACTCGGGGTCGGGCATTTACCGCAAGGTATGGCTGAGCATTGCGGGGCCGGTGCGCATCCCGCAGTACGGCGTTTACGTGACCACGCCCGAAGTGTCGAAGAACGCGGCTACAATCAAGATCGAAACTGCTATCGAGAACGGCTCCGCGAGCGCGCGGGCGGTGACGCTGCGCGTACGGCTGGTCGATGCCGGCGGCAACACCGTCGCCGAATCGCAATGCAAAGCGCGGCTCACGCCCATGACCTTGTCGGTGCAGGTCAAGAATCCGCGCCTGTGGTCGCCGGCCGATCCGCATCTCTATCGTCTCGAAGCGACCGTCGAAATTGATGGACAAACTGCCGATGAAACCGCTGTGACCGTCGGGCTCCGCAAGGTGGAGATCGACGCCGCAAACGGTCTGCGCATCAATGGCGAGAATCTCAAGCTGCGTGGCGGGTGCGTCCATCACGACAACGGCGCTCTTGGGTCGGCCTGCATTGCGCGCGCCGAGGAACGCCGCGTCGAGCTGCTCAAGGCCAGCGGCTTCAACGCCATCCGAACCAGCCACAATCCGCCGTCGCCGGACTTTCTCGACGCCTGCGATCGGCTGGGGATGCTGGTGATTGACGAGGCCTTCGACTGCTGGACGCGCGGCAAGAATCCGCAGGATTACAACCTCTATTTCAAGGACTGGTGGCAGCGTGACATTGAAGCGATGGTCAAGCGCGACCGCAACCATCCGAGCATCGTTCTGTGGAGCATCGGCAACGAGATTGCCGAACGTGCCGAGCCCGAAGGCGTTGCGATAGGCCATCAGCTCGCGGCCCACGTCAAGCAGTTCGACGCCACGCGCCCGGTCACCGCCGCCATCTGCGCGCCCTGGGATCATCCGAAGCAGACCTGGAAAGACATGCAGTCGGCTTTCACCTACCTTGATGTGGGCGGCTACAACTACGAGTTGGCACAGTACGCGCCCGATCACGCCGAGTTCCCCCAGCGCGTCATGGCCGGTACCGAGTCGTTCCCGATGCAAGCCTATGAAAACTGGAAAGCCATCGACGCCAGCCCCTGGGTTATCGGCGACTTCGTGTGGACCGCGATCGACTACATGGGCGAGTCCGGCATCGGACACGTCTCCATTTCGCAGGCCGCTGACACTTCCGGCTTTTCAGAGTTCTACCCTTGGTTCAACGCCTACTGCGGCGACATCGATCTCGTCGGCAACAAGAAGCCGCAGTCGTACTTCCGTGACGTGGTGTGGGGCCGCAGCAAGGTGGAGATGGCCATCGAACGGCCCATTCCAGCCGGGTACAAGCAGCACGTAAGCCTGTGGGGCTGGCGCGACGAGCTGCGCAGCTGGACCTGGCCCGGGCGGGAAGGCGCGCCGCTGAAGGTGCGTGTCTACAGCCGCGCCGACGAGGTGCGGCTCTATTTGAACGGCAAACCGGCCGGCACGGCGCAACTGACGGAAAAGGATCAGCTCACGGCTGCGTTCGATGTGCCGTACGAGGCCGGTGAGCTGAAGGCCGTCGCTCTCAACCACGGCCAGGAAGTGGGATCGATTTCGTTCGCAACGGCCGGAGCTCCCGCGCGGCTCGTGCTTACGCCTGACAGGCGCCAGATCCGCGCCAGCCGCGATGACCTCTCCTACGTGATGGTCACGCTCGTCGATGCGGAAGGACGCGCTGTTCCGGATGCAAGCCTGCCAGTGCAGTTCACCGTAAGCGGAGCGGGCGAGCTGGCGGCCGTCGGCAATGGCAATCCCAAAGATGCCTCGAGCTTCCGGCAGCCACGTCGCCGCCTGTTTCACGGCGCATGCCTCGCGGTGCTGCGGCCATCAGGCCAGGCCGGTGAGATCACGCTGCGCGCGGAAGCGCCCGGGCTTGATGCTGCATCGATTGTGGTCAGGATCGCATGATCGGCGCGGCTCGGAGTTCGAGCTCCGAGCCGGCGCACTCGAGCCGAGCTTTGTAACAGGGCAGGACTTCAGAGCTTTGTGAAACTCGTTCCTGCACCGCGCCTGGCAGGGCTGAAGCCCCGTTCGATGTAAAGAGCGGCTTTTCGGCCCAACTGAAGTCGTGCCTTTTTCAAAAGAGCCCATGCGCGCCATGTTTCAGGAAGCCGAGTCGACGTGCTGCAAACAGCGCACGGAAAGTGGTGGATTGCTGCCGCTCCTCACCTTATCGCTCCTGCCGAGTAAACGTCAGCGAAGCCGAGTTGATGCAGTAGCGCAGCCCCGAGGGCCCGGGCCCGTCGGGAAACACGTGACCAAGGTGGCCACCGCAGCGCGCGCACGTGACCTCGATGCGGTGCATGCCGAAGCTGTGATCGTGATGCTCCTCCACGGCGGTCGAATCGGCGGGGATCATGAAGCTCGGCCAGCCGCAATGGGAGTCGAACTTGGCGCCGGAGTTGAACAGCAGCGCGCCGCAACCGGCGCAGTGATAATCGCCGGTGTCGTGGTTTTGCGTGAGCGCGCCTGTGAAGGGCCGCTCCGTGCCCTTCTGACGCAGCACGTGATACTGCTCCGGGGTCAGGCTGGCCTGCCACTCGGCTTCCGATTTCGTCAGCTTTTCAGGGGAAGAAGACATAATCGCTCCCTAGCTTTGGATGATCGAACCGGTGTGTGGGTCGCGCCGTCATCCTGCTGGTCGGGGGTGCGGCGCAGAATCGGTGGGCCAGCAAGGGTCCGCTCAGATCTCGGCGATGACGTCGATTTCGACCAGGATATCGCCGGGCAGCCGGGCAGCCTGCACCGTGGTCCGCGCCGGTGGAGTGACGCCCTGCGGAGCCAGGTACTGCGCATACACCGCATTCATCGCGGCAAAGTCATTCATGTCCTTGAGGAAGACCGAGGCTTTGACTGCCTTGTTCATGCTCGTGCCGGCGGCTTCGAGGATGGCCTTCAGGTTTTCCATCACCCGCGTGGTCTGCTCGGCAATGCCGCCTTCCACGATCTTTCCCGTGGCAGGATCGAGCGGCCCCTGCCCGGCGGTGAATACGAGGTTGCCTACGCGAATGCCTTGCGAGTAGGGCCCGAGGGCCGCCGGTGCACTGGAAGTGGAGACGCGATCTTTGCTCATGCTCCCATTCTAACGATTCCGCCAAAGCTCACCGCCACACCGCCAGAATCGCGCTCACCGCCAGCAGGCTCACAAGCCAGTACCCCGCGTTGATGGCAAAGTACCGGAACGGGCGCCCTTCATATACGCTCTGCGGATAGAGCGGCGCGGCGAAGAATGCGATCCACACCAGGATTCCCACGTGCAGCCCGTGCCGCCAGTCGTTGGAGTGCGACCAGCGCAGAATGTGCGCGAGCACGAAACAGAGCAGAAAATCGCCGAACAGCGAGGCGATCATCCCCTTGTACACGCCCTTGGGCTTCTCGCCCATCTGGCGGCCCACAATGGCCACCCAGTGGCGCGCGAACATCGCCGGCGAATACCACACTGCGCCAATGATCCAGATGAGAAACGCGCAGACCACGAGGGCGACAAGATTCACGTCATGCAGATGCATAGATCCTCCCGGGGAAAACGTTTATTGAGGCGAGACAACGAATCGAGCAATTGATTGCGACTCTCGCCGGGGTACCGGGGCTGTGTCAACGGAAAATATTTCCCCGGCTTCCCGGCTGGATCTCTATGGAGCTACTTACGCTTCAATGCCTCCAACTCGTCGAGCGTGCGCGGCCAGTCGGCGCCAAGCAGACGCGACAGGCTGCGGTCGGCCAGCACCTTGCCGCCGGTCTGGCACACCGGACAGTAATTGGTCTCGTTATCCGCATACCGGATGCGCTGCACCGCGCTGCCGCAGTGGGGGCAGGGCAGACCGAATTTTCCGTGCACCGCAAACTCTGGACGGAACGCGGTGACTTTTTCAGGAAAGCTCTTGTCAGCCTCGTGCCGCAGGCGATCCATCCAGTCGCCCAGCATTGTTCTCGTGGCGGCGAACAGCCGCTCCCAGTTGTCCGGCTTGAGCTTCTGCGTCTGCGCCAGCGGCGAGAGCTTTGCAGCGTGGAGAATCTCGTCAGAATAGGCATTGCCGACTCCGCTGATCACCCGCGGATCGGTGAGCGAGCGCTTCAGGGTGTGGTTCTCGTGGGTGAGCGCCGCGCGGAACGTGTCGAGCGTGGTCTCTGGAGCGAAGATCTCGATGCCGCCGGGATCCATCTCGCGCAGCCCCTGCTCGCCGCGAACCATGTGCAGCGAGGCGCGTCTTTTTGAGCCGGCTTCGGTGAGCAACAAGGTTCCATTTGCAAAATCGAGGGCGAGAATCGCGTTGCGGCCTCCCAGCTTCGCGCCGGCGGGCTTCCAGTGCAGGCGCCCGGCAATCATGAGGTGGATCACGAGCCAGACATCGCTGTCGACGCCGATGGCGATGCGCTTGCCGATCCGCCGCAGGGCAGTGACCACGCGTCCCTCGGCCGCGCTTACGGGTGGATCAACCGTGCGCAGCACGAATGCCGATCCGAGGCGCACGCGTTCGAGCGTCTGGCCGAGCACGCGCGCTTCAAGCGCGTGAATGTAGGCGGAGATATCAGGGAGTTCGGGCACTTCAGAACAGAGTGACGCGTGCGAACGAATTTCGCAAGCCGGAGAAGGAACAGCTTGCGGCGAATCTCTCAGCCCAGGATCGTGTTATCGATCAGCCGCGTCTCGCCCACCCACGCGGCCACTGCGAACAGCGTTCCCGGTTCTGCCTTTTCAACAGGCTCCAGCGTGGCCCAATCGACCAGAGCGATGTAGTCCACGCGCACCGCGGGCTCTTCCGCAAGGAGTGCTCGCGCCGTCGCGGTCAGCTTTTCCGAGTCGCGTTGGCCACCGGCTACAAGCTGTTCGATTGCGCGCAAACTGCGGCTGAGCACCAGCGCCTGCCGGCGCTCCTCCGCGCTCAGATACCTATTGCGCGAGCTCAGCGCCAGGCCGTCGGGCTCGCGCACAATGGGACACACGATCAGTTCCAAGCCCATGCGCATGTCGGCGATCATCCGGCGAAGCACTGAGACCTGAGCAGCATCTTTCTGACCGAAGAAGGCAAAGTCGGGTTCGGCAGCGATGAACAGCTTGGCGACGACGGTTGCCACTCCGCGAAAGTGACCCGGGCGCGACTGCCCGTCGAGCCGATCGCTGATCTGCTCGACCTCGACGAATGTCTCCGCGCCTAACGGATACATCTCCTCGACCGCCGGCGCAAACACCACGTCGGCGCCGAGCGACTCCGCCATCGCGCAGTCGGCGTCAAAGGTCCGCGGATAACGGGCGTAATCCTCATTGGGCCCGAACTGCGTGGGATTGACGAAGATGGTCACGGCGACGGCCTGGCAGCGCTGGCGGGCTGCTTGGACAAGGGACGCGTGACCGGCATGGAGCGCGCCCATCGTGGGCACCAGGCCGACGTTTTTGCCCGCGGTGCGGGCGGCGCGCGACCAGGCGCGGAGTTCATTGACGGTATGAAGGATCTGCATGGGTTTACCGGTCAGCAGGTAAAGGTTGCGCCGGGGTCGGAGCGGTGATCCGACCTAGCGATGTTTCGTTGAAACTCGAATCCTTTTAGCGACAACTGCAGATCCCTCGACTTCGCTCGGGATGACACCGGGTGTTGAGTGACTCAGGCGCGGCGGAGCTTGCGGTCTTCGAGTGCGTCGCGCGCAGCCGCCGGCAGGTGGTAGCTCTCCTCATCCGATGGGAAGGCGCGGTGCTCCACGTCTTCTCGGTAGTGCTCCACCGCCGAACGAATGAGCCCAGCGGCATCGGCATAGCGGCGCACGAATTTCGCCGCCGGCGCGAACGTCAGGTTGACCAGGTCGTGGAAAACGAGGATCTGTCCGTCGCAATCCGGTCCGGCGCCAATTCCGATGGTTGGAATCTCCAGTTCCGCCGTGATCTGCGCCGCCACCTCGCGCGGCACACCCTCGAGGACCAGCAGGCCAGCGCCCGCTTCGGCCACCGCATGCGCATCGGCTCGAAGCTGCTCGGCGGCCGCCGCCGTTTTGACCTGAACGCGGTACCCGCCCATGCGATGCACGCTCT
>Ga0070684_100004270_pt1 | contig 10836 bp, 7 predicted proteins | sample KBSC723LmetaG_FD_65653 | JGI IMG/M metagenome (GOLD analysis project Ga0070684, IMG submission 65653) | Corn rhizosphere microbial communities from Kellogg Biological Station, Michigan, USA - KBS C7.2-3L metaG | ecosystem: Host-associated > Plants > Roots > Rhizosphere ...
CCGGCGCAGTCGTCGCACGGAACGAACACGTCGGCCATGAACACCATCTCGACCTCGAGATAGCCGGCCCCCTCGCACGTCTCGCAGCGTCCACCGGCGACGTTGAAGCTGAACGTACCGGCGGTGTACCGGCGTTCGCGCGACAGCGGCGCATCGGCGAAGATGCGGCGGATTTCGTCGAACGCTTTGACGTACGTGACCGGATTCGAGCGCGGCGATTTCCCGATGGGGCTTTGATCGATGCCGATGACGTCGTCGATCGCTTCGACGCCCGTAATCGTGTCGAACGCGCCGACGACTTCGCCGAGGTGCTGCTTGGCGCTGTGCTCACCATGCAGTCGCGTCTCGAGTGCGCGAAGCAGCACGTCGTGAATGAGCGTGCTCTTTCCAGATCCTGAAACGCCGGTCACCACCGTCACCGCGCCGAGCGGGATCTTGATGTCGACGCCCTTGAGGTTGTGCTCGCGCGCACCAGTCAATGTGATCCAGCGTGGCCCGAGACGGCGGCGCTGTGCCGGAACTGGAATTTCCTTCGCGCCGGTGAGATACGCGCCCGTGAGCGGACTCTCGGCGATGCGTGAGATCGGGCCGCTGAACACGAGTTGTCCGCCTTTCTCGCCGCTGCCGGGCCCGAGCTCGACCATGTAGTCGGCGGCGCGAATTGCATCAGGGTCGTGTTCGACGACGAGCACCGTGTTGCCCGTGTCGCGCAGGCGGTGCAGCAACCGAAGCAATCGGTCCATGTCGCGCGAGTGCAGACCGATCGACGGCTCATCGAGCACATACAGCGTGTCGACGAGCTGCGAGCCAAGCGAGTTCGCGAGGCCAATGCGCTGCGCTTCGCCGCCGGAGAGCGTGCGCGTTGCGCGATGCATGGTCAGATAATTCAGGCCGACGTCGCACAAGAACTGCACGCGATCGCGCGCTTCCTTCAGAATGTGTGCGGCGACCTGTCGCTCGAATGACGTGAGCTCGATCGTCTCCAACCACTCGAGGAGCCGATCGACCGGCAGCTCGCTCACCTCGGCGATCGTACGCGTCGCGACCCGGACTTGCAGCGCTTCGGGTTGAAGCTTGGTGCCGTGACAATCGGGGCACTCTTGCGCCGTTTGGTATTGGCGCAGGAAGACGCGGATATACTGCTTGTACTTCTTTTCCTCGAGATCGACGAGGAAGGGAAGAATGCCCTTGTATCCGCGCGCCTTCGCGTGGAGCAGCTTCTGGCGCGACGCAGCCGAGAGCTTCTGCCAAGGCGTGTCCATCGAGATGCCCTCGCGCTTCGCGAACTCCGCGAGTGCACGGCGCTTGTTCTCGTAGCGCGGCTTCGTCCACGGATCGATCGCGCCGTCTTTCAAGCTGCGCGTCGGGTAAGGGACGATGAGCGATTCGTCATACTCGAGCGTCGCGCCGAAACCGTTGCAACGTTTGCAAGCGCCGCGCGGACTGTTGAACGAGAAGAGCTGCGGCGTGGGCGCCGGCGCGCGCGTGCCGTCGTTGGCGCATTCGTACCGCTCGGTGAAGCGGAGAATCGTCGACGGTCTTGGTGTGAGCGGCGTCTTGATTGGTTCGGTGAAGAGAATCACGCAATCGCCATCGCCTTCGCGGAATGCCGAGCCGATCGCGTCGGGTAGGCGGCTGCGCGCTTCGTCGCTGACCGCCAATCGATCGACCACGACGAGCAACTGCTTGGCGAACGTGATGTCGATCGCCTCGGTCATGAGATCGTCGAGATGCTTGATCTGGCCGTCGACCGCGACGCGGACGAAACCCTGGGCCCGGAGATTCTCGACGACGACATCGTGCGTCACCTCGGCTGAGAGCACGAGCGGAAAGGTGACATAAAAGCGTGTGCCCGCCGGGAGCGAGAGAATCGTATCTGTCGCGGACTGCACGGTGTCAGGACGCATCTCTCGACCGCAAAGCGGACAGAACGTGCGGCCGATGCGCGCCCAGAGCAGCCGCAGATAGTCATAGATCTCGGTGGCTGTCCCGACCGTCGAGCGCGACGTCTTCGTCGGGTTTTTCTGCTCGATCGCCACGGCGGGTGAGAGTCCTTCGATCGAGTCGACGCTCGGCTTCTCCATGCGCTCGAGGAACTGCCGCGCATACGCCGACAGCGACTCCACGTACCGGCGCTGACCCTCGGCGTAGATGGTGTCGAAGGCCAACGACGACTTGCCCGATCCGGACGGCCCGGTGATCACCGTGAGCGCGCGGCGTGGAATCTCGAGGTCGAACCCTTTGAGATTGTGCTGTCGCGCCCCGCGGACGATGAGAGACTCCTTCATCTCTCAAACTTAGCCGAAATCCGCTACCGAAGAAATGGCGAAGCGGAGGGTGATACCGCCCGATTGCGCTACTTGGTTCGCCGCGCGAGTCGCCCGACGATGAGCAAGAGAAGTGCGCCGAAAGTGGCGATGCCGATCGAGCGAAAATCGAGCGCGCCCTGGCTGACGGTCCCCCAGCCGAGTCGCGTGCCGATCATCCCGCCGAGCAGCGCACCGATGATGCCCAGCGCAATGGTGAAGATGCAGCCGGCCGGGTCGCGGCCGGGCATGATGAACTTCGCGAGCGAACCGGCAATGAGGCCGAGGAGCAACCAGAAGAGCCAAAGAGGCATCGGGGAACGATCGGGGCCTCCAGGGCCGAAATCCAGTGCGGCGAGCAGATGGAACGCAGCAATCAGCGCGTACCACGCGGCGGCCTGCATCGGCCGACCGCATGCTACGCGCTGAGGGTCGCTCGCTGGCTACAGGGTCGTCGTTCCGCGCGACCGCGTGGTCGCACGATAGATCCACAGTAGTATCAGCGCGCCGACGATTGCGAGCAGGATGCTCCAGAGCGAGAATCCGTTCAGACCGGTGCCGGTGATCAGGCTGCCGACGAATCCGCCCAAGAACGCACCCACGATCCCGATGAGAATCGTAACAATGATTCCACCCGGGTCCGGTCCCGGCATGAGAGCCTTAGCGATCGCGCCCGCGATCAGACCGAGCACGATCCACGCGACTATACCCATAACATCGCCTCCGATATTGGGGTCAGACGTCGGCGACACCTAACGCAACGGCCATACCAAAGCGGGCGGTGAGGCGCCCGAAGCAGGGTGGAGTGTTGGGGCCCTCCACCTTGCTTCCATGATACGTTTCGTCATGAACGAAGACGATGTCGTCGGCAAGGCCTACGACGCGCGGCTCATGCGGCGCCTGTCAGTATACGTGCGTCCGTACGGCTGGCTGGTCGGCGCCGCGCTGTCGTGCCTGATGCTCGACGGGCTGGTCCAGCTCGTCGGACCGCTCATGACCCAGCGTGTGATCGACGTCGCGCTCCCGGCCCACGATTCAGCCATGGTGTGGCGCGCGGCGGCGCTGCTTGCCGGCTCCCTCGTGATTGCGTTCGCTTGCCAGTATGGCGAGACCATGCTCACGAGCCTCCTCGGCCAACGCGTCATGCGCGACTTGCGTCGAGACATTTTCGGGCATGTGCAGCGGTTGCCGGTCGTCTTTTTCGATCGTAATCCGGTTGGCCGTCTCGTCACGCGCGTGACGTCCGACGTCGAAGCGCTCAACGAGTTGTTCACCGCCGGTGTCGTCGCGGGACTCGGCGATCTGTTCACGCTCCTGGCGATCAGCATCTTGATGCTCGTCGTCGATTGGCGGCTCGCGCTCGCGTCGTTCGGCGTCATTCCCTTCGTCTACTGGGTGTCCCACGTCTTTCGCGCCAAAGTGCGCGACTCGTATCGCGACGTGCGAACGCGCCTCGCGCGCATCAACGCGTACCTGCAGGAGCGCATCACGGGCATGCGAGTGGTGCAGCTGTTCGGCCGCGAGGAGACGGAAGCGAAACGCTTCGACGAGTTGAATCGCGGCCATCTGCAAGCAAACCTCGATTCGATCACTTACTACGCGCTGTATTTCCCAGCGATCGAGATTCTCACGTCGATCGCGCTGGCGAGTCTCATCGTTGCTGGCGCGCATCGTGTCGAGATCGGATCGCTGACCGTCGGCACGGTCGCGGCGTTCCTGCAACTCGTGCGGCGATTCTTTCAGCCGTTGCAGGATTTGTCGGACAAGTTCAACACGCTGCAGCAGGCAATGGCGGCGTCGGAGCGCATCTTTCGTTTGTTGGACACGGAGGTGGCCGACGTGGGGACTGGCCAGACGATTCAGCCTCGCGAGGCGGCGAATGGCGTCACCGTGGAGTTCGATGACGTTTGGTTCGCATACGATCTCGGCCATGTTGCACGCGAGGGCGGCCAACCCGCGTCCCCGGAGTGGGTGCTGAAGGGCGTGAGCTTTAGAGTCGAGCCAGGCAAAACGCTGGCGCTCGTCGGTCACACCGGGGCAGGCAAGACAACGATCATCAATCTGCTGCTGCGTTTCTATGAGCCGCAACGCGGGCGGATCTTGGTCGACGGCGTCGACGTGCGCGACATCGCGTTGCCCGAGCTGCGGGGTCTGATTGGATACGTGCAGCAGGACATTTTTCTCTTTGCGGGCGACGTCTTGACCAACATCCGATTGTCGAACGCGATCACGGAAGAAAAGGTGGCCGAAGCGGCGGCACGAGTCGGCGCCGATCGTGTGATTCGGCGGTTGCCGCACGGCTATTCGCACGTCTTAGGAGAGCGCGGGGCGTCGATCAGCGTCGGCGAGCGGCAGTTGCTCTCGTTCGCGCGGGCCATCGCGGCGGATCCCGCGCTCTTGATCCTCGATGAGGCGACGAGTGCGGTCGATAGCGAGATCGAGGCGGATATTCAGCGTGCACTCACCGAATTGATGCGGGGACGAACCACCATCGCTATCGCACATCGATTGAGTACAATTCTCGAGTCGGACGAGATCATCGTGCTGCATCACGGACATGTGCGGGAGCGAGGAACGCATCGCGAGCTCCTGGCGAAGCGTGGCTTGTACGAGCGCTTGTATCGCCTGCAATCGGGCGCCGTGGCCCCGGAACCCAACGCGCGGCGCGATATGCTGCAAGCAGGCGCATGACGCTTGCCAGCCCCAGGGGCGATGGGGTAGTTTCTGCCGGAGTAGCGGTGAGGCGCATCGCCCCACACACGTCCGACCTGGCTGCCGCTTTCTTCTTGCTGAATCACTAAATGGTGCGTCTGCTGCACGCCGCTCGGACCGATGTTGGCATGATCCGATCTGGCAACGAAGACAATTTCGCGGTCCATGCGAATGGCGACCGCGGGTTGTTCATCGTTGCCGACGGCATGGGTGGGCATGCGGCCGGCGAAGTCGCCAGCGAGATGGCGGTTCAAATCATCGAACGCGAATTGCAGAGTATTCAGAATCTCGATGATCGCACTGTGGCGGAAACCGTGGCCGAAGCGCTGCGGAAAGCAAACCGCAACATCCACGATCGGACGATCACCGAAGTCGACAAGCAGGGCATGGGCACGACGGCGTCGGTGCTCCTCATCTCGAGACTGAAGTACATGATCGGCCAGGTAGGCGATTCGCGCGTCTATCGCCTCCGCGACGGCGCGCTGCAGCAGCTCACCAAGGATCATTCCTACGTTCAGGAACAGGTCGACGCCGGATTTCTGACCCCTGAACAAGCGCGCTATCATCCCTACAGCAACGTCATCACGCGTTGCGTCGGCGCGAGCCCGGAAGTCGAGCCGGACATTTATGCGGGCGAAGCGAAGGTCGGCGACCTATTCCTCGTCGCGAGCGATGGACTGACCGGCATGGTCGATGACCGCCGGCTTCAGATGTTGCTGATGTCCCGCGCGGAGCCCGAGCGCAAAGTCCACGCGCTCATTTCTGAAGCGAATGGCCGCGGCGGGCTGGATAATATTACGGCGATTGTGGTGCAGGTCGCGCCGGACGAATAGCGCGCACGCGCCATTCGTCCGCGCCGCCTGCCTGGGCGCAGCGCAAGCAAGCCCTTCCCAGCGAACCGCCCCCGCAACGAGTATTAACTGGTAGTCGACCACACCCCTTCCCGTAGAGAGACGTGCTCATGTTTCACGCACTCGCCCACCGGCGCATGCTACGCGCTGCCGCCAGTCTCGTCGCGCTCGCCGCAGTTCCACTGACGGCGCAAGACCACGCCAACAAGGCCAACTGGGAGCTCGCCGACAAGTTCGCGCCGACTGCCCTCCGCTCACGCATCTACACCAATTCAGTGAATCCTCATTGGCTCGGCCAGAGTGATTCGCTGTGCTATGACTGGAAAGATCACAACGGCTCGACGTTCTACCTCGTCGTCCCAACGACGAAGACCAAGAAGCCGCTGTTCGATCAGGTGAAGCTCGCGTCGCAGCTGTCGGACCTGAGCCATCGCGCTCACGATCCGCAGAATCTTCCATTCACGTCGATTCGCTTCTCGACCGATCGCAAAACGTTCACCTTCAACGCCGATAGCTCGCGCTGGGAATGGGACGTGCGCGCCGAGACGCTCAAGCAGCTCGGACCCGTCACAGCCGCCAATACCGACGGGGCCGCGGGCCGCGGTGGGCGCGGCGGTCGCGGCGGTGTCGGCGGAGTCGCAACGCCGCCGGACACGATCAACACGTGCGGCGGAAATGCCGGCGGCGGACGGGCTGGTGCGGGCGGTGGCGGGGGACAGTTCGGTGGCGGGCGCGGCGGGGATTTCCGCAACTATTCTCCCGACAGCAGCATGTTCGCGTTCGCGCGCGATCATAACCTCTTTCTCGTAAAGGTCGCGACGAAGGACACCGTCCAGCTCTCGAAAGACGGCGTCAAGAACTACAGCTTCGGCGCGCGCGACACCGTGCAAGAGCGCCAACAACAAGAGCTCCAGCGCGAGCAACAGCAGCAAGACGATTCCACACAGATCAGCGGTAACGAGTCGGGACGCATCAACCGCGATCCGCGAGTGCGCGCCAACGTCGTCTGGTCACAGGACTCCAAGGCCTTCGCCGTGATCCGCAGCGATCAGCGGAAAGTCGGTGAGCTCTATCTCGTGAACAACCTGGCCACTCCGCGTCCGACGTTGATGAGCTACTCGTACGCGATGCCTGGCGAAGAGAATGTGCCGCAAGAGGAGCTGTATTCGTGGAAAGTCGGCGACACGCAGCTCACGCCGGTGAACGTGAGGAAGTGGAAGGACCAGCGCCTGTTCGATCTTCATTGGGATGGCAACGCGAGCCATCTCCGCATGGTGCGCCGCGATCGCACGCAGCGTCACATGGAGCTGATCGACGTCGACATGGCGTCGCATGCGGTGTCGCCGTTGCTGCGCGAAGATGTGGAGAAGAACTCGAGTGAGCGCCAGAACGTGCGCTACGTAAAGACGGGCGGAGACTTCATCTGGTGGTCGGAGCGCACCGGGTGGGGGCACTACTACTTGTACGACAACGGCGGTCGTCTCAAGCGTCCGCTGACGAGCGGTGCGTGGCGTGCCGAACGGATCGTCGACGTCGACTCGGTGAAGGGCGTCATGTACTTCACGGGCGTGGGACGGGAGCCGGGCGAAAACCCGTACTACTCGCACACATATCGCGTGAACCTCGACGGGACGGGATTTGCGATGCTCGACGCCGGCGACGCGACGCACGACGCGCGTCTCTCGCCGAACAAGCGATGGATCGTCGACAACTTCTCGCGAATCGATCTCGCTCCGAAAGCGGTGCTGCGCGATGCGTCGGGCAAGACCGTCATGGATCTCGAGACAATGGACATCTCGCGATTGAAAGAGCTGGGATGGCGTCCGCCCGAAACATTCCAAACCAAGGCCGCCGATGGCGTCACCGACATCTACGGCAACATGTGGAAGCCGTTCGATTTCGATTCGACGAAAAAGTATCCGATCATCGCGAATGTCTATCCCGGCCCGCAGACGGAATCGGTGAACTTTACCTTCTCGCCGACCGCGGTCCCGCAGGAGCTTGCGCAACTGGGCTTCATCGTCATTCAGATCGGCAACCGCGGCGGCAGTCCGCAGCGCTCGCAGGAATATCAGGGCTACGGATACTTCAATCTTCGCGATTACGCGCTGGCTGATAAGAAAGCTGGCATCGAGCAGCTCGCCGCTCGACACAAGTGGATCGATCTCGATCGTGTCGGCATCTACGGTCACTCGGGCGGCGGCTTCCTCACCGCCGCGGCAATGATGCTGCCGCCGTACAACGACTTCTTCAAGGTTGGCGTGAGCGAGTCGGGCAATCACGACAACAACATCTACAACGAAAACTGGAGCGAGCAGTACCACGGTCTGAAGGTCATCGCGAAGAAGGACGACAAGACGAAGAAGACGACCGCGAACAACCAAGATGGCGCCGAGCCGGATGAAATGCCGGATTCGACGTTCTCGATCCACGTTCCGACGACGGTGGATCTAGCGGCGAACCTCAAGGGCAACCTGCTGCTCGAGACCGGCGACATGGACAACAACGTGCATCCGGCGAATACGATCCGGCTGGTGCATGCGTTGATCAAGGCGAACAAGCGGTTCGACTTCATGCTTCTCCCCGGGAAGCCGCACGGATACGGAGACATGGTGCCATACACGAACCATTTGATGTTCGAGTATTTCGCCGAGCACTTGTTGGGGGATTACTATCGGAAGGATGCGAATATTGGCGGCCGGTAGGATGTCGGGGCATGTGAGGCCGCTCGCGTTAGCGAAGCGGCCTCACAATCAAGCACCCAGCAACCCCCGACCCGACTCCATGCGCTGCCTCACCTCCGCCCCAGTCAAGCTCGCAAGCCCAATGACCGCGGCCGGATCCAGCGCGATTCTCGACGACGTGTACACACGCAGCCAGCGCGCCGATCGATAGAACTCTTCGGAAAGCTTGGGAAGATTGATCGCGCCTTCCCATCCGGCCGCCGTAAGACGACGCACTTCGCCGTATGGGCGGCGGACCAGTAGATCGAGCCCGAGCATCTGCGTCTTGGTCGGATAGTCGAGCAGCAATTCGCCCGGCCGGAGGCCAAGCTCGATGGCTAGCTCGTTCTCGACCGCCGCCGTCAAGGCGCGGTCGTCAGCGATCCACTCTGCCGCGTCAGGTTGGAGATCGGCGGCGGGACACTCGAACGCGCGCTTGTAGAGTTTCCGTTCGCGAAGCGCCTGGAGCATCGGACTTGGCGCGCGCTGTCCGAGGACGTGCAAGATCCCTTCGTCGGTAAAGCCGGCGAGTGTGCGGGCATCGAGTGCGCCGGCATCGAGCGCGTCGGCGACCAGTCGCTTGTACATCGCCGTCGCGCTGCGGACCGCGTGATGCCAATACACGTTGCGATACATCTGATAGCGCGCGAAGAGCAGCGACTCGAGCGCCGATAGTCCCTTTTCGATCATGCCGACGCGCGGCGCGTCCGTCGTCGGATCGCGGAGGATGACGAGCGCGTTCACCAATCGGTCGACGTCGATCTCGCCGTAGCTGACGCCGCACATGAACGCGTCGCGGCGGAGGTAGTCGAGCTTGTCGAGGTCGATCGAGCCGGAGATCAGACCTTGAAGCGGGCTGTCGCTCTCACCGCGGATCAACGCGACGATGCGCTCCGGGGCGTCGGCGCCGAGCTCGCGGTGCAGGATGTCCGCGACCTCGCCGTCGCAGATCAGAGGACGCGCGACGTCTTCGTGATGCATCGCCCCGATCTCCTCGAGCGCGTGCGAGAATGGGTAATGGCCGATGTCGTGCAACAGCGCGGCGATCCGAATGAGCATGCACTCATCGCGATCGATCAGGGCGAAATCGTCCTGGTCCTCAAAGAGCGTGAGGGTGCGCCGCGCCAGGTGGTACGTGCCCAACGCATGCTCGAACCGCGAGTGTGTCGCGCCCGGATAGACGAGAAACGCCAAGCCGAGCTGGCGGACGTAGCGCAACCGCTGGAACGCCGGCGTGTCGATCAGCTCGAAGCTGAGCGAATCCAGACGAATGTTGTTCCAAAGCGGGTCGCGAATGATTTCCACGGACATGTGGCGTATGATACCTGGGCAAGGTCTGAAGCGCTCGAACCCAAATCGCGGCGAGCGGAAACCTCTCATTGCGCTGGTGCGTAAGACCCCCTATGTCGACACAAGCCCCCACTCAGGCCAGGTCGGCCTCCGAGCAGGCACCGACGGCTCCTCCTGCTCCCGCTCCGGTTCAGGCGCCGGCCGGTTACGCCACCTCGATTGCCGTTCTGCAGGAACAGGTCGCCACGCTCAGTCAGCAGCTTGCTGGCCTGCGGGCCCAGCGGGCGATTCTGCAGCGCCAGATCAACCGGGCGTCCGACGGTAACGTCCGAGCCGCGCTCGAGCTCAGGCAGGTTCCAATCGAGAGCCAGATCGCGCAGGTCGAGATCGACCTGGCGAGCGCGCGTGCTCAATTGGCGTCGCGACAGGGGACCGAGACCCAGCCGCCATTCGGATTTCCTCCGGGCGCTCGCCGTCAGTTCGATCCGGATCTCATCACTGGGCTTGCGTTCGCATTCATCTTCGCGGTCATGATGCCGATGTCCATCGCGATGGCTCGGCGCGTCTGGCGCGGGTCAGTCAAGGCCGTCCCTCCGCGCGCCGACGACGTCATCGCGCCGCGCCTGGATCGTCTCGAGCAGGCGGTCGACGCGATCGCCATCGAGATCGAACGGATCTCTGAAGGGCAACGCTTCGTGACGCGCGTCTTGGCGGAGCGCCCGACATCAGCTCCCGCGCAACCGTATGCGGCGCAGACCGCCAAAGAGTCGCCCGTGATGGTCGACGGCAAACCAATCCTCGCTCTCGGCGCCGGCGCGGCCGAGCCGATCCGCGTGGCGGAGCGTCAGGCAGTGAGGCAGTCGATCACGCCGCACTGAACGGTGGAACGGTGGAACGGTGGAACGGTGGAACGGTGGAACGGTGGAACGGTGGGACGGTGGAACGGTGGAACGG
>Ga0070684_100004273_pt1 | contig 10834 bp, 11 predicted proteins | sample KBSC723LmetaG_FD_65653 | JGI IMG/M metagenome (GOLD analysis project Ga0070684, IMG submission 65653) | Corn rhizosphere microbial communities from Kellogg Biological Station, Michigan, USA - KBS C7.2-3L metaG | ecosystem: Host-associated > Plants > Roots > Rhizosphere ...
GCTCCAGTAACTTGGCGTCCGGTCCGAGATCCCCGGATGCGAGTACGCGCAATGGCACTCCGCCCGCACCGTGTCCGGCAAATTCGATCTCGATCGAGGCAGAGCCAAGCAGATGGCCGGCGTTCCAATAACGGGCGCGGGCGCCTGGCATCGCTTGGAACCATGTCTGGTATTCGACCGGCCGAAAAGCATCGAGCGTGGCCATTGCGTCGGCCTGGGTGTAGATGGGTTTGACTTCATCACGGCCGCGAGCTGTGTTTCGCCGATTTAACGCGGCGACCTCGGCCTCTTGTATGTTCCCTGCATCGGGAAGCATGTATGAACACAGGTCGATGGTGCCGCGTGTTGCCATGATGGGGCCGGAAAAACCCTCGCGCTTGAGCTTTGGCAACAGGCCACTGTGGTCGATATGCGCGTGTGTCAGCAACACCGCGTCAATCTCCTTCGGACGAAACGGAAACGGAGCATAGTTCAGTGCCTTCAACGTTTTCTGTCCCTGGAACAGACCACAATCGACCAGGAGGCGCCCTGCGGGCGTGCTGAAAAGGTAGCAGGAACCGGTGACGGTGCGGGCTGCTCCGCAAAACTGGATGGTGATGCTCACACTCTATTCTCCGCGATCGACGTGCCGTCCACCTCTCGCCGCAATGCGTCGGCGAGAATGTGGTCCAGGGCAATGGCGTTGGTCGGATGGGGCACGCTGTTGGTGGACCGTAGTGAGCGGATGCCGGCGCGACCGAACTCGTTCAACAGCTCGGGCGGGAACAGCGCGTGAATCACTACGGCATCGATCGAGCTGACGCCGGATGATGCAAGCGCCTCAGCGCAGGCGATAAGCGTACCGCCCGAGGAAACGATATCGTCAATGACGAGCACCGGACCATGCAGAAATAGTGCGGGATCGGAGAAGACGATCTGCACGGAGCGATCGCTGCGACGGATCTTCTCGCCCACGGCATGGGCGAGCCCAAGCCGGCCGGCCAGATCGTTCACCCAGGGCCGGGATTCGGCGTCGGGGCCGACGACTACAGTGGTGGAGTCGAGCGCATCAGCCCGAAGCGCCGATTCGATCACCAACGTTGCGTTGAGATTGTCGGCCTCAATTCCGGGAAATACGTCTTCCAGGGCTGCAGCGCGGTGCAGATGCGCCTCTATCGTGATGACACGGTCGAAGGTGTTCACGAAGAGATCGCCAATGGCGCGCTGACTGATGGCTTCGCCCGCGTGGAACGCGGCGTCCTGGCGCATGTAGCCGAGATACGGCGCAACCAGCACCAGCCGTCGGGCTCCTCCACGACGCGATGCTTCCGCCGCGAACAAAAGTGCGATCAGCTTTTCGTTCGGATCATTGAGCGAACAGCAAATGATGGTCGTCGGTGCGGCCGGCCCGACGGTAACACGCAGCTCTCCGTCGGGGAATCGATGCAAGGCAATTTCATGCCCGGGAACGCCAAGCCGCTCTGCGAGCTGTCGGCCAATGCCGGCGGAAGCCGGCAGCCACTGGATCGCGGCACATGTCATGCTCTCTCCCCGCTAGGCGAGTCGCGACCGTCGATCAAATAGCCGGGATCGCCCTGAGCCATCGCGACCGCAAGCTCAAACTGGGAGGGTTCAAACGCGTAAATGCGGTAAAGTGACTCGCCCTGATCGACGCGGTCGCCGATCTTCTTGAACAGCTTGATCCCCGCCCCCTTGTCCAAGGGCGCGCCGGCGGTGCGCGCCAACCGGTTGAGGCGCAGGCAGTCGATGGTGGATACAACGCCATCTTTGGCAGCGCGCATATCGGCTGTGAGGGGGCCAACCTCGGGTTGATACGGCGTGGGGCCTTGGGCTTCGATGATTTTCTGCATTTGTCGAAGTGCGGCGCCGCTTTCCAGCAGTTCGCGCGCGCGGGCATAGCCGGCACCGCCTCGAAGCGCCGGGTCATGTTCCAGGAGATGGGCGGCAAGCCTCAATGACTTTTCAAGCAGATCGCGCGGCGCGAGAGGCTCGTTAGCCAGCACCGCCATGACATCTTGGGCTTCCAGTGCCGGGCCTATGCCGCGACCTATCGGCTGGCGGCCATCTGTAGTCACGACTTCCGTCTCAATGCCGAAATGATCGCCGACGAACTCGAACAGCTTGCGGAGCCGCATTGCTTCCGACGCGCTGGTGAGCTTTGCATTCGGTCCGATCGGCAAATCGATGAGAAGATGGGTCGAGCCTGCCGCGAGCTTCTTGGACAGGATGGAGGCAACCATTTGCTCATGAGTGTCGAGCGAGAGCGGACGTTCGACGCCGATCAGAATATCGTCGGCCGGCGACAGGTTGACGTGACCTCCCCAAACGAGGCAGCCGTTACAAGCGGCGACGACCTCCTTCATGGCCTCCACGCTGAGATCAACTCGCGCCAGCACCTCCATCGTATCGGCCGTTCCGGCAGGCGAAGTAATCGCGCGAGAGGAGGTCTTTGGGATGGTCAGGCCATGCGCCGCCACGATCGGCACGACAATCATGGAGGTGCGATTGCCGGGAATACCGCCGATGCAATGCTTGTCGACGATCACGTTTGCATTCCATTTTAGCTGTGTGCCCGCTTTGGACATGGCGCTGGTGAGCGCGAGCAATTCTCCTGATGTCATGTAGCCAGCCGAACTGACCAGGAACGCGGCGATTTCCATGTCCGAATAACGATAGTGCGCGAGGTCTTCGACGATTGCGTCGATGTCGGGGGCCCCAAGGGTCCGTCCTTGAATCTTTGCGCGCACGGCATCCAGGCTTGCCGGGGGCGGTGCGGGCGTGACCGAGACGTAAGTGCCGACCGGTTCTGCAAAGCGGTGGAAGGCGGGCTCCGCCAGCCCGAGTTCGTCCGGTCCTACCAGATCATCATCGTCGGTCAGCAGAAGGGTCGCCAGCAGCACTTTCGAGTTGCTGCGCAACTCGACCCTGCTGAAGCCGCGAAACACCTCCGGGCGCAGGGCGGTCGAGCGCCGCGAAATGACGGCGACATTTTCACGCCCCGTGTCGAGATTGACGCGGCGCGATTTGAGCTGGGGGCGGGTGGGCGTTATCGCGGTCATCGGCGTGGGAGTTCAGTTGCGGATGCAACAGGATACCGGCATCGCCGTGGACCATATTGACCCAAATCATTTCCCTCGCCGGAAACGGCGGTAGCAATCCGGCAAGTCTAACTCCATCCAGATCTGCCGCATGGCCTAAGAGGCGAGCCAAACTCAGATCGCCTGAACGGCCGCCTTGAGCTCTTCCCGAACTTTGACAGCGATGGCCTCAAGCGCTGGATTTTGAATCGCTTGCATTGAAGCGACCGGGTCCACGGCAGCAACTTCGGTTTTACCGTTTAGATGCTGCACGATGACATTACATGGAAGCATCGTGCCGATCTTGTCCTCGGCCTGAAGCGCTTGATGGGCCATTCTTGGATTGCAGGCGCCGAGGATCACATAAGGGTGAAAGTCGACCCCAATTTTGTCCTTCAGCACGGATTGAACATCGATCCTTGTCAATGTACCGAACCCGCGTGACTTCAGTGCATCGATTGTCCTCTCCACAGCCTCGGAAAGGGGAACGTTCAGGGATTTCGAGAAGTAATAGGACATGTCTGCTGCTCCTATTGGACATGGTCCAGGCCAGTTCGAATGAATAAGTCCGACCTCGCTTTCACGATTGATTTGCGTCAAGCCCAGGTGGCTCAAATCGGCCTTCGCTAATGCGGCCATAATCCGTTCGGCGGTCATCGTACTTGTCGGTGCATCGAGCCGGTGCACACTAAGCTGCTAGGATGGGCGCACATATCCGCCAAGTTTCAGCAACATGGCCGCCGATTGGGAACCACGAGCCTCCTCTATGCAGCTTCCAACGGCTGTTTGGGATGGAGAGGGACTAGAAGCTTTCCCTCGCTGTAAATGTCACCGCCTCTATCTTGTTATCCATCAAGGTCTCGAACGAATGCGCCATAGTAGTTGGCGTTGTAATTTTCGCGAATGCCTGGTGGCCCCTCATTAACTGCCCCGTTGGCGAGGGCAGCCGCGTGAAAGCGCCTCACCGTTTCCCTGTCGGGCGCCTGAAAAGCGACGTGCGCGCCGTTACCGGCTGTTGCGGGAAGGCCGTTGATCGGAGTTTCCAGGCTGAAAACAATATCGGACGCCATAGTGAAGGGCTTTCTCCGAATGTTTCAAGAGACGAAAGCCGATAAGCGACATAAGCGGATCATAAAATGCTCTTGCGCAACTTATATTGTTCGCGCCGACTGATACGTGATGGATCATCTGCCTAACCGACCCTTTGAGGCGTGCCCTTGATACTTGGGCCTAGTGCGTATTTCGATCGACATCGAACACAAAGCGGGCATTTGCCGCCTTGTGAAATGCGCCGAGCCGAGAGGAGCAAGAAGACAGTGACATGAAGCTATTCGCGTCTGATGGGTGACGACGAGGTCAGCGCCTTTGGCGGCGTCGACGCCAGCCGCGGCGGCGCCGCACGACAAATTTATAAGCCGATATTTTCCCCAGGGTACCTGTCAGCTAAGCATCAGAAATCTCCGGCGCTAAGGTAGAAATGTTAAGGCTTGTAGCCACATGTCCTTGACGAACTCAGTTGCGGGCTCTGCGCGCGCCAAAGCCGCGGACTGGCCAGCCCAAAGCTGCATGCGATGGATGTCGTTTGCGCTTTGTCCGGCGGATCGCATTGGTGTCGTCAAACCTCGTTGCACAGGATAGGGCGCCAGTTCCGGAGCGTCCGGTGCCATGGTCGCTTTGACGTAGTCAGTAATGACCGCACGGCCAAGACGGCCGCTGAAAGCCCGTGTGGCAACCGTGCCTTCCGGTTCGAGTTCGACAAGTGCATCCGCGTAGGCCGAATTCGTCTTCGCTTCAGGGCAACGCAACAAGGCAGTGCCGATCTGCACCGCTGCTGCGCCAAGCGTAAGCGCGGCTGCGATGCCGCGACCATCACCGATGCCACCCGTCGCTATCAGCGGCAAGTCGACCTTGTCCGCGACTCGCGGCAAAAGGGAAAAAAGGGTGCCGCTTTGACGCTCTGCTAAAGCGTTGTCGAAAGCGCCGCGGTGACCACCCGCCTCGGCGCCCTGCACGACGAGCGCGTCAGCACCAGCACTGTAAGCCTGCTGGGCTTCAGCAACCGTCGTGACGGTCGCAAACCACGCGATACTCCGCGATTTCAGTCGGGCGACGAATTCTTGTGGGAAAAGGCCCATGATAGACGATACGACAGGCGGTCCGACATTGAGCAATGCGTCACACTGAAGCAAAAAGTCGATCGGTTTGGCGTCGCCCGCCTCCGGTGGCACTGGTGGTCCCCAACGTCCCAGAAATTCGCGAACGCTGGTCTCGATCGCCGCGTCGCGCAGGGGCGGTGGGTCGGGCACCCAGAGATTGAGTTGAAATGAGCCGTTGCTTTGGGAACGAAAATCGGAAGCCCAGGCCTTTATGGCGGCTGGCGCGCTTGTCAGCGCGCCCATGCCACCCATGCCACCTGCATTGGCAACAGCAACTGCCAGAGACGCAGGACATGAACCCGCCATAGGGGCTTGCAGGATCGGAATTTGCAATGCGTAACGTTCGCAGAAATCCTGCACACGCTGACGCACCGAACTGAGCTTAGACATAGAGTTCTCGTACTATCTTTCCGCCGGGTCCGGCATCGTCCTGGGTTAGAGTCCTCTGACCGCGCCTCCGTCGACGCGTAACATGCTACCGGTCACAAAGCTGGCGCGTTGAGAGGCAAGGAAGCAAACGACGTCGGCAAATTCCTCGACGCGCCCGTAACGGTTTGCCGGGATCGAGGCGAGCATCGCCTGGGTGATCTGCTCTACGGTTTTGCCTTGGAGCTTCGCATTGGCGATGTCGAGTTCGCCTGTTCGGTCGGTATGAATGCGGCCCGGCAAGACCATGTTGACCGTAATACCTTCCCTGGCGACTTCGAGGGCGAGCGTCTTAGACCATCCAACGATCGACGAACGTAACGCCGTCGAGATGACCAGATTAGGAATTGGCTGGACTACCGATGTCGATGAAATCGTGATGATCCGCCCGAAGCCGCGTTCCCTCATACCGGGAAGCACAAGGCCGGCCATACGAATGATTGGAACGACCATCGCTTCAAAATGCGGGATCCATTCTTCCGGCTCGGCATTAAGGGCCGTGCGCGCCGGTGGGCCGCCCGTGTTGGCAACGAGAATGTCAATATTGCCAATGGCGAATGCAGCTTTGCAAATCGCGTCGACATCGCGCGTTAGATCGCCCGGCACGGAATGGGCTTGACCGGCGCCCTTGGCATTGATCGCCTTGACGGCAGCGTTGAGCTTCTCTGCGCTGCGCGCGGTGAGGATGACATTTGCCCCTTCCGCGGCCAGGCTCTCCGCGACGCCACGGCCGAGGCCTTGGCTCGACGAGAGCACCAGCGCAGTCTTCCCTTTTAATCCAAAGTCCATGACCGGCGCCTGTATCCTCAGAGCTTGGTTGCCGGCTCTTCGCTGACTTTGGCCTCCGCCTCGGCCAGCTGCGCAATGATTTCAGCACCACGATTTGCGATCGGCATGCCGCCGAACAAATAAGCGAGGCTGACAACGGCTTGCATCTCGTCCCATGAGGCGCCGGCGCGTCGTGCGGCGCGACCGTGCAACGAGGCGGCATCCATAAGCCCTAGCAAGAGCATGCCGAACAGCATCAACTGCGCAGTTTTTGTGTCGAAACAGGCCGGAAACATTGCATGGAGCCTTGCTTCTTCCTGAAGACGGAGAAGTTCGGGATCGAGCGTACCAGTGACGGCCAGCCTCGCGCCGACCCGCGGCGGTACAAAGCCGATCAGATCCTTGTACGGGTTCTCACGATCGGCGTGGGGTGTATGCCTGTCGGCATACGCTCCGATCACGTTGTGGACAGCTCTTAAATCAACTCCCGAATGCGCCATTGCAGCCTCTTGTTGGGTCGAAGTAATGGATTACATCGATGCCTTCGTGGGGTCAGTGTCCTGCACGAGTGCGCTCGGTATGAAGAGCCGCTCCACCACTTCGACAGCGTAGTAAAGCAGCACGCCGATGATCGTCAGCAATGTCAGCGCGGCGAAAACGCCGGGACCATCGAGCTGACCGTTGGCGTAGAGCAGATAGTAACCGAGCCCGCGGTCAGCTGCGACAAATTCGGCAACGATGGCGCCGACGACCGCAAGGCTCATACCAATTTTCAACCCCGCGAAAATATTCGGAAGCGCCGTCGGAAGACGAAGTTTCACGAAGGTGCGGTACGGGCCGGCGCGCATAGCTCGAAACAGTCGCACCATATCTGGATCGACCGCAGCAAGGCCGACCATCGTCGAAAGCGTGATTGGGAAGAAGGCGATGAGAAAGGCAATGAAGACTTTGGCTTCAAGGCCGGTGCCGAACCAGATTACGAGGACCGGTGCAATGGCGACCTTCGGCACCATTTGGGAAGAGACCAAAATCGGATAGACGGTCCGCCGAGCGAGGCCGCTGAAAGACACCGCAATGCCAAGCAGAACCCCAAGCGCCGCGGCCATCGCGAAGCCTGCGAGAATCTGAACTAGGGTAGGGACGCTGAATACGAGGTACAGGTGCCGCTTTTCGATAATGTTCAAGACAATCTCGCTCGGTGCCGGGAGCACGAGCGATGGCACTTCGAAGAACCGCACTGCCCATTGCCAGATAGCGAGAATAATGGCCAACGTGGTCAGAGGTGCCAAGGCGCGGATCGCACGGGTTAGATGGCGCTTGCCGCTCTGGCGCGTAACCGGGAGTGCTTCAGCCGCGACCGATTTCATCAATGATCCTGCAGGATGCCGTGGCGCATGAACAGGTCGCGCACACGTCCGGTGTAGCGGATAAACTCAGGTGAATTGCGAACGTTCAGGTGGCGCGGTCGTGGTAAGTCGATTTCAATGACGTCCGCGATATAGCCCGGACGAGCAGTCATAACCATGACGCGGTCGCCGAGAAACACCGCCTCATCCATGTTGTGGGTAATGAAAATAACGGTACGAGGCTCCGTCTGCACGAAGCGCTGGAAGTCAAGCGCCAGCTGGTCGCGCGTGATGGCGTCGAGCGCCGCGAACGGCTCGTCCATCAAGAGCAGCGCTGGATTATGCAGCAGTGCCCGGCAGATCGAGACGCGCTGGCGCATACCACCTGAGAGTTCGTGTGGGTAGAAACGTTCAAAACCCTTCAGCCCGACCAAGGTCAACAATTCATTGGCACGCTCGACGAACTTACGGCGGTCGAGACCCCGCACTTCTGCCTGTAACAAAACATTGTCGAGGGCCGTGCGCCACGAAAGCAGTAGGTCCTTCTGGAAAACGACGCCAGTTCTTTCGTAAGGCTCTACAACTGCGTGGCCGTCGATTGAGAGCGTACCGGTAGTTGGCATTTCGAGACCGGCAATCAACGACAGCATCGTCGATTTGCCGCAGCCCGACGGGCCGACGATGGAAACGATCTCACCGTGGTGGAAATCAGCTGTCACCGCCCGCAGAGCCGTAAAGGCCGGCGCGCCCGCCCGTCTTGCCAGGAACTCCTTCGTCACACCATCGAGCCTAACTAGTGGCAAGCCTTGCGAGGTCTTTCCCTGATGCGGTTGAGTCGCCTCGGTCATTTGTGCGCCGGAGATCAGACTTTTAAAGCTTCGTTGGTATAGAAATCGGTGACAGGCCTGCCGATCGGCTGATTCAAAAGCTCTGTAACCGCCTGGTACGTTGCCGCCATCTTCGCCGGGTCGTGGTAGCCGAGGTCGTTCTTGTTACGGCCCACATTCGCATCACGCTGGATTTCCATTTCCTTGATAGCGAGAGCGCGGTTGACCTCTGGGTGGTCCTTGATCAGGGCATCCGCCGCCGCAGCCGGGTCGGCATAAGAGTCCTTGGCACCCTTAATGGTGGCTTGCGTAAAGGCCTTTACCAACGCCGGCTTTTCCTGCCAGAGCTTTTCCTGCGTCACCAAGCCATCGCCATAGATGTTGACGCCATAGTCGCCGAAATTGAACGCTCCCAATTCTCGGCCAGCCGGCAGCTTCGAAGCGGTGCTTGGAAACGCCGGATAATAGATCGACACGGCGTCGGCCTGCCCTTGAAGCATGATAGCGACCTTGGCATTGGCCGCAGCGCTCTTCCACATTACTCTCTTTTCGTCGAATCCGTTAGCTTTGGCCAGCAACTTCAAGAGGGCCTCGGTGGTGGCGCCGGGCGAGTCAACGATGGTACGGCCCTCAAGATCTTTCGGCTTTTCGATGCCGCGGCCTTTGATGAAAAACAGCGACAGCGGAATTTTGTCGGTGTCAACAGCTACGCTGCGGAGCCGGGGCTCGGGACTCTTGCCCTGAAGCTGTAGCATTTGCACAATGTCGGCATGCACGAATTGCGTCTCGTTGCTTGACAACATCTGGAACGCGAAAGCGTTTCCAAGCACGTGCTTGATCGTCACGTCGAGACCATGTTCGGCGTAATAGCCTCGCTCACGCGCCAAGTAGGGGAAGGCAAAATCACCACGCGGAATAAAATTAATCGTCAGTGTCACCTTGGTTGCCGGCTGTGACAGCGCCAACCTCGGCGCCGAGAGCAATGCTCCGGCACCAACGCCGCCAAGGATAACGCCACGGCGGGATAGAAGATGCGCATCTTTGGATTTGTCACTCCTGCTCATGATTATCTCCCCCCGATGTTGGCTTTCGCAAGTAAGGCCGGCCCGTGACAGGAGTCAACTAAAATCGATTTTCAGATCAAATGGACTTATTGCGAATAAAATCGATTTCTTCTAAAGTGCGTGACTTGCAATCCTTCCGATTTGGGGTTGCTTAGCGCCAAAGCGGAGATGCAAGTGATGAATACGGTTTCGGCGGAGCGGCTTTTGCCCGACCAAGTGCCCCAATCCTGGACGCGCGGAGAGATCCTTCGTGTCGACCATATGTCGGTCAAAGTCCCCGACTTGCAGCAGGGTACCGACTGGTACACGAAGGTACTGGGGCTGGTTGAACGCGAGCGAAAGAACGGCCGTGTTTATCTGGCGACGCCGGTCTCAGGCCGGATCGCCGTTGCGCTAACCCAGCAAGGGACCGGCCTCGAATATGCAAGCTGCCTCGTTCGTGATCTCGCTGCTTTTAATCGGATCGCCGCCAACTTGCAGAAGAGCGGCATCGCTGTCACGGATGCCAAGAACGATTCACGCAGTGGCGCGACGCAGGCCATCCGCGTTCAGATGCCGACCCAGCAAACGCTGGAATTCATGTTGGCTGAATCCGACATGCCTGCAAAGCCCATTCCGGCCTATCCCGGCGCGTTCAATATCGAGGCCAGCCACGTCCAGCTGCGGACGCCTGACGTCGCGTCGCTAGCCATGTTTTTCAATAAGGTCGGTTTCCGCGTAACCGACTACGGTAAGGCGCCTGACAAAGAATTTTACTTTGCCGTGTTTATGCGTGCGAATGAGTTTCACCACCAATTTGCGCTGTTCGCTGGCAAGACCGGTCTCCACCACATCGCTCTAGAGACCGACAGCATCGATTTTCTGAAAATCGGCGATCATTTCAGCCGCCTGCGCGTCAGCGCGGAATACGGGCCCGGCCGCCACATGCCGGGTGATAGTATTTTCTTGTATGTGCGTGATCCGTTCGGCAATCGCATCGAGATCACCAGCCCGATGCAAATGGTCGGTTTTGAACAACCTGCGAAGAGAATTACCGAGCAGTTTCCCTTCATGGTCAATATGTGGGGGCCGCAGCCTCCCGAATCCTGGATGAATGAGTGGACCTAATGGTGTCCACGCTCGCCATATGGAAACTCTTAAGCCGTGAAACGAATGGTTGAAGACGCAAAA
>Ga0070684_100004277_pt1 | contig 10830 bp, 9 predicted proteins | sample KBSC723LmetaG_FD_65653 | JGI IMG/M metagenome (GOLD analysis project Ga0070684, IMG submission 65653) | Corn rhizosphere microbial communities from Kellogg Biological Station, Michigan, USA - KBS C7.2-3L metaG | ecosystem: Host-associated > Plants > Roots > Rhizosphere ...
ATGCGTTGAACCACGGGGGGACGGCTCATACGAGCCGTCCCTCTTGCGCCTATGTCCTACGAAGGGGGCCAAGATGTTCCATAATCGGATGGATTCGGATAGAGAGCGAGGCGGATATGTACCGCGTCAGGGTTCTATCCGCCTCGCTATGATAGATCGAAGTCGAAGATAAACCGCAACAGCTCTAGCTCTCCTTCCCCCATGACAGTGACGTCTCAATTGGTGAAGTTCCCCTCGCTACACCAGCAATTCAATTCATCGGCCCAGATGCGCTTGACGCCAATACCCGATACGGCCGCGATACGACCGAGCACCGCTTGGAGCTTCCTGCTCGGATTCTGGATGGCCTTCTTTGTACGGTCTCAGGCGCATCTCTGCCTCGCATCGATGGAGTCAGGGGCCGCCAGGAATCGCAGTCAACCCGCCAGGAATCGCAGTCAAATGATCCAGATACACAACGCAGGGGGGCGGCGTAATGGGCCGAGGCGAGAAAATTTCCGGACTTACAAGGGAGCCAGCGGTGGGATTTGAACCCACGGCCTGCTGTTTACGAATTCGCTTTCGTGTGTTCGCTACTGTCCACCAAGTATCGTGGAATCTGAATTCTAGGGTACCCACTGTGCGTAGTCGTTCGCGCAAGTCCACGAAAGGTTACCACAACTGTTGCAGAACTGTTGCAGTGAGTGATACAGAGGATGAGCTGGTTTCTTAACACGCACCCGATGGGGGAGAGTCGAACTTCTCGCTGTGTGCATGCTGGTGTCCATCGAGATGCGCGAAGTCAGAAAATATTGGGCTCGGACGCACTTCTCTGTCCACCACTATCCGCCAAGATTCGCGTAGGTTGGCGTCAGAGTTGACACTGGTGGCGAAGTCATGGTGTTTGGTTGTTAAGCAGCCTGGGCCATGGCCATGAAGCGCGTGAAGGCCGATTCTCGGGTTGGGGCGAGCGGCATTCCGCTGAGCCAGTTTCCCAAGCGCAGGAGATTGAGCGCGGTGGCAGTGAGTAGGTGCTGCAGATGGGTCTTGGCCTACCCAGTGTAGCGGGACCGGCGGAGCCCACCGCGGCGAAGGGCCTGGGCGTAGGTGGCTGGCTTCCACGCCTGCTCGCGGCGCATAGGCCGTGGCGAACTCTGGGGTCTTTTCACGTTGTCGCGCTGCCCGCAAGGCCAGTTCTTCGTCATGTGGGTGCAAGGTCAGGCTCCGAGAGGCCGCTCGGGTGCACGAACGGCGGAGTGGACAAGGCTGGCAATCGGCCCGCGCGAAGTGCACGGTCATCATGGCATGGTTGCGCCCTGGACGGCGGTCATAGCTGGTGTGGCCTTGGGGACAGATGGCGTGGTGCGCCGCCCAATCGATCTGGAACTGGTGGCCCTCAAAGCCCTGCTGATTCCGTGCTTGCCAGCGAAAATTGCCGCGCGTCGGACCGACCACATCGATCTGGAACGATCTGGAACCGGCGCTGGGCCACGACCAAACCATCGGCGTCAATATAGCCGGCATCGACCAGATGGGTCTGGGGGAGCCGCTATGCCTGGGCTAGTTGCTCATGGATGGCAGTGAGCGTTCCCTCGTCGGAAGCTGAGCCCACCGTGGTGATTGCCTGGACACTGAGATGGGGGAGCTCGGGATCACACGTCTCCGTGAAATGCGCCTTATACCCGACCCAATGGCTCTCCCGTTTCTTGCCAGAGCGTGCCTCGGGGTCATAGGGGGAGTTGTGGATCTGGCTCGACGGGGGTAAATCCTCGTTCTGGCGCCAGGTTCCAGCACGCGAGTGCCCTGCGTGCCCTTGGGGTCCTTGGGGTCCTTGGGATGATACTGCTGCGCCCACACCTGGCGCAGGGTCACCACCGCGGGCAGAGCGCACAACCACGCCGGTGTGGCGGGCTGCGCGAGCGCTTCCAGGATCCGCCACCCATCTGCCCCCACCTGGTTGGCATACTGTTCCCGCTCGGCTTTGCCCTTGGGCAGGCGGTACTCCGCGATGCGTCGGCCATAGCGCCCACCCCAATCGGCGGGAAGGTGCAGGGAGTGGCGCCCGACTGGCTCCACTCCCGCCAGCACATTAAGCGTATGTCGTAGCGTCTCGCCCACCACTTCGACCCGCCTCAGTATGCGGCTGGCGGCGAGTACATGCGTCGAGTCGGTCCGCTGCCGGCCGCGTTCTTTGAGCCAGCCCTGGGTGGGCTTGAGCATGGGCGAGCGCTACATCGAGCAAGCGCTGCTCTGCGCCTCCTTGAAGCAGGCGGGTACGGAACTCGCTCAAGACCGTGTGGGCGAAGCCGGGATCGGTCAGGTCCAAGCTCAGGGCATATTTCCAGTCTAAGCGACTCCGCACCGCGTCGGCAGCCTGCCGGTCGGTCAGACCTTCCACAAACTGCAGCACACTACACTCACCAGAGCTAAGCGCCAGGGCGCTTCAGCCGGATGACCATGAGAGGGGAAGAGATCGGCAAACGTCTCATCGGTCTAGAGCGTTCCCAGGTCATCGCGGATCTGGAGGAGCAGGGTTCCGTGGGGAAAGGCGGCATGGGCGACGCGGACCGTCTCCTCAGGAATCGGCGGAATCGGCATGATTTTGAGGGACATGCGGCAGACTCCTTTTGGGCAAGCACCTCCAGCGGTCTTTTGTCCCAAGCCTACCTCCTCCGTCGTCCTTGCTCCCTGTTCCCTTTGACTTCGCCACCAGTGTCAGAGTTGGTGTCAATCTACGCACATTGCTTTTGCTAAACCATTCTGTGCAACAAGAGGCCTTACCATCGACATTTGGCTGTCTCCCATTTTCTCTATTTCTGTCTCGGACACTGTGTGGCAGGTCCACTGGGAACCCTCGTGCAGTGTTCTCGTCACTCGGTTCAGATGTGGAGCCAAATGGCTGTGTCATCTGTGCCAAATCGGCATATGGCTGCTTATTCTACCTTGCCAGCAATTGCCGGAGCATATGATTCGGCCTGCGCGGAGCGGGGCGTCGTGGTCAATTGCGGCACGAGGGGGCATGGCATCCACCTAGACACATCCTCCGGGCCAGAAAAGTATTGGAGGTTCGAATCCTCTGAGACACCATCCGAACTCCTCTTGAATTCATATTTTGCACATTTCCAGGCACGCGCCGATATCGTCTCCAATCACAGTCATGCCTAAGCGATTCAATTCCCCAATGGCATCTCGAATCAATCCGGAATGCATTTGCGGAAGGTGGTCCCGCAGCTAATCACCAGACTTCATCACCAACATTCTGACCTTGTCAGATGGCGGTTTCTTCTTTCTGCCAGCTTGCATGATGTGGGTGAATAAGCCATGAGACTCTACTGAGGTGATGGCGACTGCCAGCGTACTCGCTGGCAGTCGCCATCGATCAAGTGCGCTAGAGTCGCCGCGTCGCGACTCCTTCGTGCGCCGAAATTTCGTCGCCGATAAGGGCTTCTTGGATATGCGCCAACTCGCTTTGCGAAATCAAGCCACGATCGATTTGGCGGCGTTGTACAGTTGTTGTGCGTGCCAGGGTGAGTCCCAGCGCGGCCTGTCACGCCGTGCGATGTCTCCTACACCACAAACGCTCGATCTCGATCCAGGTTGCCATGAAAGCTCAAGGCAGGCTTATCTGCTCCGGGAAGTGTGACGGTCAGTACCAGATGCTGGCGCGACTCAGCCTGGTGCTGGAATACCAGGTGGTAATGCCAGATGCCAGCACTATCTTTCGTTGCCGCATGCGCCTCCGTCCAGGTAAAATGCAGCGAATAGGGCGTCCCGTCCTGCACGACGACATAGCCGCCCCACATCTGGCGGTCAGGTTCATCGCTGACATTGAGTTGAACCATGCCACCGTTGAAGCCATCGTGCGAAAGCAGTTTCGCGTCGCTCGATGTGTAGACCCGCAGGTATGTATGATAATTCGACCTGCCATAGAGGTAGTGTGTCATGCTCGGGAGGCTGGCGCTGTTGAAATTATAGGTAATGGTGAGGTGATGCGTCGCGGTCCCAGCAGATGCGATAGTCACCGCGTCGGTGTAGTTGACGGTCGTAAAGAGATTCGCCTTGTTCCCTGTCGTGTTCGAGTCAACTATGGTGATGCCATCCTGCGGGCCACGGTAGATCGAGCTGTCGAGGCCACGCGCCGCGAGCAGCCCCTCCGCGGAAGGATCGCTCAAATAGATCTGGAGGTCCTTCGTAGGAAGACTGGAAAGAAGAATCTGAGCGATTGCCGATAGCTGCTTGGTGCTCGCGCGATGGAGCTTGTCCATAAATGCGCGACCTAACAGGGCGGTGAATCGCTCATGCAGAGTAGTCAGCTGGTCGCTCGGTGGCAAGTCGCTGCCAGCATTGGCGGCCTTGGTCTCGGTATAGAGGCGAATGAGCGGCTCGAGGTTGTCGGCTGTCACCGTTACGCCATATTGTGGCAGTGCCACTGGTCCAATCACGTTAATTATCCGCTGTATAATAGGAATCGTAATGGCAAGGACACCCTGAACGTCGGGGCCTCCCTCGGTTTTGAGCATCTGCATGCCGTATTTGGCGCTCGTCGGGAAGTCGAAGGAGAGGTTCGAGTCTCTTAGCCCGTAGCCCGGGAACGGCCACCACGCGTACTTGCTGGGCGCTGGCAGTTGTCCCACGCGGTGAACGTAGGGTAAATCCAGCGCGAAGACATCACTGAGAGTAAACGGCTGTATCTGGCCCGACTGGATCGTCAGGACGCCATAGGAACCAATGAATCCGCCGGTAGAGCGTATCTCGCCGCGGTCAAGCAATTCGACGAGGTAGCGCTGAGGCCCCGTCACACCAAGAAGCGCAGGCGCTGCACCTAACCAACTCTGCACGTTCTGCAGTTGCCCGCGCATGGTGGGCCATTGTGTGAGCAAGTCGCTGAGACTCGCGCGTGTGCTGTCACTCACCAGGCTGGTTGGAATCACTGTGAGATCTACCGTCTGCACCAGCGCGACTGCGGAATCGAAGTGGCCCACCGCTGTCTCAAAGTTGTCTGTGATCTGGGATAACATCGCTTCAGTCAGCACTGGCGTTGCGGGTTTCGTCTCGGAAGCAAGGAACCCCGCATGGAGCAAGGGCTGTGCGGTTTCGACGGCATTAACGAGAGCAAGTCCACCCAACGATGCCTCATCGGCGGCAACAATCAGGTTCACTCCAGACGAGACCGTGCCACTGGCTATGGGCATATGTCCGGCCAGCGAAAAGCTCCAGCCGCCTAAAATGCCACGGGCGTCGGCAAAGTCTGCCTCGGCAAGGGTCAATTCCCTCTTCACTGATGCCAGCAATGCCGGATCGGGGATCGCGGGCTGCTTCGCAAGCGGCTTCATGAGTGACTGAACCTGTTTGAGGTGCTTGATGCCATCGACGGCCTCTGCTCGTGCGGTTGAGTACTGATCATATGTCTGAACGGCGCCAACCACTCCTGCGAGGGCGAGCAGTAAGATGCATGCAAGTAGCGTCACGGAGAGGACGCGGTGGGCGCGCATCAACCCCAACAGGCGACCGCGTCGTTCCATACCGCCTTTGGTCGGCTTCCGGAGCACGGTTGGCTCCGCGCTCGGTTGCGTTCGCGCGTCCCCGCTTACCTGGCGTGGCTCGGTTTCCCACGCGAATGGGACTGGCACAGTCGAATGACCTCCCGATGGTCGAGAAGGGATGCTGTCTTGTGCCTGCGGCTCGTTCCATGTCATCTAATCGAACGCTCCCATTCCTACCATAGAACTCAGTTCCTGATGCCTACTCGGCAGAGACTACGGCACTGATGATGGAGAAGGTTCCGGCGTCGCAGTGGGCGTCGGCGTTGCGGTCGCCGTTGGTTTAGGCAGCGTCGCGGTGGGCACTGGCTTTCGTGGAGCAGTAGGCACCGCCGTTGGTGCGACGGTTGGCGCCGCTGTAGGCGTCCCGGTCGGTACCACCGGCGGGGGAGACGCGTTGCCCGCATCAACCACGCGATAGACGGTAATTGTCTCCTTGAAGCCCTCGAAAACCACGACTCTTTCCGCCCCATGTAGTAAGACGTAGAGCTGCGGATCACTTGCCTGTGTTGGCAACTTTTGGGTCAGGCTTGTATAGGTCACGATCCACTTCACATTAGGACATGTGCCTGCGGACTCCAGTTTGCAATAGGGTTGAGGAATCATGACGCCGACCGGCTCATCCGCCAGCACCGTATCGCTTGCAGGGACATTGGCAGTGACATAGGTGGCGACCTGCAAAAGAGCGTTGTCATTCTGATCGACGATGCGCAGGTAGAACGCCCCAAGGTCAGCGGCAACAGCGAACGCGAGCAGGGCAATCAGCCCAATTCGCAGCAGGCGCGGATGGCGAGCCCCACCCGCGAGCCAGCCAGAAGCAACATCACGGATGCGCATGCCCAGATACACAAACAGCGGGATCATCAGGTAGATGAAGTAGTTGGGGAACTTGATCTGGACGGCGATGAAGACCACGATGCCCGCGATGATCCAGCTGGCTTCGATGCTGTAGCGGTGCAGCCATGACGGGTCGCGGCGCCGAATACTGCGGGCGATGTCGATCACTAGCCAGACCATTGATACCGCGCACAGGAACACGGTGAAGGCGAAGATATGGTACTGCCCCACGAGCGCGGTGATGACGTCTTGCGGGCTCACGACGCCCCGCGAGGTGACGGTACCACTCGACCGGAAGATTTGTGACATGGTCTGCCGCACGAAGGCATCTTTGTAGACGCTAAACATGTAACCCAGGTAGAGCATGAAGCACACGACGATCGTGCCTAACATGACAAGATGGCCACGTGTGCGCTGACGTGAAAATATCCAGTTCAGGACCGGAATGGCGCAGAAATAGATCCCAAGCTGCTTGAAGACCAGCGTAAAGCCGAGCGCCAGTCCCGCGACGATGTAGGTTCGCGTCGTATTGCGTTTGAGCGCGTGGAAGTATGCCCAAATGCCCAACACGCCAAACACGACCACCGAGTTGTCAATCCAGCTAATGCGGTTGGCGAAGACGATCCAGCCGTCGAAGGCAACCAACACGGTTGGCAGCAACGCCCACGCGCCCATACGCTGGCGCAGGTAGAGAAAGAGGATCGTGATTAGTAGTAAGGACATGATCGCAGAGAGCACGCGCGCCTGGGTAATACCTGTACCAACCATACGGAACCATTCGCCCAGCATGATGAAATAGAAGGGGGGATGTGACAGATAGACGGTAGGCCGCGCGATCGGCGCCTTATATGTCACCGTGCCGAACTGCGCAAAATGGGAGGCGACACTGCCGTATACTGGTTCATCCCATTCGTATCCGGGGCGAGCGCCCAGATCCCACAGACGGAGCCCGGCGCTCACGATCAGGATTCCAGCGTAGAGAGCCGCAATGATTACCTGCGAACGTTGTAGGCGCAGGTGGAGTGCCTCCAATCGCTGTACCACGAATTGTTGGGTAAACTCGACGGCCATGCCGTAGGAAAATGCCAGACCGAAGATGAGAGTGATAAACGGAAATACGACTGCGCGCGGCTGGCGCACCGTAATGGCGTTCGTGATGCCCAATCCCAGGAGTCCCACGATAGTCAGTAGTGCAAGGGCAAATGGGTCGAGCACATCAAGTGGGAGTGACAAGATCGACGCTTGCGCGAACGCGGTTGGGATACCGAACAAGCTCGGAGTGTTCGTAGCAACCACTCCAGCCAGGATCAGCCCGATGGCGCCCAGCGTTGTAGCCCACACTAACATCCATTGGAGAAGGCGCAGGCGCGACAACGGTGACTCAGGATACTTTATGACAAAGTCAGCGCATCCTTTGCCTGCCCGAATATACTGATGCAACAGGCGTTTCCAGCCGCGCCGGTGATAGTGGTCGGCCTGAAGTGAGGGTGTACAGAGTATTGGAACTCCCACCTTGCAGGCAGCCCAGAACCACGAGTAGTCCTCATAGGAGTGAATAAAGGTAGCATCAAAATCGCCAGCACGCTCCAACGCCTCGCGCGTCATGAAGACATTTGCTGTAATTGGCGGCTTATGCCTCGGCCGCCCGTACCGCTCGACATCGAGGACGCGGTTGACCACAAATCGAGGCGTTTTGCTTCCCAGGCTTACTAAGTCGGCATACGCATCCCAGAAATTGCCAGTGGCCCCACGCATTGGACCAGCCACGCATGGCCAGCCGCGCAAGATATATTGGATGCCTGTCGCAATCCAGTGTGGCGGCAAGATCATATCGCTATCGGTCAGCGCAAGGATGTCACCACGCGCGGCCTTGAGGCCGATCGATCGTTTCGCATTTGCGTCGCGATTGGCGCTTTGGACCTCGGCCTCCAGAATGCGCACGCGCCCGAAAGCGATGTCATCTCGTATGGAATTCCACGTTGGATCGTTGATATCACCGACTAGCAGTATCTCGACGGAGCCTCGGTAATCCTGGTTGAGCAGAGATCTGACCGTGGCGCCGATTGTCGCTTGATTCCTTTTGACCGGGATAACGACACTCACGCTTGGCCACGCCACAGATGGAATCAATCGCGGACCTCTGGAGGGAACCACTGCTCGCCTGCGCATTGGGCCGGGTGGCATGGTGGCCATTGGCCGGGTGAAGGCCTCCTCCGAAGCATGAGTGGTGACGAATCGCGGAGCCTTCTGCTCAGCCGTTGTAGTGGTTCCAGAGGCGCGGCGAGGACGACGTAGCACACCACCGAGTCTGCCGAGACTAACGTCCCATGCATAGACCAGGCGATAAAGAGGGGCCAATACGGCCCCCCATTGCCCACTCTGTTCCACATCGATCAGCTTCGACGCAGCCTCTAGACCCGCTGCGCACACGGCCGCAAGCAGTGCGATGACGAATCCCGACGGCACATTAGACAGGACGGAGGAGAGGTTGGGCATGCCCGCAGATCCGAGAAATGCCTGGCGGCCGGGCCAATCGAATATGATGGCCCCAGCGACCAGGAGGGCCGCTGCCAGAGTTACAGAGGCCAGGCCAACGATCACGCGTGCCCGTCGACGCGCCCGCCAAGGTGTGCGCAGGGATTGTCGCGAGCTTACGGCGAGGACGGCGCCAGCGTCTGCATATCTCCGGGCTACCTGGCCCGCGTGGGGCCTATAGGCCAGGCCCGCGGCGATCGTTGGCGTTTCAAAGATAGCCACATCGGCCTGTGCCAGATTCCAGATCCAATCAAGGTAGTCCTTGTCGGCTGTGTCTCGTTTCGTTCTCGTAGAGAGTACATGAGGCAGGACATCGCCAGCGATAAAGAGATTGGCTGCCAGCGGCGGCACATAGTTGGCGGCGAGCAGGCGCTCTGGATCAAGCACTTGTCCTGGCAGAAACATGTCTGTGCGAAGCGTGGATGAGGACGCCAACCTGTCAAAGCCAGCTGTTGGCCCCACGACACATGGCCATCCATCACGGATATAGTCGACGCCCGAGGATACCCATGTGCTGGGCGGTACAAGGCCAGGGTCGAGCGTGGCAAGTATTTGGCCACGCGCGCGCCCAATGCCCGCGAGGCGCTTAGTCCCCAATGGCACGCTTGAGCCAGGCGCCTCGGATTCCATAATTGTCACGAGGCCATCGTCGATGTACCAGTGGATGTCGTCCCAGGCGCGGTCATCCTGGTCGCCCACGAGAATGATCTCGATCTCACCTGGGTAATCTTGCTGTGTGAGTGCGGAAACCGTAGGCTCGATTTCATACCGAGACCGTCCAACTGGTACGATCACACTTACCGTCGGCCATCCTGTAGCCGGCAACGCACGTGGACCTAGGATACTTCCAAGATGTGGCTCTGTAATCACCTCAGGATTTATCAGATCGGAAGTCAAGACCTCGACCTGGCTCGCGGCGGTCGAGCGCGAACGGAAGACGAATCTATCTCCAACGAGGAAGTTGATGATCATTACGATGACGATGCAGAGACCGTTGGCGACCAGGTAGTTTATACCGATATAGACGAATGCCCCAAAGAGCACTTGATTGAGCACTACCGTTACAACACGGGTAAGGTGAAATCGTGCCCACATGCCGAGAAATGAGCCAGGGCCCGCGCCACGGCGATCCCGCCAGGTGACTGACCGGTTGAGGAAGAAATTCAGCTCAATCGAGACAACTGCTTGAATGAAGTATGCGAGGTTTTTATTGAGGCCGAAATACTCGACCAGCACATAGAGTATGACAAACCCAACAAGTGCGACGAAACCACCAACCAGGCCAAAAGAGACAGCCCGCCTCGCTATGAGCGGCGCGGTTGGTTTCGTAGCCTTCTGAGCATGACGCGATGAAAGTTGTTGCGTGCTGCTGGTAAGCAGGGCATCATGATCGCCAATCGTTGGAGAGGTGCGACGTTGGGGCGTATCTTGCAGCGATGTCATAACCTCTTTGCTTGAGTTGCTTGAGTTGCTCGATTGATCCGTATCGGGCATTATCCCCAACCCCTCGAACTAGACACTTCGACTCAAGCGGCACGCTGTAGAGATCCCGCATACTCTTCGCTCAGATCCATAACCGCCGAATGCATGTTGCAGCATGGGTAGTCATTGCCGGACGAAAGGTATTACGTCTCACTACCATGATAGCGAATGTTTGCCAATTGAGTAACACAGGGGGAATTCTGGGCATCGAGTGCGTCGTTTGCGCTGAAAACGGCTGTGCGCTTTCTTGGTCAATGTAGCACACTCTAACCGATCGATGAGCATGTCTGGACGAATGGCGTTCAGATAACACCTAGATCTAAGGGCTATGGATGTTGCCGCCCTTCCGGAGAAGTGGCCTCCAGCGATGAGGCGGAGGTATCGACTGGAGTAGCCTCACCAGACGCCAAGCCTGGCAATGGGTCTTGCGCAAAGGCATGCGAGGGGGGTTTCTTGC
>Ga0070684_100004280_pt1 | contig 10824 bp, 10 predicted proteins | sample KBSC723LmetaG_FD_65653 | JGI IMG/M metagenome (GOLD analysis project Ga0070684, IMG submission 65653) | Corn rhizosphere microbial communities from Kellogg Biological Station, Michigan, USA - KBS C7.2-3L metaG | ecosystem: Host-associated > Plants > Roots > Rhizosphere ...
GCAAATGCTTGTCGCCAAAGAAACCCCCAAAGGCCACCATTTTGAAGCGACGAGTACGGACCAGCTCGTAGAGCAATTACGAACCGGGGCACCCGTGCAAGAATTGCGGCTCTTGCTCGATTGGTTAAAGAAAAACCCCGTAAGCGGCGCTTCCCAAAAGTTAGCTGGCAACCGAGTCAAGGTCACATATGAGGGCAGGCAGCTGCCACTTCGGCGTTTTGCGCCTAATAGGGCCACGGCCTTGAGCACCCTCAGCCGCACCGGTGCGTACACCCGCGTAGTCTACGCACTCACCAAAGGTGAAATCATTATCGTGGACGTCCTGGACCACGATAGTTTTGATAAAAAATACGGCTGACAAATGCCCGCCCGACCCTTCCGTACCTCCTGATGCGGTTGCCTTCTTTGCTGCTGGATTTGAAGGTGCCGAGTTCGGTCAGTTCGGTATTTGTTAAGCCCGCTTCTTCCTGGAGTTCGTTGTGTCCAAAGCTACGCACCCTGGCCCGCGCCGATGTTTTGACTTATACTGCCAACATATGAAAATTCTTAATCAACCACTTGCAGACGCACTGCTAAGCTTGGCTGAAGCTGATCAAGCTATGCGTATGAAAGTCATTAACGCTGAAGCTGAGTGGGATGATTCTGTTGATCAGTTAAGCCAAGCTCGACTCAAAAAGATAGTAGCCGACATGGGGTGGCCAACAATCTCTATGGTGGGCGCCGAAGCTTCGCATGCAGCATGGCTGCTCGTGCAACATGCGCCCGATCTGCAGTTTATGGAGTACTGTCTGAAACTGATGGAGGCCCTACCCGAGAGAGAGGTAAGCCGTGCCAATATTGCCTATTTACAGGATAGGGTTCTCATGATGAACGGCAAGCCGCAGATATACGGCACGCAATTTCTGGATGTTGGCAAGGGCATGCAGGCATATCCCATCGAGGACAGAGAGCACGTTGATGAGCGGCGCGCCCGCGTTGGGCTGGGTACCTTTGCCGAAAACGAGGCGAGACTACGCCAGCTACACAAGGAGAAGTAAAAGCCAACAGCTGCCGAAGCAATACGCACAAATGATGGCCAGTCCCCTTGAACTTTGCTATATGCCGATAGGCTAGACGGCTTGCCCATTCAGATCACAAGTTCTCATGTAGTTGCGCAAATACTTAGGCAGGAAGGGAACGTTGTGCTCATCCTCATCTCCGTCAGTAAACGAGATGATACCGTCGTCTTCGAAAGGTACGACGCGCAGACGCAAATGAGCCCGATCGCAGCGCTGTATCATCTGTAATCTGGAAAGTAGGTGGATTGCCTTAGGGAGATTAACGTTAATCACCGCCTCGATAATTTGATCGTACTCATCTTGTCTTAAGTCGCCAGCTTCGTGGAGAAACTTATCGTAAAACAGCCGTGCATCGCTGGAAATTTGATCATAAAGGCCGCACGATATTGCTTGTTCTCGGTCATATATTGCAAACAAAGATGACGCAATACCACTTTTCGTGAGATCATCGAGCGAACCTGCCTCAAATCCATTACTTTTCAGTACATCAACTGTTTTGCGTACGGCAATATGTGGCGCGCTTAGTATTTGTCCCAGCAGATCATATGGTTGAAAGTAGTGTCCCTGAAGATATTCCTTTTGCAGCACATGGTGGGCGCGGGCAAGCCACGCTTCAAGTTCAGTAAAATCCGTTCTTGGCGGACGTCTTTGTGTTGCGATAGCGCTGAGAAACTCGTTACCTATTACATCACGAGGAAACTGGTCGGGTTGCGCTTGCAGCCAAGCTAGCATGGTATTAGTGAGCGCATGTTCGCCTTCTTGAAACTCGTCAAGAGTCGCGCATGTCATTTCAAGCGGTACGCCGGTCGTTCTATACACATCTGTCGCGAGATTATGAAGCGCGCTGAGCGTTTGAATCTCTGTTTCATATACAGGACCTGGGTAGGCCACAATCATATCGCGGTCGCTGCCTTGGTTTTGGTCGCCGAAACTAGCAGAGCCAAAGAGAACTACCCCATAGACAATGCCAAGATTGCATAATTCACCCATCCTCTTACGAATTAAGGTATCGGCTGCTTCAAACCTACCTTCTTGGTTAAAGACCGGGCTTATAGCTTCTTCGTAGGAAGGTACGCGCATCTCTTCTCCTAAAGTTTAATAGATATTATGACCTAAGATAAGTAATGGATAAAGATTACGCCCCGCAGGAATGGAACCAGCGCAACAGATGAGAAATTTAGATCAAAATAAAAGACGCTCACGTTCGAACGTCTTTACCTCTGTAGTATCCAATCTGGTACGCCTGATAGGATTCGAACCTACGACCTTCGGTACCGGAAACCGACGCTCTATCCAGCTGAGCTACAGGCGCGTATCTGTTGACGCTCGCATTATAGCAGTTTACCTCTGGTGAGGCCAGGGTATTGCCGCAGCCAGAACCTTTGGCGCAGCAGACGGCAAAATGCCGGTCCGGTCACAGCGCAAAGGGAACCACATAAAATTTACGCGGCACTGGCGTCACGCTGGTCGTGGTCGGTGTGCGTCGATGTCGAACCTGGCAGCTGGCGCGGTTCGGACCGGTGCAACGCATCCTGCAGGGTGCGAATAACAGCGTAAGCTTGCTCACGGCTCATGCCGACTTTGGCGGTGGTCAGTACATTATTGCCGCCACCGGTCTGCGAAAAGGCCATTATGACGCCGTTTTTGTTGGCGGTTACCTGCACGCTGTCGGTGTAAATAATGCGCGGATCGACGGCCATGACTAAAATCGCCGACCGGCCGTTGGCGTCTTTGTCGTCGTCGCTCCGGTGGTCGTGATCGCGCGGCTGGTCATACCCAGCGAGCTGCCACAGGCTGGCGGCTTCGTCATCGCGCATGCCAAAGTGGTTGATAAGCAGCATCAAAATATCCTCAGCGGGCCGTTCCTGACCCTGTTCAATGCGTGTCAGCGTGGGTTCGTCAATCTCAACCGCGCCCGAAACTTCGGCTATACTTTCGTGCAGTTTTTGGCGAATTGTGCGCAATTTTTCGCCTAGCTGTTTGAATGGCTGCTCTTGCTGCTTCTCACTCATGATTTTATAGTAGCGCCTCTGGTGAAATCACGCAAGCGTAAGCGGCAAACACTTTCCGGCGCAAGGTGCGCTATAATGCCAGCATGAACATGTTGCAAAATGTGCCGCTCGCGCAGCATTCCACCATGCGATTGGGCGGAACCGCAGCGTACTTGACCGAAATAACTGAGCGCCACGAGCTGCCCGAAGCGCTGGCCTGGGCCGAAGAACGCAAATTGCCGGTGATCATGATCGGCGATGGCAGCAACATCGTCTGGCGCGACGAAGGCTTCCCCGGCCTGGTGCTGGTCAACAAAATTACCGGCATCGAAGAACAAATCGAAGACGAAGAAAACTACTACGTAACCGTCGCCGCTGGCGAAAACTGGGACAGCGTGGTGGCGCGCATCACCGACCGCGGCATGACCGGCATTGAAGCGCTCAGCCTGATTCCGGGCACAGCAGGTGCGACCCCCGTTCAAAACGTTGGCGCGTACGGGCAGGAAATCGCCGACACGCTGGTGAGCGTCGAAGCCTACGATAACCAAGCCAAACAATTCATCAACATTCCAGCCATGGACTGCGGGTTTGGGTACCGCACCAGCCGGTTCAAAACTGCCGACCGCGGCCGATTTTTCATCACCGCCATTACCCTGCATCTGTTGCGAGGTAATCCTAAACCACCATTTTATCGCACGCTCCAAGGGTATTTTGAGGAACATGGCGTGCAAAACCCAACCGCGCAGCAAACGCGTGATGCGGTGATCGCGATTCGGCGCAGCAAATTGCCGGACCCGGCGGTCGTGGCCAACAACGGGTCATTCTTCGCCAACCCCGTTGTTGGCGAAGATCAGTATCGGGAGCTGCAGGATACGTATTCCGGCATGCCGGGCTGGCCGACCGATGACGGACGATTCAAAATCCCGGCAGCGTGGCTGATCGAACAAGCCGGATTCAAAGATTATCACGACACTGAAACCGGCATAGGCACCTGGCCTGCGCAGCCGCTGGTGCTGGTCAACGAGCACGCCACGTCCACGGCCCAACTCCTTGCGTTTCGGCAAAAAATCATCGAAAGCGTGCAGCAGCGATTCAACATTCAGCTCGAGCAAGAGCCGGAACTGTTGCCGTAGGCGTAGATCCCATCTGTAAAAACCTCGCTTGCCTTCAGCGCGAATCCCCTGTATAAATACGCCGTTGTAACTAACAAACAGGAGAATTATGGACGAAAAGATAAAAAAAGGGCCGGTTGAAGATGGACCGAATCCGGGAGCACCGGATTTAGAAGAAACTTTACGCGCAGTGGGACAGGACCGCCACACCACACTAAGCGCCCGAGATTTGCACTCACTGGGCGCCATCAGCGTATTACCCGACGGCGCTGATCAGACGAGTTTTCTACTCAGGCCCGAGGCTTTGGGGGCGCTACGGGGTGTGTCCGTTAACCCGCAAGACCTGGATACAGAGCAGCTGCTCACTCTCAAGGATGATTTGATCGAAGGCATTAGGAATCTGCCGAGCCAAAACCCTGCGCCCACAATTAGCCAGCTACCCCATGATTATATCGCGACCGAAGCAGCCGCAAACACGGATCCCTTAGCGCCGCCAGTCTATGAATAGCCCCATAGCGAGCTGCAAATTGGCCCTATAAACATCACGAATAAGCATAATCAGCTTGCGCCCGCCCGCAACTCTTGCGATAATGACGACTTATCATTAAAACATTGTTAAAGGGAGGGTGTATGTCTTTGTTTGAAGCTAATGGTAGTCACGGTGAGGGACGGGTTATAGCAGTCAACTTCGGCGCGCCTTCGCCCTTCGACACTCGTGCAACAGGGGTGATAGAACAGGTGAACGAACCTGCCGAGGAGCTCGTCTACGATATTACGCGGCTAACTCGCGGCCAGCGTCATCGCGCCAACATTGCGTTCCAAGGCTGGTATGGCTCGCACGCCACGGCCGCCGTACCGGAAATCGTTATCGATACTTCGTGGATTGACAACGTAGTATTGTCAGCTGGCGGCGCGGCGCTTGGCGCATCGAACGTCGAACACGCAGCATAGCCCGGCCTGGCTAGTCGCGGTCGCTGGGCAATGGGAATTGTTCGGCAAAGGCCGTGACTTCCTTGCGTAATTGCTCAATCTTTTTGGCGTCGGTGCGGTGCGTAATCGCATCAAGCATCCAGGTTGCGATCAGCTCCATGTCCGATTCTTTGAGTCCACGCGTGGTGATCGCCGGCGTGCCCAGGCGAATGCCACTCGGTCGGAACGGCGGCAGCGGGTCGTCTGGAATCACATTTTTGTTGAGGTTGAGTCCTATTTGGTCGAGTACGCCTTCGGCTTCGCCGCCATGAATGCCAAAACTGCGCTGCACGTCAGCAACAACCATGTGGTTATCAGTGCCGTTGGTGACGAGTTTAAAGCCCTTGGCCATCAGCGCCGTAGCCAAGGCCTGCGCGTTCAGGAGCACCTGTTTGGCGTACTGTTGGAATTCCGGCTGCGCTGCCTCGTAAAAGCTGACGGCCTTGGCAGCAATGACATGTTCGAGCGGGCCGCCCTGCACGCCCGGAAACACTGTGCGATCTACTAAAACGGGCAAGTTTTCCACCGTTTTGTCCGGCGCTTTGAGCGGATTGCCGACAGTGCCGCGCGTTAGGATCATGCCGCCGCGCGGGCCGCGCAACGTCTTATGCGTGGTGGTCGTCACAATATGAAAGCCGTAATCAAAGGGGTTTTTGAGCTGCTTGCCAGCGATCAAGCCTGCGATGTGCGCCATGTCCATCATAAGTACCGCGTTGACTTCGCGGCCGATTTCGGCAAATTTGGCGTAGTCCAGTTCGCGTGGGAACGACGAAAACCCGGCCAAAATAATCTTCGGCTTGTGTTTGAGCGCGAGCGCGCGCAGCTGCTCGTAGTCGATCTCGCCTGTTTCGGCGTCCTTCATGCCATACCGCACAAAATTGAACAGTTTGGCAAGCACTGTGCCCGGCCGCCCGTGCGTAAGATGGCCACCGTGGCTCAGCTCCATGCCCAAAATCGTGTCGCCCGGTTCGAGCCACGAATGATACGCCGCCTCGTTGGCCTGCGCACCAGAGTGCGGCTGCACGTTGGCGTGGTCGGCACCAAATAGCGCTTTGGCGCGGTCGATCGCTAGCTGTTCGACCTGGTCGGTGTTTTCCTGGCCGCCGTAGTAGCGCCGCCCCGGAAAGCCCTCGGAATATTTGTTGGTAAACACGCTGCCCATGGCGTCTAACACCTGCCGGCTGACGTAATTTTCGCTTGGAATCAGCTCTAGCCCGCGGCGCTGACGCTTGAGCTCCGCGGCAATCAGTTTGTCTATTTCTTTGTCGCGCATTGGCAATCCCCTGTTTAGGTTGACGTTTGTTCAAAATAGTAGGGGAGTTGCTAGATCATGCCATTATTGTAACAAAGTGCTACAATATGTGTACACGCTATTGGTTACTTGCGGTCAAATCCGCCCTGTTTGAACCTGGAAAACAGCCCTAAGCTCTGCGCATAACGCTTACGATAAAGCTTGCCAAATATATCAGTCGTGATATACTTTTGGAGTTATGAATACTTCAAACGAGAAAATTGGACATTTAATAGCTCAAATCAGGCAAGAACGCGGCCTTACGCAGGCCGAATTTGCCAAGCGTCTTGGTACCAGCCAATCCGCCGTTAACCGCATGGAGCACGGCAAGCAAAACCTCAGCCTGGAAACGCTGGGCCGCATTAGCGATGTACTGAACAAGCAACTAATTTCGCTCAGCGGCAGCGGTGTAAACCTGCGCATCGAAGGCGGTCACGAACTTCACGGCGACATTACACTCAAAACCAGCAAAAACGCAGCGGTCGGGCTGCTGTGCGCCAGTTTGCTCAACTACGGCGTCACCAAGTTTGCTAATTTTCCGCGCATCGAAGAAGTCTACCGCATTATCGAGGTGCTGGAAAGCATCGGCGTACAAGTCAAATGGCTGAACGGCAACGATCTGGAAATTCGCCGCCCGGTCAAGCTAAAACTGGACAATCTGGACGCCGAAGCCGCACGCAAAACCCGTTCGGTGCTCATGATGATGGGCCCACTGCTGCACGATTATAAAACGTTCAAAATCCCCTACGCCGGTGGCTGCAAACTGGGCCGCCGCTCGGTCGAACCGCACTGGTTCGCGCTGGAAGAGTTTGGCGTCAGCATTTTTACCACCACCGGTCATTACGAAGTCACGGTCGACAAAAAACCGGCCGGCCGCATCGTATTATATGAATCCGGCGACACCACCACCGAAAACGCGTTGATGGCCGCCGCGCGCGTGCCCGAAGAAACCATCATCGAACTGGCCAGTGCTAACTATGCCATCCAGGACCTCTGTTTCTTCCTGCAAAAGCTAGGCGTCAAAATTGACGGCATCGGCACCACCACCTTGCGCGTGCGCGGCGTGGCCAGCATCAAAAAGAACGTGGTGTACGCACCGGCCGAGGACCCGATCGAAGCGATGTTCTTTACCGCCGCGGCTGTGGCGACCAATTCGTCAATCACCATTCGCCGCGTGCCAATCGAGTTTATGTCGCTCGAACTCCTTAAGCTAGAAAAAATGGGACTGAAGGTTGACCGTACCGAACGCTACAAAGCCGCCAACGGCCACACCGATTTGGTGGACCTGACCATCCACAAACACAATGGCAGTCTGCGCGCGCTGTCCGACAAAATCTACAGCCGTCCCTTCCCTGGCCTGAACGCCGACAATTTGCCGTACTTCGTGCCGATCGCTGGCGTCGCCCGGGGCCGCACGCTCATCCACGACTGGATGTACGAAAACCGCGCCATCTACTACACCGAGATGACCAAAGTTGGCATGCAGGTCGAACTGGCCGACCCGCACCGCTTGTATATTCAGGGGCCAACCAAGTTCACTAAGGCCAATGTGGTGTGCCCGCCAGCGCTGCGCCCAGCCAGTTTGCTGCTGATCGGTATGCTTGGTGCGGAAGGCATCTCCACTTTGCGTAACGTGTACACCATCAACCGCGGGTACGAAGATCTAGCCGAACGGCTCAACTCGCTCGGCGCGTCCATCCAAGTTTTCCACGAACTATAGTCAGCCTATTACTTCTCGCTTCCTTCGCCACCCACGTGGAAGCCATTGTCGTTTTCGCCGCCAAAGCGCAAGTGGTCATTGCCGCCTTCGCCGCCAATAGCTATTACAGGACGGTCTGCGAGACTGAGTGCTCCCAATTCGGCGGCGATGGCCGCAAATTGTTGATTGATCTGTTCGGGTGTAAATGGTGTAAATTCTATTGTATTCATACCGCTTATGGTACACTGCCGTGTCAAAAACGTTGTTAAATTTTCCGCCGGATTAGCGTTTTTTGCCGCGACCGCGACCCTTGCCACCATTGCCTCGTCTTTTGCCGCCGCGCGGGCCGATACCTAGACCGCCGAGCGCATGCACCGTTGCGCTGGACCGCCGGAATGCTGCTCGTCGAAATTCTGCTCTTTCGGGCGGAACGCGCCTTTCATACGCATTGACGAAGTTTTCATCGTCACGGAGACCCTCAAATTTTCTTTTTAAGACGTCTTCGTAGTAACAGCGCGCTTCTTCTTCGGCGGTGGCGCGGCGTCGGGTACCCTCTGGGAGTGGGCGGCAATACCCCTTGATCCCACGCTTCGGCGCTTCTGGCCAGTTCGCCGGTTGTCGTTTGCGAGGTGACACGCCGGCGCGGTGCAGCTCCTTTTGCCGACGCAATAGCAGGGTGATAAGCGGATTTTGGCCTGGCGACTGCTGCAGCAGCTCGTTGTACTGCGACGCGACACTGCCGCCAACTCGTTCGCGCACAACATCATCGGGCACCATGGAGTCAAACGCAATGGCGATGAATAGCGCTCGTAGCTTGGCAAACGCATCTTGCGAGTGCATATCTGCGAACGACCTCTCTGTCGCATTACCAGGAATGATGTCGAACGAGGCACACGAAACCAGTTGGCCGTCATCAAATAACCGGAGGCGTAGCGCTGCCACCTCGCCACTCAGATTCATGAGGGTTTGTGCATCATTCGACAGATCGGCGGCATGCTCGTAGAGGACGGACGTGCGATCAGGCCGGATAGCTAACAGCAAAAAATCTGCTATCGCGCCATCCTGACAGACCTCCATATTCTTCTCCAGCGGAGGCATGATGGCGACATCCCACGGCAACGCTACCGATTGGCCAGGTACAATCAATGACGAAATGGGATATTCTTTCAGGAGATGCAACCGCTCGATAACTTCGGCGGCGTTGCCATCCAAAGCCGTCCGCTGTTCGGGTGGCAACGGACGGTTGTAGGCGTGGGGCACCCAGCCACGCACCGTCTTGCCTTTGGGTACCGGGAATAGATTGCCTTCGGTTATGCATAGCCAGACGTCTTTTCGTTCTTTTCGCCAAATTTCTAGGCCATTCACGACATGGCGTAGTGTGGGCATATCTTCCGCATCAGCCACCCCTGTATATATACGATCAAATAGGTTAACAATAGGGTCTGCTGTCGCGTCAAAATCAGCCATACTAAGGCGTTGAATCAAGTCCCGATAAAAAGCTTTGGAAAAGTGGAAAATGCGCTCTTCTCTGGCGTCGTCGTCTTTTGCCGGAGGCAACGCCTTGTCAATAAAGTACGAATACTTGTACGTCACCTGGACCACGTCAACCCAATCAGGTCCATCGACGCCGTGCAAAAACAAATCCACCAGCGCTCCGGCGTACAATGGCGCTTTAAATATGTCCTGCTTCCCGGTTATGGCTTCGCGAAATAGTCCACGCGCTTGCGACCCTGGCTCGCTTTGCTGGTCGATGTTGCTTTCGATCTGGAGGGTAGTAGCAAATAGATCGTATGACAAGGGGTCGCTTGGCTTGACGTCATGCGCTTCATGGTTGCGGAGTGCATGGGCCTTCACGCGCAGCGCTCGCGCACGGGATATGCTGGTGTTTTCTTCGGGCAAGGCGCCTAGTAGTTCATACGAGCCTGGGGGTACAAAAATTCCACTGGGCGGTCGCTTTTCCATGCCTAACCTCTTATGTGCAAGCAATTATACAAGAGGTTACAGCGTTTGCCAGGGTTGACTACGAAAATTGCACGGCTTGGCCAGCACGCTCTGGCGACACCCAGGTGGCGTTGTGGTCACTGCGCCGCAACAGCTGGCGCGGGTGTGCCAGGCAGCGTACCAGCGACACGATCTGGATCAAATCCATGATGTAGAACGTAAAGTACAGGAACGGCGCATAAGCGCTCATGCCCAGTTTGTGGCGCCAAGTGCTGTGTTCATCTGGGAAAATGGTCCACAGCGTGTACAGCGTCAGCATAATGTAGGCACCGACGAACATGCTGATGGTGTGCAGCACGATGCTCCAAGCAATCACATACACTAAGATAAACGGTTGCAAGAGCAGCAAAAATTCGCTGATCACAGCCATGGGGATGCGATACCAGGTCAGGCTGCGGGTGTACAGATTGCCGGTTTTGCCGGTCAGGTGCACGTGTTGCAACAGGTTTTGCAGGCCGCCCATTTTCCAGCGGTAGCGTTGTTTGAGCAGCGCGCGGAAACCGTGCGCACCTTCGGTCATGGCCACAACATCTGAGGCATATAGCAGGCGGTTGGCACGGTTGCCTTGTGCCATGATTTTCATGCTCAGACCGATGTCTTCGGTGGTGGTATCAGTGTCGTAGTAGCCGACCTGGCGCAGCACGTCGCGGCGGTAGGTACTGGCCACACCGCCGACGATAAATTCACAGTTGGTCATGGTGTA
>Ga0070684_100004283_pt1 | contig 10821 bp, 10 predicted proteins | sample KBSC723LmetaG_FD_65653 | JGI IMG/M metagenome (GOLD analysis project Ga0070684, IMG submission 65653) | Corn rhizosphere microbial communities from Kellogg Biological Station, Michigan, USA - KBS C7.2-3L metaG | ecosystem: Host-associated > Plants > Roots > Rhizosphere ...
GCGGTGTCGGCGATCGCCGGGCCAGTGACGACGGCACCGCCCGTCGCGCTGAACGCGCCGTTGACGAAGGCGATGACGTTGAACTCCGATTGCCCCGACATCGACCATCCGTTCAGCGCGACGATCGTGAGCGCTCCCTGGGCGGGATCCCAGTTGCCGGTGCAGCTCGAGCCGTTGGGGATTGCCGGAGGGCCGCAGATCGCCGCCTGCCCCGACGTCCCGACGGAGCCGTTCGCGTAGATCGAGCCGAAGCCCGTGTAGCGCGCGGAGGACTGACCCGAGAAGGTCAGGCCGCCGTCGAGGAGGATCGTGCCGCTGATCGTGAGGACCTTGGTCGTCACGTCCCAGGCAAGACGGCCGATCTGCGTCGTCCCGCTCTGGTTCCAGACCGTGCAGTCGAAGCTCGGGCGTGCGTTGCTTTGCAGCAGATCCACGGAGCCGAGGCTCCCGTTGAGGGTCGTGTCGCCGTCGAAGACGAAAGAGCCCACCGAGCAGACCGGGTTGTGCCAGTCCCCACTCGCGTACACGGCCGCCGCATCCGTCGTCGGCTTCGTGACGGACGAGGGCGTCGACGAGTAGACCGTCGAGTACACCTTGGACTGAGCCGACGTGCTGCAGATGACGTTCGAGTTCTGTCGCTGGCAGCCGTTGACGGCGGTGAAGTTCGCGACCTTCTGCGTATTGGCGGCGACGGTCGGGTTCGCGGTCGCCGTGTACCTCCCGCCGACGTAAACGGTCAGCGTGTTGCTCGTGATGCCGGGCTGCGTGATGGCGGCGTTACCGGTGAGGCAGAGGTCGTTCCTCACGAACACCGAGACCTGGACGGGCGAGTTACCGGCGATCGTCGTGCACCCGGTCGTCGCGTTGACGAAGAAGCCGTACCCGTACACCGGAGACTGCTGGGTCGACTGGGTCGACTGCGTCCCGTCGAGCTTGAGCTCGAGCATGCGGGTCACACGACCGTTGGGCGACGTGCCGGTTGCCGAGATCGTCCACTCGAGGCCGCTGTTCTTCGTCGCCGAGTAGGTTCCCGATCCCCCGTCGATCGTGAACGAGGTGGTGGCAAGCGTGGCTCCGATGGGTTGCGTCCCCGTCGAGTCCTGCTGCGTGAGGACCGCCAAGCCATTGTTGAGACCGGCTTCGGCCGCGCCGAGTGCGCGGGCGACGTCCCGGTCTCGCGCCGAGTGATTCTCGTTCGACGTCGTGAACGTCGCCACCGAGGCGACCGTGATCGTGAGGACGCCCATGATCACGAGGGCGAGCACGAGGGCGACACCCCGCTCGTCCCCGAGACGCAGCGAGATCCTCGACCGAACGGATGTGACTCGTTTTCTCATTTGGCCGCAGCACGTGCTCCGGAACTGCCGTCGCAGCTCCGCTCATCACGTCATCGGGACAGCCAGGCCCCCTGTCGTCCCTCGTCCGGGGGAACGCAGAGGCGGTACGACCCGCTCGCCCTCAAGACGAGAGGTGCGCATGACGATCATCGATGCGATGGCTCATCTGCGGCTCTCCCGGGCCTGCCGGCTGGTGCGTGCCCGCCTTCGGGAGGAGCACGGCTACACGCTCTTCGAGCTCTTGACGGTCGTGGCCATCATGGGGTTCGTCCTGACGGGCCTCACGACGTCGTTCGCCGCTGGTCTCAACGCCGAGGCCGGGACGATCCGTCGTGCGGACGCGCAGCAGAACGCCCGGCTCGCGCTCGATCGGATGCGGATCGACGTGCACTGCGCGAGCGGAGCCCCGGCGCCACAGGAGAACCCGTACGGCGGGTTCACGATGACGCTCACCGAGTCCCCGAACGTCTGCCCCGCCGTGACGACGACCTCGTCCGGGGTGCAGTGGTGCACGATCCCGTATCTCGGATCGACGACGCACTGGCAGCTCTTCCGCTTCCTCGGAACCCAGCTCTCCGACTGCGACGGTGTGGGCGTGTCGACGCTGATGATCGACTACATCACGGTCCCCACGGGTGGCTGGCCCACGAACAGCGGGACGTCGCCGACGCCGGCGGACTGGGACGGGAACCTCTGGCCGACCCCGGCGACCTGCGCGGTGGGCAGCCTGCCGGTCGTCGCGGTGTCGCTGACCGTGAACGTGGATCCGGTCACGCACCCCGAGCGCGCGTACAACCTGGGCGACTCGATCGCCCTTCGCAACGCGCTCCGCTGCACCTGATCACCCGCCGCTCAAGCGTCGCACGGCCGGTGCCGATGCTCGCGTGGCGATGGATCTCGACGCGATCCTCCTTCGCGCCGTCGGGCTCGGCGCCAGTGACGTCCACCTGAAGGTGGGGCAGCCGCCTGTCGTCCGCAAGGACGGCGAGCTCGTGCACGTGACGGAGGTCGATGCTCTCGGCGACGCTGATTTGGAGGCGGTGCTCGGCCACGTGACGTCGAAGCATCCCGCCCGACGCGAGCAGTTCGAGGCGACCGGTGAGCTCGACCTCGCCTACTCCTCGCCCGAGCTTCCGCGCTTCCGTGTCAACGGCTTTCGCCAGCGCGGGGCGATCTCGTTCGCCTTCCGCGTGATCCCGGACCGGATCCCGGGATATGCCGAGCTGCACCTGCCTCCCGGAGTCGGAAGGCTCGCGACCGAGCAGCGCGGCCTCGTGCTCGTCACGGGTGCGACCGGATCCGGGAAGACGACGACGCTCGCGGCGATGCTCGACGAGATCAACCGGACTCGCAGCCAGCACATAGTGACGATCGAGGACCCGATCGAGGTCCTCCATCGCGACCAGAAGTGCATCGTCAGCCAGCGCGAGGTCGGGCTCGACACGGAGAGCTTCGGCCAGGCTCTTCGCCGTGTACTGCGGCAGGACCCCGACGTCATCCTCATCGGCGAGTTGCGCGACGCCGAGACCGCCCAGGTCGCGTTGCAGGCGGCGGAGTCGGGGCATCTCGTGTTCTCGACGTTGCACACGCTGGACGCTCCGGAGACGGTCGGCCGTCTCGTCGAGTTCTTCCCGTCCGAGAAGCAGGCCCAGGTCGTGTCCATCCTCGCGGGTGTCCTTCGCGGTGTCGTCAGCCAGCGCCTGTTGCCGCGTCTCGGCGGCGGGCGCATCCCGGCGGTCGAGGTGATGGTGTCGAACGCCCGGATCGCCGAGCTCATCCGCGAGCGACGCACCGAGGAGATCGGCGACGCGATCGCGGACGGCGAGTTCTTCGAGATGCAGACCTTCGCGATGGCGCTGCTCGAGCTCGTCCTCTCGGGCCTCGTCGATCGCGAGACCGCGGCGAACGCCGCGACGAACCGCCACGACTTCGAGATCGCGCTCGACCATGCCGAGAAGGCTGCGCGCGTCACCATCGAGGACGCCGCCCCGCCGCCACCCGTACAGTCGCTGCCACCCGACGACGGGCCGCCCGCGCTCCGCGTGGCGTCGGCGTCGTGACTCGCGGGACGGACGCGTGAACGCGGCGGCACTGGCGATGGTCTTTGCCCCCGCGCTTGCGCTCGGGAGCTTCCTCAACGTCGTGGTCGCCCGCGTGCCCGAGCGGCGATCCCTCGTGCGGCCACCGTCGTCCTGCGGGAGTTGCGGCACGGAGATCCTGTGGCGCGACAACGTCCCGGTGCTCTCGTATGCGCTGCTTCGCGGGCATTGCCGGCATTGCGACGCCCGCATCTCGCCGATGTACCCGCTCGTGGAGGCGATCACCGCGCTCCTCATCGTCGTGTGCGTCGCGGCCTGGGGGCTCACCGCGGAGGCAGCGCTCGCAGCGGCGTTCTGCTGCGTCCTCGTCGTCCTCTCCGTCATCGATGCGAACCACCGCATCGTCCCGAATCGGATCGTGCTCCCGGCGGCCGCGGCCGCTCTCGTCGCGCACACGGCGATCGACCCGACGCTCGCGTGGCTCGCCTGGGCGCTCATCGCGTCGGGCGCCCTCTTCCTGATCGTGCTCGCCTATCCGAAGGGGCTCGGCATGGGCGACGTCAAGCTCGCGCTCCTGCTCGGTGCGATGCTCGGTGCCTCCGTCACCGTCGCACTCATGATCGGTCTCTTCGCTGCGCTCGTGCCTGCGGCAGTTCTCGTGAGCCGCCATGGATCGTCGGCGCGGAAGATGGGCGTTCCGCTCGTCCCGTTCCTCGCGTTCGGCTCGGTCGTCGCGCTGTTCTTCGGCGACGCCATCCTCGACGCGTACCTCGGGCTCTTCTGAGCCGGTTCGCGTCAAGGGGGGAGGGGCGCGTGCCGATAACCCCTTCGAGGGAGCCGCGATGAAGCTCACACGCGTACCGGACGCCGACGAGGCGACTCCGGCCGAGGCCGCACCGGCTCCGGCCCCAGCTCGCACGCTCGCGACGCCGTTCGGTGTCGACGAGACCTCCGAGCTCCTCCTCGACCTGCTCGAGGCGACGACACTCATCGAGGTCGGGGCGATGCCGGAGGTCCGGGCGCGTACCGCGAGCGGCACCCCGGTGACGCAGGCCCTGATCGACGAAGGCGCCGCGACCTCCGACGGGGTCGCCCGGATGCTCGCAGTGCGCCATCACCTTCCCGTGATCGACCTGCCCGCCGTCGGCGTCGCGGTCGATGCCGCACAGCTCATACCCATCCAGACGCTCGAGAGGTCCGTGGCGATCCCGTATGCCGTCGAGGACGACGTGCTCAGAGTCGCCGTGGCCGATCCCGGCAACCTGCACGCGATCGACGAGCTGCGGCTCGCCACGAAGCACTCACTCGACCTCGGAGTCGCCTCGCGCGACGACATCCTCGCCGAGTTGCAGCGGCTGCTACGTACGGCCGAGGCGATCGGCTCCGTCGTCGCGGTCGAGGAAGAGGTCGCCGACGAGCCCGACGAGGCTGACGATCTCGAAGCGGAGGACGGAATCTCCGACGGGCCGTTGGTCAGGCTCGTGAACGCCATCATCTTCCAGGCCGCCGAGGAGAACGCCTCCGACGTCCATTTCGAGGCGCAGGAGGAGGCTCTCGTCATCCGCTTCCGTGTCGACGGCGTGCTCCGGGAGGTTCAGCGCGTCCCGAAGAAGATGGCCGCCGGCGTCACGACACGACTCAAGGTTCTCGCGAAGCTCGACATCGCGGAGCGGCGCAAGCCGCAGGACGGCCGCATAACGCTCTCCACCTCCGCAGTCGGTCGGATGCTCGACATTCGCGTCGCGACGCTTCCGACCGTCGAGGGCGAGAAGGTCGTCATGCGTCTCCTCGACAAGTCGCGTAAGCCGCCGACGATGCCCGAGCTCGGTCTCTCGGAAGCAATGCGCACCGAGCTCGAGTCGGTCGTCCAGCTCCCGACCGGCGCGCTCATCGTGACCGGCCCGACGGGGTCGGGCAAGTCCACGACGCTCTATGGCTGCCTCGCCCTCATCAACCGGCCGGAGATCAACGTCATCACGGTCGAGGACCCGGTCGAGTACCGCCTGGCGGGTGTGAACCAGGTGCAGATCAACGTGCGGGCGGGCCTCACCTTCGCGTCCGCGCTCCGCTCGATCCTCCGCTCGGACCCCGACGTCGTCATGGTCGGCGAGATCCGCGACGTCGAGACCGCCAAGATCTCGATCGAGGCGGCACTCACGGGTCACTTCGTGCTGTCGACGCTCCATACGAACGACGCACCGTCGACGATCACGCGTCTCGGCGAGATGGGCGTCGAGCCGTTCCTCACCGGCGCCGCGATCTCGGCCGTGCTCGCACAGCGCCTCGCGCGCAAGCTCTGCACGCATTGCTGCGAGGCGTACCAGCCCACCGAGGCCGAGCTCACGGAGCTCCGCGTCGCACCCGAGCTCCTCGGCGCGCTCGACGGAACGGTCTTCTACCGCAAGAAGGGCTGCCCGCGGTGCAACCACACGGGCTACAAGGGGCGCGTCGGCATCTTCCAGTTCCTCCGCATGTCGGAGGAAATCGCCTCGCTGGCAGTCCAGCACGCCAGCCGCGACGAGATCGGCCGCGCGGCTGCCGCCGGCGGGATGCGCTCGCTCTGGGACGACGGCCTCGAGAAGGTCGCGTCCGGGCTGACCTCGATCGAAGAGCTGGCGAGGGTGCTTTCCTAGATCGAATCACCGCGGCGTGGAGTCGACACGACGACGCACCCGCGTAGCGGACGCCTTCAGGCGTCTCGCGCCAGCTAATTCAGGAAGCGGCGACGTCGCAGCCGAGGGCGATGAACGCCTCGACGGCGTGCGTCACGAAGCGCGTCGCCTCGACCGGGCTCGGGAAGGCGTAGGGGCCTGCAGGCGACGACGTGGTCGCCCCGTTCGGCCAGACCTCGGCCTCGACGAGACAGCGGTCGCCGTGGTCGACCGCACGAAGCAGTGCGACCGATCGACCGTCGAGCCGGGCATGGCGGACGTACAGCTCGCGTCCGGGTGCCGTCCGGAGAGCAGCGGCCTCGCTCATCTGCGGGCCTCGGCGACGGCCTGCGCGATCGTGCCGGCATCCGTCACCGAGAACGTCGCGACTGCGACACCCGGCCGCTTGACGACGACGACTGCGGGATCCGGGAGCACGCCTGTCTTCGCGACGAGCGCGGAGACCGCCCGGTCGTTGGACGCGCTCAGCGGCACGAATGCGGCGTGAGCGGTCTTCGCGGCGGCCCGCGCCTCCTTCCGGACGATGGCGTCGACCGCGGCGCCCGGGATACCGATGCTCACGACCACGACGCGGCTGTACCGAAGCGCGTGGTCGACCGACATGGGAAAGCCGGTCGCGACCCGGGGCGTGGGCGTTGCGGGCTTGGCGCCGGGCTTCTGGGTCGTTGCCGGAGTGTGGACGATCGGCGCCGAGCTCGTGGCGGCCGAATCGTCTCCAGCCAGGGGCCCGCGGCCGACGACGAAGACGACCGCCGCAAGGCCGGTCAGGACGAGCGCGCCGACGAGCGCGGTCAGTCGATTCGGAGGGGTGAGAGTCATGCTCACGGGGTGGGTATCGGCACTGGAGGCAGACGCCTGAAACGAGAAGAGGCGCGGATTTCCGCGCCTCTTCTCGACGTTTCCGACCCGAACGCTACGTGCAGGTCAGGTTGTTCTTGTACGAGGTGCTCGACGCGCCCGGACCGGCGACGCTCCACGGATGGGAGCCGTCGGTGTCCGCCAGGCAGTACGAGGATGCGCCTGCCGAGACGACGGTAAGCGTTGCCGAGACGCCGGTGTCGATGGCCGTGAGGGAAGCCTTCGTCATGCCGGTGTACGTGCCGTTGTCGGCGTAGTAGGCCTCTGCCGACGGCAGCGCCGCGCGGAGGTTGGCCTTCATCGCGTTGTTGGCCGCGCGATCACGGAACCCGAGGTACGAGGGGACGGCGATCGCGAGCAGGATGCCGATGATGATGATCACGACGAGGAGCTCGATCAGGGTGAAGCCCTGCTCGGTGTTCCCGTCGAGGCGGGTGCGAATCCGCTTGAACATTGCCGCATCTCCTTCCGCAGTCCGCAGTCGATTTGGGGGTAGGGCGGATGCGGAGGAACCATCGGCGTGACCCCTGGGGGCAGATACCCCAAATTGGGTGATTCGTGGGTGAGTGGGGGTGAGCGGACCGCGCCGGCGGCGAGTGGCGCCGATATGGCTCAAGCCCGTTTCAGGCGCTGCCGATAGGCGCTATGTCCATGGACGCTGCGCCGATCTCCATCGACGACCTCCTCACCCGCGCCGTGGAGGCCGAAGCCTCGGATCTCCATGTCGTTCCGGGGGCGTCACCCAGCATTCGCGTGCACGGCGACCTCGCGCCTCTGCCCGACGTCGAGCGCGTGATGCCCGACCAGACGCGTGCGCTGCTCTACCGGATCATGTCCACGGAGCAGCAGAAGCAGCTCGAGATCGGCCGTCAGCTCGACTTCTCCTACGGCGTCCCCGGCCTCGGGCGCTTCCGCGTGAACGTCCATTTCCAGCGGGACTCGCTCGCCGCTGCGTTCCGGCACATCCCCGAGGAACTGCGCACCCTCGAGGAGCTCGGCCTGCCCGGCTCACTGCGAGAGCTTGCAATGAGGCCGCGAGGTCTCGTGCTCGTCACGGGTCCGACCGGATCGGGCAAGTCGACGACGCTCGCGTCGATGATCGACGAGGTCAACCGGACGAAGCCGCACCACATCCTCACGATCGAGGACCCGATCGAGTTCGTGCACCGCCACAAGCGGTGTGTGGTGACGCAGCGCGAGATCGGCGCCGACGCGCCGAGCTTCGCGGACGCGCTCCGCGCGGCGCTGCGTCAGGACCCCGACGTGATCCTCCTCGGCGAGATGCGAGACCTCGAGACGATCGCGACCGCACTGACCGCCGCCGAGACAGGCCACCTCGTGCTCGCGACGCTCCACACGCAGAGCGCGCCGAGCACGATCGACCGCGTCATCGACGTCTTCCCCTCGGGCCAGCAGGATCAGGTCCGCCAGCAGCTCGCGAACACGCTTCAGGGCATCGTCACCCAGACGCTCCTGCCGACAGCCGACGGTACCGGCCGCGTCGCCTGCCTCGAGATCCTCTTCCCGGACGACGCCGTGCGGAACCTCATCCGGCAGGGGAAGGTCGAGCAGATCTACTCGGTCATGCAGACCTCGACGCTTCGCGGCATGCAGACGATGGAGCACGGACTCGCCGAGCTCATTCGCAAGCACGTGGTCACCGCCGACGCCGCGCTGGCCGTCTCCAGTCGGAAGGACCAGCTCATCGGCATGCTCGAGCGGAGTGGCGTCCCGATTTCGGTGTCGAATGACACCGCCGCCGCCTCGAGCCTGCGCCTCGCCGGGAGCGGCTGATGGACGACCTGCGGCCACACGACGAGCACGACGAGCACGAAGAGCCGGCGCACGACATCGTCGACGAGCCGGTCGACGCGGTCGTCGACCGGCTCGCGGCGTACACGCACTCCGCCGAGGACGAGCATCCGGCGGAGTTGCCGCAGTTCGATCCGGGCCTCGAGGTGGAGATGCTCGAGCTCGCGGACGAGCCGCGACGGTTCGGGCGCCTCCGCAACCGTCCGCCGAAGGGCGAAAGACCAGAAAAGGCGGAGAAGCCGGAGAAGCAGCGCAAGGACAAGCGCGCGAAGAAGCTCGTCGGCCTCAAGATCGGCGCCTCGCAGATCGCCGCGGCGCATGTCGTGAACAACGGCTCGCCGGAGCTCGTCGAGGTCGTCCGCGAGCCGCTCGAGCAGGGAGTCGTCGTCGCCGGAGAGATCCGCGACCCCGAGGCTCTCGGCGATGCGCTCAAGCGCTTCTTCGACCTGCACAAGCTCCCGAAGAACGCCGTGCGGCTCGGTGTCGCGAACAACCGCATCGGAGTACGGATCTTCGAGATCGAGGGCATCTCGGACCCGCAGATGCTCGAGAACGCGATCCGGTTCAGGGCCGAAGAAGTTCTCCCGATTCCGCTCGACCAGGCCGTGCTCGACTACGTCGTCCTCGACGGCCGGACGGATGGGGACGGCACCGAGTGGCTCCGCATCCTCATGGTCGTCGCCTATCGGGACGTCGTCGACCGGTACCTCCAGGCCTGCCGGCGCGCGGGGCTGCAGGTCGTCGGCATCGACCACGAGGCGTTCGCCCTGCTTCGTGCTCTCCGTGCGCCCCTCGAGCGCGACCCGTCGTCGGGAGCGCTCGTGGGTATCGCGATCGGCCACGACCGCACGACCATCGCCGTTTCGAACGGCGTCAACTGCGAGTTCGCGCGAGTGCTCGACTGGGGCGGCTGGTCGCTGAACGTCGCGATCGCACGGGAGCTCGACCGAGCACCGACGGAAGTCGAGTCGATCAAGCGGCACCTGTCGCTCGACGGGCCGGGGGAGATCGAGGGGCTCACCGACGAGCAGGTGGCGAAGGTCAAGAGCGGCGTCCAGCGGGCGCTCGACGGCTTCGCCCGCGAGATCGTCTCGTCGCTCCAGTTCTACCAGGCGCAACCCGGATCTCACGGGATCGGCGAGATCGTCATGACCGGAGGCGCCGCGCAGCTCGCGGGCCTGCCTGCGGCGGTCGCAGAACGCGTCGGCGTCCCGATCCGGATCGGCGATCCGGCGCAGCGCGTCAACGTCGGGCCGAAGGTCGACTTTCGCGACCAGCCGGGATCCTTCTCGGTCGCGATCGGGCTCGGAATCGAGGACTGATGCGCGCCGTCAACCTCCTGCCCCGCGACGTCGAGGCCGCCAGCTCCGGCGGTACGAGACGGCTCGTGCTCGCCGCCGTCGGCGGCGTGGCTGCCGTCACGTTGTTGGCGGGGATCCTCGGCATGAATGCGTCGGCCAACGCTGACGAGCAGCGCGGCTCGCTCGAGCTCACCGAGGCCGCGATCGCACGGACTCCGGCCAAGGAGCGACAGCCGGTCGCGCCGGACATGACCGCCGAGCGGAGCAGTCGGATCGCAGCACTGCAGAGCGCCCTCTCCACCCGAACGCCCGTGGACAGGGTGATGGCGCAGCTTTCGTTCGTCGTTCCGGAGGACGTCTGGCTCAGCGGGCTCACCATGACGATCCCGAGCGACGTCGCTTCGACTCCGTCGACTCCGGGTCAGGCACCCGGCCCCAGCTCGACGGGCGCGACCGTCGTGCTCACGGGCGCGACCTACTCGCAGGCGGCGATCGCACGCTTCCTCGCACGGCTCTCCACGCTCTCCGCGCTCGACAACGTGCGGCTGACCGAGAGCAACCGCGTCGATCCGCAGGCGAATCCCGCGGTGTCTCCGGCCGACGCCGGCAAGACGCCGACGGCCACGAAGCAGAAGGTCGTCGTGACATTCACCGTGACCGCGGACCTGCACCAGGGGGCGACGTCGTGACGGTCGGTGCGCTCATGAGCACCCGTCGAGCGCAGGTGGCCGCCGTCCTGGCGTTCGTGCTCGTGTACCTCCTGGCGGCCTGGTTTCTGTTCGTCGGCCCGAAGCGCGCCGAG
>Ga0070684_100004284_pt1 | contig 10821 bp, 5 predicted proteins | sample KBSC723LmetaG_FD_65653 | JGI IMG/M metagenome (GOLD analysis project Ga0070684, IMG submission 65653) | Corn rhizosphere microbial communities from Kellogg Biological Station, Michigan, USA - KBS C7.2-3L metaG | ecosystem: Host-associated > Plants > Roots > Rhizosphere ...
CCTAGCGGGTCGTCGGTCGGGAGGAACCCGAGCCCGTACGTGCTGAGGTACTGGTTGTTCGTCGCGCCGTAGAAGGTGCTCGCGTAGCCGCGCTCGTTCGCGTACGCGGAGTTGTCGACAATACGCCCGAACGGGATCCCCGCAGCGTCGTCGCCGACGACGACGATGTACTTCACCGAGGGCGTCACGATCTGCGGATTGTCCAGAAGGTTGCCGACCGCCCGGACGACGTCGTTGGCCTTCCCCGGGGAGCAGGAGTCCGAGGCTCGTGCGTTGAGGGCGGTCAGGACGGCAGCGTTGGCATCGACCGGAATCACCGCGCCGCCCGCTGCGTCCGTTCGGGCCGCAAGCGCCTGCAGCCGGGTGAAGACGTCGTTCTCGGCCTGGAGCCCGTAGAGGTCGCCGAACCGCTTCGACGCGAAGAGATACAGCGTGCTCGCCCCGGCCGGCACCGCCGGCATCGGCTTCGTCACGCCTCCGCCGGGGCCCTGCGGGTTGGTGCAGGTCGTCGGCAGCGGAATCGCGGGCGACTTCTCGACCCGCAGCACCCATGGATCGTTGCTGTAAGCGCCGTCGAAGCTCGCAACCTGGATCGTGTACGTGCCTCCCTCCGGCGAGACGACGGCGACCTCTTCGTCGGCGAGGCCCCGGTTGTCGGACACGTCGAGGGCCGACTGACCGAGTGCGTCCTGGGGCACGTCGGCGAGCGCCTCGGGCGTGATCGACTGCGTCCGCTGGCCGAGCTCGAAGGGGACGTCACCAGCGGCGGGGGCCTCGGCGCCGGGATGCGGTGTCCGCAGCGGTGTGATCGTCGGCCCGTAGATGACCAGGTCGTCGTCCACGTTCAGGTGGCTGAGGTGGATCGTCAGCTGCTCGCCTGCCGCGGCCTGAACCTGGAAGTAGTCGCGGTCCGAGCCGCTCGAGGTGTAGCCGAGGTAGAGCGTGTCGGGCTGGGCCGGCTGTGCGGTCCCGGGCTCGCCGTTCGTCGGCTCACCGGGCTCGGTGATCCGCGTGGACGCTGGATCCGGAGCGCTGACGGTTCCGTCGAGGCCCGTCGCGGCGATCTTCGCGGTCGCCGCCTCCGTCCCCAGGCTGAGGCCGGGTTTCGCTTGGAAGCTGAGCTGGTAGCTCGTGTCGAGCGCCAGGCCGTCGACGTGCCAAGTGAGCTCGTTCTCGGGCGAGGACAGTGTCGGCTCGCCGTCCACCGTTCCGGGGCCGCCGGAGAGGATCGTCGAGTTCGTGACGTACCGCGCCCCCGGCGGGATGTGCACGGCGATCGTGCTGTCGGCCGGCGCTTCGCCGCCATTCAGCAGGACGGACACGGTGTAGGTCACCGTGCCGCCGTCGGTCGAGAAGTCCTGGATCGGGAAGCCCGGGAGCGGCAGCGTCTCCCAGTCGTAGGCCGTCTTCAGCAGGACGGTGGCGAGCAGATCCTCGAGCGTCGTGTCGGGCGGCAGGCCCTTGACGAGATCCTTGAGCGTGATGTCCTGCCCGTTGGCGTCCTTGTAGTACCCGAGGTCCTGCAGCTTCGCGGTTTCCTTGATCGCGTCCGCCGCCCACGCCTGGGCGAGCGTGTCGGTGTCCGCGCACAGGAAGGTGCCGGTGCAGTCGAAGATCGCGATCCTCGCGCTCTGCGGGATCGAACCGAGCGTGATGCCGCCCAACGGGGAGAGGCTCATGTCGATCCCGCCCAGAGGGATCCCGCCGAGCGGAGTGCCGAGGAGATTGATGCCGCCCAGCGGAATGCCGCCTAGAGGCGTCCCGACCGCGATGCCGCCGAGCGGAATGCCCCCGAGAGGAATTCCGCCGAGTGGGATGCCCCCGAGTGGGATGCCGCCCAGCGGCACGCCGCCCAGCGCGAGACCGAGCATGGTCTGTCCTGCGAGGCTCGCGCCGTCGGGGCAGTTGAAGCCCGGCTGCTGGTTGACGTAGGCGCACCAGTCCGCGAGGTTCTTAGTCTCCGTCGAGCCCGCGATCCCGCCCAGCGGAATGCCTCCGAGCGGAAGGCCGCCGAGAGCGATCCCGCCGAGTGGAATGCCACCGAGCGGGCTCGCTTCGACATTGATCTTGTCCAGCGAGACGCCGTCGAGAGCGGGCGATACCGGTGGCCCCAGCAACTGCGCGAGCGTCACGTTCTGCGGAGGGGTGCCCTTGTACTTCGGGTCGAGGGCGAGGTGCGCCTCCCACGTGTCCGGGAGCACGAGCGGGATCGTCGAGAGCGGCACTCCCCCGAGGCCGTTCTGGCTGAGGTTCTCGGCCGTGAAGCCGATTCCGCCGAGCGGAATGCCTCCGAGAGGGATGCCGCCGAGCGGGATCCCGCCAAGGGGAATTCCGCCGAGCGGGATGCCGCCGAGCGGTGCGCCCTGCGTCGTGTTCGACTCGCCGCGGATCGCATCGAGCGGGATACCGGCGATCGCAGCCGAGCCGGCCCCCGGATCCGAACTCTCGGGCGCTGCGATCGAGATCGACGCGGTCAGGTTGGTCGGCCCCCAGTCCGGGAACGAGTTGCGGCCGCCGATGGGTGTCAGGTCGATCTGGCCCGTCCCGTCGGCAAGGGCCGTCCAGACCTCGAAATTCTGTCCGCCTGCGTCGCGGACGAATGCGATTCGCGAACCGTCCGGCGACCAGCTCGGGTCGGCGTCGAAGATCGAGCCGTTCGTCAGGTTCGTCGCGCCGGAGCCGTCCAAGGCGTTGATCGTCCAGACCGTCCCGCAGCAGGAGCTTCCGGGGCGCTCGCTGAAGAAGGCGATCTTCTGACCGTCGGGGGACCAGTCCGGGTCCGCGTCGCGACCGGGCTCGTTCGTCAGCCGCGTCGCCGGGTCGGATCCGTCCGCGTTCTGTCGGTAGACCTCTTCGTTCCCGTCGCGGTCCGACATGAAGGCGAGCTGCGTGCCGTCCGGCGACCAGGAGGGGCTGGCCTCGTCAGCGGCCGTGTTGGTCACGTCCACGGGAGTGCCGCCGGCCGCGTCGACGACGAAGATGTCGTACTGCTCGATGCTGCTGCCGTAGTACGCGATCTTCGTGCCGTCGGGCGACCACGCAGGCTGCAGCTCGAGGCCGGCGTCGGTGGTGAGCCGCGTGAGGCCGGTGCCGTCGATGTTCATCACGTAGATGTCGGCGCTACCCTCGCGGTCGCTCGAGAAGGCGACCTTCGTACCGTCCGGCGAGATCGAGGGGACGTCGTCCGTCGCCGGGTTGTTGGTCAGCCGCGTCTGCGCGGATCCGTCTGCGTTCATGCGGTAGATCTCGAGCTGGCCGTCGCGGTTCGATTCGAAGACGATGTGCCCGGTCGGCGCCGCCGGAGCGGCCTCGAGCGTGAGGTCCGCCCAGTCACTCGGGGCGAATACATCCGCGCCCGGGTACAAGAAGGAGGTTCCGTCAATGGCGTACATGACGTCCACGCCGACGGTGTCGCCGGGCGTTAGGCAGACGTCGTGCACGGCGTCCGGGGAGCAGAGCGGGTGCCGGAGCTCGAACGTCCGGTTCGGCCCCACGATCTGTCCAGCCCCGACGATGTCATCCGTGCCGTCGCCGGGCGGGTCTGTTCCGCCGGTCCCGCTGTCCGAGTAGTGAGTGGATCCGGAATTGCCGGCGGTGCTGTAGTAGTAGTCGGCCCCGAACGAGAAGGGCGAGGCGAACCCGAGGATCACGTCCTCGCCGGGGTCCTTGATCCCGTCGTGGTTGTCGTCGAAGAAGATCCCCATCGACGTCGTGCTGCCCGAGTCTTCGGTGACCGTGAGCGCGACGTAGAGGAACTCGGCGTCGTGCTTGAACCTCACCGTGATCGGGCGTCCTTCAATCGTGAAGTCATACGAAGGCGTGTCCGTCCATTCGCCCGCGCCAATGACCCCGTCGATGGTGGGCGTGGTGGTTGCGGTCGCCCCCTGGAAGACGATCGGTGGATCGTGGTGCGCCTGCGCGACCCCCGGAACCGCCAACGCGAAGACCGCGCCGAGGACGCTGACGCCGATCCGCAGGTGCTTCCTCCCTTGCAACAACCCGGGGCCAGACGTTAGTCCCTTTCTGCCTTTTTTCAAAGGCCCCACTTTCTTTCGATCCGCACCCTGAAGGCGTACTCTCGGGCGGCGATGGACATGCAGCGGCATGCACCGTTCGAGCCGTATCTGCCGCGGCTCGTGCGCGACTGGGCAGCACGCACGCCGGCCGAGCCCTGGCGCGAGCTCGAGGGGTCGCTCGTCTCGGTCGATCTGTCCGGCTTCACAGCTCTCGCCGAGAGGCTTCAGGCCAAGGGAAGAGCGGGCGCCGAAGAGCTGGTCCTGGCGATCAGCGGCGTCTTCGAAGGCCTGATCGGGATCGCGAACCGCCGCGGAGGCGACGTCCTCAAGTTTCGCGGCGACGCTCTCCTGATTCTCTTCTCGGGCGACGCCCACGCCGAGCGGGCTTGCCGAGCGGCCTCCGAGATGCAGTGGTTCATCGAGCGCACGGGCGAGACGATGAGCTCCGTCGGCGAGGTCCAGCTCCGGATGGCGACCGGGATCTACTCGGGAACGTGCCATTTCTTCCTCGTCGAGTCGAGCCACCGTGAGCTGATGGTTGCGGGGCCGGCTGCGACCGCCACGATCCGGCTCGAGGACGAGGCCGCCGCCGGTGAGGTTCTCGTCAGCCCCGCGACAGCTGAGGCGGTCGGCCCCGACTGGCTCGCAGGCGAGCGGGGCGGGGCTGCCCTGCTCGCGCTCGACCGCGAGCCCGACGCCGCGGCCCCACCTGTCGTCGACGACCCCGTCCTACGGGACGCAGGTCCAGATCTCGAGCCGTTCGTTCCGGTCGCCCTTAGCTCCCACCTCCGGCTCGAAGCCGGCGAGGCGGAGCACCGACAGGTGACAGCCGCCTTCTTGAAGTTCACCGGAGTCGAGGCGCTGCTCGCTCAGGGTGGCCCAGCCGCGTTGGCCGAGTCCCTGTCCTCCCTCGGCGCGCTCGTGGGCGACGCGACATCGGACCTCGGGGTAACGTGGCTCGAGTCGGACATCGACGTCGACGGAGGCAAGATCTACCTGGCCGCGGGCGCTCCGTCGAGCACGGGAGCCGATGAGGAGCGGATGCTGCGCGCCCTGCGGGCGGTCCTCGACGGCGACCCCGCACTGACGCTTCGGGCCGGCGTACACCGCGGCCCGGTGTTCGCCGGCGACATCGGCGCGAGCGATCGCCGTTCCTACGCGGTCATGGGCGACACCGTCAATCTCGCTGCACGCCTCGCAGCGCGGGCCGAGCCGGGGCAGATTCTCGCTACCGGGGAGGTGCTCGAACGCTCGCAGACCCGCTTCGAGACCGAACCGCAGCCCTTCCTGGTCAAAGGAAAGGAACGGGCGGTCACCGCCTACAGCGTCGGCGCCGTCACCGGCGTGGCCGAGGAGGAACGCGCGCAGGAGCTGCCGATCGTCGGCCGCGAGAGCGAGTTGGCGGACCTCGAGGCGGCCGTCGCTGCGGCGCGCCTGCGACAGGGCCAGGTCGCCGAGCTCGTCGGCGAGCCCGGCATCGGCAAATCGCGGCTCGTCGAAGAAGTCAAGACGATGGCGATCGGCTTTACACAGCTCGGCGCGCGCTGCGACCAGTACGGGATGTCCGTCCCGTACCTGCCGTTTCGCTCGTTGCTGCGCCCGCTTGCGGGAATCACTGACGCGGAAAGCGCAGGCGAGGCGGGCGACCGCCTGAAGCCCTGGGTCGAGGCCGTGATGCCTGACTTTGCTCCCTGGCTCCCGCTGCTCGCGATTCCCTTCGACGCGGAAGTGCCGATGACACCGGAGACCGAGGAGATCGAGCCGGCCTTCCGGCGCGAGCGCGTCTTCAGGACGGTCGAGGAGTTCCTGCTCCGCGTGCTCATGATGCCGACGCTCATCGTCTTCGAGGACACCCACTGGATCGACGACGCCTCGCACGGCCTCCTCCACCACCTCGTGCGCAGCAGCGCGCCCCGGCCCTGGCTCCTGGCGATCACGCGCCGGCCCCAGGGCTCGCCTTTCCTCGACGAGCCGGGGAACGGTCACAGATTGCTCGAGCTTTCGGCGCTCCCGGGCGAAGCGACTGCGCAGCTCGCACTGGCGGCGGCAGGCGAGGCCGCGCTCTCCGAGGAACTGCTCGCAGTGGTCTCGGAGCGCTCGGGCGGGAATCCGCTCTTCGTGCGCGAGCTCGTCAACGCCTCGCGCGCCGATGACGGAGCGGCGGTGCTTCCGGAGACGGTCGAGACGCTGATCACCACCCGGATCGACACGCTCGAGCCGGGCGATCGCTTCCTCCTTCGAAATGCCTCGGTCCTCGGGGCCCGCTTCGAGCTCGACCTCCTGGCCGATGTCCTCGCCGACGACCTCGCGGATGTCGGCGACCTCGACCGCTGGCGGCGGCTCGGGGAGTTCGTGGCCTGGGAAGGGACGAACGAGCTGCGGTTCCGGCACGACCTCTTCCGGACGGTCGCCTACGAGGGCCTCTCCTTCCGCCGCCGTCGCGAGATCCACGGGCGCGTCGGCACCGTCCTCGAGCAGCGCGCCGGGGAGGGCCGCGTCGAGCTCGCGCCCCTGCTCTCGCTCCACTTCTTGCATGCAGAGGACTACGAGCGGGCCTGGCGCTACTCCCGCGCGGTCGGAGAGCTTGCCCAGCGCCGCTCCGCGAACGTCGACGCCGCCGAGATGTTCCAGCGGGCGCTCGTCGCGGCCGAACATCTCGAGCTCCCACCAGCCGAGGTGGGTTACGTCGCCGAGGCGCTGGGAGACGTCTGCGAGCTCGCGGCGCGGTACGACGAAGCCGGCGACGCCTATCTCCTAGCGCGCGAGCTCGTCGAGGACGCGCTCGTCCAGTCGCGCCTGATGCGCAAGGAGGGAGTCCTGCGCGAGCGTCTGGGGAGCTATCCGGAGGCGCTCGAGTGGTACGGCCGGGGACTCCAGGCGCTCGACGGTCCGGCTGCAGGCGGCAACGGCGTCGAGAGCCGTGTGCAGCTCGAGCTTGCGACAGCCGGCGTGAAGTATCGGCAGGGCCGCTTCGACGAGGGCATCGAGTGGAGCTCACGCGCCGCCGAGCATGCGGAGCTGGCCGGCGATCGGGCCGCGCTCGGGCACGCCTACTTCCTGTTGCACCTCAACCGCATTTCTCTCGGCGAAAAGGGCGATGTGCACGCCCACCTGGCGCTGCCCATGCTCGAGGAAGCCGGCGACCTGGTTCTGCAGTCCAACCTCGTCAACAACCTCGGAATCGAGGCGTATTACGCCGGCCGCTGGGACGAGGCCTCGGAGCTGTATCGGCGAAGCGGCGAGCTGAGCGGTCGTGCGGGCGATGTGGTCAATGTCGCGCGCGCTCAGAACAACGAGGGCGAGATCCGGTCCGACCAGGGCAAGCTCGCGGGGGCAGAGGCGCTCTTCCTCGAAGCCAGGCGGGTCTGGCGGGCGGCGCAGTATCCGGTCGGGGTTGCCCTATCCACGTCCAATCTCGGCCGAGCGGCCGCCCGCCTGGGGCGCTTCGACGAGGCGCTGGAGCTGCTCGGTGAGGCGTGCACGTCGTTCGAGGCGCTGGGCTCGGACGCACTCGCCCAGGAGGCGCAGGCCCGTCGGATGGAGTCCTTGGTGCTGGCCGGACACTTCCAGGAAGCCCTCGAGCTCGTGCGGAGCCTCGAGGAGGCCAGTGAGAATCCGCTCCTCGACCCGTTCGTCGAACGGCTCCACGGCTACGCCCTCGTGCAGGCGCGCCGGGCAGATGAGGCGCGACCCTGCTTCGAGCGGAGCCTCGAGCTCGCCCGCGGCCTCGAGGCCGACTACGAAGTGGCGCTGACGCTCGAAGCGCTGAGCCGAACGCGACTCGGCGGTCAGGACGCCGAGGCCGAGGGCAAGGAGATCTTCGGGCGTCTCGGCGTCATCTCGACGCCGCACGTTCCGCTGCCCTGACGCGGCTCTTGAGTGCGCTATTCGACGAGCCCCAGCCGATGGCCCTTCGCGATCGCTTCGAGCTGGGAGTGCGTTCCGAGTTCGACGTAGATCGCGCGAATGTGGTTCCTGACCGTTGCCTCGGCGATGCCGAGCCGGGCGGCGATGGCCTTTGCAGGCAGGCCCTCGGCCATGAGCCCGAACACCTCGTGTTGCCGCGGAGTGAAGAGCTTGCGCGTCGGCGGAGACCGAGAAGCTCGTGGGAGCAACATGTGCAGGAAGAGCCGCGTGTCACCATCGTCCACTGTCACGGTCGACACCTCGACGGAGTGGCTGCCTCCGCGGGCCTTGATGAGCAGCTCCTGGCATGCCCCTGGCCAGCCGCTTCGAGCCAGCCTCGCAGTCGAACAGCCCTGATGACACACCAGGTTGCCGCTCTCGTCCCGGCCGCCCAGTACCTCCCAGCAGAACCGTCCCACAGCTTCGTCGGCGGAGACCCCTGTCAGTTCCTCGGCCGCACGGTTCCAGAAGAGGATGGTCAGGTCGGGCGCAAAGGCGAAGAGTGCGTTGCCCGACCGGAAGCTCGTTTTCGACGGCTCCGCCACCTTTGCGAGTCTCCTACCGGGTTACGGTGGAGAAATCCGTTCTTTCCCCGGTCGCTTGTGCGGAAAAACACGTAGGCCCGCGGGACTGAGCAATCCTGGTCAGGCGAGGCGCGTCGACGCGTCTTAGCGTGGCCTTCGACACCGATGCGCGCATTCGCGCGCGCGAAAGAGGGAGGAGCGACGACATGTTCGAGACGACTGCCCGACTGAAGGTTCGCGAGGGTCAGCTCGAGGGCTTCAAGACCCAGGCGGCCGAGATGATGAGGCTGACGAGCGAGAAGGACACGAAGACGCTCCGCTACGACTGGTTCCTGAGCGACGACGAAACCGAATGCGAGGTGCGAGAGGCCTACGTGGACGCGGACGCCCTGCTCGAGCACTCGAACCACGTGGGAGAGGCCAGGAACAAGCTCTTCCGCGACTACGCAGACGGCCACACCATGACGTTCTACGCGGAGCCGTCGCCGGCATTGGCCGAGGCGCTCGAGGCGATGCCGCATGGTGCCGTGGAGATCAAGCGGTTCTCATTCCTCCAGGGACTCGACGCCGGCATCAAGGTTCTCGACGAAGTCCCCGCGTAGTCCTGGACGCTCGAGCGAGGCCGCATCCCGCTGACTCGACGGCCTCGCTCAGTCCAACTCCGTCACGCGATCGCGGCCTCCGGGATGAGGCCGAGCTGGGCCAGGACGGTCATGGTGTCGTAGTACAGGGTGTCGACGATCAGCTTCCCGTCGCGCACCTGGCAGAACTCCATGCCCCTGACCTTCACCGGCAGGCCCGTGGGAGCCAGCTCGCGGCCATCCGGCAGCACCAGCAACCCCGTGTGCGTCCCCGCGAAGGTCCACTCGTCGCAGAAGGAGTCGCCCTGCTCGACGAAGCTACGCACGGTGTGGTGGACGTCCTCGAACGCGTCCAGTTCCTGGGCGAGGCGATCGCGGATCGCGCTCCGGCCCTCGAAGGTGCCGTCCGGCATGTTCTGGACGGCGTCCTCGGCATACAGGTCCATGACCCCGTCGAGATCAAAGGCGTTGTACCGCTCGACGTATAGATCGAGGAGCTCACTGTTGGCGCTCATCGTCTTCTCCTTTCGTGGATGTGTTTCAGACGTGCTTCGGAACGTGCCCCGCGAGCACGACGCGCATGACCTTGTGCCCGACGTCGGCCGTGGCCCCGAACATCAAGGGGCACCCACCGTCGATCACCGTGATTCCGTGCTGGCGGCCGTACTCGGTGGCCGCTGTAGAGACGCTCGTCCCGCCTGCGCCCCAGTGCATCCAGACGTGCTTGATGCCGAGTTCGGCGCACTCGTGCATGGTCGCCTCGGCTGTTTCCGGCCTGGTCGCGATCACAACGGCGTCGACACCGCCCGGGATGGAGGTCAGATCCTCGTAACAGCGATCCCCCTCGACCTCGTGGGCGTTCGGGTTGACCGCGAAGACCTGATAGCCACGGTCGCGAAGCCGGCGGTACACGCTATTGCTGCCGTGCGTCTTGGGTGTACGGGATACCCCCGTGACCGCCACTCGCCTCTTGGTCAGGAACTCGGAGGCTGCTTCCTTGACTGGCTGCATGATTCCGCCCTCCTTTCTGAGTCAGGCCCCTACACGACGAACGTGAAGAGGAGCACCGCGAAGAACACGCTCTGGAGTCCGTGGACGGCGATCCCGATCCAGGCGCTCTGGTATCGCCTCGCCGGGTACGCGATCGCGAACGTGTCGATGAGCAGCGTGGCCGGCATCAACCACGGCATGTGCACGTGGTACGCCGTGAACAGCACGCCGTTCGCAGCCCAGTCGCCCCGCCCGAAGGCACGCTTCATGCGCGGCAGAAGGACGCCTCGGAAGAGCAGCTCCTCCCCGAGCACGGTGTTGAAGAGCTGCATGAGGATGATCACGCCGAACCAGCCCCACGCGCCGCTGAAGAAGTTCTTCCCGGCGGTCGAGTCGACGAACGTCGCGAAGTCGCGGTTCGCCGGCACACCGAAGGCCGGAAGGATTGCTTCGACGGCGAACAGCAGGCAGAGCGGGATCAGGATCAGCCAGAGCTTGCCGCCGACTCGGCCGGTCTTCGGGCTCCGCGGCGACCGAAGCCACAGCGCTTCGCGGACGGTCGACCAGCGGAGTGTGCGCTGCTCTTGCCAGACGAGCAGGACGACGAGGACGAACTGCCACGCCATGCCGGCCGTCAAGAGCAGGACCAGCGACTTGAACATGGGCACGTTCCCGGCCCCGCTGAAGTTGTCCTCGAGGGCTGGAGCGACGACCCAGGCCAACACACCCATCGGGAGCGCGGCGGCGGCCCAGACCCCAAGGATCTTGGCGACCGAGTACTGCTTGATCGCCTGATAGCGATCG
>Ga0070684_100004292_pt1 | contig 10818 bp, 9 predicted proteins | sample KBSC723LmetaG_FD_65653 | JGI IMG/M metagenome (GOLD analysis project Ga0070684, IMG submission 65653) | Corn rhizosphere microbial communities from Kellogg Biological Station, Michigan, USA - KBS C7.2-3L metaG | ecosystem: Host-associated > Plants > Roots > Rhizosphere ...
CACGTGTTACTCACCCGTTCGCCGCTCGAGTACCCCCGAAGGGGCCTTTCCGCTCGACTTGCATGTGTTAAGCACGCCGCCAGCGTTCGTCCTGAGCCAGGATCAAACTCTCCAAGAACAGCTTGCGAAATCGACCTCCCCGTCCGCCCCGAAGGGCCGGCGGATCGACGGCCGGTTTCTAACCTGATAAGGAGAGAGAGATCGTTTTCTCTCTCAAAGGTCGATCCATCCACCGTCCCCGAGCGCCCAAGGCGTCCGGGTTCGCAGGATGGTCGACGAGGTTTCCGTCCAGCCCTCCGACCCTGAGGCCGGCTGGTTGGCGGACGAACCCGACGTAGCTGCTCCGAGGCGCCGAAACGCCCGTGGAACAGCCCCAAACTGTTGAGTTTTCAAAGACCAGCACGCCTCAGGCGCGACCAGTAAGACTACCAGCGGTCTACCCGACGGGCAAATCGAGGCGGCCTCACAAAGAAACCGCCCGGGCTCTGCCCGAGCGGACTGACGCAGTATGCCACATCGCGGTGGCGCGTCAACCGGGACCCGCCCCGGCGGCGGCTCGCGGCGGGAAAATACCTGCTCAGGCCGGCGCGATGCGGGCGAACCGGCGGCCCACACGCAGCTCTCGGCCGCGCAGATCGGCGGCGGGAAGGTCGAGCTCCTGCACCTGATCGCCATCGACGCGGACGGCGCCCTGCTTGATCAGCCGGCGAGCGTCGCTGGTCGACCCGGCCAGGCCGTTCGCCGCCAGCAGCGCCGGCATGTGAACGACCTCCCCGGCCGGCAGGCCCAGCACCGGGGCGTCGTCGGTCGCCCGCTTCTCCTTGAACATGCGGTCGAAACCCGCCTCCGCGGCGGCGGCGGCTTCCGCGCCGTGCCATCGCTCCACCAGCCGGTGGGCGTACTCCCGCTTCGCCCGGTAGGGATCCTCGGGAGGCGGCTCGTCGGCCTCCAGCGTCAGCCGGTAGTAGTCGGGCATCAGCTCGTCCACGGCGCTCATCGCCTTGCCGTACATGTCGGCCGGCGGATCGGAGATGCCGATGTAGTTGTCCAGCGACGCGCTCATCTTCTCGGTCCCGTTCGGGCCTTGGATCAGCGGCGTGGTCAGGATCACCTGGGGCTCCACGCCGTAGGCCTGCTGGATGTCGCGGGCGGTCAGCAGGTTGTACTCCTGGTCGGTGCCGCCCAGCTCGACGTCGGCGTTGATGGCCACCGAGTCATAGCCCTGCATCAGCGGGTAGAGCAGCTCGCTGACCGAGATCGGCTGGTTCGAGCGGAACCGCCTCTCGAAATCGTTTCGCTCCAGCAGCCGCGACACGGTGGTCGTGCGGGTGAGCCGCAGGATCTCCGCGAAGTCGAGCCCGCCCAACCACTCGCTGTTGAATCGCAGCTCCGTCCGCTCGGGATCGACGATCCGCGAGGCCTGCTCGAAGTACGCCTTGGCGTTGGCATCGATCTGCTCGTCGGACAGCAGCTTGCGTTCCTTCGACCGCCCCGAGGGATCGCCGATCCGCGCCGTGTAGTCGCCGATGATCAGGACGCCGACGTGCCCCTGCTTCTGGAACGCGCGCATCCGCTGCAGCGGGATCGCGTTGCCGATGTGGATGTCGCGGGCGGTCGGGTCGATGCCCAGCTTGACTCGCAGCGGGCGGTCCAACGCAAGCTTTCGCTGGAGCTCGCCCTCGGGCAGCAACTTGACGGCATTGCGAGTCAGGGCGTCGACGTCGGCCATCTCAGGGAGGTGATGTTACCGGCCGCCGGGGCAGCCGCCGGCTGACATACGGTGAGTCGGGGTCGAGGAAGCGCCAGGGATGGTCGACCGCCTTGGAGATGCCGATCCGCGGCGCCGCGGCCACCCGCCGCCGGCGGTCGGGCGGCCGCAGGTCGGCAACCGTGCCCGACAGCTCGGGCCCGACCGCCAGCGCCTGTCCCACCCGGCCCGGCCCGGCGGCCAGCAGCCGGTCATCGTCCAGGCCGCGGCGGCGGCGGCGCATCACGTCGACGCCCGCCACCGGCTCGATCGCCCGGATCAGCACCCCGGCTCCCTCGCCCGGCCGCCCGCAGACGATGTTGAGGCACCAGTGGATGCCATAGGAGCGGTACACGTAGAACCGTCCCGGCGGCCCGAACATGGCGGCGTTCCTGACCCGCTCACCGCCGAAGCTGTGGGAGGCGGGATCGGTCTCGTGATAGGCCTCCGCCTCGACGATCGGGCCGCCGACGCCGTCCACCAGCAGCGTCCAGCCGATCAGGTCGTGCGCGGCGCGCACCGGGTCGAGCAGGTCGGGCCCGGTCACTCGAACAGCGCGGTCTGCGCCCGCCTGCTGCGACGGATGGCAGCTGCCTCGTCGCCGGCCTGCCGCATATCGGCCAGGATCGTGCGCTCGGTGCGGGAGGCGATCAGCGGCTCGGCGATCCCCTCCACCCAGACCCGTGTGCGGCGGCCGTCGCCGCGGTCGTCGGCGATCGGCTCCAGGGCATAGATCCGGTCCGCCCGCGCCCACTTCCCGTACCCCAGGAAGACCATGGGCACCGGGCCGTTCGCCACTAGAGCGCCTCGATGACCTCGCGCAGCGATGCGCAGACGTACTCGATGTCGGCGTCTTCCAGCTGCGGGTAGAACGGCAGCGCGAGGGTGGAATAGCTGATCCGCTCGGTGATCGGCAGCATCCCCTCGCGCCAGCCCAGCTCGCGGTAGGCAGGCTGAAGGTGGATGGAGGGAAGGTACGGACGGGTGGCGATGCCCCGGGCGGCCATCCCGGCGGACACCTCGGAGCGGTCGATGTCCGCGGCCAGCCGCACGTAGTAGATGAACCAGCTGCGCTTGTGCGGGCCGTCGAACGGCACCTCCACGCCCGGCGCGTCGGCCAGCAGCTCGCTGTAGCGGACGGCCACACGGTTGCGCATCTCGAGCATCTCGTCAAGCTTCTCGACCTGGGCCAGGCCGACGGCGGCGGACATCTCGTCGAGCCGGAAGTTGAAGCCGACCCGCGGGTGCACCAGCCAGTCGCCGTTCTCCGACCGGCCCTGGTTGACGATGCTGCGAAGTGCCCGGGCCTCGTCCTCGTCGTCGGTGGTGATCATCCCGCCCTCGCCGGTGGTCAGCTGCTTGTTGGGATAGAAGCCGTACACCGATGGGTTGCCGTGGGTACCCACGCGCCGGCCGTCGATCTCGGCGCCCAGCGCCTCGCAGGCGTCCTCGACCACCGGGACGCCGTGCCGGCGGGCGATCTCGCTGATCCGCTCGATATCGCAGGGGTAGCCGAAGATGTGCACCGGGATGATCGCCCGGGTGCGGGGCGTGATCGCCGCCTCCATCGCGTCCGGGTCGATGTTCAGGGTGCGCTCGTCGATGTCGGCGAACACCGGCGTGGCACGCTCGAACAGGATCACGTTGGCGGACGAGATGAACGAGAACGACGACGTCACCACCTCGTCGCCCGGTCCCACGCCGAGCCGGTGCAGGCAGGCGTGCAGGCCGGCCGTGCCGCTCGAGCAGGCGACGGCGTGGCGGGTGCCGGCGGCCTCGGCGAACGACTCCTCGAAGCGGCGGTGGAACGGCCCCTGCGCCAACGTCCCCGAGCGCAGCACGTCGAGCACCAGCTCCTCCTCACGGCCGTTCAGGAACGGACGGGCGAGCGGGATGGCGCGGGCGGTGACCACGCCTACGATCCGACCGTCGCCGTGATGGGGAACTCGAGCAGCTCGCCGAAACGCTGGTCACGCCCGTTGACCACGTCGAAGAACACGCGCTGCAGCTCCTCGGTGACCGGCCCCCGGCCACCGGTTGCCTGGTCGTCGACCGAGGCCACCGGGGTCACCTCGGCGGCCGTCCCGCATAGGAACACCTCGTCGGCGAAGTAGAGGTCGGTGCGCACCAGGTTGACCTCCTTCACCTCGTAGCCGAGCTCGCGGGCGATCAGCATGATGCTGTCGCGCGTGATCCCGGGCAGGCAGGAGTCGCCGGTTGGCGGCGTGTGCAGCACCCCGTTACGGACGACGAACACGTTCTCGCCCGAGCCGTCCGCGAGGTAGCCCTGCTCGTTGAGCAGGATCGCCTCGTCGTAGCCGGCCCGCGAGGCCTCGTGCTTGGCCAGCACCGAGTTGATGTACTGGCCCGAGGCCTTGGCGGCCGGCGGCAGCGTGTTGGGGCCGTAGCGGCGGTAGCTGGAAATCTTGCAGCGCACGCCCTGCTCGAGGGCATCCTCGCCGAGATAGGCGCCCCATGGCCAGACCGCCACCGCGACGTCGACCGGGTTGTTCATGGCGTAGAGGCCCATCGGCCCGTAGCCGCGGAACACGATCGGGCGCACGTAGCACGAGTCGACGCCGTTCACCCCGATCGTCTCGTGCACCGCGGCGGCCATCTCGCTGACCGAGTAGCCCAGCTCCATCTCGTACAGCGAAGCTGACCGGCGGAGACGCTCGAGGTGGGCCGTCAACCGGAACACTCCGGTGCCCTTCGGGGTCGAGTAGGCGCGGATCCCCTCGAACACGCCGGTGCCATAGTGCAGGGCATGCGTGAGGACGTGGACACGGGCCTCGTCCCACGCGACGAAGTTCCCGTTCATCCAGATCTTCTCGGTCGTCTGCATGCTGTTTCCCCTGCGTGGTGGCCCGAACGAGCAGATGGTACCCGACCGGCAAGCGGGCGAGGGCTAGAGGGCGACGAAGCGCACGGAGCGGACGCCGTGCACCTCTCGCAGCAGGTCGAGCACGCGGCCATCCAGCTCGTTGTCGACCGACAGCACCATCGCCGCCGCCTCGCCGCGCTCGTTGCGAGAGACGTTCATGTTGGCGATGTTGACGTCCTCGGAGCCGAGCAGGTTGCCGACGGCGCCGATCATCCCGGGCCGGTCGTCGTTCAGCATCACGAGCATGTAGCGGTCCAGCTCGATCTCGACCTGGTAGGGCTGGACGGCGATCAGCCACGGCCGGTTGTCGCGGCCGATGGTGGTGCCCGACACGGCGTCGCCGGGAGTGGCCGAAACGGTAATCAGGTTGGTGAAGTCGCCGCCGCTCTGCTCGGCGCTTTCCGACACCCGGATGCCGCGGCCCTCGGCCACGGTGCGCGCGTTGACCAGGTTGACCGGCTCGTCGACGTGGCCGGCGAACGCCCCGGCCAGCACGGCGGCCGTCAGCAGGCGGGTGTCGAGCTCGGCCAGGGCGCCGGCGTAAGTCACGTCCAAGCGCTCGAGGCCGGTCGTCGACAGCCCGGCGGCCAGCCGCCCCAGCCGGGAGGCCAGGGGCAGGAACGGCCCCAGCACCTCCATCTCCTCGGACCGCACCTGGGGGATGTTGACCGCGTTCGAGACCAGGCCGCCGGTGAGGGCGGCGGCCACCTGCTCGGCGACGATCACGCCGGCCCGGTCCTGGGCCTCCTGGGTGGAGGCGCCGAGGTGGGGCGTGACGACCACGTTGTCCAGCTCGAAAATGCGGCCCTCGGTGTACGGCTCGTCGGGAAAGACGTCCAGCGCGGCGCCCGCCACCCGCCCGTCCTCCAGGGCCTCGGTGAGGTCGTCGAGCTCAACCAGCCCACCGCGGGCGGCGTTCACGATCCTCACACCCGGGCGCATCAGCGCGATCGTCTCGGCGCAGATCAGGCCGCGTGTCTCGGCGGTCAACGGCGCGTGCAGGGTGATGAAGTCGCTGCCCGCCAGCACCTCCTGCATCGTCGCGGGCGTCACCTGCAGCTCGCGGAAGCGGTCGGGCGAGACGAACGGGTCGTAGGCCAGCACCTTCATGCCCAGCCCGCGTGCGCGCGCGGCGACCAGCTGACCGATGCGGCCGAACCCGAGCACGCCGAGCGTCTTGCCGTACAGCTCGACCCCGCCGAACCGGGAGCGCTCCCACCGCCCCTCGCGGAGCGCTGAATGAGCCTGGGGGATGTTCCGGGCCAGCGCGAGCAGTAGCCCCACCGCGTGCTCGGCCGCCGACACCATGTTGGAGCCGGGCGCGTTGGCGACGATGATGCCGCGGCGGGTGGCCGCCGCGACGTCGACGTTGTCGACGCCGGTGCCGGCCCTGCCGATCACCTTCAACCGGGGAGCCTGCTCGAGCAGGTCGCCGGTCACCTTGGTGCGGCTGCGGACGATCAGCGCGTCGTAGTCGCGCAGCCGCTCGGACAGCTCCTCGGCCGGCATCTCGACCGCCACATCGACGTCAAACCGCTCCCGGAGCAGCGCCACGCCGGCGTCGGCGATCTCCTCCTTGACCAGCACGCGGGCGGGCTCAGACATCCACCGCCTCCTCGGCGAACACCTCGGCCGCCCGGCCGACGCCGGCGCCGGGGGTCGGCGGCCGGTGGCCGAAGGTGGCCAGCGCGAGCTCCAGCGCGGCCAGCGCGGTGAGGATGTCGAACCGGTTCATATAGCCCATGTGGCCGATGCGGATGACGGCACCGCGAAGCGGGCCCTGGCCTCCGGCCAGGACGACCCCATGGCGGTCGCGCAGCTCGGTGTACACGTCCTGACCGTCGATCCCCTCGGGCATACGCACCGCCGTCACCATCGCCGCGCTGTCGTCGTCGGGCGAGAACAGCTCCAGTCCGAGCGCCTTCACACCTTCGCGCGTGGCCCGCGCCAGTGCCCGGTTGCGGGCGTAGGTGGTTTGGAGGCCGTCGCGCTCGATCAGCCGGATGGCCTCGTTGAGGCCGGAGACCAGGGTCACCGGCGGGGTGAACGCGGTGCCGTCCTTGGCCTGCGCAGCGGCGATGCGCTGCCAGTCGAGAGCGAACCGCGGCGTGGTGCTCTCGGCGGCCATGGCCATCGCCCGCGGCGAGACGGCCGCGAACGCCAGGCCCGGCGGCGTCATCAACGCCTTCTGGGATCCTGACACCGCGACGTCGATGCCCCAGTCGTCCATCGCCAGCTCGACCCCGCCCAGGCTCGAAACAGCATCGACGACGACCACGGCATCGCCCGCCCGCCGGACGGCCGCGGCGATCGCCCGCACGTCATGGACGACGCCGGTTGAGGTCTCGGAGTGCGTGATGAACACGGCCCTGGCGTCCGCCGAGGCGTCGCCGATCCGCGCCGCGTCGAGCGACTCGCCCCACGGCTGCTCGACATGGGTGACGTCGGCGCGGTAGGTGGTGGCCAGCTTCAACCAGCGCTCGCCGAAGTTGCCGGCCGACGCGACCACCGCCCGGTCGCCGGGCGACAGCAGGTTGACCACCGCCGACTCCATCGCGTAGGTGCCCGAACCGGGGATCACCAGCACCTCGCCGGACGTTTCGAACACCGTCCGCAGCCCGGTCAGCGTGTCGACGAACAGGCGCTTGAAATCGGGGCTGCGGTGATGCAGGACGGGCTTCGCCAGCGCCGCCTGCACCTCAGGTGGCACCGGGGTCGGCCCGGGCGTGATCAGGTACGTCTTCTCTGGCAACGGCGCTCCCTCGGCGGCGGTCGCTTCCTCCCGGCCGGGAGTGTATCGACGCCCACCCGGGGGAGCCCCCGGCCTGCCTTACCGGACGGCGCTGCGCTCGGCGGCAGGCACGTGGATGATCTCCACGTCGGGCTCGAGCTGCTCGGCGGGGCGACCGTCGGGAGCGGGCGGCGCACGCCTGGCCGACACCCGCTGGACGATCGTCCATGCGGCCAGGGAGGCGATCACCCCGGCGACGATGTCGGTCGCGTAGTGCTCGCCGGAGTAGACGATGACGAACCACACCGCGAGCAGGTGGAAGCCGATCGCCGCGGTCAGGGGACGGGGCAGGCGGTATTTGCGGGCGGCGAGGATGCCCAGCAGCGGCCAGGAGGCATGGATCGACGGGACGGCGGCGGCGATCAGGTACGTGCCGGCATGCAGCTGCTGGGTCAGCTGGTGCAGCCCGAGATCGTTCAGGCCCATCCGCAGCACGTCCACCGGGGGTCTGATCAGCCCCTCGCGGCCGGCCAGCCACGGCGGCGCGGTCGGCGTCAGCACCCAGGGTGCGGTGGCCAGCAGGTTGACCACGATCAGGCTGTACATGTACTCCTTGAACCCTTCGCCGCGGCGGTTCCACCAGAAATAGAAGCCGATCAGCGGCGGCACCAGGAAGTGCGACATGTAGGCGACCGCCGAGAAGATCGCCAGCGGCTGGTTGTGGGCGGCGCCGAACCAGTCCTGCAGGCGGTAGGTGGGGAGCGTGCCGAACCCGATCACCTCGTCGGCATGGATCTGCGGCCAGTACCAGACGCGCAGCGAGAAGCCGTCGACCAGCTGGAACGCCACCACGTAGGCGATGATCAGGATGCTGACCGGCGCCCAGTCGCGCAGGAAGCGGCCGAACCGGTTGGTGTAGAGCGCGAGCGCAACCAGCACCATCAGCACGTGGCCCATGCCGGGCGCGTTCCCGCCCAGCACGGCCTGTACCGAGAAGCCGACGCCGGCCGCGGCCGCCCCCACCGCCAGCACGCGTCGCACCTTTGCCGCGCCCGCCGAGCGGGCGGACTCCGACCCGTCGATGACGAGCTCGAGCCGGTCGAGCAGGCGCGCGCCGACGCGAAGAGGTGCGAGCAGGACGGACATCTCGACTCCCCATCGGCAGCGACGCCCCCGGGGATAAGCGTCACGACTCCCGCGCACGCCACCGCCGCCGCCCGCCACACCCGGGCGTGCCCGGCGCCGAGCCCGGCACGGTGCCGGGCTCCTCCGCCGGGGGGACGGGTCCGTGACGGGCCGGGGGCGGTGTCGTGCGTGAGATGTGACCTGCAGACGGGCGAGGTGTGCCGGGAGGGTCACGCGAGGATGGCAGCGTGCGGCGCCCGATCGGCGACGAGGCTACGACAGCTTCGAGCGGAACAACTCCTGCACCTGGCGGGCGTCGGCGCGGCCCTGCGTGCGCTTCATCACCTGGCCCACCAGCGCGTTGATGACGCCCTCCTTGCCGCCCCGGAACTGCTCGACGAACTGCGGGTTGGCGTCGATCACCTCGACCACCATCGCCTCCAACTCGGAGCTGTCGCCGATGCTGGCCAGCCCCTCGCCCTCGACGATCGCGGCCGGGTCGGCGGCCGGATCGGCCTCCAGCCGGGCGTACACCTGCTTGGCGATGGTCGACGTGATCGTGCCGTTCGCGATCAGGCCGATCAGGCCGGCCAGGCCTTCGGCCGGGATCGCTCCCACGGAGCCGGGGTTGTTGAGCACCCAGTCGGCCGCAGCCTTGGGGTCGCCGGACCCGTCGGCAACGCGCTCGAAGTAGTCGGCGACGCCGGTCTCGGCGTTGAGGTCGGTGGCGTACTGCTGTGGCAGCGAGTACTGGTCGCGGAAGCGTGCCATCCGTGCCGCCGGCAGCTCGGGCAGCCGGTCGCGCAGCCGGTCGACCAGCTCGGGCGACGGCTCCAGTGGCACCAGGTCGGGCTCCGGGAAGTAGCGGTAGTCGTGCGCCTCCTCCTTCGATCGGAGCGAGCGCAGCTGTGCCGTCCCGGGGTCGAAGTTCAGCGTCTCCTGCTCGACCCGGCCGCCCGACTCGAGCAGCTCGATCTGGCGTGCGATCTCGGCCGCCATGCCCGCCTCCAGGTGCCCAAACGAGTTGACGTTCTTGAGCTCCGTCTTCGTGCCCAGCTCGCCCGACCCCGACCGGCGGACCGAGATGTTGGCGTCGCAGCGGAGCGATCCCTCATGCATGTTCACGTCGGACACACCGATCGTCCGAAGCGTCGTCCGCAGCAGCTGCAGGAACGCGATCGCATGCTCGGGCGAGCGCAGGTCGGGCTCCGTGACGATCTCGACCAGCGGGGTGCCGCAGCGGTTGAAGTCGACCAGCGAGTACTCGGCGCCGCCGATCCGGCCCGCCTGGCCGCCGGAGTGCTCGAGCTTGGCCGCGTCCTCCTCGAGGTGGGCGCGCGTGATCCGCACCGGCTCGCCCTCGACCTCAAGCCGGCCGGGGCCGCAGATCGGCTCGTCGTACTGGCTGATCTGATACGCCTTGGGGCTGTCGGGATAGAAGTAGTTCTTGCGATGAAACTGGGAGCGGCCCGCGATCTCGCAGTTGAGGGCCAGGCCGATCATGATCGCCTTCTCGACGGCGCCCTCGTTGATCACCGGCAGCACGCCGGGATGCCCCAGGCAGAGCGGGCAGGTGAGCGTGTTCGGCTCCGCTCCGTAGCGGTTCTCGCAGGCGCAGAACATCTTCGTCTCGGTGTTCAGCTGGACGTGGATCTCCAGGCCGATCACCGGCTGCCACCCGTTCTGGCTCATGCGCTGCCTCCCAGCCGGGGCGGCACCGGATCGAACCCGATCGCCCGCTCGAGCGCGTGGGCGGCGTCCAGGATCCGGTTCTCGGCAAAGGCCGGGCCGATCAGCTGGAACCCGACCGGCAGGCCGCCGGCGAGGCCGCTGGGGATCGAGATGCCGGGCAGCCCGGCCAGGTTCACCGGCACCGTGAGCACGTCGCTGGCGTACATCGCCCAGGGATCGTTGGCCCGCTCGCCGATCTCGAAGGCCACGGTCGGAGAGGTCGGCGTTGCGATCAGGTCGACACCGGCGAAGGCGTTGTCGAAGTCGCGGCGGATCAGCGTGCGCACCCGCTGCGCCGTGCCGTAGTAGGCCTCGTAGTAGCCGGACGAGAGGGCGTAGGTGCCGAGCATGATCCGCCGCTTGACCTCCGCCCCGAACCCGGCCGCCCGCGTCCGCTCGTACATGTCGATCACGGTGTCGCGGGCCTCCTCGACCCGCAGCCCGTAGCGCACACCATCGAACCGGGCCAGGTTGGACGAGGCCTCGGCGGGCGCGATGATGTAGTAGGCGGGGAGCCCGTAGCCGGCGTGCGGCAGCTCGACCTCGCGCAGCGTGGCGCCCATCCCCTCGGCCAGGCGGAGGGCGGCGTCGAACGACTCC
>Ga0070684_100004294_pt1 | contig 10816 bp, 9 predicted proteins | sample KBSC723LmetaG_FD_65653 | JGI IMG/M metagenome (GOLD analysis project Ga0070684, IMG submission 65653) | Corn rhizosphere microbial communities from Kellogg Biological Station, Michigan, USA - KBS C7.2-3L metaG | ecosystem: Host-associated > Plants > Roots > Rhizosphere ...
CCCCTCACCCCGACCCTCTCCCCGCGGAGCGGGGAGAGGGGGAAAGAGCGGAAAGAAGGACGTTCTCGGTTGCGGTGTTTTGCCGCAACGGTGGGGAGATCTTGCTGGTGCGGCACAAGCGGCTGGATCTGTGGCTGCCGGTCGGCGGCGAGATCGAGGCGGGTGAGACGCCGCTGGAGGCGGCACGGCGCGAGCTGCGCGAGGAGACCGGCCTGGAGGGTAACTTCCCGGCCGGGCTCGGCGTCGACGGCACGCCGCCCGGCCTGATCGGTTACGAGGAGCACCCCGCGGGCAGCAAGGGCCTGCACATGAACTTCGCGTTCGTCGCGGACGTCGCCAGCCGCACGCTCACCGCCTGCGACGAATACACCGCCGTCCGCTGGGTCGGCGATCCCGTGCCGGTCGAATGCCCGCTGAACGTGCGCCAGCTCGTCCGCCTCGCGCTCGCCGCGAACGGCGGCTGACGGCGACGCGACGGTCAGCGCTGGTGCTTGCGCGAGACCGCTCGCTTCGAGACGTGTCGGGCGTGCTTGGCGTTGCGCTTCGCGGGCTCTGACGACTCTTCCGCGACCTCGGTCGGCGCCTGCGCGGTGGCCGCGCGCGCCGGCGCCGGGACCTCGGCGGCCGCTGCGGCCGCACGCGCGGCGGCGGCGCGCGATTTCAGGCGATACCCCAGCACCGTCGTCGCGCTGGCCAGGATGATCGCCAGGCACAGGAAGCGCGCGCCGCCCGACAGCCGTGAGCGCGACGTCGTGCCGGCGCCGGCCGCGGTGTGCGCGTAGTCGATCACCGCGGCGTGTTCCAGGTCCTGACGCAGCTCGCGCGCCGATTGGTGGCGCTCCGCGGGCCGCTTCGACATCGCGCGCAGCACCACGTTCTCCATCGCGTCCGGGATCCAGGCCCCGGCCGCGACCTCGCGCATCGATCGGGGCTGCGCCGTCAGGTGCATCCGGAGAACGTCGAACGGCTCGCCTTCGAACGGCCGGTGGCCCGTCAACATCTGGTACAGGATGACGCCGCACGAATAGATGTCGCTGCGCGCGTCCGCCTCCAACCCCGACGCCTGCTCGGGCGACATGTACGCGGGCGTGCCCAGCACGATCCCGTGCTGCGTGAGCTTCGCCGACGCCGGCCTGTCGGGATGGTGGCCCAGCTTCGCGATCCCGAAGTCGAGAAGCTTGATCCCCTCGCGAGCGAGCAGGCCGCGCCCCGGGATGACCATGATGTTCTCGGGCTTGAGATCGCGGTGGACCACGCCGCGCTCGTGCGCGTACTCCAGCGCCTCGAACACCGGGCGCACGATCGACAGCGTCCGCTTGATCGACAGGGCGCGCCCGTCCTTGCCGCCGTCGCCGAGCATCGCCGCCAGCGACGTCCCCGCCAGCAGCTCCATCGCTAAGAACAGGCGCCCGTTCCACTCGCCCAGCTCGATGACGTTGACGATGTGCGGGTGGGAGAGCTCGGTCATCACCTTCGCTTCCCGCTCGAACCGCTGGGTCACCTGATCGACGCCGACGAACTCGGGGTGCAGCAACTTCAGCGCGACCGCCTTGTTCGTGGCGAGCTGCTCGGCGCGATAGACGCGGCCCATGCCGCCCTCGCCGATCACCTCGATGAGGCGGTAGCGCTCACCGAGGGTGGTGCCGATGAGCGAAGCTTCGTTTTCCAGCGTGGGCACGGCGGATTGCTCGGATGGAATCGGCTGTTTTCGTACGGTTCTGTCGCCACTTCGTGAACGCCACGTTCGTGGCGCGCAAACCCCGCGCCGCGCGCGGTGACACGCCACGTTGACGGTTCCGACCGTCCGTTCGACACTCATCGAATGTCGTCGCCTATCCGGGTGTGGATTTCAGTGGGTGTTCTGGCGTTTGTGGGCAACGCCGCGCTTCGACCGGCGATCGCCATGGCGGCGCCCGCGCCTGACGACGACGACGGGCCGTCGGTGACGCCTTCGGCGAGCAACGGCGGCCCGCCGCCCGCCCCGCCCCGCCAGGCGCCGCCCAACCAGCCGCCGCCCGGTCAGCCCTCGCCCTACCAGGCGCCGCCGTACCAGGCCGCGCCCTATCAGGGCTACCCGCCGCCCGGCTATCCGCCGCCCGGATACGCGGCGCCTCCCGGGTACCCGCCCTACGCGGCGTATCCGGGATACCCGCCGATGCAGCTCACCAAGGTGCACCGCCCGCGGCGCGGACTGGTCACCGGCGGCGCGATCACCTTCGGCGTCAGCTGGGGCATCGCCGCCTCGATCAGCTTCATCCTCGGCACCAGCACCTGCGGCAACGGCAGCAGCTGCAACGACTCTGCGGACTATCTGTGGATCCCGATCGCGGGGCCGCTGGTGGTCGCGGCGAAAGAATCCAGCTCGGACGGGCCGGGCATCTTCATCCTCTGGAGCGCGGCCCAGGCGGCCGGCGTCATCATGTTCGTGGTCGGCATGGTCGGCCACGACGTGATGGAGTACCGGGTCGCGAAGAACGGCCCGACGCTGACGCTCGCGCCGCTGTTCGCGCGCGAAGCCCGCGGGCTGGGGCTGACCGCCCGCTGGTAGTCGCAACCGTCGAGCGCCATGGTCACCCGCCGTCGCGTGCTGCTGATGCCGCCGGCGGCGGCCGCGGCGGCCGTCGTCTCCTCGCGCGCGCGCGAGGTCGAGGCGCGCCGGACGCCCGCAGCCCCGCCGCCCGAGCCGGTCCACCGCGGACCGTGGATCAAGGCGCCCTACGACACGTACGTCCGCAACCCGCTGGTCGCGCGCAACACGTTTTTGCCGATGGCGTCCGACGCGGCGCCGCTGCCCACGTTCGAACAGGCGCAGCGTCTGCTGCCCGAACCGTTCTGGGACGGCCACGCCGCGGCGATCGACTGCTACTTCAAGGCCTGGAAGCTGGCGTTCGCGAACCTGCGGCGGCCGGACGCGGCGAGCGGGTTCGTCGCGCGCTTCATCGATCCCGCGTTCAACGACTGCGTGTTCATGTGGGACTCGTGCTTCATGACGTTGTTCGGGCGCTACGGCGCGCGCGCGTTTCCGTTCATTCGCACGCTGGACAACTTCTACGCCAAGCAGCACCCGGACGCGTTCATCTGCCGCGAGATCGGGCGCGTGCTGGGCGACGACCGCTTCCCGCGCTTCGATCCGTCGTCGACGGGGCCGAACGTGATGGCGTGGGCCGAGTGGGAGCACTACCGCAACTTCGGCGACGGCGAGCGGCTGGCGCGCGTGTTCCCGGTCCTGCGCGCGTATCACCAGTGGCTGCGCGCCTACCGCACCTGGCCCGACGGCAGCTACTGGTCGACGGGCTGGGGTTGCGGCATGGACAACCAGCCGCGCCTGCCTTCCCCTACTGCCGGCACACCGTACGCCGATCCGGAGCACTACCACGGGCGCATGACCTGGGTGGACACGACGCTGCAGCAGATCCTCTCGGCGCGCCTGCTCGCGCAGATGGGACGCGCGCTGCGCGCCGAGGCGGAGGTCGCCGACATGCGCGAGGAGGCGGTGCGCCTGGGCCGCTTCGTGAACGATCACCTGTGGAGCGACGCCGACCGCTTCTACTGCGATCGGTTCGATGACGGCGCGCTGAACCACGTCAAGAGCGTGGGCGGCTACTGGGCGCTGCTCGCGGGCGCGGTGCCGCCGGCGCGCCTCGGACCGTTCCTCGCGCACCTGGACGATCCGCGCGCGTTCAAGCGCCCGCACCGCGTCCCGTCGCTGTCGGCCGATCATCCGAGCTACGACGCGCACGGCGGATACTGGAAGGGCGCGGTCTGGGCGCCCACGACGTACATGGTGCTGCGCGGGCTGACCGAAGTCGGGCACGACGCGCTGGCGCACGACATCGGCCGCAACCACCTGGACAACGTCGTCGCCGTCTTCGCCCGGACCGGCACGGTCCACGAGAACTACGCGCCCGAATCCGCGTCGCCCGGCACGCCCTCGAAGCCGGACTTCGTCGGGTGGACCGGCCTTCCGCCGATCGCGGTGCTGCTCGAGTACGTGTTCGGCCTGCGCCCCGACGCGCCGGCGCGACGCCTCATCTGGGATGTGCGGCTGACCGACGCGCACGGCGTGCGGCGCTACCCGCTGGGGTCGGACGTCTCGATCGATCTCGCGTGCGCGGCGCGGCGCACGCCGGCCGAGCCGCCGCGCATCGAGGCGAAGGCGAGCGGCCCGGTCGAGGTCACGGTCCGCTGGACCGGGGGCTCGCGCGTGCTGTCTATCGGACGCTGACGCGGCGGGCGCTGACGCGGCGGGCGTTGACGCGGCGGGCGTTGACGCCGGCGGGCGCTACAATGCCGCGCGATGCGCGACGAAGGCGCCCCAGAAAACAAGGACGAGCCGCTCGAAGGCGAGATCGTGCGCGGCGTGCTCACCGATCTGCCCGTGCGCGTCGTGGCCGCGGTGACGACCGGGGTCGTGCGTGAGGCGGCGCGACGCCACCAGGCGGGGCCCGCCGGCGCCGTCGCGCTCGGGCGCGGGCTGACGGCCGGGCTGCTGCTGGCCACGCTGACCAAGGACGACGAGCGCGTGACGCTGCAGGTGCTGGGCGACGGGCCGCTGGGCGGGATCACCGTCGACGCGAACGGGGCGGGCACGGCCCGGGGCTACGTGAAGCACCCGCTCGCGGGCACGCTCGGGCCAGGCGCACCGCGGCCCACGCTCGCGGCGGCGATCGGACGCGCGGGCGTCGTCAGCGTGATCCGCGACGTCGGGCTGCGCGAGAACTTCAGCGGCACGACCGCGATCGACAGCGGCGAGATCGACGAGGACGTCGAGCGTTACCTGACGGAGAGCGAGCAGATCGAGAGCGCCCTCGCTTGCGACACGGTGGCAGCGGACGACGGCACCATCGTCGCCTCCGGCGGGATCCTCGTGCAGGCGCTGCCCGGCGAAGCGGCGATCGAGGTCGCGCTCGCGCGCGGGCTGTTCGCGGACGGCGCGCTCGCCCGGGCGGTCGCGGCCCCGCTGCCGCCTTCGGGGGACGGGTTGCTGCGCGCGGTGTTCGCGGGCCGCCTCGGCGAGATCCGGGTGCTCGATCGGCGGCCGGCGCGGTTCTTCTGCCCGTGTTCGCGCGAGCGCGCCGGCGTCTCGCTGGCGATGCTCGACGACGCCGACCTGTCGGCGATGATCCTCGACGACGGCAAGGCCGAGGTGACGTGCAACTTCTGCGGGGCCCGCTACGAGTTCGACGAGACCGAGCTGGAACGGATCCGGCGCCGCACCGCGCGCCCCATCGGCCCGCCGAGTTGATCAGCGCGGCTTGCGCAGCAAAGACGCCCGGGCGCTGCTGCCGTCGGCGGCTGGCGGATCCTCGACGCTGAGCAGCCGGCCCTTCACCGACGTCACCTTCTTGAACGGCCACACGCAGGTCGGGCGCGTGAAGCCGACATCGAAGCCGCAGCTGATGGCCGGCAGCGGCGGGATGCGGTACGCGGAGATGCGCAGCTCGTAGCACGCGAGGCCGCCGCGCACGTCGGGCGGAACCGGACGCGCCGCGATCGCCTTCGTGAACGACTCGATCGCCAGGCGATCCAGCGAGGCGTTCCCCGAGGTGCGGCGAAGCGCGACGGTCGTCTCGCGGCCGGCCGCGACGTCCAGGCAAACCTCGGCGATCCGCTCCTCGGCGCCTGCCTCGGCCTGCCGGGTGGCTTCGTTGTAGGCGCCGAGCACGTCGGCGCCGGGCGACGTCTCGTTGCGCGTGTCGCCGCCGCCCTCGCGCGGCGCGTCCGGCCGCGCGCCCCGCTCGCCGCGGTTCGCCGCGTCGACGCTGTTCAGGTAGCCCCGGCCCCAGGCGCGCACCGTGGCGCCGCCGCCAACGGCCAGGTCGTCGGCGAGCCGCTTGGCGTCTTGCTGAAAGCGGGCCTTCGCGCCCCGCAGATAGTCGAACATCAGCGGATCGACGCGCCCCTTCTCGACGTTCGCCACCGCGTCCTGCCGGCGTTCGAGGTCCGCGCGCAGCTCGTCGACCGAGAGACGGTGGGGCCGCGCGCGCAGGACATCCTCCGGGCGCGGCTTCGCCGCAAATTGCCCCTTCACGTCGTCGCGCAACGCCCCGAACGACAGATCGATCGGCGCCCGGTTCTCATGCTCCCCTTCTCCCTCTCCTTTCTGCTCCCCTCTCCCCGCCTGGCGGGGAGAGGGTAAGGGTGAGGGGTCCGGCGACGTCGCCGGCGCGCGCGAACGCGGCGCACTCGACGATCTCCTTTCCGCCGCTTTCTCCGTCGGACGCAATGAAGGAGGCGGCGGCACCACCGGCGCATCCAGATCCACGTCCAGCTCGACCGTCTCCGTTTCCTTCACCGGCCGCTCCGCCCGCTTCCCGCCGCGCAGCAACAGCACCGCCACGAGCGCGTGCACGCACACAGAGGCGACCCACGCCACCCAGGATCGTGAGCGCCCTGCACGCATGATGCGCCGTCAAGTGTGACCGACGCGAACGCGAGAGGGTTGTCCCTCGCGCCGTCAGGGCGCCGCGCGGTAAGCCTGAGCGAACGTATCGGCGAACGTCTCGAATGACGTCGTCGTCCTCACGCTCTCGTTCCCCGGTTGCTGCCCTATGGTGCCAGCGTTGAACGCCTGCGCCATCTCGAGGAACAGGCGCGCGGCCCCGGGATCGAACCCCGCGCTCTCCAGCCCTTGCACGTACCCTGCGTCGGGGAACCGGACGTACGGCAGGTCGGGCTTCCCGATCGCCTTCCCCAGCACAGCGGTGGCTTCCGGCATCGTGAGATCGCGCGGACCGATCAGCTCGCGCACCTTGACGCCCGCGAAGTCGGCCTTGCTCAGCGCCTCGGCCGCGACGACGCCGATGTCGGCCGCGGCGATGGTCAGCATCTGGGTGCCGGGCTCGATCGCGCCGCCGTTGATCCCCTGGTGCTTGATGAGCCCTAGGGTGCCGTAGTTGTTCTCGTAGAAGTACCCGGGCCTCAGGATGAGCAGCGTGAGCCCGCCGATCGCGCGCAGGCTCTGCTCCACGCCGCGCAGGCCCATGATCGGCCCCGTCCCCGAAGGCTGGTCGGCGCCCAGGCTGCTCAGAAACACCGCCCGCCGCACGCCCGCGTCGCGCACCGCGCGCGTGATCGACTCGCCGGCGCGCGCGTACTGGCCCAGCAGATCGGGCTTGTGGTAGTCGCCTGGGATCATGAGGTAAGCGGCGTCGCTGCCGCGCAACGCATCCGTCAGCGCGGCGGCGTCCGTCAGGTCCGCGGCGACCGTGTCCGCGCCCCGCTTCTTCAAGGCGGCGAGCTTGTCCGCCGAGCGCGCGACGGCCTTCACTTTCACCCCCGCCGCCAAGAGGCGTTCGGCCACCATTCCTCCGGTCTTTCCGGTCGCTCCCAGCACGGTCACGGTCATGGGCAGTCCTCCAGTTAGGGTCGGCGCCGGGTCGGCGCCAGGTCGGCGCGTTCGATGCCGGCCGGGCGGACGGGGTTCCCGCGGTGGCGGCGGGATTCTTTGGCCCCAGCATCGTAGATTAGGGACCGACGTGACCACCCAAGCGACGATCGAACGAAAGCAGTATTCGGACCAGCGGGCCCAGACGGTGATGCTGACGGCCCTCCGTGGGCGCGGCGCCAAGCTCACGCGTTCGGACGCGATCGCCGCCTCGGGCTTGCCCGAGGACGAGGCGGGCCGCGCGCTGACCTCGCTGCTCAAGCAGTACCGCAGCCACCTCAGCGCGACGTCCGACGGCGAGCTGCTGTACAGCTTCGACCCGACGTTCGCCCGCCGCGACGCCGTCCCCTGGCGCGAGCGCGTCGCCGCCCTCGGGGACAAGCTGTGGCGCGGGTTCTCGTTCCTGTTCAAGATCGCTATCGTCGGGACGCTGATCGGCTACTTCGCGCTGTTCGTCGCGATGATGATCGCGATGCTCGTCGCGCGCAGCAGCTCGAACGATCGCGATGACGACGACCGGGGCGGCTTCGGCATCGGCCCCCTCTTCTGGTTTTGGGGCTGGGGCGACCCGAGGCCGGCCTATGGCCGCTCGCCCTCGCGCGCGGTCCAGGCAAAGCGCGAGCCCTTCTACAAGCGCGTGTTCGCGTTCGTCTTCGGGCCGCCGGCGCAAACGGTCGACCCGCTGGAGGACGAGAAGCAGATCGTCGCGTACATCCGCGCGCAGCGCGGGCGCATCGCCCCGGTCGACCTCGTTCGCCTGATGGGCTGGACGTTCCCGCGCGCTGAGGAAGAGGCGACCCGCCTGATGGTCGACTACGGCGGTGAGCCCGAGGTCACCGACGAAGGCGTGGTCGTGTACGTGTTCAGGTCGCTGCGCAAGACAGCGGGCCCGCAGACCGAGTCGGCCGTGACGCGGTGGGCGTCCGAACGGCTCGAGCCGACGCCGCCGCTGACCGGCAACCAGCCGGGAACGAACACGCTCATCGGCATCTTCAACGGCTTCAACCTGCTGGCGCCGTTCTGGATCGTGCCGGCGTTCGAGGCCCGCACGCACGTCTCCCTCGCGGACTGGCACACGCTCTTCTACAGCTTCCCGATCGCGTTCTCGGCCCTCTTCTTCGCGGTGCCGCTCGGCCGCTGGATCAAGGCCCGCATCGACGCGCGCGCCCGCAACACCCGCAACGATCGTCGCCGGCTGCTCGGCCGGATCTTCGCCGGCGCCGACCGGAACCTGGGCCCGCGCCCGCGCGAGGAGCTGGCTCCGACGCCCGCGCTGGCCGCGATGCTCGACCGCGATCTGGTCGCGCTGGGCGGCGACGTCGCGTCCGAGCCCGACGCGCAGGGCCGCGTGCGCTACGTCTTCCCGCGCATCGATCAGGAGACCGCGGCGCTCACCCGGGTCCGCGCCATCGCACCCGCCGCCGAGCGCGAGGCGGGGGCGATCGTGTTCTCGTCCGCGGACTGACGCCTGTGACAGCGCCGATCGTCAGCGTTCAGACCGTCGCGGCCCGCAAGCTCGCGGCGGTCCGGCGGCGCGTGAAGATCGGCGACGTCGGCGCCGCCTGGAAACCCGCGCTCGACCAGGTCTGGGCGTTCCTCCGCACGCACCCCGGCCTGCGCACCGACGGACACAACATCTTCCTGTACCACCACCCCGCCAGCCGCGATCAGCCCATGGACGTGGACTTCGGCGTGGAGATCGTCCGCGCCTTCGAGCGGGAAGGCGACGTCGCCGTCGCCGAGACGCCGGCCGGCGAGGTCGCGACCGCGGTGCACGTCGGCCCTTACGATCAGATGCGCCGCGCGCACGACGCGATCCACGCCTGGCGCGCGCAGCACGACCGCACGTTCGCCGGCCTGTCGTGGGAGATCTACGGCGACTGGTCCGACGATCCGTCGAAGCTGGAGACCACGGTCTGCTACCTGCTCGCGCCCGCGTGATACGCTGACCGCCGGTGAGCCCGCCGACCGCCGCGCCGCTGCTTTGCCGTCGGGGCGGGCGCGCGGCCGCGCTGGCTCTGCTGGCCGCGTTCGTTCACCTGGCCGGCGGCTGCGCGGGCCCGAATGCGGAGAGCGAACCGGCCCCGGCGCGCGCGGCCCCGCGCGCCCGCCCCGGCGACCCGCTCTTCACCGCCTACGCCGAGGAGTTTCTCGCCGCCCTCCGCGACGGTAACGACGCCGTCGCCATCCGCCACTTCGCCGCGCATCTCAAGCGCGCGTTCACACCCGAGCGGTTCGGCCGCGGGCGCGAGCAGATGGTCTGGAGCTTCGGGAAGATCGTGTCGTGGCGCCCGCTCTCCCAGGCCACGGACGGCGACGACGAACGCCGGGAGTACGAGGTCCGCTGCGTCCGCAGCGTCGTGCGCGCGTTCTTCGTCTTCCACCGCGGCACCCGGAACCTGACCGACTTCAACGTCGAGCGCGAGTCGGTCTACGTGGCCGCGCCCGTGCCCGGCACCGAGGACGACGTCGCCTGGACCGACGCCAAGGTCGGCCCGGGCCTGGGCGCGACCATCGCCGCGCCCCGCAACAAGACCGCCGGGCGCCTTCCCGCCGTCGTCCTGGTCCACGACATCGCCGCCGTCGACCGCGACGCCACCATCGGTCCCCTGCGCGCCTTTCGCGATCTCGGCGACGGCCTGGCGGCCCGCGGCGTCGTCTCGATCCGCTTCGACAAGCGCTGCTTCAGCACGCCGCAGTTCTGCGGCCGCGTCTTCACGCTGGAAGAGGACATGATCCAGGACGCGGTGTCGGCGGTCGCGGTCGTTCGCCGAGATCCCGGCGTCGATCCCGCGCGCGTCGTCATCGTCGCCCACGGCGTCGGCGCCATCGCCGCCGCCGAGATCGCCCGTCGCGCCGGCGACATCGCCGGGGTCGTGCTGATGGGCGCGACCGCCCGCCCTTTGCTGCACACCGTCCTCGAGGAGGCGCGAGAGACGGACGCGCCGCAGGAGGTGATCACCCGGCTGGTCAGCGGGGTGCAGCGCGTCCTCGACGGCAGCGCGCGTCCGGCCGAGGAGTTGTTCGGCGTGCCCGCCAGCTTCTGGTACGACCTGGCCAAGCGCACGCCTTTCGAGGACGTCCGCCGCCTCGATCGCCCGGTCCTCCTCGTGCGCGGCGAGGCCGACAGCCGCGCCATCGCGACCGATCAGGTGCGCTGGGCCGAGGAGCTCGCGCCCCTGGGCACGAAGCTGCGCACCGAGAGCGTCCCGTTCGTGAATCACGCGCTCGTGTCGATGGAGGCGTTGCGGGCCCGGCCCGGCGCCCCGACGGACGTCGGCCCTCAGGTGCCGGCCTACCTGGTCGACATGGTGGCGGCGTTCGTGACGACGACGACGACGCCCCCGAAGCGCTAGTAGCCGCGCGCGGGATCGAACCTGTTCGCGAGCGGACGGCCCGACAGGAAGCGTTCGAGGTTGTCCGCGAAGA
>Ga0070684_100004296_pt1 | contig 10813 bp, 8 predicted proteins | sample KBSC723LmetaG_FD_65653 | JGI IMG/M metagenome (GOLD analysis project Ga0070684, IMG submission 65653) | Corn rhizosphere microbial communities from Kellogg Biological Station, Michigan, USA - KBS C7.2-3L metaG | ecosystem: Host-associated > Plants > Roots > Rhizosphere ...
TGGCTATCAGTACGCGAGCGACCGCAGGCTCAGCTCCACTTCAAGTCTTGCTTCGACAACGGCAGCGACCGCACACGCTTGCCTGTCGCCATGAAAATCGCGCCGCACAAGGCCGGCACCACCGGCGGCAACGCCGGCTCGCCGAGCCCTGTTGGCGGAAAATCTGTGACACGGAAGCTGACGTCGATCGGCGGCGCTTGGCGGAGACGGAGCAGCGGGAACGCGTTGAAGTTCGCCTCGACCGCGCGGCCCTTGTCGATCGTGATTTCCTGCCCGAGGGCTTCGGCAATGCCATCGAGCACCGCGCCCTGCGCTTGGCTCTCAGCGTTGCCCGGATTGATGATCTGGCTGCCGATGTCGCCAACGACCCACACCTTGTCGACTTTGACCGCGCCATCCTTGCTCACCGTTGCCTGCACAACTTCGGCGAAGTAGCCACGGTGGCTATAGTGGAACGCGACGCCCATGCCCGTGCCCTTGGGCAGCGACTGTTTTCCCCAGCCTGATTTCTCTGCCACCATCTCGAGCACGCCGCGCATGCGCGCAGCGTCCACCGCGGCACCGTCGTGCGGGTTTGCCAAGAGATCCAGACGAAACTGCACCGGATCCTTTCCGGCCGCGTGTGCCAGCTCATCGAGGAACGACTGCATGACGAACGCGATTGCGTTGCTGCCCGGTGCACGCAGCGCTCCCGTCGGAACACCGAGGGGCATCACGGAGACATCGAGCGCGAAGTTCGGGATGTACGCTGCCGGAAATTCGGTCGGTTGAATTCCAGCACTCGACGCGAACGCTTGTGCTTCGCCGAACGAAACGAAGTGGTCGCGCCACGCGACGAGCTTTCCCGACGCATCGACACCGCCGGACAGGTAGTGGAAGCCGGCCGGACGATAGAAGTCATGCTGCATGTCGTCTTCGCGCGTCCATAACAGCTTGATGGGAACGCCAGCCTGCTTCGCGATTGCCGCGGCTTCAACCATGTAGTCGTTGTTCAAACGACGACCAAACCCACCGCCGCTGCGCGTGAGGTGGACGGTGATGTCCGTGTCCGGAATCCCGAGCGTGCGCGCGACCAGCGCACGTCCACCCTGTGGCTGCTGGGTCGGCGACCAAATCTCGAGCTTTCCGTCTTTGAAGCTAGCTGTCGTGTTCTGCGGCTCGAGGGGGGCGTGTGCGATGAACGGATAGAAATACTCCGCTTGTACGGTCTTCGCGGCGCCTTTGAGCGCGGCGTCGACATCGCCGTCTTTGCGCAAATTTCGCTGCGGCGCTTGCTTCGAGAGCTCGGCGGCACGCGCGGCGAATCCGACGCTGCTCTGCTGCGCGGTCGTCCCTTCGTCCCACGTCACGTTGAGCTTCTTGCGTGCCTGCTGCGCGAGCCACCAGTTGTCGGCGACGATCGCGACGCCCGGCACCAGCCCGTTGAGTTGCGTGCTGCTTCCTTCGACGACGAAGGCTTGCTTCACGCCGGGCAGCGTCTTGATCTCGTCGACGTTCGCGCTCACCACCTTGCCGCCGAACACCGGACACTTCACGTACGCCGCGTACAGCATGCCCGGTAGCGTCATATCGATGCCGTAGAGCGGCTTGCCCGTAACGATCGAATGGTTGTCGACGCCGGGCACATGAGTGCCGATGATCTTGAACTGCTTCGGATCCTTGAGCGAAACCTTGTCGAGCTCCGGCGGTTTGACCGTCGCGGCCTTGTCGAGCAGTTGTCCGTACGGCAACGAGCGTCCGCTCGCGGTGTGCTTCACCGTTCCTGCAGACGTCTCGCACTCAGACTCCGCCACGCCCCACGTTTGCGCCGCCGCAGTGACGAGCATCGCCCGCGCCGCAGCGCCCACACGACGCATCGGCAACCAATTCGTCGGCGTCGCCGTGCTGCCGCCCGCTCCCTGTCCAGTGAATTTCACCGTGTCGAGCGGAGCCTGCTCGACGCGAACATTTTTCCACTCGACATCCAGCTCGTCAGCGATGATCATCGGGAGCATCGTCTTGACGCCCTGACCGATCTCCGGATTTTTCGCGATGATCGTGACAATTCCGTCAGGCGTCATGCGGATGAACGCGTTCGGCGCGAACTCGGCCGCGCCGGTGCTACCCGGCGTCGCGGCAAACGCTTCGCCAGCGTCCAACACTCTGAGATAGCTGCCGAGCAGTACGCCTCCGCCGGCGAGTGCCGTGACACGGAGGAAGGATCGACGGTCGACGCGCGCGTTGGTGTCCATGGTGGCGCCCCCTTAGGAGTTCGACTCGCCAGACCGCGAGCCCACAGTCGCGGGCGTCTGCGCCGCTTTGTGGATCGCCTGCCGGATGCGCAGATACGTCGCGCAACGACAGATGTTGCCGTTCATCGCGGCATCGATCTCCGCGTCAGTCGGATTCGGCGTCTTCGCCAAAAGCGCCGATGCGGACATCAGTTGGCCGGCCTGACAGTAGCCACACTGCGGGACATCGAGGTCCTGCCATGCCTGCTGCAACGCGTGCGTTCCATCGGCCGACAAGCCTTCGATGGTCGTAATCTCCGCGCCGGCCACAGTCGCAACACGACGCTGGCACGAACGGATCGCGTTGCCGTTCAGATGGACCGTGCAAGCCCCGCACTGACCGATGCCGCATCCAAATTTTGTCCCCTTGAAATCGAGCACGTCGCGCAGCACCCAGAGGAGCGGCATGTCCGCGGGGACGTCGACCGTCGTCGCCTTACCGTTCACCTTGAACGAGATCGCCATTGAACTCACTCCTCGGCCTATGAGATAGTTCTAATAAAGGCTCGGCGCCCCGCGATCAAACCGGATCGGGCGTTCTCACCGCTGGAACCCGGAGCGGTTCGCCGACGACCGCATCGGCGTCCGGCACCGACGCCGCCGGCTTGTCGAAATCGCCTTCCCAACGCGCCATCACCACCGTCGCCAAGCAATTGCCGAGCACATTCAGCGAAGTGCGCGCCATGTCCATCAACGCGTCTACTCCAAGGATGACAGCAACGCCCTGCAACGGCAAGCCAAACTGCGCCAAGGCACCCGACAAGATCACGAGAGATGCGCGCGGCACCGCCGCGACGCCCTTACTGGTGAGCATTAGCGTGAGCATCATCACGAGCTGCGTCGAGATCGGCATGTCGATCCCGGCCGCCTGCGCCACGAACACCGAAGCGAGCGCCAGATACAGCGTGCTGCCGTCGAGGTTGAATGAATACCCGGTCGGCAAAACGAACGCGACAATGCGCCGCGGCACGCCGAGCTGCTCCATTCGCTCCATCGCCAGCGGGAACGCGGCTTCGGAGGAAGCGGTTGTGAACGCGATGAGCCACGGCTCCCGCACCGCACGAATGAACCGTCGTAACGGCACCCGAAACGCCAGCGCGATGGGAATAAAGACGCAGACCACGAACACGATCAGCGCGGCGTAGAGCGTACCGACCAGGATGCCAAGGTTTCGAAGGATGCCCAAACCGCCCTTTGACACCGTTACCGCGATGGCCGCGCCAATACCGATCGGCGCATACCCCATGACTATTCCCACAAACTTGAACATGACCTCGGACAAGCTTTCGCACGCGCTCAGCATGAACGTCTTGCCCGAGCCCTGCACCTTCGACAGCGAGACGGCAAAGATGATCGCGAAAAAGACGATCTGGAGAACTTCGTTCTTGCTCGCCGCCTCGAAGAAGCTTTGTGGAACCGTGTGCTCGATTACTCCGGTAAGGGTCGTATGCGTCGCCGCGTATTCCGAGCCCTCTTTCGCCGAGGCCGCGCCGAGGTCGACCCCGCGACCAGGCTTGACCAGATTGACCGCGATGAGCCCGACGGCCAGCGCGAGTGTCGTCACCAGCTCGAAGTAGATGATCGACCGGAGGGCCAGGCGGCCCACACGCTTCATGTCATCGCCATGGCCCGCAATGCCGACGACCAACGTGCCGAACAGCAGAGGCACGATCAACGACTTGATCATCCGCAAAAACACGGATGAGAGAACATTCAAATCGCTCGCGGCCCACCCGCCATGCAGCTCTCGCTCGGCGTCGGGGAATCCCCACCCGAGCACGATGCCGAGGATCATCGCGATTACGATCCACTGCGACAGCGTGATGCGACGAAAGAACGACTTCCGCGGCTCGTCAGCCCGATCGGGAGACCCCGCCAGTTGTCCAGCCAAGCTCACCGTGCCCTTCCTCCATCAGCGGTTCGACGGCGAAGCGTCGAATGCGTGTAGCCGTACGTAAAATAGATGATGAGCCCGACGACGAGCCAAATCGCGAAACGAATCCACGTGACGCCTGGCAACTGGATCATCAGGTAGATGCAGGCCACGATGGAAATAAGCGGCGTGAGCGGTACCAAGGGCACGCGAAATGGCCGTGGTCGCTCGGGATCGATGCGCCGAAGAAAGATCACTCCTGCCGAAACGAGCACGAACGCGAACAGCGTCCCGATGTTGGTCAAATCAACGACCTCGGCGATGTTCGCGAAGGCGGCGAACCCCGCCACGAAGACGCCGGTCAATATCGTTCCGACGTATGGCGTCTTGTACTTCGGGTGAACCTTTGCGAGGACCGGCGGCAGCAAGCCATCACGCGCCATCGAGAAAAAGATGCGCGGTTGGCCGAGCTGGAACACGAGCAATACGCTTCCCATCGCGATGACCGCGCCGAGCGCGATGATGAATCGCGACGCGTTGAGAAGCGCCGGAGGGCCGGATGCAAACTGCAACGCCGTGATCATCGGTTCGGCTGTACCGAGCTGCTTCCATGGCGCCATGCCGGTCATCACGATAGAGATCGCGATGTAGAGCACGGTGGTGATGAGCAAGCTCATAATGATGCCGAACGGCATGTCTTTCGGCGGATTCTTCGTCTCCTCTGCCGCTGTCGATACCGCGTCGAATCCGATGTAGCTGAAAAAGATGATCGCCGCAGCGGCACTGATGCCGGCCGCGCCATTGGGCGAGAATCCCCCGGTTGCCGGGTTGGTCCAATTGTGCGGCCTGATCAGGAAGATGCCGATCGCGATGAAGAACAAAATGATGCCGACTTTGAGCAGCACCATCGCGTTGTTCGTGTCGGCCGACTCTCGAATGCCGATGACGAGAATGACCGTGATCAGCGCCACGACCGCGACCGCGGGCAGATTGATGATGATCGGAAAGCTGCCTAGATGCGGCGCCGTCGTCCACGCCGCAGCGAGGTACTTGGTGGTCGCGTCGATCGTTCCGCCGGCGGCCGCGCCGACCGCGACAAACGCGTCGTGCGCGGACCGGTAGTCCGTCGCGAGCCACGGCGGCAGGTCCACACCGAAGTGATTGATCAACTCTCGAAAATATCCTGCCCATCCGATCGCCACGCCGATGTTGCCGACGGCGTATTCGATGATCAGATCCCAGCCGATGATCCACGCGACGAACTCGCCGATCGACGCATACGCGTAGGTGTACGCGGAGCCGGAGATCGGCACCATCGCCGCAAATTCGGCGTAGCACAATGCCGCAAATCCGCAGGCAACGGCAGTGAGGACGAACGAAAAGATGATTGCGGGGCCTGCACCGGGCCGAGCTGCGTCGCCCACGATCGCCGTCCCTGTCGTCGCGAAGATGCCGGCGCCGATCGTGGCACCCACACCGAGTGCGGTGAGATGCCACTTCCCTAGCGTCCGTTTGAGGCCGCCGTGCGTAGCGACGTCGGCCTCGAAGTCGGCGACCGACTTCCTCGCGAAGAGTTGCTTCATGCTTCGCTTATACTCTCACTGCCTCACCGCTCTCGATCCGCATGCCGTAGAACGAGCGGTAGACGAACGCGACCGATATGAGGAAGAACGCCGCGGCGAGCAAATGGCCAAGCCCCGGACCGCGCTGTTCCGTGAGCGAGACCGCAAGCTCCACCGCGAGCAATCCGAACAGCGTAGTGAACTTGATGATCGGATTGAGCGCGACCGAGGATGTGTCCTTGAATGGATCGCCGACGGTGTCACCAACAACGGTTGCAGCGTGCAGCGGCGTGCCTTTCTGCTTCAACTCCACTTCGACGATCTTCTTGGCATTGTCCCAGGCGCCGCCGGCGTTTGCCATGAAGATGGCCTGGTACAATCCGAACATGGCGATCGAGATCAGATAGCCGATGAAGAAGAACGGCTCGACGAACGCGAACGCGAGCGTGGCGAAGAACACGGTGAAGAAGATGTTGAGCATGCCCTTCTGCGCGTACTTCGTACAGATCTCGACGACCTTCTTACTGTCGGACACCGAAGCAGCTTCAGTGCTCTCGAGATTCATGTTCGCCTTGATGAACTCGACCGCGCGATACGCACCGGTCGTCACGGCTTGAGTCGACGCCCCGGTGAACCAGTAAATGATCGCGCCGCCCGTGAGCAATCCGAGCAGAAAAGGCGCGTGGAGAATCGAGAGGTTCTCGAGATTGGTGGTGAGGCCGTTCGTGAGACCAACGATGATCGAGAAGATCATCGTCGTCGCGCCAACGACTGCCGTGCCGATGAGTACAGGCTTCGCGGTGGCCTTGAATGTGTTTCCAGCGCCGTCGTTCTCCTCGAGGAAATGCTTCGCCTTCTCGAAGTTCACGGCGAACCCGTGGTCGCGCTGAATTTCCGCCGGCGCCGTCGGGATCTGCTCGATCGTCGAGAGCTCGAACACCGACTGCGCGTTGTCCGTCACTGGGCCATACGAGTCGACGGCGATCGTCACCGGGCCCATGCCGAGGAATCCGAACGCGACGAGACCGAACGCGAACACGGCCGGAGCAACCATCAGCGTCCCAAGACCCATCGTGCTCACGATGTAGCCGACCGACATCAGACCCATGATTGTGATGCCAAGCCAGAAGGCGCTGAAGTTACCGGCGACGAGGCCTGACAGAATGTTGAGCGATGGACCGCCTTCGCGGGACGATGTCACGACCTCGCGCACGTGGCGCGATTCTGTCGACGTGAAGACCTTCACGAGCTCTGGAATGATCGCGCCCGCAAGCGTGCCGCAGGTGATCACGCTCGACAGCTTCCACCACAACGTGCCGTCGCCGAGATCCGGGAGCATCAAGTACGAGACGATGTACGTCAGCACCACGGACAAGATCGAGGTCAGCCACACGAGGAACGTGAGTGGCGCCTCGAAGTTCATCTTGTCGGCGTTCGCGTAACGGGATTTTGCGATCGCGGCATTGATGAGATATGAGCCGCCGCTGGCGATCACCATCATGATGCGCATGGCGAAGATCCAGACGAGCAGCTGGACCTGCACCCGTGGCTCCCTGACGGCGAGCACGATGAAGGAGATCAGCGCGACGCCGGTCACGCCGTACGTCTCGAAGCCGTCGGCGCTCGGGCCGACCGAGTCGCCGGCATTGTCACCAGTACAGTCGGCAACGACGCCGGGATTGCGGGCGTCGTCTTCTTTGACGTTGAACACGATCTTCATCAAGTCAGCGCCGATGTCTGCGATCTTCGTGAAGATTCCGCCGGCGATTCGCAACGCCGCCGCGCCGAGCGATTCACCGATCGCGAAGCCGATGAAGCACGGACCAGCGTAGTCCCCGGGAATGAAGAGCAGGATGCAAAGCATCAGCACCAGCTCGACAGAGATCAGCAACATGCCGATGCTCATGCCGGCGCTGAGCGGGATCGCGTAGCACGGATACGGCTTGCCGCGCAGCGCGGCGAAGGCGGTTCGCGAATTCGCGAACGTATTGACGCGGATGCCGAACCACGCGACGCCGTAGCTGCCTGCGATGCCGATCAAACTAAAGGCCAAGATGATGATCACCTTGGCCGCCGAGAAATTCTGCAGCATCCCGAAGTACAGCGCGATCACCGCGCCGATGAATACCTCGAGCAATAGAATGAACTTGCCCTGCGTAATCAGGTACGTCTTACACGTTTCGTAAATGAGCTCCGAGATGGCGAGCATCGAGGAATGCACGGCCATGTTCTTGAGCCGCGTGTAGATCACGAGGCCGAAGATGAGCCCGAGCCCGCAGATCGCGAGGCCGCCCATGAGGAGCGACGTGCCGGCGACGCCGAAGAACTGGACCTGTGAGAGATCAGGGATGACGAGATTCGCTTCGCCGCCGGCTCGCTGGGGCGCCGTACCGGCTTGAGCCATCAGCGACGCGGCATGGAGCGGCAAGGCAAGCGCCGCCAGCACGAGCGACAGCACGATGGGGAGTGTACGACGGAACGCATTCTCCATCAGATTCATCGGTTTTGGGGTCCTGGGAGGGGCAGAAAAAAAGCCCATGGTGTGCGTCATGGGCCCTGCGGTTTCGGAAGATCGCGTAATGATAGATATGACGGCGGCGCTTGGCTAGGCACCGGCCTCAGAAGTCATAGATGATCTGCGCTTTCATCCGTATTGGCGTCCCGTCGGGCTTCGTTCCAGGCCGAAACTTGAAGCTCTTGAGAACGTCGTTGAGACGCTTGTTGTAACCGCCGTCGCGCGTGGGCGTGAACGTGAAATCGACCACCTTTCCGGTGGAATCGACGTCGTATTCGGCGACCAGGTGAAATCCGCGGACCTTATCCGGCATCGGAAGCGGCGGAATGAACATCTCCGTGGGACTCGGCGGGAAGTTCGCTTGAGTGCCGCCGCCAGTGCCGGGTCCGTTGGCAGAGCCGCGCCCCGTTCCAGTGCCAGAGCCATAGCCCCCGCCGGTTCCTGGACCGCTGCCGGCCGATCCGTCGCGCCCGGTCCCCCCGCCATTGCCCGCCACCGGCGCACTCGAGTCGGTCGGCTTGGCGGCTTCGACTTTGACGTCGGCCTTGGCCTCGGGAGTGATCTCTGGTGGCTTGATGACGGGCGGCGGTATGGGCTGAGGCTTGGGTTTCACCACGGGAGGCGGCGGAACTACTGCTGCCTGTGGTTTCGGCGCTGGTGGTGCCACCTGGACGTAATGCACCCGTTCTCGCACTCCGCCCGTCCCGCGATGACCTCCTCCACCTCCGCCCGCTGGCCCAGGCCCGCCCGCTCCCTGTGGCCGTTCGATCACGACGCCTTCGTGCGTGGCGAGCGGAGTGATCAGCAAGGCGATGAGCAGTGCGTGCAGCAGAACAGACAGCAGCCCCCAGCCACGCCGATCTTCCCGCTTGACCGGGAGTCCGACCGCAGGCAGCGGCCGATGACGCATCGGATCAGCTGGCAACGAGCGGTTTGGATTGGGGAGTCGATCCATCGGAGATTGCTGCCGTGCGACAGCCGCGCGTGACATGGAAAGTTATACGGCGGACGATCCCAAAAGGGTTCGCCCGCCGTATCAAAAATCCAGCCTTGAAAACGTTACTTCGGCGCCGGCGTAGCGCCTGGCGTATCCTTGGGCGGAATACCGATGATCTTCACTCCAGCGCCACGTGCCACATCCATCGCGAAGATCACGTCGCCATACGGCACGCCCGGCGTGCCTTTCACGAAAATGATCTTTTCCGGGCGCGGGTCGTAGATCTCCTTCAACCGCGTCGCCAAGTGATCTCTGGTTTGCGCCTCGCTGTTGATCGCAAACACTCCGCCCGGCTTCACCTCGAGCACGATCTGGTTCGAGTTTGCGTTCGCCGGAGCGACGGTTGGGTTCGGATCGGGAAGCTGAATGTCGATTGCCTTACGCATCGACGGCAGCACCGCCATGAAGATGATCAAGAGCACGAGCAGCACGTCGATCATCGGCGTGACGTTGATGTCGTTCGAGAGGCCAGAGCCTCCACCTGAGGACATTGCCATTACTTGGCTCCTCCCGGTGGTGGCGCGGGCGTCTGCTGCTTGGAATCGCCGGCGACCGTGGACACCGTCCCAGGCTTCTGATCGCTGATCATGCCGACCACGCGCACACCATTCTTCATCGCGACATCCATGGCGTCGAGAATCTTGCTGTAGTCGAGATTCTTGTCGGCCTTGAAGTACATGATGTAGTCGTCGCGCGGCGTATCGACGTAAATATGCTTGAGCGCGGCGCCCACGTCCGCGGCGCGGATCGGCTTCTTGTTGAGATAATAATTCCCATCCTTGTCGATGCCGAGCACCTGGTCGGACTGATCGTCTTCAGGATGATCCTTGATGTTCTGCGCCTGCGGCGGATCGGCGTTGAATCCGGCCAACAGCGCCGGTGCGACCACCATGAAGATGATCAGCAACACGAGCATGACGTCCACCATCGGCGTCACGTTCGGCGTCGATGCGACGGCGCCCGCCCCTCCACCTGTTGACATAGCCATTGGGCTACCTCCTCAATGGTGAGAGTCGATCAGGTATTGATCGGGCCGGAGGCGCCGCCACCAGCGGTGTTGAACTCACGCGTGAAGCGCGACCGGCCGAACTCGCCCGAGACGCCCTTGATGAGATAGTCGATCATCTCCTTGGAGACATACGTCATCTCAGCCGTGAGGTTGTCGATCTTGGTCGTGAAGTAGTTGTACGCCCACACCGCCGGGATCGCGACGAGCAGACCGAACGCCGTCGTGATGAGCGCTTCGGCGATACCACCGCCGATTGCCGCCAAGCCGCCCGAGCCCGATGCGGCCATTCCGGTGAAGGAGTTCACGACGCCCATCGTGGTGCCGAGCAGTCCGACGAACGGTGCGGTGGCGCCGACCGTGGCCAGGACCGCCATGCCGCGCTTCAGGTTCGTGATCTCGAGCAGCATGTTGCGCTCGACCGCACGTTCCGCCGAGTTGATGTCGGATACGGTCACTGAGCCGTCGGCGATCAGCGGCTTCACTTCACCAAGCGCGCCGCCGAGCACGAGGGCGACGTGCGACTTCTTGTAGCTTTCCGCCAAGCGAATCGCCTCGGTGAGATTGTCCTCCTCGAGGAATTGCGAAAA
>Ga0070684_100004301_pt1 | contig 10810 bp, 7 predicted proteins | sample KBSC723LmetaG_FD_65653 | JGI IMG/M metagenome (GOLD analysis project Ga0070684, IMG submission 65653) | Corn rhizosphere microbial communities from Kellogg Biological Station, Michigan, USA - KBS C7.2-3L metaG | ecosystem: Host-associated > Plants > Roots > Rhizosphere ...
GCCGCCGACCCCGACGCCGCCGACCCCGACGCCGCCGGTCCGGATGATGCGGGTGTCGATGATGCGGGTCTCGACGCCAGTCGTCCGGCGCGCCGTCGGCGATGGGTCGTGGCGACGGTCGTGGTCGGGCTCGTGCTTGCGGTGGTCGGCACGCTCGTCGCGCTGCACTCCCGCTCGGCGCCGCCGGCGCACGGCGGCGTGGGCACCGTCGAGCCGGTCGCCGACGGCTCCGACCCGAACCGGGCCGGCTGCGGGTCCGGCGCCGTCACGCTCGCCCGGGTCAACCTGCACTTCCCGGCCGCCACGCTCGCCGGCCAGCTCGAGCTGCGCTACTCGTCGCGGTGCCGGGCGGCGTGGTCGCGCTTCGAACCGGCGCCAACCTGGCATCCGGGCGACGGCGTCGTCGTCACGGTCTGGACGATCCGGCCGGCCGACCAGGCGTCCCAGCAGTACACGGTGCCCTTCGCCGGCGAGACGATCATCGGCAACATGCTCATGACCCTGCCCGGCTGCATCGTCGTCGAGGCGTCGATGGTCCAGGGGACGAGCACGTCGCCGGTCGCGACGATCGGGCTGCCAGAGGATCGGTAGCTAACCCGTACTGGAATTGTTATCAACGGCGGCCAGGATTCGACGGGCCTCAGCCTCGTCCGACGCCGCCACCAGAACGCGCACGCCTTGCAGGTCGAGTTGCGGCTCCTGGCCGCCGGCGCTGTCGGTGGACACTGCCGCCGTCAAGCCATAGCTGCTGAGCAGGCCCACAATCAGGTCCGCCTCGGTTCGGCTGGCCACGACCGTCACCGGCACCAGCGCGCTGTCCGTCATGACCGTCAGGATCCCACCGCACACCCGTGATGAAAAGCGACATACACGGATATTCCCCGCTGCCTATATGGAGGACTGTAACCGGGCGGAAAGTTTGCTAGCGTGCTCTCGCTCGCAAACGAACACGGGGAAGCGGCTTCGCGGACGCCGTCAGGAAAGCGGTGTCCTTCCGCGGAACCTCGGTTGGATGGGAACACCAACACTGCCGTGGTGTTGGCCGGCCGGAGGTTCCGTCGATTTGGCTGACGCCACGACCCCGTCCGAAGCTCTACGCGTTGGACGAGGGAGAATTACGTGTTTGCACGGGTCAAACGTGCCGTGATGGGGCGACGAAAGACGGTGGCCATCGTCGCCACGCTCATGGTTGCCGGGGCGGCCACGGCCCTGGCCGTGTTGCCGAACGCAGAGGCGTCGGAACGTCTCGGGACCGGACAGGCTCCGAACTCGCTCTACGGTGCCAAGGCCGGGAAGCAGAAGATTCCGGCGGGGGCGCGGAGGATCGCGAAACCCAACCTGCCGAAGCCGGGCGCGCGCGCCAAGGCGTTCTCCGACCCGGTCCCGCGCCCGCGCATCGTCGGCGGGTCGCCGGCCAATGCCTCGAGCTACCCGTACATCATCGGCATCCTGACCGACTTCGTCGGTGACGTCGACGCGAGCGGCCACCTCATCTGGTTCGAGGCGACCTGCACGGGCACGGTCATTTCGCCCACCAAGGTGCTGACCGCCGGGCACTGTGCCACCGACTTCACGCTCGGCGACTCGGTCGTCATCGCCGGCGTCAACAACCTCGCCGACACCACCGCGGGCTACGTCGCCCGCGTGCAGTCCGTGTGGACCAACCCGTCGTTCAATCTCGCCGCGCTCAACGACCCCAACTCGAGTGCACCACCGCTGGACGACGTGTCGGTGTTGACGCTCAAGCAGCCGCTGCCGTCGACCTACGTGCCGGTCGAGCTGGCGCCGGCGGGCAGCCCGACGGACTACAACGAGACGTCCGCGCGCATCGTCGGCTACGGCATCACCACCAACAACCCGGGCGCCTTGGCCGGCACGCTCTACGAGGCGACCGTCCCGATCCACAGCGCCACGAGCTGCGTCAACAACATCAACATCCCGAACTTCGGCGGCTACGACAACGGCCGGATGTTGTGCGCCGGCACGCTCGGCACCACGGCCGAGCCCGGCGTCGACGCCTGCCACGGCGACTCGGGTGGCCCGATCGTCGTGAACAACGTCGAGGTCGGCATCACCGACTGGGGCTGGGGCGATTGCGCCGTGAACTTCTACGGCGTGTACGAGCGGATCAGCACCTACCGGACGCTGATCGACGCGGAGCTCGCGAACCCCGGCGTGATCAACCCCGACTGGTCCGGAGACGGCCACAGCGACCTGATCGGCCGCGACGGCAACGGCAACCTCGCCGAGTTCTCGGGCAGCGGCTTCGTTGATGACGGCTTCACCGGCATCAACCCGGTGGCCGGCCTGATCGGCACCGGCTGGAGTGGCTTCACCAAGCTGTTCCGGGTGATGAACTGGGACGGCGACGGGACGCCGGCCATCATGGCCCGCACCTCCAACGGCCTGCTCTACAAGTACAAGAGCGACGGCCACGGTGGCTTCGCCGCCGGCCAGCCGACCAAGGTCGGCAGCAGCTGGAACATCTTCACCGACATCATGGTGACCAACAACTGGACCGGCGACGGCCACCCGAACATCCTCGGCCGCAAGGCCAACGGCGACCTGTTCCTCTACACGAGTGACGGCGCCGGCGGCTGGCTCAACAACGGGGTCGGCATCAAGGTCGGCACGGCGTGGAACCAGTTCAACACGATTCTGACGCCGGGCGACTGGAAGGGCGACGGCCACCAGGCCCTGATCGGCCGCAACCCGAAGGGCGAGCTGTTCCTGTACGAGAGCGACGGTCACGGTGGCTGGCTCAACAACGGCATCGGTATCAAGATCGGCTCGGCCTGGAACCAGTTCAGCATCTTCATGTCGCCCGGTGACTTCAGCGGCGACGACCGGGTCGACGTGATCGGCATCCAGCCCGGCGGTGTGATGAAGCTGTACATGACCGATGGGCACGGCAACTGGCTCAACAACGGCATCGGACGGCAGATCGGCGCTGACTGGAACTGGAGCGCGTTCAACGCCATCTTCTAGCGGGCACTGACCCAACGCGAGGCCCCGCACCGGTTTCGGTGCGGGGCCTCGCGGTGTGTCGGGGACCCGGACAAGGTTCGCGAACCGGAGGCGGCCGGAAAGTACGAAATCGAAGGGCTTCAATTTTGCCGAACAATGAATGTTATTGATTGACGCGATCCGGTGACACGACCTCGAACCTTCTCTATGCTTGCGGTGCGTGCACCCGCATCCGCTGCCGGGGGGATGTCATGAACAAAACCTTCCAGGCTGACCGCGGCGAGCTGTCCACGACGATGTGGAAAGTCTGCCGTGAGACGTCGTTTGACCAGCTCAACGCGGCGACCGTTGGCGCCGTTCTCGAGCGCATTCATCGGCCGCGCACCGCGTCCGAAGACCAGCCCGCGGGGGTGACTGTTTCGGCATTCGGTTCGTCGATCTGAATGATCGGCGCCGAAGCGGCGACCGGCACCCGCCCGCTCAGTCAGTATGTGCTGAAGGTGCACAGCCGATGTGATCTTGCGTGCGATCACTGCTACGTCTACGAGCACGCCGATCAAGGCTGGCGCCGGCAGCCCATCCGCATGGACCGATCGACCGTCGCGGCCGCGGCCAAACGCATTGCCGCACACGCCACGGCGCATGCACTGCCGCAGGTGACGGTCGTCTTGCACGGCGGCGAGCCACTGCTGCTCGGCGTGGACGGGCTCCGCGCGGTGTTGACCGAGCTGCGTTCCACGATCGCGCCGGTCACCGACCTGCGGTTGCGCATGCAGTCCAACGGGGTGCGCCTCAACGAAGCGTTCTGTGACGTGTTCGTCGAATACGGCGTCAAGGTCGGCATCTCGTTCGACGGTGATCGGGCGGCGAACGACCGGCACCGTCGCTATACCAACGGCGCCAGCAGCTACGACGAGGTCCGGCGAGCGCTGCGGCTGCTGCGGCAGCCGGTCTATCGCCCGATCTACAGCGGCATCCTGTGCACGGTCGACATCGCCAACGATCCGATCGCCGTCTACACGGCGCTGGCCGGCGAGGATCCGCCGGCTATCGACCTGCTGCTGCCGCACGCCACCTGGGATCGCCCGCCGACGCGCCCACCCGGACGCCCGACGGCGTACGCGGACTGGCTGCTGCGCATCCACCGGCGGTGGACGGCCGACGGCCGGCGCATGCGCATCCGCATGTTCGACGCGATCCATGGCTCCGGCGCCGGCGGATCGAGCACCGTGGAGACGCTCGGCCTCGAGCCCAAGGATCTCGTGGTGGTCGAGACCGACGGGTCATGGGAGCAGGTCGACTCGCTCAAGACGGCCTTCGACGGAGCCACCGGCACCGGGTTGGACGTCTTCCGGCACACCGTCGACGACGCGGCCGGCCACGGGGCCATCGCGCAGCGGCAGGTCGGCCTGGACGCGCTCTGCGCGACGTGCCAGGCGTGCCCGGTGGTGCGTCAGTGTGGGGGCGGGCTCCTGGCCCATCGGTATCGGTCCGGCACCGGCTTTCAGAATCCGTCCGTTTACTGTGCCGACCTCAAACACCTGATCCAGAAGATGAACGAGCAGCGCACGGTGCCCGCCCAGCCGGTCGCCGAGATCGCCGGCGGGGAGCCGTCGGAGCTGTCGCTGTTTGACGACCTGGGTCGCGGCGCGGGCAGCGACGAGAGCGTCGCCGCGCTCGTCGACATCGAGCTGGCGATCACCCGTGCCCTGCTGTGGCAGGTGGCGGCCGAGGCCGAACGGACCGATCCCGCAGGCCTCGCCGCCCACGGCTGGCGCCAGCTGCTGATCCTGGAGCGGCAGCATCCCCGTTCGGCGGCCGTCGACCGGGTGCTGCGGCATCCGTTCCTTCGGGCCTGGGCGACGGCCTGTCTCGACGGCCGCGCCGACTCGGCCTACCTCGCGGCGATCGCCGCGGCGGTCGCGATCCGGCTCGGCGCGGACTTCGAGCTCGACGTGCCCGCCGCGGCGGCCGGCGTCTTCCTGCCGACGCTTGGCTTGATCAAGGCACCCGGCGCCGCGCCGGTCCGGCTGCGCAGCGACGGCGGGCAGCGTACCGTGACGGCGCACGGCCACCGGCCGGTCGCGATCCCGGACGGCGACCCCTCGGCGACGCACGTCGCGCTGCCGGGGCTGGACCTCTTGATCGAAGACGCCGACGCCTACCGGGACCGTTTCGACCTGCCGGTCACCGGAGCGCTTTCCGCGAACGAGCAGCGGAACTGGAGTGCTGCGCTGGTCGAGGCCTGGCACCTGGTCGGGCGCGACGCGCCGCAGTACCGGCCGGGCCTGGCCGCGGGACTGCGTGCCGTCGTGCCGCTGGCGCCCGGGCGGGCCGGCACGTTGCGCAGCGCCAGTTCGCAGCACGCGTTCGGCGCGGTGGCGACGCAGCTGTGCTCACCGGCCGACCTCGCCGTGCAGCTGGTGCACGAATACCAGCACTCGAAGATGGCCGCGCTGTTCGACGGGTACACGTTGTTCGACGACTCATACCGGCAGCTGCTGCCGGTCGGCTGGCGCTCCGATCCTCGCCCGATCGAGGGAGTGCTCCAGGGCACCTACGCTCACCTCGCGGTGGCCGATCTCTGGCGGGCCCGTGCGCGCGCGGATCAGGCCGCCGGCCCGACGTTCCGCCGCTACCGGGACTGGACCGCCCGGGCAACCGACACGCTTCTCGCCACCCGCGCGCTGACCACCGCCGGCGAACGGCTGGTGCGCGGCATGGCCGCGGCGGTCGACTCGGCGTGACGCGCGGGCCCTCGGTGCCGGCCGGCCAGCTTCGCGCGGATCTGGCCCGGCTCGGCCTGCCAACCGGCGGCACCGTGCTTGTGCAGGTGTCGATGCGCCGGATCGGCTGGCTCGACGGCGGCGCCGACGCATTGCTCGACGCGCTTCGTGACGCGATCGGCCCCGACGGCACCGTGGTCACGCCGACCCAGACGGCGAACAACTCGACCACGACGCGGGAATTCCGTGAGGCGGCCCGCGGATTGAGTGCCGCCGGCCGGCAGGCGTTGGAAGACGCGATCGCCGGATACGAGCCGGCCCACTCGGTGAGCTACCGGATGGGGCGGTTCGCCGAGGCGGTCCGGACCAGCCCGGGTGCCGTGCGCAGTGGGCATCCGCAGACCTCGTTCTCGGCGGTCGGCCCGGACGCTCAGTGGCTCATGGCCGTTCACGATCAGGATTCGCATCTGGGGGAACGATCACCGCTCGCCCGGCTCTACGACATTGCCGCCACCGTCGTGTTGATCGGCCGGCCGTTCGCTTTCTGTACCGGATTTCACCTGGCCGAACACCGTCTTGCCGAACCGCCGCGGCGGCGGCCGTATCGCTGTTTCGTCATGATCGACGCAGTGCGCACCACAGTCGATTTCATCGCCCCCGATCTCGACGATAGTGACTTTGGCCAGCTGGGAGACGCGCTCGGCGCCAGCGGTGCAGTTACGACGGGCAATGTCGGCTATGCCGCAACCCACGTCGTGTCATTCCGCCGAGCAGTTGATTTCGCGGTGACCTGGATGGCCGCCAACCGGCCCCGGACGTTGCTGGCATGATCGTGCATCGACCCCTTACCCTGAGCATCTACCGGTGCCAGAGGAGCGTCGCCACGTGCAAGCCCAACCGACCCTCGATCCGCTCGCACCGGTGTTCTTCATGAGTTACTCCGGTGGGGTCGTGCCGGATTCAACCCCCGATCCGAACAATTCTCGAACCTATCTGCAGCGCTTCTTTGATGACGTCTCGGAGTTGGTCAACGAATTTCTGACGCTGTCGATCGGCCATATCCCCGGCTTTCTCGACGCGCAGATCCAAGGTGGCCAGTTCTGGGACCGCAAGATCCTCGCGGCGGTCGGCCGCTGCCAGGTATTCGTGCCGCTGCTGTCGCCGCGCTTCATGGCCAGTGACTGGTGCCGCTTCGAGTGGGCGACGTTCGCCAGCCGCGAGATCCGCCTGCGCGATAAGGAGGACCAGGACACCGAGCCCGCCGAAAGCGTCGCCGATGCCGCGATCGTGCCGGTGAACTGGACGTTCATGGACCCGGCCCAGTCGCCGGGCACCATCCGGAGGATCCAGACCTTCGCTCCGAGCGAGGCCGACCCGCGCGCGCTCTATCTCCGCGACGGCGTGCTGGGGCTCCTCCGGATGCAACAGCAGCAGGCCTACGGCGTCGTCGTCTGGCGGCTGGCGCGCCGGATCGTCGACATCGTCGAGAAGTACGAAGTGGTGCCGCGAGTGCCCCCGGACACCAGCGGTCTCGGCCCGACCTTCATGGAGGAGAGTCAATGACTGTCTCCGAGGTGCCTGTCCGCTACTTCTTCCTCAGCTATGCACACACCCCGCCGACCCCCGGTGTCACGACGACCGACCCGGAGCACTGGGTCAACGACTTCTTCGAGGACCTGTCGGCCGCGGTCGCCGATCGGGCCAACCCGACCAAGCGCCTGGCCCCCGGCTTCTGCGAGGCCGCCCTCTCGCCGGGCACCGACCGCAACGCCGCCTTGGAAGAGGCGCTGGCTGGGGCCGCCGTGTTCGTGCCGCTGCTGGCCCCGCGCTACTTCAGCAATGGGTGGCCACAGCGGGAGATCGAGTCGTTCCGGCGCCGCCTGCAGGGTCTCGACCCGCGCCGAGCACAGCGGCGGATCGTGCCGGTGCTGTGGATCACGGTGCCGACCTGGCAGTGGGACGACGACGTGCGCCGCGCCGTCGAGGTCGGCCAAGGTGTGCCGAACTACAGCCAGGATGGCTTGCGCGCGCTGCTCCGGCTGAGCCCCGACCGCGAAGGATATGACGAGATCGTTCGCCGCGTAGCCGACCGGATCGTGGACGTCGCCGAAGGCGAGCCCCTGCGGCCGGCCCGCCTGCCGGTCCTGATCGACGACCCGCCCGACCGCCCACTGGTCGAGGCCCCACTCGTGGTGACCGTGGTCGCGCCGACGGCGTCCCGGGGCACCCTCGATCAGGGATGGCGGCCGTTCGGTGCCGCACAGGCGGTGTCGCCCGCGACGGCCGTGGTGAGTGTCGCCGAGCGGTTCAACCTGACCGCCCGTGTCGAGGATCCGGCCCGGTCGACCGGGGTGCGCTATCAGTACCCGACGGTGCTGCTGGTCGACCCGCACGTGGTGGCGACGGCCGACGGCGAATCGGTGCTGCGGCGGGCGGTCCATGACGCCCCCAATTGGGTGACACCGTTGGTCCTGGCCGACAAGCCCGCGGACGGTGAAGCCGGGGATCTTGCCGATCTCCTGGCCCTGACGAAGTCGATTCTTCCTGCATACGGCGACAACCGGGCGCAATGGGCGTTCAACCTCACCCAGTTTACGAAGCTCACCCCGGAGATCGTCGTGGCGGTCTACCGGCACTACCTTCAGCGCAACGTGATCGAGAAGGAAGCCGGGGGAGATGACCGATGACCGAGCACCAACGCGGCCAGGTGATCACGTTCTACTCATACAAGGGTGGCACCGGCCGGACGATGGCATTGGCCAACATCGCGTGGCTGCTCGCGGCCAACGGCAAGCGGGTGCTGGTCGTCGACTGGGACCTTGAATCACCCGGCCTGCACCGGTTCTTCCACACGTTCATCACGCCGACGGAACTGCAGACCGCTGACGGTGTTGTCGACCTGCTCGCGTCGTTCATGCGCAGCAGCGCGGCCACCGAGACAGACAACCGACCGGAGGACTGGTTCGTCGAGCTGGCCCGCGTGCGACCATATGCGTTCACGCTGAATTGGCCGCATTTCCAGTCGCCCGGCCGGATCGACTTCATGTCGGCCGGGCAACAGGACGACACCTACGGGCCGTCGCTGGCGCAACTCGACTGGGACGTGTTCTACAGCGCGGGCGGCATGAAGTTTCTCCGTGCCCTGCGCGAGGACATGGGCCGGCAATACGACTATGCGCTCATCGACAGCCGGACCGGCGTCAGCGACGTCGCGGACGTCTGCACCCAGCACCTGCCCGACACGCTCGTGGCCTGCTTCACGCTCGGCGAGCAGGGGATCTCCGGCGCCGCCGAGCGAGTCGGCGCGATCAGCAAGGCCCCCCGACCGGTGCGCATCTTTCCCGTGCCGATGCGGGTCGACGATGCCGAGAAGGAGCGCGCCAACGCCGGCCGGACCCTGGCGATGCAGCGCTTTGCCGAGCTGCCGACCGGCCTGTCCGAGACCGAGCGGGTCCGCTACTGGCGCAGCGTCGAGGTGCCCTACCACCCGTTCTATGTGTACGAGGAAGTGCTCGCGATGCTCGCCGAGTTGCCCGGCCAGCAGTCGTCGCCGGCGGCCTCCTACGAGCGGCTCGCCGCCTACCTCACCGACGGCGAGGTCGACCACCTGCCACCGATTGACGAGAGCCTGCGGCTCAGCACGATGGCGCGGAGCCTGCGCAGCGCGGCCCGGCCGGTCGATCCCGTGGTACTGCGCTACGAAGCGGTCGATCAGGTTTGGGCCGAGTGGATCGCCGACGTGCTCAAAGGGGTCGAGGTCGATGTCTACGACGGTCGGGAGACGGCCAGCCCGGCCGTGGCCGGCGCCCGCCAGCTGGTTGTCATCTCGCCGGACGCGCTGACCCTGGCCGAGGGCTATCTGGCCGAGCACACCGCGACCCGCCCGCCCATCGGGGTGTACGTCGGTGATGCCGACCCCGTCCCGGCGTTTCCGTTGCGCAGCTCGGCCCAGTTGTCGGGCCAGACCGAAACGGTCGCGATCGAAAAGCTCCTGCAAGCGGTCGGATACGAGGGTTCGGTCCGGCCGGCCACCCGCTTCCGCTATCCGGGCCGCCCGGCCGGGGTGTTCAACGTGCCGGCCCAGAACCCCAACTTCACCGGCCGCGAGGATGACCTTCGAGCACTCCGGAAACTGCTCCTGGAGAACCGCCGGGCGGCGCTGCTGCAGAGCGGACCGGTTGCCCTGCACGGTTGGGGCGGCATCGGCAAGACCCAGGTCGCGATGGAGTATGCCTACCGGTTCCGCAGCGCCTACGACGCGATCTGGTGGATCGTCTGCGACCCGGCGGTGTTCATCGACAGCGCCCTCGCCGACCTGGCCAAGGAGCTCGGCCTCACGCCGGCCGCGAGCGTCCCGGAGACCATCCGGGCCGTGCTCAACGCGCTCAGCCGCGGCGAGCCCTATTCACGATGGTTGCTCATCTTCGACAACGCCCTCGACTTCGACCAACTGCGGCCGTTCCTGCCGCGCGGCTCGGGCGAGGTGCTGATCACCTCGCGGGCCGAGAGCTGGCCGGGCGAGGTCGAGTCGATCGCGGTCGACGTGTTCAAACGCGGTGAGAGCATCGTCCACCTGCAGCGCCGGATCGGCGGTGACCTCAGTGTCGCGGACGCGGCGCGCGTGGCCAACGCGCTGGGCGACCTGCCGATCGCCGTGGCCGCGGCGGGCGCCTATCTGCGCGCGACCGGGGTCGGTGTCGCCGAGTACCTCCAGCAGATTGAGGAGCTCGGGCCAAAAGCGCTGCCGGACAAGGTGGACGAGCAGCTCATCCCGCCGGTCGAGGCGACCTGGGACCTGCTGCTCGAGCGATTGCAGCTGGAGTCGAAGGCGGCCAGCCGGCTCTTGCAGCTCTGCTCGGTGATGGCGTCCGAGGTGGCGCTGCCACTGATCTACAGCGACCAGATGGCCGCCATGCTCCGCCCCTACGACCCGGCGATCGCCGAACGGCACCTGCGGGGTTCGCTGGTGCAGATCATGAACCGGCTCGCGCTGATCAAGCTGGACCAGACCAGCGGGCAACTTAGCGTCCATCGCCTGCTGCAGCACGTGATCCGCCAGCGGATGTCCGACCGGGAGCTGACGAAGGCCCGACACGAGGTGCATCTGGTGCTGTCCG
>Ga0070684_100004302_pt1 | contig 10810 bp, 13 predicted proteins | sample KBSC723LmetaG_FD_65653 | JGI IMG/M metagenome (GOLD analysis project Ga0070684, IMG submission 65653) | Corn rhizosphere microbial communities from Kellogg Biological Station, Michigan, USA - KBS C7.2-3L metaG | ecosystem: Host-associated > Plants > Roots > Rhizosphere ...
CGACGTCCGCGAGATCGTCCCCCGTGGAATCGACGGGAAAGGTACGCGGGGACAGACTGAAGTCAGTCCCCGCGCGGGCTGGGTTATCGGTGCAGGCACGACTCTCGGCGAGCTCGAGGCCGACCCGGAGATCCCGGATGCGCTCCGCGAGGCGTGCCGGCTGGCGGCGAGCCCGCAGCTCCGCAACATGGGCTCGGTCGGGGGCAACCTCCTGCAGGCGACGCGCTGCTGGTACTGGCGGCTCAAGTTCCCGTGCCGCCTGCACGGCGGGGACACCTGCCACGCCCGCGCCGGTCAGCACCGCGAGCACGCGATCTTCGGCAACGGCTACTGCGCCTCGGCGCATCCGTCCGACGTGGCGGCGGCGCTGATCGCGCTCGGAGCCACGATGCGAACGACGACGCGCGAGCTCCCCGTCGCCGACCTCTACCGGCTTCCGACCGAGGACGACCGCAGCGTGACGACCCTCGAGCCCGGGGAGCTGATCCTCGAGCTCGACGTCCCGCGCGCCGACAGGAGCGTCTACCTGAAGGCGATGGAGCGCCGGCGGTGGTCGTTCCCCATCGTCGGGGTCGCCGCCGCGAGCACGGGCGCCGAACAGCGAATCGTCCTCGCCGGCGTGGCGCCGATCCCGTGGGTGCTCGACTCCCCGGACGCGCTCGCCGACGCGACTCCGCTCCCCGGAACCGCGTACAAGGCGGAGATCGCCGAGGCGCTCGTCCGACGCGCGCTGGAGGCGATCGCGTGAGGCGTGTGTTCGTCCTGCTTCCGGTACTCGTCCTCCTTGTAGGGTGCGGCACCGACAAGAAGAGCGACAGCGCATCCTCGGGAGGGGGCTCGATGAACTGCGAGATTGGTGGAGACAAGTCGAAGGCGGACCTGGCCGACCTCGATCAGGACAAGACGAACTCGATCGTCGTCGACACGAGCAAGGGCAGCTTCACGTTCGAGCTGGCGACGAAGACCTCGCCCTGCACGACCGCCTCGTTCGCAGGCCTCGTCGACAAGGGCTTCTTCGACGGCCTGACCTTCCATCGCATCGTCCCGGGCTTCGTGATCCAGGGCGGCGACCCCGAGGGGACCGGAATGGGCGGGCCCGGGTACTCCACCGTGGATGCCCCGCCGCAGGACACCCAGTACAAGAAGGGCCTCGTCGCGATGGCGAAGACCCAGGCCGAGCCCGCCGGGACCTCCGGCAGCCAGTTCTTCGTGGTCACGGGGGCCGACGTCGGCCTTCCGCCAGACTACGCCGTCCTGGGAACGGTCACCGACGGCATGGACGTCGTGGAGAAGATCGACAAGCTCGGCGACCCGGCCGACCCCTCGGGCACCCCGACGGAGAAAGTCAAGATCGACAAGATGGAACTCCAGACGAAGTAGCGTCTGCGGCTGTAGCTGAGCTAACGGTCATCGTCCTGGCGGCTGGAGCGTCGACGCGCTTCGGCGCTCCGAAGCAGCGCGTCCTCGCGCAGGCGGTCGTGGACCGCGTGCGCGGGAGCTCGGTCTCCGACGCGATCGTCGTCACGGGCGCGCACGAGCTCGACGTCGACGCGCCGACGGTGCCCTGCCCCGACTGGGAGCGCGGCCGGGGCGCGTCGCTGCGCTGCGGGCTCCGCGCCCTGGGGGATGACGCCGCAGCGGCGATCGTCGTCCTCGCGGACGGGCCCGACCTGTCGCCGGCGGCGATCGACCGTGTCGTCGAGGTCTGGCGCGAGAGCGGCGCGGAGGTCGTCGCGGCCACCTACGACGGCGACCGAGGCCATCCCGTTCTGCTCTCGAGAGCAGTCTGGAAGCGGGTTCCGGACGAAGGCGCGCGACCGCTTCCTGCCCTCCTCGTGCCGTGCGAGGACCTCGGCTCTCCAGGAGACGTCGATCTTGCCGACGAGCTGCCGGAGCGGTTCAGGCCACCAGCCGCCGAGTGATCCCGCGCGCCAGGGTCTAGAGCTCGAGGCGGAGCTCGGACAGCTTCAGCTTCAGAGCCGGCTCCATCGGCTCGACGGCCGCACGCCGGACGAGACGGCGCAAGTCCTCTTCGAACTTGTACCGCTTCTCGCACCAGCCGCAGGCCGCAAGGTGGTGCTTGACCTTCGCTTCGTCCGCCTCGTCCAGCTCACGGTCGAGGTAGGGCTGAAGCACCTCTTCGCACCACTCGCAGGGATCGATCTCGCTCATCACGCTCCTACTGAAAGTTCCGCAAGCTGCTGCTTGAGGATTCGCCGCCCACGATGAAGGCGGGACATGACGGTGCCGATCGGGATGTCGAGGATCTGGGCCGCTTCGGCATAGCTGAAGTCCGCGATGTCGACCAGGACGAGCACGTCTCGGAAGTCGTGCGGGACGGCCCCGAGCGCCTCGGCGATGTGATCCTGCGACAGCCGCTCCAGCACGCGCTCCTCGTCCGTCTCCCCGGTTGCGGCCTCGAGCCGGTTGTAGAGGAAGTAATCGCCTTCCTCGAGCGGCTGTGAGTCCGGCGTCCTCTGGGCTCGCCGTCCGCGGTCGATATTCAGGTTCGTGAGGATCCGCAGGAGCCACGCGCGCAGATTCGTCCCGGGCGTGTACGACTGCCAGCTCCGGAACGCGCGGGCGTACGTCTCCTGCATCAGGTCCTCGGCCTCTTCCTTGGAGCGGGAAACGCCCCGAGCCACCCGGTAGACCTGATCTGCAAGCGCAAGCGCCTCCTCCTCGAATCGGACGCGATCACGCGCGCCTTGTGCCAGCCGGCGGGCCTCGTCTGACGACGTCTCGCTCATCCCGCGCGACCGTAGCGGAAAACGTCGCCGGACCCCGCGCTATTCCCGATTGGCCTGGCCCGAGCATGGGTATGAGGGGAGAAATCCCAGCAAAGGAGACCTGATGGACGGATACGACGTCGTCTCGGTCGACGACCAGAAGATCGGCAAGGTCGTCGGCGAGACCGGAATGTTTCTGATCGTCGAGCAAGGCGCGCTGCTGAAGTCGAAGCACCCGCTTCCACGCGAGTTCGCGCACGTCGACGACTCGGAGCAGCAGGTGCGCGTGACCGTGCCGAAGGAGATCGTCGCCGACTCTCCGAAGATCGACGACGATTTCAACGAGCAGGTCGCGGCCGAGTACTACGGCATCGCCCTCTCGCCCGGGCCGGGCACCGAGGGCTACGGCGTATCGGAAGCCGGCGATCCGTCGCGCTCTTCCGAGGAGCAGGCCGCGCGCCAGGACCTCGAGCCCGCCGTGGAGGAACGTGCGCAGATCCGCGAAGGCGAAGAGCAGTCGGGTCTTCCCGAGTCCTCGCCCGCGCTGCTCGGAGACCGACTCGCGGGAATCGACGAGCGGGAGCAGGAAGACCGCTAGGCGTCCGCCGGACGGAAGCCGCCGCGCGCCAACGCCTCGAGCAGGTCGTCGCGGCTCGTCAGCTGGTCGTCCCAGGAGAGCGTGACCTGGCCCATGAGGTTCGCGTTCGCCTGCTCGAGCCCGGGCTGGTCCTTCAGCGTCGCGGCGAGCCGGCCGACGCAGCGCTCGCAGCGGATACCCGTCACGTGCAGGGTCTCTGTCTGAACCACGACCCCTAACCTAGCGTTCGGGCGACGAGGTCCGCGCAGACCGCCTCGACGCCATCCGCACGACCGACCTCGAGCTGGCGGTCGGCCTCCGTCCGGGTCGTGTCGAGTCGGTCGCCGGCAATCTCTGCCGCAAGCTCCGAGGCGCGGGCCGTGCTCTCGCCGTCGGGACGGAACAGCTCTGCCCGGAGCCCGAAACGCGCAGCCGCCCAGCGGTTCTGCTGGTAGAGACCGCGACCCGCCGGATCGAGACCAGGCTGCGGCTGGTCGAGCACGGTCTCGCACAGGTCGCGAAGGAGACCCACGAGACCGATCGTCACCGCGAGCGCGGTCGGCTGGTCGGGCATGCGGATCTCGAGCGTCCCGAACTTGGGGTGCGGGCGGATGTCCCACCAGAAGCGCGTGTAGTCCGCTCCGATCCCAAGCCGGCCGAAGCGGTCGACGAACGCCTCCCACTCCGCGTACGAGGAGAACGCCGGCGGGGCCCCGCTACGGGGAAGCTGCGCCAGCACTTCGGCCCGGTTCGACTGCATTCCCGTCTCCTCACCGACGAGGTACGGCGAGTTGGCCGAGAGGGCAAGCACGACCGGGAGCCACGGCAGTACGCCCTCGAGCGCGTGGAAGCACGCCTCGGCGCTCGGCATGCCGACGTGGACGTGAAGGCCGCTTACGCCCTGGCGGCGCGCAGACACGCCGGCGTATGCGACGAACTCCGCGTATCGGGGCTCGTCTGCGATCGCCTCGTCCTCGGGACGGCTAATGGGGTGACTCCCCGCGGCTGCCAAAGACAGGCCCCGCTCAGCGGCCAGTCGTGCGGCGCCGGCACGCAGTTCCACGAGTGCTGCCGCCGCTTCATCGGGCGACTCGCAGGTCTCGGTGTTCAGCTCGAGGGCGGATGCGAAGAGCTCGCTCTTGAGAGTCCCGGGGAGGCTCGAGCTCTCTGCGGCTGCGATCAGCTCCGCAGCCCTGGGAGCAAGAAGCAGCGTCTCCGCGTCGAGCACCATCAGCTCCTCCTCGACACCGAGCGAAAACGGAGGGCTCTCGCCGAAATGCGCTTCGATCACCCCAAGAGTCTGTCAACGATCTCGGAGACAACCTGCGAGCTACGCGGGAGCCGGGTTCATTCTGGCGGAAGGCAAACATCCACCAAGCCGCCCGAGTCACCGAGCCAAAGGGCGGCTCCTCACACGTTTCGCGGCGAGCCGCCAAGCTCAAGGAGGGGGAACACGGGGGAACCAGGGTTCCCCCGTGCGAGGCCACCGGAGGAACCGTGCAGCGGTTCCTCCGGTGGCCGTTGGGCCGGGCGCATCTCAGGGGAGGGGAGATTGCCGACCGAGCTTGACGGCCGCGGAGCCTTTCTCGGCTCCGCGGAAATATTCGAGTGAGACCGACTCGCCGGGCTTGTGCGCGGCCACGATCTCGCGCAGGCGCTCCAGCGTTGTCACCTTCATCCCGTCGGCCTTCGTGATCACGTCGCCGCCGAGCTGATAGCTCTCACCTTCGACAACCACCTGGTCGGTGCCGCCACGCAGTCCTGCCCGCTCGGCGCCGCTGCCGGGTGCGACGCTCTCTACGAGCAGTCCCCGATCGACCGGGAGGTTGAAGATCCGCGCCATCGTCGCCGTCACGGGCCGCGTGACGACGCCCAGGTACGGATGATCGACGTGGCCTTGAGCCTTCAGCTCGGCGACGACATCCTTGACCGTGTTGATCGGAATTGCGAAGCCGATGCCGATGTTGCCCTGGGCGCCGGTGTCTCCGGTCGAGATCGCGGAGCTGACGCCGACGACCTTGCCCTGCGCGTTCAACAGGGGACCTCCTGAATTGCCATGGTTGAGCGCCGCGTCGGTCTGGATGACGCGGTCGATCGGAGTTCCCTGCGGCGACGTGAGCGAGCGGTGGAGCGCGCTGACGATCCCGAGCGTGATGCTCCGGTCGTAGCCGAGCGGGTTCCCGATCGCCGCCACCTGGTCGCCGACCTCGACGGTGTCGGAATCGCCGAAATTGAGGGCCTTCAGCGCGCGCGAGCTTGCGCGCACCTTGAGCAGCGCGACATCGGTCGCCGGGTCCTTGCCGATCACCTCGGCGCGCATCGAGTCGCTGTTCGAGAAGCTGACGTGGACGTCCTTCGCGTCGCCGATGACGTGATAGTTCGTGACGATGAGGCCGGCCTTGTCGATGACGAAGCCCGAGCCGAGCGAACGCTGCACCTCGGTGTCGGGAATGCCGAACGGGTTGCCGAACCAGTCCGTCTGCGGCAGCTTCACCTTCGTCGAGGTCGTGACCTGGACGACTCCGGGAGCGTCGAGCTTGTAGATCTCGCGGACCGTGAGCGGGCCGCCCTCGGAGACGTTGCTCGGGGAGAGCGGGCTCGGCTCGACGATCTCGCGGACCGTCGTCGTGTGCTCGCCGGTCCCGACAAGCATCGCGCCGACGACGGCGACGGTGCCGCCCGCGAGAGCGGCGAGGAAGAGCGCGCCTACGACGGGGAGTGAGTCTCTGCGCACGGGGAGCTGCACGGCCCTTGTATAGCCCGCCCCGCATTAATTGGACTTTGTCTTCCCGTTAAGCCGAAGCCTCGGCCATTGAGAGCCGAAGACGCCTCGCTTCGATGCTCCTTCCCGTGAACGCGAGCGCGGCGATCAACCCGGTGAGCAGGAAGACGTACACCACGCCGCCGGGAAGTCGCGTGATGAGCTCCATCAGCGCCGCGACGAGACCGGCGCAGGGGATCGTGATCACCCACGCGACGAGGATGTTCCCGGCGACGCCCCAGCGCACCGCCGACAGCCGCGTGCTGGCGCCGGCGCCGAGCACCGACCCGCTGATCACGTAGGTCGTCGAAACCGGAAAGCCGCGGTGAGCGGTCAGCCAGAGCAGGAACGCGGTGGCCGTCTGCGCGGAGAACCCCTGCGGCGGCTCGAGCTTCGCGACGCGCTGCCCGAGCGTCCGGATGATCCGCCAGCCGCCCGCGTACGTGCCGAGCCCCATCGCGGTCGCGGCGCTCACCTTCACCCAGAGCGGAACGCTGAACTGGTCTGCGGACTGGTGTCCGGAGACGATCAGCGCGAGCCCGATGACGCCCATCGTCTTCTGCGCGTCGTTCGTGCCGTGCGTGAAGGCGACGAAGCCGCCGGAAACGAGCTGGAGCCGGCGAAACAGGCGGTTCACCGGGCTCGGGGCGCGCTTCCGCACGATCCAGATCAGCACGGTCATCAGCGCCGCCGCGAGCACGAACCCGGCGACAGGGGCCAGGAGCGAGGGGATGAGCACCTTCTCCTTCAGCCCCGCCCACTGAACGACGCCGAAGCCACCGGTCGCAGCGACCGACGACCCGATGATTCCCCCGATCAGCGCGTGGCTGGAGCTCGACGGGAGACCCAAGTACCACGTGATCAGGTTCCAGGTGATCGCGCCGACGAGCCCGGCGAGCACGACCTTCAGCGTGATCGCGTCGGGATCGACGATCCCTTTGGCGATCGTCGCCGCGACGGCGAAGAAGAAGAACGCCCCGATGAAGTTGAGGATTGCCGAGCTGATCACGGCCATCCGGGGCGAGAGCGCATGGGTCGAGACACTCGTGGCGATCGAGTTCGCCGTGTCGTGGAAGCCGTTCGTGAAATCGAAGAAGAGGGCCGTGACGACGACGACGGCCAGGGTGAGGTCTTCCGCGCTCACACGTTCTTGACGACGATGTTGCCGACGAGGTCGGCAGCCGTCTCACACGAGTCGATCGCATCCTCGAGCGCTTCGAGAATGTCCTTCCAGCGGATCACGACCAGCGGATCGGCGTCGTTCTCGAAGAGCCCGGCGATACCGGAGCGGACGATCCGGTCGCCTTCGTCCTCCAGCCGCTTGACCGCGACGACGTGCTGCTCCGCCCGCCTCAGTTGCTTCAGGTCGGCGAGGGCGGCCTGGAGATGCTCGGCGCCCTCGACCAGCACCCTGCACTGCTCGAGTGACGCATCGAGGCGCGAGTCGACCTTGTACAGGCCGAGCAGGTCGGAGGCGTTCTCCATGTAGTCGACGACGTCGTCGATCTCCTTGGCCAGGTCGTAGATGTCCTCGCGGTCGAACGGCGTGACGTACTGCGTGTTCAGGAGCTCGAGGAGCTCGCGCGTGATCTCGTCGCCCTTGTGCTCGAGCGCTTTGACCTCGCTCTGGCGAACGGTGTCCTCGGGGAACTCGGCGAAGCGGCGCTCGACGAGCCGCGCCGTCTCGAGCAGGTTGTCGCCCGCGCGCGTGAACAGGTCGTAGAACTCGGTCGTCTTCGGAACGAGTGCCAGTCTCATGCGGCAGGAACTTAACTAGGTATCGACGCGCTCGGGGTCGGAAGCGTCCGTGAACTCCCGGAACTCCCCCGTGACGAGATAGGCGGTCTGCTCGCCCACGTCCACCGCGTGGTCGCCGATTCGTTCGAGGCACCGTGAGATGAGGAGCATGCGCAAGCCCCACTCGCGCTTCTCCGTGTCGCCGCCCAAGTCGAGGATGTAGCTGACGACGCGCCTGTTCGTGCGGTCGATCAGCTCGTCGAGATCGACGAGGCTCTCGGCGCCCTCGACGTCGCGCTCGGCGAACGAGTCGAGCGCGACACGGATCATCTCCTCGGCCCGAGAGGCCATTTCGTCGAAGCCTTCGACCAGCGTTTCGTCGGGCGGGAGTCCGTGCGCGAGCTTCGTCAGCTTCGCAATGGTCACGCAGAGGTCGGCCATGCGCTCGAGGTGAAGGTTCGAGTGGAGCACCGCGAGCACGAAGCGGAGGTCGCCGGCGACAGGGTTCTGCCGCGCAAGAAGGGCCTCGATGCTCTGCTGAAGGCCGAGGTAGAGAGCATCCACCTCGTCGTCGAAGGCGATCACCTCGTCGGCGAGCTCGGGGTCGCTCTCGCGCAGTGAGTTGATCGAGCCGCGCAGCGCACGGAGGACGAGCTCGCCCTCCTCGAGCAAGGACGCCTGCAGCGCGTCCAGCTCCTCCTGAAGCGTTTCCCGCACGGATCGAACCTACCCGAAGCGATCGATCTGCAAATCAGCCGGAGAAGACGATTCGGATCTGGAGCCCGCCGCCGGGCCGCGCCGACGCCTGGACCCGTCCGCCGGCGCTCGTGACGATGTGCTTGACGATCGCCAGGCCGAGCCCCGTCCCCCGCGACGCCCGTGCGCGATCGGTGCGATAGAAGCGTTCGAACAAGCGCAGGAGGTCCGCCTCTGCGACTCCGATTCCGGAGTCGGCGGCGGTAATCACGACATCGTCGTCCTCCCGGCGTACCGTGACCGAGAAGTCGACACCGTCGCCGGCGTAACGGATCGCGTTCTCGGCGAGGTTCTCGAGGACGACCCGCAGCATCCGCGGACGCAGCGGCACCTCAGCCGTCTCGTCCAACTCGGAGGAGAGAACGACTCCGGCTCGCGATGCTCTCTCCGCCAGGCCTTCGAGCACGGCTCTGACAACCGGGGCCGCGGGGGTCGCGGTCAGCGCGACGACGGCGCGGCCGGTCTCGAGCTCACTGAGAAAGAGGACGTCGTCGATCAGCTCCCTGATCTGCTCGACCTCGGCCTTGCTCTGCTCGAGCAGGCCCTGGACGTCCGCCGACGGCAGCGCTGCGGTCTCGAGCAGCGCGAGGAGGCGAGCCAGCGGTGTCCGCAGCTCGTGCGAGACGGCCGCAGTGAAGCCGGCTCGAAGCTCCTCGTAGGCCGCGAGGTCTCCGGGTGCGCGCAGGTAGACGAGCGACTCGCGGCGCCCATCGAGCTCGATCGGGATTCGTCTCGGCCGCCACGGCTCGGGCTGGAGCAGCTCCGCTGCGACGAGCTCTCCGTGAGCGAGCCCGTCGATCGCCTCGTGAGCCCGCCGGCTCGCCGCGACGAGACGGTCGTGCTCGTCCAGCACGAGGACGATCTGATCGATCTCTTCGAGCAGCCGGCGGCCGCGCTCGGCCTCCAGCTCGTGGTTCTCCATAATCGGCGCCAGTATGGCGAAGGTCCTGATCGTCGAAGACGACGATGTCATCGCCCAGGGCATGGCTCACCACCTTTCCCTCGCGAACTTCGACCCGGTCGTCGCCTCGGATGGGGACGCGGGCCTGCGACGCCTGCGCTTCGAGGCGCCGGATGTGTGCGTCGTCGACCTGATGCTGCCCCGGATGGACGGCTGGAAGCTGATCGAGTCGGCCCGCGGGGAAGGTCTAGGAACGCCCATCATCGTCGTCAGTGCGCGCGGCACCGAGCACGACCGCATCCACGCGCTCGAGATCGGCGCCGACGACTATCTCGTGAAGCCGTTCTCGATGAATGAGCTGGTGGCGAGAGTCGCCGCTGCGTCGAGGCGCGGCGGGCGCGAGCAGACGGAGGAGCGGGCCGAGGCGATCGAGATCGAGGAGCTTCGGATCGACCCGCGCAACTTCCAGGCGTACCTCGACGGCGTGAGCGCGGAGCTGACCCCGACGGAGTTCCGCCTCCTCTTCGCGCTCGCTCAGGAACGCGGGCGAGTCGTCAGCCGGGACGAGCTCCTGCAGAAGATCTGGGGCCGGCGCGAGGGTTACCGCGACCGCACGGTCGACGTGTTCGTGCGCAAGCTCCGGGAAAAGATCGACCGCAGGTCGTCGCGTCACACGTTCATCCAGACGCGGTACGGCGTCGGCTACAAGCTCGAAGCGGAGCCGAAGGCCTCAGCTTGACGCGCACTTCCTGTGGGGGCGCCATCGGGCAGATCCCGCTCCAGGCACAGTCCGTCGACGTCGCCGGCGCCCTCGGCGCCTTCACGTACCAGTTCCTGCGGGCCTGACGGGCTTCACGAGTCCGACACCGGATGTTCACCATTTCGCGCCCCTGAGCCCGGGTCGTCGTCCCTAGCGTCAGCCTCGAGGACAGCTGTGTCCGACCCACATGAATCCGAAAGGAGCTTCGAGGGAAGCTATGAAAGCCTTTGTGACACGTAGGAAGCGGCTCGGCAGCGCCATCGCGGTGCTCGTCGTCACCGCTTCGGCGATCGCTGCGGTGAGCGTTTCCGGCGCGCAGGCGCGCTCCGACGCCGATGAGCTCAAGGGTGCGGGATCGACGTTCGTCGCGCCGCTCATCACGGCCTGGCAGCAGAAGTACGAGGCGGCCAAAGGCGTGAAGGTCACCTACAACCCGATCGGCAGCGGTGGCGGCATCCAGGCGATCACGAACAAGACCGTCGACTTCGGCGCCAGCGACGCGCCGATGACCACCGACCAGTTCAACGCGTGCGGCGGCTGCGTTCAGCTTCCGTGGGCGCTCTCCGCGACCTCGGTCATGTACAACCTG
>Ga0070684_100004303_pt1 | contig 10810 bp, 14 predicted proteins | sample KBSC723LmetaG_FD_65653 | JGI IMG/M metagenome (GOLD analysis project Ga0070684, IMG submission 65653) | Corn rhizosphere microbial communities from Kellogg Biological Station, Michigan, USA - KBS C7.2-3L metaG | ecosystem: Host-associated > Plants > Roots > Rhizosphere ...
TGGGAGGACGCGATCCTCAGCCTCGAGGCGGGTTACGTCGTCCCGAACCCGCGCTGGGACGACGAACGCTACGCGATCTCGTTCGCGCGCCTCGTCACGCACTACTTCTCCCACGCCGCGTGGCTCGAGGACGACGAGCTCCTGCGGAACGCGTCTCGCCTTGCCGGGATCCCGGCGCTGCTCGTCCACGGCCGGCTCGACCTCGCCGGACCGCCCGACGTCGCGTGGTCGCTCGCCCGCGCCTGGCCCGACGCGGAGCTCCACTTCACCGCGGGCGGCCACCGCGGCGACGACGAGGCGGACCGGCTGCACCTCGCGGCCACGGACCGCTTCGCGGGCCGCTGACGGCATGGCCACCCAGGACGATGTCCGCCGCCTCGCACTGGCGCTGCCCGCGACGACGGAGGCGCCCGACGACTTCCGGTTCAACGTCGCGGGCAAGGGCTTCGCCTGGGTCTGGCTGGAGCGGCTCGAGCCGAAGAAGGCCCGCCTGCCCAACCCGTCGGTGGTCGCGATCCGCGTCGCCGACGATTCGGAGAAGGAGGCGCTGATCGACATGGATCCGGCCGCGTTCTTCACCGAGCCGCACTACAACGGCTATCCGGCGATCCTCGTCCGGCTCGACGCGGTCGACCCGGGGATGCTGGAGAAGCTGCTCCGCGACGCGTGGCGGATCCGGGCGCCCAAGCGGCTCGTCCGCGAGATGGAAGCCGGCGCCGCCTGAGGAGCGCGGCTGACGAGCGCCGCTGACGAGCTTCAGCTCCCGGCCGACGGTCCGCGCTGCTTCAGCCGCTCCGCGCGGCCGCCGACGATCTCGTGGGCCTCGTCGACGAGCGGCTTGACCACCGTTTCGAAGGTCTCGGCGCTGGGGTTGATGATCGACAGCCAGCGCTGGCCGCCGTACACGGGGTGGGGGAGCACCCGGTCGCGGGCCGCGAAGTCGTGGTCGCCCTCCAGCCCATCCGCGCCAACGAACCCGTCGAATGTGGCCCGGCCGACGCCGACGTTGAGCCGGAAGTCGCCGGGATGGTCGAGGTCCGAGAACTGGTCGTACTCGTCGCTCGTCACGATCGTCGCGAAGTTGGGCCAGTGCTTCTCCGGATCGCACGAGAAGAAGACGCCGCTGCCCGCCTTGACGACGTCCGCGTCGGGGTACGTCGCGACGATCCAGGCCTCGATCGCGGCCGCGTCCGGCGCCTCGCTCACAGGTTCGCGGGGAGCGTTGCCGCTCCTGCCTTGGTCATCCGTCCGTCCTCCAGCATCCGCCGCGCCAGCTCGCGGTTCTTCGGCGACCAGTTCGAGCCCGCACGACGGGGCACGAACCGGATCGCGTAGCGCTTGTCGTCGATCCGCTTCGTCTGGGTGTCGACCCAGCCGTGGCACAAGGCGACTTCCTGGAGCGCGACGAGCCCGACGGTCTGGGAGCCCGACGCGCGATTGAAGATCTCGACGACGACCTCGCGCTCGCCGCCGCCGTTCGCCCGCAGCCATCGGTCGAAGTCCTCGCCGCTCGCGACCGGCACTGTGCACGAGACGTCGATGGAGCTCACTGCTCGTCGGTGGTCATCGGCTCGAGGACGAAGACTGGGATCTGCCGAGCAGTCTTCTTCTGGTAGCCGTCGTAGTCCGGCCAGACCTCAACGGCCCTGGCCCACCAGGTCGCCCGCTCGTCGCCGGCCAGCTCGCGGGCGAGATAGTCCCGCTTCTCCTCGCCGTCCTGGAGCTCGACGTGGGGGTTCTGCTTGAGGTTGTGGTACCAGACCGGGTTCTTCGCCGCGCCGCCCTTCGAGGCCACGACCGCGTAGTCGCCCTCGTGCTCCACCCGCATGAGGGCGGTCTTGCGGAGCAGGCCGGACTTCGCCCCGACCGAGGTCAGGACGATGATGGGCTTGCCGCGGAGGTGGGCCGATCGTGCGCCGTCGGACGCCTCGTAGGCCTCCGCCTGCTTGCGGGCCCAGCTGGACGTGCCCGGGGCGTATTCACCGGTGAGAGGCACGGCCGAATCGTGTCACGGATCCCCCGCGGCCGTCGCGCCATCGGGCTCGAGGACCCAGTCGTAGACGCGCATCGTCCGCCCAGGTCGGAGCTCGATCTCGAGCTCGGCGGCCATGCGGAACCCGGCCCGGCGGCACATCGCGTTCGACGCGTCGTTGTCCACGGAGGGGTAGCCGTGGACCGGCCGAGCAGCGTCGCGGAAGGCCGCCGCACAGGCGAGCAGCAGCGATCTCCTTCCGATGCCACGACCCTGGAACCCGGGCAGCACCGAGCAGCCCAACTCCCAGACGGTCTGGCCGCCGTGGTCGGAAAGCCAGTAGCCGACGCTGCCGGCCGGCGCGGGATCATCGTCCGCGACGATCACGAACATCCGTCCGGTCGGCGGCCGCAGCGCCATGTAATCGAGGTGCAGGCGGCGGAGCCCGATTCGCGATTCAGGGCCGCCCTGGTACATGGTCATCGCCGGGTCGCCGAGGAGCTGCTCGAGGAGGGGCAGGTCGTCGGGACCCCACGGGCGGAGACGGATCTCCGGGTCTGCATCGGCCACCGGAAAACGGTAGCGCAGGCGGCGGGCACGGGACGGCGGCGGCTCGACAGCCCGAGCCGCCGCCGGAGCGCACGGCGAGCCGTGCGGTAGGTCAGGCCTTGACGAGGACGGCCTCGAGATACTCGCTCGGCACGACCATCGTGCCGTCGTCGGCCCGGTTGAACGAGGCGATCAGCTCGAGGAGGTCGGCTTCGAGTGCCTCGGCGCCGGGGGCGCCGACCGTCTCGAACGACTTCAGCGTCGGGCCGTACCAGCGCCGGAAGTCGTCGATCCAGGCCTCGGGCGTGCGGGCCCGGAAGGTGTAGAAGCGGCGCTCGACGCGGAAATCCACGATGGCATCGGCGAACAGCTCCGAGAGGCGCTCGGTCGTCCCCCACTGGAGCGGCGGCCGGACGCCGGCGGGCGGCGGGACATGGCGGCCGTTGACCTTGAAGAACTGGCCAATGAAGCCCTCGGGCGTCCAGGAGGCGAGTCCGATCCGGCCGCCGGGGCGAGTCACCCGGACGAGCTCGTTGGCCGTCTGCTCCTGGTTCGGCGCGAACATCGCCCCGAAGACCGAGCTGACGACGTCGAACTGGTCGTTGCCGAACGGCAGGGCCTCTGCGTCACCCTCGATGAACTGGGCGTCGAGGCCCTCGGCGTCGCGCCGCCGACGGGCCCGGTCGAGGAGTGAGGGGACATAGTCGAGGCCGACGACCTGACAACCGCGGCGGGCCGCCGCGAGGGCCGCGTTGCCGCTGCCGGTCGCGACGTCGAGGACGTGCTCGGTCGAGTGGACGTCGAGCGCCTCGATGAGCAGCTCCGACACGATCTGGATCTGGGTCCCGATCATGTGGTAGTCGCCACTCGCCCACGTCGTCTGCTGGCGACCTTTGACGGCGGCGAGGTCCGGAGCGCCGGGTGCCGGGGTGGCTCCGGACGAGGCGGACGTGGAAAGCGCGTTCATGGGTCCCCTTTCGGACGAGACGATGGACGGACAGCGACGCGAGTGTAGGTTTGACGGCGGGCCGCCGGCATCGCGAATCCTCGTTATTTCGTGACGCGGCTGGCCTTCATTCGTCAGACTGTGGGTCGCCGGGAGGACCACATGGCGCACCACATCGCCCAGCTGAACGTTGGGCGGACCGTCGCTCCGCTGGACACGCCGCAGCTCGCCGACTTCATGGCCTGGCTCGACGCGATCAACGCGATCGCCGATGCGAGTCCCGGCTTCGTTTGGCGCCTGCAGGGCGAAAGCGGCAACAACACCGACCTGAAGGTCGGTGGCGACCCGCTGTTCATCGTCAACATGAGCGTCTGGGAGTCGATCGACGCCCTCCACGGCTTCACCTACCGCTCGGACCACAAGGCCGTGTTCGCCCGGCGATACGAGTGGTTCGAACGGGCCGATGGCCCGAGCATGGTCCTGTGGTGGGTGCCCGCCGGATCGACCCCGACCGTCGACGAGGCGCTCGCCCGGTTGAACCTCCTTGCCGAGCTTGGCCCGACCGCCGACGCGTTCACGTTCAAGACCGTGTTCCCGCCGCACGGCGACGTGCCGGCCGCGACCGCCGAGGCGAAGGCAGGCTGACCGTGCGGCTCTTCGGCCGGAAGACGCCCGACCAGCGGGATGCCGCGCCATCCGGCGTCCAGGCTGCCGCGCAGGCCCTCGGGACCCTGTTCGAGACCCGCGTGATCGACGCCGACGGCCGGATCCGCGTCGAGGATCTGCTCACTGCGGGTGCCGCGGTCTGCGGCGAAGCGTGCATCGCGGCGGCCGCCGAGTTCGACCCGGAGTCGCATCAGCTCGTTCCCGGCTCGGCCGTCCTGTCCGATCGGGTCAACGAGGTCCTCTGCGCGAACGCGCGCGAGTGGTCGAAGGCCGGCGAGAGCGTGTTCGGCGTCATCCACGCCGGTGCCCTCGCGGGGGGCTACGCTCCGGCCGACTTCCCGGAGCTTGCCGACGTGTTCCGCGTCTACGTCTCGCTGCTAGGCGGCGCCGGCACCGACCGGTGGGGGTTCGTCGGGCTGAGCGTTCCCCAGGACAACTGGCCGCTCGTGCCGCCCCTCCGTCATGCGTACGACCTGCGCGCGCCGGTGCGCGAGATCCTCGCCCGCTACGGCGTGCCGCGATCCGCGTGGCCGGCTGCCTGCGCGCATGCCCTCGTGAACGAGCTCGCCCGGGTCCGCACCGCGATCGAGCCGGCGGTCGCGATCCGGATCGTGCTCGAGACGACGAACGGCATGGCGAAGATGGCGCCCCTGACCGACCGCCACGTCCGCGAGGCGACCGCGACGAACGAGACGCCCGAAACCCACGGCTGACGCGCGCCGCGCTGAAGAGCCCCCGGAGCTGGTCACGCTGCCGCCGCGAGGCGGCGGTCCTCAGCGGCCCGGCGTCTCGGCCATCCGCATCAGCCCGAACGAGGCGCCCTGCGGGTCGCTGAGGATCGACATCCGCCCGCCGGGAAAGTCCATCGGCGCCAGCAGTTCGCGGGCTCCGGCGCCGACCGCCGCCGCGTGGCTGGCGTCGACGTCGTCGACGGTGAAGTAGACCTGCCAGTAGCTGGGGACCTCGGCCGGAACCATCGGGTTCATCTCGGTCGCCCCGGCGACGCTCCTGCCACCGATCTGGAACTCGGTGTACGGCTGGTCCGGCGTCCCGACCGCCTTCGGGTCCCAGCCGAAGACCTGCTTGTAGAACGGGAGGGCCTTGTCGGCGCCGCGGGCGTTGAGCTCGGCCCAGCCGAAGGCGTTCGCGCCGTCGGTCGCGAAGCCGCCCATCCGCGCGCCCTGCCAGGCCGAGATGAACGCTCCCGTGGGATCCTGGAACACGGCCATCCGGCCCTGGTCGCCGACGTCGAACGCCGACGCCGCTACGGCGCCGCCGGCCTCGGTCACCCGCATCGACATGTCCTCGATGTCGTCCGTGCCGATGTACAGCGACCACGCCGTTGGCTGCTCCGGCGACATCGTCCCGCCGATGCCCGCCGCGTCCTGGCCATTGACCTTCGCGATCGCGTAGCCGCCGTACTGCGGGTCGGGGTTGACCTCGACGTTCCAGCCGAAGACCTTCGCGTAGAACTCGCGAGCCGCGGCGGCATCGGACGTTCCGAGGTCCACCCAGGCCGGCTTGTTCAGGATCCGGGTCGCAGCCTCAACCATCTCGCGCACCTCCACGGGCAGAATGTTCGGCGCCCCCGACGCCATCGCTGGACCCTGGATTCTCTCACTCCAGGCCAGCGCCGGCGATTCCGGGCCTGAACGTCGGCGCGGATCCGGTTCAGGTCATGCCGGGCGGCGTCCGGTCGTCCGTGAAGTCCTCGCGGCTGTCGACGCCGAAGGCGATCGCGGCCATGTCGAGCGCGATGAGCGCGGCTACGCACAGGATCAGGGGAATCAGAACGGGCATCGTCGTGTACCTCTCTCGGCCGGGCTGGCAGCGAGCTCGACGCGGGCCGAGTAAGACGGCGCCCGACTGACGGATCGGGCGATGCGGGCGTGCGACTGGGCGAGTCGTGTGCGTGCTCGAAGGTCCATACGCCGCCAGGCCGGCACACGGATCTGCCGAGGTGGGTCAGAGACCGAACAGCGCGATCGCGTTCGTGCCCCGGATCGCGTCGCGCTGGTCCGGGGGCAGCGCGGCGGTGTTCGCGAGCGAGCCCGCGACGTCGTGGACCTGGTGGGGCCAGTCGGTCCCGAACATGATCCGCTCCGGGCCGACGATCGAGATCAGATAGGCGAGCGCCCGCGGGTCGTACGTCAGGCAGTCGTACCAGATCCTGCGCAGGTAGTCGGTCGGGCTGGCCGTCATCCGGCGGCGCTCCGGCAGCTCGACCGCGTCGCCCTTCTCGAACCGGCCGACGAGGTAGGGGAGCGCGCCGCCGCCGTGAGCCGCGATCAGCTTGAGGTCCGCGAACCGGTCCAGGAAGCCGTCGAAGATCAGCCGGGTGATCGCGAGCGTCGTGTCGAACATGAACCCGACCGACCAGCTGAGGTCGTACCGGCGGAGGTCCATCACGTCGGTGCCGGGCGGCTCGCCGGGGTGGACGAGGACCGGCAGCGCGCGGCGGTCGATGTCGGCCCAGATCGGCTCAAACGCGGGTTCCGTCAGGCTCCGGCCGGCGACGTTGGCGATGACCATGACCCCGACGGCGCCCTCGTCGCAGCTCCTAGCGAGCTCGTCGACCGCGCGGGACGGGTACTCCCACGGCAGCGAGGCCAGCCAGCGGATGCGGTCCGGGTGAACCCGCTGGGCCTCGGCCATCGTCGCGTTCGACTCGCGGGCCGCCTCGCTGCTCACGTCCTCGCCGCCCCAGTAGACGTTGGGACAGGTGAGCGACACGATCGAGACGTCGATTCCGGCATTGTCCATCGCCCGGAGGCGGAGGTCGTAGTCGAAGTGGCCGGGCTGCGGGAAGACCACCGGCGTGTCGCCGCGAAAGACCTCCTCGCGGCCGTCGGGGCGGAGCTGGACGTTGTACGGCGCGCCGCGCGACCGGAGGAGCTCGAGCCAGCGGCGCGTGAACATGTGGGTGTGGACGTCGATGATCGGCACCGTCAGTCCTGCTCGGCCGGTGGCTCGAGCGTGTCGGGCCGGATCGCGACCTTCGTGACCGGGCCATCGGGACCCTCGACGGCGAGCTCGAGCCGGAGCCGCCGGCCGTGGCCGCCGCCGAGGAGGCGCCAGGTCGCGGTCTTCACGCCGTCGCCCTCGAGCACTGGGCCCAGCTCCACGGGACCGAAGCCGGCCTCCGCCGCTCGGACGGCGCGCTCGACCGCTGGTCGGTCGACAGCCGTTGCGAGCTCGACGTCGTCGGGCCACATCGCGCCCGGCGCCGCGATGAGGACGACGAGCCGGGCCGCGATGTCGGCCAGCCGTCGCGACGGTTCCGGTACGGAGGTGACCTCGAGCCACTGGACCCGCGGTGGCGACTCGGGGTCCAGGATCATGTCGATCCGGACGCGGCCTCGCTCGCCACGCAGCCACCACTCCTGGTGGGCGGGGCCGTGTGTCGTCCCCGTCCCGGGATCATCCGGCGTCAGCTCGCCGTGGCTCGCCCGGAGCTTCGTGAACGCCGCCCGGCGATCCGCCAGCGGTTCGTCTAGATCGACGTTCATCGCGAACAGGCCGTTCGCGACCTCGTCGTCCCAGCTCACGAGCAGCCGCTCGACCGCGCCGCGCGCCGCAGCGGTCTCCGGCCACGGCGTCGGCCGCCGGACGCGGGCGGAGTCACTCGGGACGAGGATCCGGAGCGCCTCGAGCGTCAGCCGGCCAACCGGCGCGTAGCGGGCGTTCGCGAGCGCGACGACGCCCAGCCCGGACGCCGGGTGCCAGCGCATGTGCGACCCGAAGCCCGGATACCCGCCGCCGTGCCCGACGATCCGGCCCAGCGCGAGGTCGTGCAGCACGAAGAGGCCGTGGCCGTAGCCCGCCGACTGGAGGTCCGGCGCCGCGGCGGCCGACGTCCAGGAGAGCTCCGGCCCCATCGCCGCGTGGGCCTGCTGCATCTCGCGGCGTGACGCCCGGCGCAGGGGATGGCCGTCGTCCGGGTCGTCGCGCGCCGGGAACGAATCGGTGAACTCACCAACCCACCGGGCGAGGTCGCGAACGGAGGCCCACAGACCGCCCATCGGGGCGAACGCGCCGTGGCGGTCGACCGGCTCGTCCTGCCAGGCGTCGGCGCGGCGGACGAAGCCGGCCGCCCGCAGCTCGGGCGGGATCGCGTCCACGTCGAATCCGGCCCGCAGGCCGAGCGGCGAAAGGAGCCGCTCGCGCACCGCGGCGCCGTACTCCGTGCCGGTCACGTTCGCGACGATCCGGCCGAGGATCGCGTAGCCGAGGTTCGAATACTCGAAGCGGACGCCGGGTGGTCCGGCCAGGGACACGCCGCCGGCGAGGAAGCGCCCGAAGTCGTCGATCGCCATACCCTGCTGCCGATCGCCCCAGGGGTCGTCGGTCGGCAGCCCGGCAGTCATCGTGAGGAGGTGCCGGATCGAGATCGCCGGCGAATCGGACGACCACGGGCGCCAGCGGGCCAGCTCCGGGACGTGGGTCGCCACGGCATCGTCGAGGCCCAGCCGCCCGTCATCGCGCAGCATCAGGATCGTCGAGGCGGTGAAGCTCTTCGTCATCGACGCGATCCGGAACTGGGTGTCGGCGGTCGGCGGCGCTCCGTCGGCGAGGCGCGCGACGCCGCGGGCCCCAATGTGGACGAGTCGCCCATCCTCGACGATCCCGAACGCGACGCCGGGTGCGCCCTTCTCCGTGAAGAACCGCTCGAAGATCGCGTCGACCGCGGCGACCGCCTCGTCCGTGGGCATCGCGGAATCATCGCAGAGCGCTGCGACGCGGGTGCAACTCCGCGGCCCGACTGGATGACACGCTCGTTGGTCGTCCGGTGAGAGGCTCGGTCGATGCCTGTGATCGCAGACTCCCAGAAGCCGGCGCCGGCGCGCGAAGAAGTCAAGGACATCGTCGGGCGGCTCATGGCGGGCATCAAGGCCGACGACGTCTCCGGTCTGGCGGCCGAGATCGCGTACCGGTTCCTGTTCGCGGTCTTCCCGTTCGGGCTGTTCGTGGCCGCGCTCGGGTCGTTCGCGGCGGGCTGGTTCCACGTCCAGAACCCGGCCCAGATGATCGTGAACGGGCTCGGCGACAACTTGCCGCCATCGATCGCCGAAGGCCTCCGGCCGGAGCTGGAACGGCTTCTCGGGGACCATCAGCCGGGGCTCATCACGTTCGGCGCGTTGACCGCGCTCTGGGCGGCGACCGGCGGCACGAACGCGCTCGTGAAGGGCATCCACCGGGCCTACGACGTGCCGGAGCAGCGGCCGTTCCTCATGCGCTACGCGGTGGCGATCGGGCTCACGATCCTCGCGGCGGCCGGGGCGATCCTTTCGTTCGTGACGATCGTCGGCGGCGCGGTGATCACGCAACAGGCGGCGCAGGGGATCGGGCTGGGCGACCAGGCGTTCTTCATGCTCCAGCTCCTGCGCTGGCCGGCCGTCTTCGTCGTGCTCACGGGAGCGGCCGCGATCCTCTACCGCTACGCGCCCAGCGTCGTCGTCCCGTGGCGCGGCATCGTGGCCGGCGCGGCGATCTTCGCGCTGGGCTGGCTCGTGGCGACCGCCGCGATCGGCTTCTACGCGACGAACGTCGCGCACTACGGGACGACGTACGGGTCCCTTGGGGCGGTCATCGTGATGATGCTCTGGTTCTACGGCTCGGCGGCGATGCTCCTCATCGGCGCGGAGGTCACGGCCGCGATCACCCACGAGCGGATGCCGCACGAGATCCGGCGTCGTGGCGAGGAGCAGGACGCGGCGGCGAGAATCGAGGAAGCGACGACGGACGCGAAGCGCGCGGTGGAGTCGGCGGCCGGCGTACGCTGAAACCCGGTGCGGATCGGACCTGGAGGAGGGCTCGCGTGACGAAGCCGCGCTTCACGATGGTCGTGCTGCTCGTAAAGGACCTGCCGCAGTCGCTCGCGTTCTACCGCCGCCTCGGCGTCGAGTTCCCGCCCGACGCGGACCAGAAGACCGACGTCCAGGTTCCGATCGGCGACGAGCACCAGCTCGTCCTCACGACGACGTTCGCCCGGGCGATCCCGGACCACCGGCCGCCCAGCGGCGGGTCGGCGATCGTCATCGAGTTCTTCGTCGACGGCGACGAGGCGGTCGACGCGACCTACGCCGAGCTGATGGGGGCCGGCTACCACGGCCGGCGCGAGCCATTCCGGACGAGCTTCGGGGCGTACATGGCGATGGTCGACGACCCCGACGGCAACGTCGTGCTCGTGACGGCCGGATAGCCCGCTCATTCCTCCCCGGACGAGCCGTGCAGTTCGGCCCGGCGGTGGCATGCCGTTCGGCACTGCGACCGGCGAGCGGACCGGTCCAGACTTCCCGGATCACCGGCCCCAGCGACCGGCCCAAGCATCTCGAGGAGGTGCGACATGACACGGGTTCTCGTCGTCCACCACGACCTCGATCTGGCCGGCCAGGAGGTCGACTCCCTCCGCCGCTATGGCTACGACGTCAGCGAGTGCTCCGGCCCGACCAAGAACCGGTGCCCGGTGCTCGCCGGGCATCCCTGTGACCTCGCCGAGCGCGCGGATGTCCTCGTGTACGACGTCTGGGCCAGTGGCGATGCCGACGGGTCCCGGACACTGATCGAGAACATCCGCGATCTCCACCCCCAGACGCCGGTCGTCCTCACGTCGCCGGGCCTCGAGCTCAGCTGGGAAGCCGAGACTGGCCCACATGCCGTGACGGCGCTCACCGGTC
>Ga0070684_100004307_pt1 | contig 10809 bp, 5 predicted proteins | sample KBSC723LmetaG_FD_65653 | JGI IMG/M metagenome (GOLD analysis project Ga0070684, IMG submission 65653) | Corn rhizosphere microbial communities from Kellogg Biological Station, Michigan, USA - KBS C7.2-3L metaG | ecosystem: Host-associated > Plants > Roots > Rhizosphere ...
CGAACCTGATCGACATCGGCAGCAACAACGGCGTCATCGTCACCCTGAACAACGACATGGTTCAGGAAGTGAAGGTGCAGAGCAGCAACTTCGCCGCCGAGTACGGCACGGGCGGCATGAACGTCAGCGGCATCACCAAGGCCGGCTCGTCGAAGTTCCACGGCGAGGTCTACGACTACTGGCGCGACAGCCGCTTCTCGGCCAACGATCGCTCGAACACGATCACCAGCACGCCGAAACCGAAGAGCAAGTACAACTACCCGGGCGGCAACTTCGGCGGCCCGCTCTTCTTCGGCGACAACTACACGAAGAACCGCGACAAGCTGTTCTTCTTCGTCGGCCTCGAAGGGCAGCGCCAGCAGGTCGACTCCGGCTCGAGCTACACGCGCACGTTCACGCCGGCGATGAAGAACGGCGACTTCAGCGAGCTGCTCGCCAACCGCGGCTCGAACCTGAACTCGGTTCCGCAGCTGCGCATTCCGCAGGGCTTTCCCGGTGCGGGCGATCCGGCGCCGAACAACGACATGCGGCCGTACGTGAGCGCGCTGGGCAAGTACTTCGCCAGCCTGTATCCGGATCCGAACTTCGTCGATCCGAACAACCTCTATAACTACGTCTACAGCCAGCTCGAGCCGACCAACCGCACCGACTTCAAGTCGCGCTTCGACTGGAACATCAGCAGCCGGACGCGCGCCTACGTGCGCGTGGCGCACGAGAGCGAGACCGTGGAGAGCCCGCGCGGCGTGTGGTGGGCCCCCGGCGACGTCGTCGCGCTGCCGACCCCGAACGTCGGCGACAACGTCGGCCGCTCCTACTCGGGCAACGTCGTGTCGGTGCTGAGCTCGTCGATGACCAACGAGGCGCTGGTCAGCTACAGCCGCCTGACGCTCGACAACCACTTCAAGGACCCGAGCATCCTGGCGCAGGGCCACAACGGGCTGACCTTCAACGGGATCTTCCCCGGCTCGTCGCCGTATCTGCCGACGGATCTCCTGCATGGGTGGGGCGGCAGCGGCCAGGTCGGCCAGCTGTGGGCCAAGGCGAACGACATGTACGCGCACAACGACTCGCTCCAGTTCAGCGACAAGCTGACCAAGCTGGTCGGACCGCACGCGATGAAGTTCGGCCTCACGCTCGAGCGCGGCCAGAAGCAGCAGAACTTCCAGAACCTCGAGGCCGGCCAGCTGTGGTTCGGCAGCGACAACAACACCGGCACCGGCAACTCGGCCGCCGACATGCTCGTCGGCCGCGTCGGCCAGTTCAACCAGGGCACCGCCGCCACCGGCAATCCGGCCCCGGGCCAGCCGTTCGGCGAGTTCCGGTTCTGGAACACCGACGCCTTCGCCCAGGACCAGTGGAAGGTACGGTCGAACGTCACCCTCGAATTCGGCGTGCGCTTCGGCTACTGGACGAACAACCAGGAGCTGAACGGCCTGGGCGGCTACTTCGACCCGGCCCTCTATAACAAGAACGCCGGCACGTTCCTCGATCCGGGCACCTTCAAGAAGGTGAACGGCGTCTGCTACGTTTCCGCCGGCTGCGCGCCCGCGAGCATCGTGCCCAACCGCGGGCCGTTCGCGCTGCCGCGCGTCAACGTCGCGTGGGACATCGACGGCCAGGGCACCAACGTGCTCCGCGGCGGCTACGGCATCTTCTACAACCGCAACATGGGCAACGTCGAGTACGACAACACCCTGCGGTTGGCGCCCAACGCCTACCAGGTCGCGACCGACTTCTGGGCCGGCGGCAGCTACGGCAACGGCACGGGCCTGACCTACGACACGATCCACGAGGCGACCCTGGCCAGCCGCATCGGCAGCCTCGCCATCAACACCCTGGATCCGAACGACCAGAAGTGGCCGACGACGCACGAGTTCTCGGCCACCTACGAGCGCCGGATCTTCTTCAACCAGACCGCGTCGGCGGCCTACGTCGGCACGCGCGGCCGGAACCTGGTCAGCCGCATCAACGGCAACGTCATGCCCTACGGCATCCTCAACTCGGGGACGTTCAACGGCATCGACCTCGGCAACATCGTCAATCGCTACGCGGTCGGCAGCGATACGGCGAACCTCGGGCCGTTCCGGCCGTTCAACGCGTTCAGCGGCTCCGGCACGGGCTGCGGCGGCTCGGTCCCGCTCTGCATCTACGACTACCACGGCGTGACCGACTACGACTCGCTGCAGCTCACCCTCAGCCGTCAGACCGGACGCCGGCTGCAGTACTTCCTCGCCTACACGTATGCCAAGAACTACGGCACGCTCGGCGGCGAGTACAGCGAAATCGATCCCTACGACGCGACCCGTACTTACGGCATCCTGCCGAACGACCGCACGCACATGCTGAACGTGTCGTGGAACGCGATGCTTCCCGACGGCGCCAAGAGCGGCAACGCCTTCGCCAAGGGTGCGTTGAACGGATGGCAGCTCTCCGGCATCACCTCGCTGGCGAGCGGCATTCCGATCATCCCGACGTTCAGCGGCGCCGCGGCCAGCACCGGCACCGCCGCCGCCTACTTCGGCACCACCGACGTCGTCGGTCCGACGTTCCAGACCGGCAACGCGCTGGCGCCGATCTACACCTGCGATCCCCGGCTCACCAACAACGGGAAAGTGGGCGAGAAGATCCTCGACATCAACTGCATCTCGGTGCCGGGCGTCGGCCAGAACGGCGATCTGCAGCCGAAGTACAACATCCGCACGCCCACGCGGACCAACACCGACCTGACCGTCTTCAAGAACTTCGGGACCGTCGCCGACCAGAAGCTGCAGGTGCGGTTCGGGTTCTTCAATATCTTCAACCAGGCGTTCGCGAATACGTTCATCACGAACGACATCAACCTGACGCTCGACACGGTGTGCAACTCCATCGTGCCCGGCGTGCCGACCGGCAACGGCGGCAACACCACCGACGCCTGCGACGTGACCAAGGGCTTCAGCTACACGCCGCAGACCCTCCAGAACTTCGGCAAGATCAACATCAAGCGCGGTCACCGCGTGGTGGAGTTCGTGCTGAAGTACTACTTCTGATGCTGAGGCGGGCCTGAAGAGGCCCGCCCTACGCGTGATGCTGAGGCGGGCCTGAGGAGGCCCGCCCTACGCGCAGGCCGGGCCGTTGTCGGCCGGACCTCTTAGGTCCGGCTCACCTCGGGTCCGGCCTTTTTCGTTACAATCGAATGACCGTGAAGTGGCCGGTTGTCGCGTTGCTTGTGGCGTTGGCCGCGGCCCCCGCCGCGGCGCAGACCACGAACGATCCCGCCAAGTTCGACAGCCTGTTCGCGCGCGCCATGGAGCTGCACCAGGCGGGAGATCTTCTCGGCGCGATCGACACCTACAAGGCGGCCCTCGCGATCCAGCCCGACCGCGCCGACGCGCGCTCGAACCTCGGAGCCGCCTACGCCAAGCTCGGCCAGTACGACGACGCCGTCAGGGAGTACGACGCCGCGTTGAAGTCCGACCCCGACAATACGCAGATCCGCATGAACCTCGCGCTCGCCTACTACAAATCGGCGCGGCCCAACGACGCGGTCCCGCAGTTGAAGCGCGTACTGTCCTCGGATCCGGCCGCCAAGGGGGCCTACCTGATCCTCGCCGACTGCTATCTGCAGACGGGGCAGGAACGCGAGGTCGTCTCGCTGCTGCGGCCGCGCGAATCGATGTTCGCCGACGACCTCTCGTACGCCTTCATTCTCGGGACGGCGCTGCTGCACCTGGGAGAGACCGTCGACGGCCAGCGCTACGTCGATCGCGTATTTACCGCCGGCGAGTCCGCCGAGGGGCATCTGCTCATGGGGATGGCGTATCTCGGCCAGCAGGACTACCGGAGCGCACAGGGCGAGCTGGAAAAGGCGGCGCAGTTGAACCCGCGCCTGCCGACCGTGCATGCGATGTACGGCCGATCGCTGCTCGGGCTGGGCGATCAGCCGGCCGCCGAGCGAGAGTTCTTTCACGAGCTCGACCTGAACGTCAACGACTTCGAGGCCAACCTGCAGCTCGGCAACCTGCGCAAGAACGCGCAGAAGTTCGACGAGGCGTCCGCGTATCTCGAGCGCGCGGTGTCGGTGCACCCGCGCGACGTGACGGCACGGAAGCTCCTCGCGTCGTTGTGGCTGCAGATGGACAAGACCGAGCAGGCGACGAAGATGCTCGAAGAGGTCGCCGCCGACGCGCCGGATCTCGTCGACGTGCACGTGCAGCTGGCCACGGCCTACAACCGTCTCAAGCGCCCTGACGATGCCGTGCGCGAAAAGGCCATCGTCGATCGCCTCAACGCCGAGGCTGCCGCGAAGCAGAAGGGCAAGGGCGGCGGCGCGTGAGACTGCCGGCCCTGGCGCTCGCGGTCGCGGTGACGACGTCGGCGTTTGCGGCGCAGGCGCCCAAGGCGCCTGCCGCGGCGAAGAAGGCGCCGGCGAACCAGAAGGCCGCCACGAGCGCGGCGTTCGACCAGCTCGTCACGGAGGCAACCGCCGCGCGCAAGGCCGAGCGCTGGGAAGAAGCGATCGCGCTCTACGCGAAGACCGTCAGGATCCGTCCGCAGTACGTCGAGGGCTACTGGTATCAGGGGACCGCCTACTACACGCTGGGCAAGTTCCAGGAGTGCCGCGATCGGTTCCGCGAGGTCGCGAAGCTCGCGCCGCAGAACGGCGCCGCGTTCGCCTTCCTCGGGCTGTGCGAGTACGGCACCAAGGAGTACGACCAGTCGCTGCACCACCTGCTGCAGTCGCGCACGCTGGGAGTCGGCGATACCGGCGAGCTCGGCGGGGTGGCGCGGTATCACGCCGCCGCGATCATGATCCGCATCGGAGAGTTCGAGCAGGCGCTGGAAACGCTGGGCGAGTTCGCGAACCAGGGCGACGACAACCCGCGCGTCATCGAGGCGATGGGGGTGGCCACGCTGCGCATGCCGATCTTCCCGGAAGACCTGCCGGCGGAGCGGCGCGACATGGTCCTGATGGCCGGCCGCGCCAGCTATCAGATGGCCACGCGCAACACCGCCGCCGCGGGCAAGTCGTTCGAGGCGCTCGTCCTCCGCTATCCGGAGACGCCCAACGTCCACTATGCCAACGGCGTCTACCTGCTCGCCGAGCAGCCCGACAAGGCCATCGAGGAGTTCAAGAAGGAGCTGGAGCTGCAGCCCGGGCATCCGCAGTCGCTGATGCAGATCGCCTACGAGTATCTCAATCGGGGCGACGCGCCGACGGCGTTACCCTGGGCCAGGCAGGCGGAGGGCGCCGCTCCAGACGATTTCGCCGCGCGCAAGGTCCTCGGCCAGGCGCTGCTCGACACGGGCGACGTCGACGGCGCGATCGCGCAGCTGCAGATCGGACTGAAGCTCGCGCCCGAGAGCCCCAGTCTCCACTTCACGCTGGCCCGGGCCTATCAGAAGGCCGGACGGCTCGACGACGCCAACAAGGAGCGTGACGAGTTCACGCGTCTCGACCGGCTTGCCCGCGAGACAAAGGCCGGGCCGCAGTCCGTCGGCGGCATCGGGCGAGGAGGAAGCCGATGAGGATGTTGACGGCCGCCGTCGTGGTCGCCGCCGTGGCGGCGGTTCCGGCCGCCCAGCAGCCCGCGCAGCGCGCGCAGGGCACGATTCGGGCGGGCGTCAGCGCCGTCCTCGTCGACGTCGTCGTCCACGACAGGAAAGGGGAGCCGGTCCGCGATCTCACGCAGAGCGACTTCCAGGTGACCGAGGACGGCGTGCCGCAGAGCGTTTCGTCGTTCAGCACGGTGACGGACGGGAAGATCGCCGTGGCGGACACCGGCGCCGCCGGGACCGCCGCCGCACCTCTGGCCGGCCGCCCGGTGACAGGACCGGCCGCGACGATCGACGCCGGCCCCACGGTGACGGCGCTGGTCTTCGACCGTCTGACGACGGAGTCGCGCCAGCTGGCGGTGAAGGCGGCGCAGAGCTATCTCGCGACGCGGTCGGAAACGTCCAGCTACGTCGGCATTTTCGGCATCGATCTGGCGCTTGCTCCCTATGCGCCGTTCACCCGCGATACCCGCGTACTGAAGGCGGGCCTCGACAAGATGGGGCAGCGGGCGACCGCGACGTCGAACAGCAAGGACGCGCGCGAGAAGGCGGTGGCGCTCGAAAAGGCCGCCGAGGCGGAAGGCATCACCGCGGGAGCGGCCGAGGCCGGCGCGGGCGCGGGGGGCGCCAACGTCGGTACGGGCGCCGGCGCCGCGCAGCTCGCGCAGATGCAGGCCGACATGATTCGCGGGTTCGACGCGCTCGAGCGCGACCAGGGCGGCTACGCCACGACCAACGGTCTGTTCGCGGTCATCGAGCAGATGCACCGGCTGCCGGGCCGCAAGAGCCTCGTGTTCTTTTCCGAAGGGGTCGAGCTGCCGCCCGCGGTGCAGCGCCTCTTCGAGGGGGTCGAGGACGCCGCCAATCGCGCCAACGTCGCGATCTACACGATGGATGCCGCCGGCCTGCGCGCCGAGAGCGAGCAGGCGAGCATCCGCGATCAGGTCAACCGCGCCGGCGCCGGCGGCGGTGGCATTCTCGGCGGCGGCAAGACCGGCTCGGGCCCGCTGTCCAAGTCCCTGGAAAACAACGAAGACGTCCTGCGCATGGATCCGCGCAACGGCCTGCTCGCGCTGGCCAGGGATACGGGGGGCGCGGCTTTCGACAACACCAACAGCCTGCGCGCCGGGTTCGAGCGCATCGACCGCGACCTGCACAACTACTACCTGATCGGCTACTCGCCGACGAACGAGAAGTTCGACGGCCGGTTCCGCACGATCGCGGTCAAGGTGAGCCGTCCCGGCGTGACCGTCTCGTCGCGCAAGGGGTACTACGGCCTGCGCGATCCCGGTGCCGGTCCGGTGAATACGTGGGAAGCGCCGGTGCTGGGCGCGCTCGAGAGCAAGCCCGTGCCCAACGCGTTTCCCATTCGCGCCGGCGCGCTGCTGTTTCCTGAAGCACAGCGTCCCGGGCTGGTGCCGGTTGTCGTGGACTTCAAGACGGCGCCGATCACCTTCTCGGACAGCGGCGACGGCAAGACCTACGCGTCCGACTTCACCGTGCTCGTCCGCTTCCTCGACGAAAAGAACAACGTCGCGCGCCGCGTCGGCCGCCACTACGACGATCTGAAAGGCGCGCTCGCCGACGTGGAGAAGGCCAGGCAGGGAGAGGTGCTGTTCTACCGCCAGCCCGAGCTGCCGCCGGGCGTCTATACGATGGAAGCGATCGTCTACGACAACCCGTCGGGGAAGGCCAGCGTCCGCTTCAAGACCGTCGAAGTGCCCAAGGTCGACGCCGGCGCGCTGCGCGCGAGCACCCTCGTCCTCATCGATCATGCGGAAAAGGTGCCGGCGCAGGATCGCCCCGCCGACAACCCGCTCCTCGTCAACGACGTGCTCGTCTATCCGAATCTCGGAGATTCGATCTCCCGGAAGGCGAAGGAAGCAGGCTTCTTCCTCACGGTCTATCCTGGTGCCGGCGCGGCGCCGCAAGCGGTGCTCGTCCTGCTCAGCAACGGCACGATCGTGGCGCAGTCGCCGCTCCCGCTCGTCGCGGCCGACTCCGCCGGACGCATCCAGCAGACCGGACGCCTGCCGATCGATCAGCTCGCCCCGGGAACCTACGAGCTCCAGGTGGTGGTGAAACAGGGAACGACCCAGCTCGTTCGGATGGCGACATTCAGAATAGTGGAGTGACGCGATGAAACGCGCCTGCGCGGCCGCCGTGTTCGTTGTGTGGACGTGCGCCCTCGGTGCCGCGCAGGGCCGCCCGCCGCGTCAGGTCATCACCTCGACGTCCACGGCGGTGCTCGTCGACGCCGTCGTCCGCGACAGGAGCGGCCATCTGGTCACGGACCTGTCCGCCGGCGACTTCCACGTCTACGAGAATGGCGTCGCGCAGACCATCGACTCGTTCACGCGCGTCTCGCACGGCGGCGGCATCGGGGTCAACGTGGCCTGGCGGCAGCCGGACCGCGCCCTGACGGTCGCCTCGGCGTCGCCTGAACCGTCTCGTGCGGGTGAGCCGGTCGAAGACGAGGCCACGGTGGCGCTGGTCTACGATCATCTGACGTCCGACTCGCTGGCGCTCGCGCAGAAAGCGACGTTGGCCTACATTCCGGTGAGCGGCGACTCGCCGGTGCGCGTCGGGGTCTTTGCCGGCGACGTCGGCGTGCGGACGCTGCAGTTCTTCACCACCGACCGTGCCGCCGTGCGCCGGGCGATCGGCAGCATCACCCCCATCGGGATGGTCGCGGAACAGAAAGCCGAGCGCGCCGACGCGTTGCTGGCACGGCGGCGCGAGCTCGACGCGGCCAACGCGGCGACCACGTCCGGCGCCGCAGGCAGCACGCAGGCGGCGGCCCAGAACGCGTCGCAGATGGGCGAGCGCGAAATGGAGCGCGCGCTGATCCAGACCGAGCTCAACATGATGCGCGCCTACGAGAACTTCGACCGGGCGCAGAAGGGGCACGATACCGCCGGCGTGCTGATGTCGGTGGTGCAGTCGCTCGCGCTGTACCCGGGGCGCAAGACCATCGTCTTCTTCTCGGAAGGTCTGCCGGTCACGCCGACCCTGAGCTCGAGCCTCGATTCCGTGATCGACCGCGCCAATCGCGCCAATGTCACCGCCTACGCCATCGACGCCAAAGGCCTGCGTACGGCGACGACCCTGGGCGAGGCGCGCAAGGAGATGACCAACTTCGTCGAGGACCGCACGCTGCAGGGCTCGATCGGCAGCGACCGCACGGACCAGCCGATGAGCATGGCGATGGAGCGCGTCGAGGACACGATCAAGCTCGATTCGCGCACCGGCCTGGCCAAGCTGGCCGATGAAACGGGCGGGTTCCTGGTCGAGCAGTCGAACGACCTCTCGTCGGCGTTCAAGCGCATCGACGAAGACAATCAGTTCCACTATCTGCTCACCTACTCGCCGAAGAACGCGGTGTTCGACGGGAAGTTCCGCGCCATTCACGTCGACGTGCGTCGCCCCGGCGCGCACGTCTTCGCGCGCAAGGGCTACCGGGCGGTGCACGCGCCGGCGCCGGCCGACACCGGGGACTACGAGCTGCCGGCGCTCGAGATGCTCGACCGCACGCCGCTGCCCAACGATTTTCCCGTGCAGGCCGCGGCCTTCACCTTTCCGGAGCCCGAGCGTCCCGGCCTGTCGCCGATCGCCGTCCACGTGTCCACGTCCTCACTGCTCTTCAGCGTCGACGGCAACCGCGCCACCTATTCCGCCCAGACCGCCGTCGTCGTGCGGATCCTCGACGGGGAAGGGCACCAGGTGCAGACGCTGTCGCAGCAGTACCTGCTGACGGGCGACGCCAAAGACGTGGAGGCGGCGAAGAAGGGAGAGATTCTCTTCTACCGCGAGCCGGACCTGCGGCCGGGCATCTACACCGTCGAATCGATCGTGTTCGACGCGGCGGCGCGGCGCGGCAGCGCGCGCGTGGCGACGCTGACCGTGCCGCCGGCGACAGCGGCGTTGAACATGAGCAGCCTCGTGCTGGTGAACCGCAGCGAGGAGCTGGGCGCGGCCGACGGCCAGCCGTCGCCCCTGCGCGTCGGCAAGACGCTGCTCTATCCCAATCTCGGCGAGCCGATCGTCAACGCGCCCGATCGCGATCTGCCGTTCTATTTCGCGCTCTACGGCCGCGTCGGGGCTGGCGTGACCGCGTCGGCGCAGCTGGTTCGTGACGGCCAAGTGCTTGCCGACGCGCCGCTCCAGCTCGCCGCGTCGGACGGCCCCCGCGTGCAGCACGTCGGCCGCTTCCCCGTGGGCAAGCTGCCGCCGGGCACGTATCAACTGCGCATCAAGGTGGGCGGGCTGTCGCGCAGCGCGTATTTCACGCTGCGCAGCGCCGATCGCTGAGACGGCGGACGGCCACGCTCCGGCACGAAGATCACAAAGACACACGAAGCTCACAAACGACCATTCTCTTTGAGATCAAATGGCGGATCGTGAGCTTTGCGTGTCTTAGCGGCCTTTGTGCCGGAGCGTAGCCGTGGCTCGTGTCAGGCGCTCACTTCTCGAACGTCACGTTGTCGACGATCACCATCCCCTGCTGCGTCTGCTGGCACTGATCGCAGAACGCGCTGATCGCGACCGACGTGAGGCGCTTGAGCACGTCCTTGGGATCGACGCGGATGTCGGCGTATGCGGGCTGCGTGAACTTCTCCAGCGCGGCGCGGTAGGTGTTGAACCCCTGTTTCACCTCGAAGGTGTATTGCGGGTACACGCTGCGCGTGTCCTTGCCGCTTTCGTTCGTGCGCACTTCCAGCCGCACGATGCGGAGGCCCGTCGCGTAGAGCTGCAGCGAGAGATACTTGTAGCCCGACACGTCGTCGGTCTGTGGCGCGCCGTTGGCGTCGGGCAGGCCGTGGATCTCCATCGCCACTCCGGCCCACTGGTTCGGCGCCAGCAGCGCGTAGTCGAACTTCGCGGCGTGGTTGGGGTCGTTGGCCTTGATGTGCACCAGCTCCGGCGCCGGGGGATCGACGTTCGGCGCGCCCTTGTAGGTCGTCTTGTGCACCTTGTCTTCCTCGTAGGACCACATGTCGATCCTGCCACCGCGCGTGCTGACCGGCCGCCCGTTGTCGATCTTTTCGAAATCCGCGTAGAGCAGCTGCTTGTCGTCGGCGCGCCCATGCCCGGCCGCCGCGAAAGCGAGTGCGGCGACAATCCCTGCCCAGATTCGCTGCTTCATTGATCGTCCCCCAGTTGCGATACGTGAGACGAGCCCACGGCAGCGGCCACAAAGACCACCAAGGTCACAAGGATCACGAAGCAAGACCCATTGGTCTTCGTGAGCTTCGTGAGCTTGGTGATCTTCGT
>Ga0070684_100004310_pt1 | contig 10805 bp, 10 predicted proteins | sample KBSC723LmetaG_FD_65653 | JGI IMG/M metagenome (GOLD analysis project Ga0070684, IMG submission 65653) | Corn rhizosphere microbial communities from Kellogg Biological Station, Michigan, USA - KBS C7.2-3L metaG | ecosystem: Host-associated > Plants > Roots > Rhizosphere ...
GGGATGCGTGTCAATCGCCGCTCGACTCTGGCCATGAGCGCCATCCGGGCAAGGCCGGTCTTCAACGGGGCGAGCGCGGGATCACTGTGGCTCTTGCCCTCTGGGAAGAGGAGGACAATACCGCCTGCCTCCAGCGCGTTGAGAACGGCTGCAAAAGCGTCAGCATTCCGGGCAGGGTCGAGCACACCGCCGCTGCCCGCAGGTATGGCATCGCTTGCCCGGCGAAGCGGAACAACTCCTACCGTGCGAACCAGTAGTCGTGTGATCGGATTCTCAAGCAGTGTCGCCTTGGCGGTGAGAACCACCGGGCGAGGCAGCACGCAACCCACGACCAGAGCGTCTACCAATGCGTTCGGGTGATTGCTCGCCAGGAGCATCGGCCCTTCGACCGGTAAGCGCTCCATGCCAATCACCTCGATTTCGCGGTAGAACCACCTAAGGGCGAGGCCACCAAGGGCTCGCAGGGCTCGGTACGCGATCATATGTCAAGCCGGCGACGTTAACGGGAGCGCATTCGCGTTAGGAAGCACCGACGGAAATCAACCCCTCGTCAGCAGCACGTGCTGCCTCCTGGCCTTCACTCACTCGCACGCGGCTGAGAACAAACGCACCAACGGCGAAAAACACGATGACGGATAGAATCGCGTTCCGGCTACTCCCCGTCATTGCAATAGTCACCCAGAAAAGCAGCGGGCCAAAAATGCTCGCAAACTTCTCGAAGACGCTGTAAAACCCGAAGAATTCTCCTGACTTATGCGCTGGAATCAGACTGGCGAACAATGAGCGACTCAACGCCTGCGTTCCGCCTTGAACGGTGGCGACCATCGCCGCGAGCAAAATGAAATGCGCGGCCGTCTGCATATAGAAGCCGAGGATGCTTATCGCTGCGTAGACAACGAGACCGATGAAAATCGCTGGCTTGGCGCCGATTCGAGCGGCGATACTGCCGAACAAGAAAGCGAACGGAAAGCCGACAAACTGCACGATAAGAATTGCAGCAATGAGGACGGTATCCGCTATGCCAAGCTGCTTGCCGTACGTGGCGGCCATCTTCTGGATGGTTTGGATGCCATCGTTATAAATCATGAATGCCAGCAGCATGAGAAACGCCTGCTTGTAGCCTCGTAACGCGCGGAACGTCTCACCCACCCGAACAAACGGAGCGACAAGTACACGCCCACCGGTAAGCTCGTCCGGTTCGCGAGTTCGCGGTGGTTCCGGTACACGGCGGAACAGCGGAATCGAAAACACCAGCCACCACACAGCGACGGACAATAGCGCGAGCCGGGTTGGCAGCGTTTTCTGCGCACTCGATAACGCGGCCCCGGTAGGGAGGCCGAACCACCCGGGCTTGAGAATCCACGCGAGATTCAACGCCAGCAGCAAACCGCCGCCGATATATCCGACGGCGTACCCCGCGCTCGAGACACGATCTATCTCGTCCTCCGCCGCAATGTGCGGCAACAATGCATCGTAAAAAATCGTACTTGCCGTTGCGCCGATGAGCGAGATAACGAAAAGCACTAGCGCGAGCCGATAGTCTCCTTGTTGCACGAAGAACATCCCGGCAACCGCCACTGCTCCTACGATCATCGACGCTCCAAGCATCCGCTTCTTCGCAGCAACGTAGTCCGACACGGCTCCCAGGACCGGCGATAGCACTGCGAGAATGATCGCGACGATCGTATTCGCAGTCGCGATTGCCTGGGTTGTTCGGCTCTCCCCTAAATCGCCCTTGGCGATGTTGGCGAAATACACAGGGAATACGGCGACCATGATCGTGGTTTGGACCGAAGAAACGGCCCAGTCATACATCGCCCAAGCGCGAAGCTCGGGTCGATCAAGACCCAGTCGGCTCAGAACACCACGCTTACGCGAGCTCTCGTTCACTGCCACTCCGTCACGCTCACGCTCGCCCATTCGTGCTCTCCGGTGAATAAAGAGGTCTTGCGGGTAGGAAAATGGTAGGCTTTCTCAGTGACAGAGCCCATACGTCGCCTGACGTAGCGGATCCGCCACTGCGCGCGTTTCATTGACGATGGGGCTTGGCCGTACAGATTTCGTTGCTATGCACCGGTGCCTCCGAAACCCTTGGCATTCGTCACTTGAAGCGCTCGCGGTCCTGCTCCTCGTTCTCGGAGTCGCCTGTGAGCGTAGCACCCCAGTGGCAGGCCGAAAGGATACGGTAGTAGCGTCACTGCCAATACCAGAAAGCAGTGTCGTCGTCAAACCAGACGCGTCACCATGGGATTCATCAGCCGGCCCCGCACTGTTTGTCGCGGGCCCCGCGCCCACGGAAGCGTTCCTGATCGCGCCGCAATACACGCACATCGCTGCTCTCGACTCCGTACGGCCTGACTCTACTCTGCTCCGCTCTCTGCGGATCGATCTATTTGGAAGCGGGAAGAAGGTTGGAACCGCTCGCATCAGCTCGATGGCAGCGAGCACACGGACCGACTCATGCCGCACATGGCCAATAGCGCGGCTCGAATTCGCGGCCGGCGATACGGGATCCACTCAGCCATGGAGCGTGGCATTCGAGAGCGGCCATGCGTCTGAGCCGGTGATCGATTCCATAGAGGGATTACCGACAGCGGATTCCGCCAAGCTTGCGGCCGATATTGCCCGCATCGCATCGGCATTACCTGGCGACACATCTGCTGTGTTCCGTGGCCTGCCCTTCGTGGTCAACAAAGCATGGCGTGCGCGACTACCGAACGGTCAAAGGCTGCTTACTGCCGTCGTTGTCCGAAATGTGAATCAGGAAGCGAATCCACAGCAGGAAAGGATTCTCCTCATCGCCGAACGGGACAGCGCGGCTATTCGATTCACACCACGCTACACGGAGCGCAAAGTCGGCCTCGAGGAAACGCTCGAGACTAGCGACCCGATCGCCATCGTCTTGCTCGGTGTCGATCGTCATCCCACCGTAATCATCGCCCGCGATGCTGGTAACGGACTCTCGTACGCGCTTGTCGAACGCGTCGCCGGAGAGTGGCAACGTCGTTGGGCCAGCGCCTACGCTGGCTGCTGACGCGGCGAACGGAGTCGCAGGATAAGAATCTCCGCGAGAGCACATACGGCGGTGCAAACGTGGTTCCCACAATCTCAAGAGTCTTCCGGACCATGGCGTTCAGCATAGCGACGACGACCGCGGAGTCATGCGAGTGACGTCCTTCGCCGACTCGTTAGGTGTGCGCACCCAGGAGCCAGCTCGATCAGGAAGTACGAAGCCACCCGCGCCCAAGTGCAGCCGGCGGGGCGTGTCGGCCGGCGATACCGGCGAGGGCGACCAATGTCAGAAGGTAGGGTAGAGCCAGGAATAGTTGATACGGCACGTTCCAGCCAAGTGACTGGAAGACAAACTGCAGGGCACTCGCTGCCCCAAAGAGCAAGGCAGCCAGCGCGACACCCAGAGGAGACCAGCGGCCAAGCGCCACAATCGCGATCGCAATGAATCCTCGGCCAGCAGACATGCCTTCCGCGAACGTACCGACTTGAGCCACCACGAGACAGCCACCACTGAGACCGCCTAACGCTCCACCAAACAGCAATGCGAGCCAACGTACCCGATCAGGCGCAATGCCGGCTGCAATAGCTGCGGCAGGACTCTCCCCAACCGCGCGGAGCGACAACCCTGCGCGCGTTCGTGATAGCCACCATGCGACCAGCGGCACCAGCACGTAGGCGACGTATGTGGGTGCTGGTTGTACGAATAACGCGCGGCCGATCACCGGCGCAGAGGACAGAAGCGGAATCGAGATCGGCTTGGCAGTCGGGATTGTCAGCGCGACGCCCGTGGTTCCGAACATTGTCCGGTACAGAAGCCCAGTTACTCCCAGGGCAAGCAGGGTTAGCGCAGTACCGGCGACGATCTGGTCTGCGCGCAGGGTAACGATCAGGATACCGAGAAGTGCCGTACAAGACAGACCGGCCAGCACCGCCGTGGTAAACGCACCCGAAATGCCTGCAACCCCTGCGGTCGCAGCCGCGGCGAACGCGCCAGCGATAATGACGCCCTCGAGGCCGATGTTGACCACGCCGGCGCGTTCGACGACGGTCTCGCCTAGCGCCGCAAGAGCAAGTGGCGTCGCGGTGCGGATCGTCGCTTCGAGGAACGGACTGGTCGCGTCCGTCACGACTGACCCGGCATGCGGCCGCGATTCGAGGAAGATCGATCTACGGCGTTAGGACGTGACGCGCGCAATCGAAGCAGGACGGATCCCGGAACGCGAAGCTCACGGAATGCGATCAGCAGCAAAATGATCGATGCTTCGACAACAGAGGCGAGAACCGACGGTACGCCAGCGTCGCGTTGCATCGCGGCAGCACCTGCCTCCAGCGCGCCGAACAAGATGCTGCTCACCGCGGTCAGCAGCGGATTGAGTGCCCCCACGAGAGCGACTGCAATCGCGGTGTATCCGTACCCCGGTGACAGGTTTTCGTAGAGCGAATATGTCACTCCGGTGACTTCAATCGCACCCGCGAGTCCGGCAAGCGCGCCGCTGAGCAGAAAAGCCCGCATAGCCGTTTTCCGGACATCGATCTGAGCGGCGCTAACTGCGGCATCGGGATTGATACCTAGCACCCGAACGCGGAAACCGGCCGCCGTAAAACGTAGAGCCCACCAAAGCCCGACAGAGCAAAGAACGGCGATGGGGAACCCCCAGTGAAGACGCATGCCGGTTGCAAGTGCGGGAAGTCTCGCAGCCGCCGGCAACATCTCGCTCTGTGGGTAAATGCGCAGCGGCTCCTGCAGCGGTCCGCGCACGAGATAGCCCACAAGGTAGAGCGCGACGAAGTTCATCATTATCGTGCTGATGACCTCGAGGACGCCAAAGCGCTGACGCCACCAGGCAGGGATGAATGCCCAAAAAGCGCCTGCCAGGCTGCCCAACAAGAGCTCCAACGGCAGCGTCACTAAGCGAGAAGCGGATTCACCAGCCACCAACCCGACCGCAACCGCCGCGGTTGCACCAGCGAGCAGCTGCCCTTCCGCTCCGATGTTCATGATGCCGGCGGTGAACGCAAGCGTAACTGCCAGCCCGGTGAGCATGAGTGGCGTTGCGCGCACGAGTGTTGCCGACAATGCGGCGTATTCGGTGCCTAACGATCCACGCCAGAGCGCTCCGAGCGCGACCCGTGGGTCGTAGCCGACGATAGCAGTCATCGCGGCAACCAAGGCAGCGACCACCGCCACTAACGTGATCGATGGGATGAGTACGCCGCCGGCACGCAGTGCGGCGCGCCGCACGGCTTCAATCATCTAGCGATGATGGCGGAACACTCGGTACTCCACGATTCCGCGGTCACAGACAGTCCGAACCTCGGAGTATGGGATGGCAAAAAACGTATACGCGCGAACCCGGGCGGTCTTCCCACCGCACCCGCCGGCATCCGCGCTCATCACCGTGTCCACACTGACTACGCGCACCAGGCGAACGATGCCAGTGCGCTCAATAGGGCGGTCCCACAGCATCAAAGCAGTAGCTCGTGCCTGGCTCGCATAGGGCTGCATCGCGGCGGGAATGTGTTCGAGCCCGTCGTCGATGAGCCAGCGCGGAACCGCCGCGCCCAATGTCAACACGAGGACTTTCCACGCGACACTGATGCCGAGCAGCAAAAGCCACGGCCGCCATCGGGAGCGGCTAAACGGCATCTGCTTTCGAATCGCGGGCGAACCCCGAACACGAGCCATGGCGATGAATAAGGTGTCACACTGCCTACCGGCAACGGCCAGCGACGTGGCGTGACGAAAGACTCACGAGGCGTGAGAGCGCGCTCGCCACAAGGGCCACATCGCAAGGATCCCCGCCACCGGGCCGATGGCAAGTGGCACGTAGGCGAGTTCCCAGCCCCACAAATGGACCCAAACCGGCACGAGCCGAATCGTGATGATCGTCAGCAGAAACCCGAGACACGTCTGAAGCGTGATAGCAGTTCCGACATACTGGCTAGGCGCGAGTTCCGTAATTGCGGCTGAGAATTGCGCCGAGTCGGCCACGATCGAAATCCCCCACACGACGGCAACGACCGTCACAACAACCAGCGGAGCGGTTGTGAGGAAGCCGATAGCAAGCGCGCATGTGGCGCTGATTGCCATCGCCACAATCGTCACAATGGGCCTGCCGACCCGATCGGCTGCCACTCCTGCGACCACGCAACCGATTGCTCCGGAGGCAATGGTGATGAACGCAAACACTGGTGCCAAAGCCGGCGCCAGTGCTCGCGGAGCCATCACAAACGCCCAAAAGGCTCCGATCGAGCTCCACATTGCGTAGAGCTCCCACATGTGCCCGAGATATCCCGCGGTAGCCAGGGCCACCCACCGGTTGCGGACTACCGTCGAAAGCGCATGCGGATTGAATGGGGCCGACGCCGCTTGGAACGGTCCGTCGCGCACAGCGAGACCGAACAAACTAGCTGAGACGAGAGCACAGGCTGCGGCGGCTAGAATGACCGTCCGCCAACTCTCCGTCGGAGAGAGCGCCCGAAGGAGATTCGGCATTGCTGAGCCAATCGTGAGGGCGCCAACCAATATGCCGATTGCTGTGCCGCGCCCTGATCGCCACCACCCTGCCGCAATCTTGATCCCCGGTGGGTACACACCCGCCAGTGCAGCGCCGGTCAGACCGCAAAGCGCGATTGCGGTTGCCGGGCCAGTATGGCGCCAGGCGAGCGCCGCAGTCGCAATGGTGACCAAGCATGACGAAGCCGAAGCAAGCCGTCGCGCGCTGAAACGGTCACTAAGGAGAAGGACCGCACTGACGAACGTCCCGAGCACGAATCCGAGTTGAACCGCGATAGTCAGCCAGGCGCTCACACTCGGCGTCGTATTCCACTCGGCCCTCATGCCCGGCGCTGCGACCGTCGCACTGAACCACGGTGTCATTCCGAGAACCATCGCCAAGGCGAGTACAGCCAGCTGGCGAGGTGCCCCTCGGCCGCGATCTGGCGCTATCACGCGGCGCCCAACATGGCTCGACCTACGACGTCAGCCTCAGGTACCACCTCGCGAACGGAGCCGTTGTAGACCACGAGCACACGATCAGAAATCGCAATGATCTCGTCGAGGTCTGCCGAATAGAACACAATCGCGACACCTTTCGAGCATGCTTCTAACAGTCGATTACGGACGTCTTGTGACGCCTGCATGTCCAGTCCACGGGTCGGATTCTCCGCAACGAGAGCATCAGGCATTCCGTTAAGCTCTCTGCCAATGATGAAACGCTGCTGGTTACCGCCGGACAGCGTCATTGCACTCGCTTCCACGTTTTCAACGCGCACGTCGAAATCTTGGACAATCCGCTGTGACTCCGCCGCTGCGTCGCGCCAATCGATGACTCCTCGACTCACCCCGGCGCCCTTTAGCACATAGTTCTCGACGAGCGACATCCCGAGTACCAATCCATCGCGGTGGCGGTCACCTGGCACAAAACCCACTGACGCCGGCAGCAGCAGGGTCCCGCTGGTCACCGCCAAACGCCCCGCGATTGCTCGAAGCAGTTCGCGATGGCCCGATCCGTCCACGGCCGCCACACCAACGATTTCTCCACCGCGAACTTCGAACGTCGCATTCCGCAGGCGAGGCAATCCACGGGAGTCGACGATTGAGACGTCTCGCGCGGCGATCAATTCCTTGCCGGACGTCATCCGCCGCGTCACCAGACTCGACCCAGCTGGGCGCCTTCCCAACATCGCTTCGATTAGCTGGTCTTCGTCTACGTCGGCGCGCGGGCTTGCGAGGCTTACCGCGCCCTGACGCAGCACCGTGACATCGTCGGCGATGCTCAAAGCCTCACGGAGCTTATGCGTGACTAGCACGACCGCCCGGCCGGCATCCGCCAGACTACGAAGACGGCGTATCAAGTCATCCGCCTCTGCAGGCGCGAGCACTGCGGTGGGCTCATCAAGGATGAGGATGTCCGCGTTCCGTGCCAGCACCTTCAACAGTTCGAGACGCTGCTGTGCAATCACGGAGAGATCACCAACCCGTGCGTTCAGGTCTATCGACGATCCTTCGACGCCCGCAAAATCCTGGAGCGCGACGCCCATTTTACCCGAACGAGGGGTCGCGCGACTGCCGAGTGCGAGATTCTCCGCGACCGTCATCGTGGGCACCAGCGTGAAATGCTGATGCACCATTCCGATCCCGCGTTCGATTGCATCAGCGGGCGATCGGAGGCGAACAGCGTGTCCGTGCACCCGAACGACACCACGGTCCGGAGTCGCCATTCCATAGGCGACTCGCATCAGGGTCGTCTTCCCTGCCCCGTTCTCGCCCAACACCGCGTGGACCGTTCCACGGCGAACCCACAGCCTCGCGTCAGTGAGGGCCCGAACCGTCCCAAACCATTTGTCGATACTCTCCAGCACGAGTGCTGGCGGGTTCTCGGTCACAAACCGGTAGGCGCAGCGATGAACGCGGACGGGATGGCGAACGTAGACGTTAGGTGCTCAGCGAGGGCAGTCACGCCGAGCGTTTCGGTCGCATAGTGACCCGCGTAGATCACGACGATTCCAGCATCATCGGCTGCAACCGCTGTGTGATGCGGACCTTCGCCGACGATGAGCGTGTCGATCTCCAACGCCTGGGCTTCGAGCAAAGTCTCAGACGACGCGCCCGCACCGGTGCAGATTGCCCATCGGTGTGTGCACCGACTCGGAGTAATCTCGGTCGAACGAGCGACGCCACCATGCATTCGCGCGAAAGCATCCGCGTGTGAGAACAAGGTTGCGGTTTCACAATCACACTCGCCCCGAATACCGACATCGATCGTACGGTATCGCGCGAACCCACCCGCAGGCTCGAGGCCGAGTGTGCGAGCAAGAAGCACGTTGTTTCCGAACGTCGGATGTGCATCGAGCGGAAGGTGTGAGGAGTACACCGCGATGTTGTGAGCCAGCAGCAGTCGCAGGCGCTCGTACAGTCCGCCGGTGATCCGCTGGGCTCCTCCCCACATCATCCCATGATGAACCAGCAGCAGATTGGCCCCGCTCCGGGCGGCTGCATCGATAACACGCCGTGAAACATCGACTGATGCCGCGATGCGCGTGATTGATCCCTCGTTCGCCACCTGGACTCCATTGAAGGCACCCGGATAATCAGGGATGGTTTCCGTTCCGAGCACCGCGTCAAGATGGCTGGCGATCGCCGCCAGATCGGTCATTGACCGACCGGCATTCCGGTGGAGTCGACCAACCGTAGCGATCCATCAAGGAGCCGACGTTGGACCGAATCGATCGCAGCTCGAGTTGAGGCTGGAATGGTTGCCTGTAAGCTCGGGTTCAACACCAGCCTAACGACATTCTCGCGGACTCCCAACGACACGACGCGGGGTGCGAATGTGTGAGCCTTGACCTGTTGGGCCACGAGCAGAAATGCGTGCCGCAGGTCGATGACGACGCTACCCAGCGTCACCTCTGGAGCGACCGAATTCTGGTCGGCATTTGCACCGATCACGTAGGTGCCGCGTGACTCCCGCGCTGCTTGGAACACACCGAGACCTGCGGCATCGGCGTTCTGAAAGATCACGTCGGACTTCCGGGCAATCTGTGCAAGCGCCTGCTCCTTTCCGGCGCTGACATCCTCCCAATTTCCTACATACGAAATGATGACATTGAGACCCGGTTTCACTGATCGGGCACCTGCAGCGAACGCTGTGAAGCTTCGCTTCACAGGCGGTAGCTCCGTGCCCCCGATCGCTCCAATGACGCCTGTTTTCGTCATGTTCGCCGCAAGAACTCCGGCGAGGTACGACGCCTCCTCGAATGCGAACTGAATCCCGGCGACATTCTGCCGGACGGTATTGCCGGAGGTAGTCACGTACAGAGTTCTCGGGAAATCGGGTGCGACCCGCACTGCCGCATCCTGATACTCGAACCCGTGACCAATCACGAGATCATAGCCCTGCGCGCCGTACTGTCGAAAGTTTTCCTCGAATTCCGCAGGCGTCTTCGTTTGAACGTGGCTGATCTGCGCCCCGAGGGAATCCCTGACTGCAACGAGTCCGTCGTACGCGCTGCCATTCCACGCACGATCCGAGATGGGCCCCGGTGTCAACAGAGCAACTCGAAACGTCGGCCGCGAATTAGCGCCCGTGTCAGCCGACTTGGAATTTTGCGGCGAAGACGTACTGCATGAAAGCACCGCCACCGTTGCTGCGACGAGGGGGGCCGTAATCGCAATCCGGCACGCATGTCTCGTCATAAGCTTAGATCGCACTGCGTCATGGAGCGTGTGCAGAAGCAAATGTTTGCCGACGAGAATGACAGATCGCCGACGGCTACGGACTCCGACTCGTGATGTTTGACCGCATTACTGGCTTAGAGCCAGACCGGGTCGGACTGGAGTCTCCGGAGCGTCGCGGAGGTCCCGCGCCTCTTGGACGGCTGTCTCGCCCATGCGCACCGTACCGTTAATGACGCCGCCTTCGAGTACCACGATGGACTTTGTGTGGATGTCGCCTTTCACGCTGGACGTCCCCTGGATCTCTACGCGTTCGTCCGCGACGATTGTCCCCACAACGGTTCCGCCGATGATTACCTCGTGAGCGCGGATGTCGCCGTGAATGGTTCCTTGGCGGCCGAGCAAGAGTTGGCGAGCACCACGCACGGCGCCTTCTACCGTGCCTTCGATCTTCACCACCCCTGTGCTTTCGATATCGCCAACGATCTTCATTCCTGATGCGATCACGGACAATCCGGTCTCAGGGAGGGGGGCATCGTTTCGCATCGGAACCTTCTCTGTTGTCGGCTTCGTGAAGATCGACATTAGTACCTACGGGGGTGGCGGTCGGACGATA
>Ga0070684_100004315_pt1 | contig 10800 bp, 10 predicted proteins | sample KBSC723LmetaG_FD_65653 | JGI IMG/M metagenome (GOLD analysis project Ga0070684, IMG submission 65653) | Corn rhizosphere microbial communities from Kellogg Biological Station, Michigan, USA - KBS C7.2-3L metaG | ecosystem: Host-associated > Plants > Roots > Rhizosphere ...
GGTGCGGTCACCGTGGCGACCAACATGGCCGGCCGGGGCACCGACATCCTGCTCGGGGGCAATCCGGAGTTCCTGGCCGCGGCCGAGTTGCACCAGCGCGGGCTGTCCGAGGAGGAGACCCCGGACGAATACGCGGCCGCGCTCGAAGACGCGATGACCCGCTGGGAAAAGCACTGCGACGACGAGTCGGACGAGGTTGTCGACGCCGGCGGGCTCTATGTGCTGGGCACCGAGCGGCACGAGTCGCGCCGCATCGACAACCAGCTCCGCGGCCGGTCGGGCCGGCAGGGCGACCCCGGCGAGTCGCGCTTCTACCTGTCGCTTCAGGACGAGCTGATGCGCCGATTCCGGGCGAGCGCGGTCGAGGCGGTCATGGACCGCTTCAACATCCCCGAGGACGTGCCGATCGAGTCCAAGATGGTCACCCGCCAGATCAAGAGCGCGCAGACTCAGATCGAGGCGCAGAACGCGGAGATCCGCAAGAACGTCCTCAAGTACGACGAGGTCCTCAACAAGCAGCGCAAGGTGATCTACGCCGAGCGCAAGCGCGTCCTCGACGGTGAAGACCTGCACGACCAGGTCCGCAACATGATCGACGACGTGCTTGGCGCCTACGTCCAGGGCGCGACGGCGACCGGCGTCGGCGCCGAGGACTGGGACCTCGAGCAGCTGTGGACCAGCCTCAAGCAGCTCTATCCGGTCGGCGTCACGATCGAGGACCTCGAGGACGAGGCCGGTGGCGCCGAGGTGATGGACGCCGACTTCCTGCAGGGGCAGCTGACCGAGGATGCTCACGCCGCCTACGACCGGCGCGAGGAAGAGCTCGGCCCGGAGGCGATCCGCGAGCTGGAGCGCCAGGTGCTTCTCGCGGTCATCGACCGGAAGTGGCGCGAGCACCTCTACGAGATGGACTACCTGCAGGAGGGCATCAGCCTGCGGGCCTACGCGCAGCGCGACCCGGTCGTCGAATACCAGCGCGAGGGCTTCGACATGTTCCAGCAGATGCTGGACGGGATCAAGGAAGAGGCGGTCGGCTTCCTGTTCAACCTGGAGGTCCAGGTCGAGGAGACCCCCACCCCCGAGGCCCCGCAGCTGGAGGTCGGCGTCACCCCGATCCCGCTGCCGACCGCCGACTCGCACGTCGGCATCCGGGCCAAGGGCCTGGGCGGCTCGCACGGGCCGCGGGCGCTGCAATACTCGTCGCCCAGCGTCGACGGCGAGGCCGGCGCGTCCGGCGTGGTCGTCGAGCGCGAGCAGGCGCCCGCCCTCGGCCTCGGCGGCTCGTCCAACGGCAACGCGCCCAGCACCAACGGCCGCGGCCGCTCCGGCTCCGGCACCACTGGCTCGGGTGGCTCGGGTGGCACCGGCACCGCTCGCCGGTCCGGTCCGCCGGCACCGGCCGCTGGGGCCCGCAAGCCGTCACCCGGCCAGGTCGTCGGCGGCGGTGGCCCGGCGCGCAACGCGCCGTGTCCTTGCGGATCGGGCAAGAAATACAAGCGCTGCCACGGCGCTCCGGACGGGGCCTGAGGCACAAGAGGGATCGTGCACCTGAGCATCCGGAACCGGTTCGCGGGCACGGTGCCTCGATCGACCGCGGCGAGGTTGTGGGCACCGTGCGCCTGAGCACGGCCGCCCCGACGTCGTCGCGGCGATCACCCTCGAGGCGATCGAGGAGCTGAAGCCGCCCGGTGGCCGCGTTGAAAGTCGACCGACATCGCATCGCCATCGCTCGGGCCGGGTCGGCGCGGTCGGCATCCGCCGCCGCTTCGCCGGCACCATCACGGCCGTCGACCACGGCGTCGTGACGATGGCGGTGAGGGTCGCGATCGCCGGTGGCTGGCCCGCCCCCGCGCGGACGACCTTGCAACGATCTGCGCCGCGTTGCGGATAGCGACGGTTGTGCGCCGTCGTGGGTTCGTGCGGCGTCGTGGGTGGCGATGGTTGGTGCGGCGTCGTGGGTGGCGACGGCTGTGGCCGTGCCGCGGACGGGCAACCGGATCCCGGACCGGAACGACTTCGTTCCCACCGGAGACTGGGCTGGGGTCTGTGGGGCGTTGTGGACGGCCACGGTGTGTGGGGCGTTGTGGACGGCTGCGGTCTGTCCGGCGTTGTGGACGGCTGCGATCTGTGCGGCGTTGTGGACGGCCGCGACCTTCGCCTCGTCGTTGACCGCAACGATTATCAAGGACACCGCCGAGGTCACCGTCCTGGTCAAAGCGACCGAGATCAGCATCGCGATCCCCAACGATGCCTAGCGATCGCCGAGGAATCCTCTAACGATCGCTGGCGAGCCGTCGCGCCGGCCTGGCCTCGCCCCGTGCCGAGGCCAGACCGCACGTGGAACCCAGCGCGCCCACCATTCCCTCCGGCGATAGGCGCGCCGGGCGTCTGAGGCGCCTCAGATGACCTGCACGACCGTGCACCGCCAAGGGCCCGTGGACCGGTCGGCCGACGAACCCCGCTCCAGCCGAACCGCCATCGCCCAGCACGACTCGCCCTGCTCCAGCACCACCGCCGCCTCGGCCACTCCCGGGATCGGCTCGTCAAAGAGCATGCGGCGGACCCGAACCAGTTTTCCCTGCCGCGCTGCCTGCCCCGGCGCTAAGCGGACCCGCACGGCGCGGCGCACCAGCTGGTCGGCGACGTCGCCGAAGTGCTGACCGTCGGTGATCGGCCGCAGGTGGGCGCTTGGCCGGTAGCCGTTGAGGACCTCGACGCACATCTTCACGTAGTGCCGCATGGCCATCCGGGCCGACGTCGCATCCGGTGTCGCGGCCGGCTTCGCCACTGGCCGGTCGGGCGGCTTGCGGGCCTTCGGCGGGGCCCCTGCTAGCTGCTTGAGCTCCGCATCGGTGGGGGACCAGTCGATCGGGAGCAAATCCATGCCGCCCGGCGTGGGCGCGGCGTCGTCATAGGGCGGGTCGAGTGTCGGGGCCGGCTGCACGGCCAGCACCACGCCGACGGAACCCATCTGCGCCTCCCCGTGTCTTGCGTTTGCTTTCGTTTGCCTCCGTTCATTTGTAGAAGAAGGCGTCACGCATCGTCAAGAAGTTCAGGAAGTTGGCACAGATCAGTCGTCGTCGCGCTCGATCAGCAGTGGGTTGGCCTTCACCCACTCGGCCGTCTCGGCGTACTTGCGCTGGATGTATTCCTCGAGCTTGCTGCGCTCAATGCGCCACTGACCCCGGCCGCCGATCTTGATCGCCGGCAGCTCGCCGCTGCGCACCATGTGGTAGACCTGCGACGCCGACACGTTGAGCTGCTCAGCGACGTCGGACATGAGCAAGAACCGCGGCTCCATCGCTGTGTCGATCTCCTTGAGTGCGCCTTCCCTCAGTTTGCCATCGATTGCTTGTCGATGGCTCGGCTGGGCAGCGGACTCGAGTAGACGATCGTCGTGGTGATCGCCCCGAGTGCGGCCAGCCGCCCGGCAACCGTCTCCAGGTGCCGCATGGACCGGGCGGCCACCTTGAGCTGGAAGCAGTCCTCGCCGGTCACGTGGTGCGCCTCGAGCACCTCCGGGGTGGCGTCGATGACCCGGTTGAAGGGGCCGTAGTTGCCCGACGGGTATCGCAGTCGCACCCAGGCGAGGATCGGCAGGCCGACCCGCTCCAGGTCGACGATCGCCCGGTAGCCGGTGATCACCCCGCTCTCCTCGAGCCGGCGCACCCGCTCGGTCAGCGCGCTGGGCGACATCGCGACCTCCCGGGCGAGGTCGGCATAGCTCATCCGGCCATCGCGCTGGAGCGCGGCGAGGATCCGCCAGTCGATATCGTCAAGAGGGGAATCGGCGGCCATCTGCCGAAAGTACCGTGGAAAGAGCGGCGAGCAAAGAAAACGCCGAGGGATCCCACTGCCCGCGACGCCAAAGGCGATCTAGCGTAAAGCCATGACGAATGCCATCGACTTCTTCACCGCCGAACTCGCCTGCCGCACCGACGTGGCCGATGTCCACGCGGCGCTCCACGACCCGGCCGGCCCGGGTTTCGTCCTGGTCGACACGCGCAGCGCGGACGCGTGGGAGAAGGGCCACGTCGCTCAGGCCGTACACATGCCGATCAATGAGATCGCCAAGCGCGCGCCGGTCGAGCTCGACCCGTCCGTCGAGGTGGTCACCTACTGCTGGGGTCCGTCGTGCAACGGGGCGATGAAGGGCGCCCTCGAGTTCGCCAAGCTCGGCTTCCGGGTGAAGGAAATGCTCGGCGGATACGAGTATTGGGTCCGGGAGGCGTGCGACTGCTGAAAACGCTTCCTTCCCACTGCGGCGGGGTGTACACATTTGGCGTGGCGACCGACCTGATGCGGGTATATGTCCCCGCGACGATGCCGCAACTCGCCATCCTCCGGGAGCGGGGCGAGCTGACGGCGCCGGTCGAGGTCCACGCCGTCACCCCGACCCTGCGGGAGTGGTACGCGGAGGGCGACGAGGAAGAGCTCGAATACGTCGCCTTCACGCGGGCCGCTCAGGGTGCGTTGCGGCTGCTCCGGCACGACCCGGATGCGCCCCGGCGGCGCGTCGTCGTGTCGGCTGACGTGCCGGCCGGTGCCCTCAAAAAGGCCGATCAGGACCTCGGCTCGAGCCTGGTCGGGATGGCCCAGTCGGTGCCGCTCAAGGCGGTGGCGGCGATCCACGTCGACGCCGCGGCGGCCGAGACCGACGTCGCCGCGGCGGCCGAGGTGGTCGACGAGGCGGCGGCCGGCGACCCGGACGCCCAGTTCACCGTCGACGGGGCCGAGGACCACGAGCTCGAGTGGTATGACCCGTCGGAGCTCGACCGGCTCGTCTAGGAGGCGTTGGCTGGACCCTAGACCGACGACTTCATCTTCCGGCCGACCAGGATCACCGCGGTCACGGTGCCGGCGAAGAACACGATCATCTCGCTGTTGGTCTTGGCCGGCTGGAGCATGGCCAGGGAGATCCGATCGAACTCGCTGAACGCCCCGATCGCCTGCCTTAGCTGGATCGCCCCGAGCCAGGCGACCCCGTCCGCGATGAGCAGCAGCGCGCCCGGCACTGCGCCCGCCGCCAGGTACGCCGGCCAGGGCAGTGTCAACCCGCTGCGGCGCAGGAAGACGAACGCGGTCGCGCCGGCGATGATCCCGGTCAGCAGCGAGACGACGAGGCTCAGCCGGTTTTCGGCGGCGGCGTACGCGGCCACCGTGTTGGCCCCGGCCCCGAAGAGCCGTAGCAGGCTGTCGCGGAAGAACGCCTCGATGACGCTGACCACCGTGTACGCGAGCGAGCCGGCCAGCCCCGCGGCGATCGTCGCGGTCGGGCGGATCGCGGCGAGCGCCCCGCCACCGATCGCCGCCACGGCGACCGTGATCGCGACGGCGGCGACGGCCGCTCCGGCGTGGTAGGCGAGCAGCATCCCGGCCACCGCGACGACGGCGATCACGGACCCGCCGAGCGCCCCGCTCAGCACCCGGGGGACGGCCCGCTCGACGTCGCCGAACCGGCCGGCCAGGCGGCCGACCGCCAGCACGCCGACCGCCGCCCCGGCCACCAGCGCAGCCGCCGTGATGCTCGGGATGATCAGCGCAACCTGGGTGTCGGCCAGGACCCCTTCCCGCACCGTCTTGTAGGCGATGCCGAGGTCGATCACCAGCCACACCAGCGCCAGCACCGCCACGGCCAGGGACCCGGCCGGACGGAATGCATCCTCATCGACCTTCGGCACGCGGAACAGGGTACGTGAGGGAAGATGGGCTGATGGATGCAGTGTTCGCTGTTCCCGAGCCGCGCAACGAGCCGGTCAAGGGATACGCACCAGGTAGCGCCGAGCGAGAGAACCTCCAACGGGCGCTGGAGACGCTTGCCGGCGAGCAGGCCGAGCTCACGTGCACGATCGACGGCCGGCCGCGGATGGGCGGCGGCGACCCGATCGAAGTCGTGCAGCCGCACCGCCACGCCCACGTGCTCGGGGTCATGCGCAACGCAACCACCGACGACGCGGCGGCCGCCGTCGCGGCCGCGAAAAGGGCCGCCCCGATGTGGCGCGACCTGCCCTTCGTCGAGCGGGCGGCGATCTTCCTCCGCGCCGCCGACCTGCTGTCGGGTCCGTGGCGGGACCGGCTCAACGCCGCGACCATGCTCGGCCAGTCGAAGACCGCCGTGCAGGCGGAGATCGACGCGGCCTGCGAGCTGATCGACTTCCTGCGCTTCAACGTCGCGTTCGCCCAGCAGATCCACGAGGACCAGCCGATGTCCTCGCCAGGGGTCTGGAACCGGTTCGACCACCGGCCGCTCGAGGGCTTCGTCTACGCGATCACGCCGTTCAACTTCACCGCGATCGCCGGCAACCTGCCCTCGGCCCCCGCGCTGATGGGCAACACCGTGGTCTGGAAGCCGTCGCCGACCCAGGGGCTGGCCGCGCATCTGACCATGCGGCTGTTCGAGGCGGCCGGTCTGCCCGACGGGGTTATCAACCTGGTGACCGGAGACGGCCTGGCCGTTTCCGACGTCGCGCTCGTCGACCCCGACCTCGCGGGCATCCACTTCACCGGTTCGACCGGCACGTTCCGGGTGCTCAACAAGGCGGTGGCGGCCAACCTTGAACGCTTCCGGTCATACCCGCGCATCGTCGGCGAGACCGGCGGCAAAGACTTCGTGATCGCCCACCCGTCGGCGGACGTCGACGCGCTGTTGACCGGACTCGTTCGGGGCGCGTTCGAATACCAGGGCCAGAAATGCTCGGCCGCTTCCCGCGCGTACGTGCCGGCTTCCCTGTGGCATGCCGGCGGGCTGCGGGACCGGCTGGCCGCGACGGCCGAGTCGCTCGCCTACGGCGATGTCACCGACTTCACGAACTTCGGCGGTGCGGTGATCGACCGCCGGGCATTCGACCGCCTGGCCGGCGCGCTCGACCGCGTCAAGAACTCACCCAGCTGCACGGTCATCGCCGGGGGTACGGCCGACGACGAGGTCGGCTACTTCGTGCGCCCAACCGTCGTCGAGTCGACCGACCCGACGCACGAGGTGTTCACCACCGAGTACTTCGGGCCGCTCCTCGGCGTCTATGTCTACGACGACGCGAAGTTCGAGGACGTCGTGCGCCAGGCGGAGTCGGTCGCCCCGTACGCGCTCACCGGCGCGGTGTTCGCGACCGACCGGGCGGCGATCGACTGGGCCGCCGACGTGCTGCGCTTCGCGGCCGGCAACTTCTACGTCAACGACAAGCCGACCGGCGCCGTCGTCGGCCAGCAGCCGTTCGGCGGCGCGCGGGCCAGTGGCACCAATGACAAGGCCGGCTCGTGGCACAACCTGCTGCGCTGGACGTCACCGCGCACCATCAAGGAGACGTTCGTGCCGCCCACCGACCACCGCTACCCGCACATGGGTTAGACCGGATACACCGCGGCGATCCGATCCAGTTGGAAGGCGCGCTCGTCGTCGCGGAGGTGGCACCATGCCTCGAGCCGGCGTCCGTCGAGCGCGGCCTGCTCGATGATGCGGGTCGACACCTGACCCTTCGTGTCCGTGTAGTCGATCCGCACCATCGTGCCGTGCTCGACCGCGGACGCGAGCAGCCGCACGGCTCGCTCGGACAGCTGCGGCGCGGCCTTCGCGATCTGGCCGTAGGTGTCGTCATTCACCGGCGTACGGGCGGCCAGCAGCTTCCGCGCGAGCGCGGTCGGGTCGACTGTGGACCGTCGCGGCGGCGCAACCTCACGCGGCGGCCGCGTCTTGGCCTCGACGGCCACCGCCGCCCCGTCGACCGTCGGCGCATAGCCGGCCTTGCGCAGCGCCGCCAGCGTCGCGTCCGGGGTGGCCGCGCTTGCGAGGACGGTCGGCGCCAGTGGCGTGAGCCCGAGCGCGCTCAGCGCCCGCGCGCCGACCAGCTCGGCGACCTGGTCGGCGTCGTCGGCGTAGACGACGCAGGCGACCGCCCGGATCCGCAGCCCACCGTGCTGGCGGCCGGCGTCGTTGACGAGGTATTCCAGCGGCTGGGGCAGCTCGCCGCCGGCCGCGATCGCGCGCAGCCGGGCGATCAGGTCCACTGTGGAGAGTCCGCCGTCGAGCGCCCGCCGGATCGAGCGCTGGCTGAACCGCCAGATCGAGGCGGCGCCGCGCGCCTCCCGATCGGCGCTCGCGTCGAGGACCTCGCGGACCTCCGGGGCCGGTACGCCGCCGACGACCACGGTCAGGTCGGCCTGGAACCGTGCAGTACCGACGACCGACCGGAGCATCCGCACGGCCGCGTCGACGATCGAGGTTTCCTCGACGAGCGCGCGGCCCAGTGGGCTGATCGCGCCGTGCGCGCAGGCGCCGACCGCGACGAGCTCGTTCCAGAGCCCTTCGAGCAGCTGCGGCGCCTCACCGACGCCGATGAGCGGGATCGGCGCGCTCCACCGTACCAGTGAAAAAAATGCTTCTGTGTCGGTGATGCCGGTGCTCGGCGGCAGCTCGTCCAGCACCCGGAGCAGGGCCGGGCGCAGGGCGACCGCGACCGGCCCGGCACTGTCGGGCACCAGCGCCGGCTCGGTGCTGGCGTCGAGCGTGATCGACGGCATCGCATACCAGGCGGGCAGGACGGCGGCGAGCTGCTTGGCCGGCTCCTTGATCCGCCATTTCCGGAACACCGCGGTCGGCCGGTATCCGCCGGACCCCGGCGCGACGAGGTCGGCCTGCGCCGCAAGCTCGAGCAGGAACCGGACCATCGCCTCGTCGACGCCGATGGCCTTGCCGAGCCGCCGCAGCTCGCGCACGCCGACGCCGCCGGTGCGCAGGATCGCGGCCGGGGCCTTCGCGCACTCCTCGGCGAGGGCGGCCAGGCGGTCGAGCAGGTCGCTCGCGGCGTTGCCGGCCTCACCGCGGACCGCGGCCGGATCGATCGGGGTGAGCCGCGGCGACGGCGGCACCGGGTCGAACGGCGCGTGCCACCCGGCCCCCCGGATCGCCAGGCCGACCTCGCGGGGCATCTCCAGCAGGTCGTATGGGGAGTTGACGAGCAGCCCGTGGGCGAGCGCCCAGTACACAGGGTCGGACCGGCCGATGAGCAGCGGAATGTCCAGGAAGGGCGGGCCGGCGGCGATCTCGGTCAGGGTCGTGGCCATGATCCCCGGCGCGTCCTTGAGCAGGCCGGTCACGTGCTCGGGCTCGGCCAGCCAGGCCGTCGCGGCGGCGATGAGCTCGGCCTTGGTGCCGGTGGTGGGCAGCCCGAGCTGCTTGGTCAGCTGGCGCAGCTCGGCCGCCGAGAACCCGCTGAGCAGGTCGGCGACCGGCCGCCCGAGGCCGAGCGGGCTCTCGAACACCCGCTGGAGGGCCGGCAGCAGGAACACCTGGTCGCCGTCGGCCCAGGCCAGCGCGCGCTGGGCGAGCACTCGCAGCGTGGCGTCCAGCTCCGGGTCGTCCGGCTTCCGGCCGAAGAGGTCGGCCAGGCGGCCTCTTTCGACGCCGTCGCGATCCTCCGACGCGGGGAGCAGGGCCTGCAAGGCCTCGATGACCTCGACCGCCGGCTGGGGCAGGTCGCGGAGCACTTGGGCCAGGCCGACGCGGTGCATGAGCAGCTCGGCGAGGTCGGTGAGGTCACGCGGCATCCGGTCGGCGGTCACGTCCGGCCGGCGGGTGATCAGGCCGGCGAGCTCGTCGGCGTCGAGGGAGCCGAGCCATCGGATCAGATCGCTGCGTGCCACGACGCACCAATGTTCCGCACCCTTTGCCGAGAATCAAACCGCCGGGCGGATATGTTCGCGGGTGTGACCGATCATCCGCGCGGACCGCGCTTCGGCGAGCAGGGTGGCTTGCTGACGTACGGCGAATACCTGCAGCTCGGCGGCCTCTTGGAGGCCCAGTCGCCGGAATCCGACCCACCGGCGCACGACGAGTTGCTTTTCATCACCATCCATCAGGTGTACGAGCTGTGGTTCAAGCTCCTGCTGCACGAGCTCACCGATGCCCGCGATCGCATGCTGGCCGGTGAGACCTATCTGCCCCGGCTGCGCCTCGAGCGCTGTATCTCGATCGAGCGCGTCCTGGTCGGGCAGGTCGATGTGATCGACACCATGACCCCGCAAGAATTTCTCGCGTTCCGGAACAAGCTTGCGCCGGCGTCCGGCTTCCAGTCGTCCCAGTTCCGCGAGATCGAGTTCCTGTCCGGGCTCAAGGACGAGGGCTTCCTGCGCCGGTTCCGGGGACTGTCCGAAGTGGAGCGCGCCCGCTTGGGGCGCCGGTTGACCGAGCCGAGCCTGTGGGACGCCTTCCTGGCGACCGTCCGTCGCGCCGGGTTCGAGACCAAAACCATTGAAGATCGATTTTCCGCGTACTTGCGGATCGCGCGCGATCGTGAGCAGTTCGGACCGCTCTGGGACCTGGCCGAGGCGCTCGTCGCGCATGATCAGGCCTGGTCGCTGTGGCGGGCTCGACACGTCCTGATGGCCGAGCGACAAATCGGGACAAAGCGCGGAACAGGTGGCAGCGCCGGCGGTGCCTACCTGCGATCTCGGATCGAGCTGCGCTTCTATCCGGAGCTGTGGGAGCTGCGTAGCCTGCTGTGACTCCCGTGTTTGTGCCACGGTGGTATCGGCGCCGGTCCTGGCCCCTGCTCGGCCCATAGCGTTCCCCTCGAGACCTGTGGGGGAGGCAGGCACATGGACGAGATGTTGGGCCGGCGATACAAGTTGGAGACCGAGATCGCCCGCGGGGCGATCGGGGTTGTCTGGCGCGCGCTGGACACGGAGACCGGCGAGCGGGTGGCGGTCAAGCGGCTTCGGCCGGAGGCGGCAGACATTCCCGAGCTGGTGGACGGGTTTCTCGGCGAGGTCGAGATCCTGGCCGGGCTGGACCACCCGTCGGTGATC
>Ga0070684_100004316_pt1 | contig 10799 bp, 6 predicted proteins | sample KBSC723LmetaG_FD_65653 | JGI IMG/M metagenome (GOLD analysis project Ga0070684, IMG submission 65653) | Corn rhizosphere microbial communities from Kellogg Biological Station, Michigan, USA - KBS C7.2-3L metaG | ecosystem: Host-associated > Plants > Roots > Rhizosphere ...
GAGCCGGTTTATGAAGCTCACGACTTCGTCGCCGGTCTGCTGCGGGACGCCGGTGTGAAAGACGTCGGGCAGCTCGATCTCCCCAACACCTACCCGATCATCACCGGCGAAATCCCTGCGGCGCGCGGCGCGCCGACCGTCCTGCTCTACGGCCACTACGATGTGGTGCCGCCTGGGGATGAATCGAAATGGCAGTCGCCGCCGTTCGAGCCGACCGAGAAGGATGGGGCGATTTACGGGCGAGGCTCATCGGACTCCAAGGCGAACGTGATCGCGCATGTCGGCGCGCTGCGAGCGTACAACGGGAAGCCGCCGGTCGGAATCAAGCTCCTGATCGAAGGCCAGGAGGAAGTTGGTAGCGCCCTCAACACCTACCCGCCGCTCGATCCCAAGAGATTTCGCAGCGATGCCATGATGATTGCCGACATGGGAAGCGTCCGTCCCGGCGTGCCGACCTTGACCGTCGCGTTGCGCGGATCCGCCGTCGCGACGATCGAGGTGAGGACGCTCGCAGGCCCCAAGCATAGCGGACAGTATGGCGGAGCCGCACCGGACGCGTTACTGACGATCTTGCGCGCCATCGCGTCGCTGCACGATGACCAGGGCAATGTCGCGGTGCCCGGCTTACGGCGCGATGAATGGCAAGGGGCGTCGTATACCGAGCAGGAATTTCGCGAGCTTGCAGAACTGCAGCCGGGGATGCCCTTCATCGGGACGGGCAGCCTCGGCGAGCGTCTGTGGTCCGGACCTGCGATCACCATCACCGGCATCGATGTGTCGTCGGTCGACCAGGCGGTCGACGCGGTGGTGCCCTATGCACGGGCCAAGATCAATCTGCGTGTGCATCCCGCTCAGGATGCCCACGAAGCGCAGGCCGCGCTCATTGCCTGTCTGAAGTCGATTCGTCCGTTCGGCATTTCGCTCGATGTCAAACCCGGCGCCACGGGCAATGGCTTTGCGGCGAAGACCTCGGGGCCGGCGTACGACGCGGCGCGAAAAGCGCTTGCGGCCGCGTGGGGAGCCCCGACCGTGACCGTGGCGACTGGAGGATCGATTCCGCTGGTCAATGCCCTGCAGGCCGCGGTCCCTGATGCCGAGTTTCTCTTCCTCGGCGCCGCCGACGGTTTCAGCAACATCCACGCGCCGAACGAGCGGGTGCTGCTCGATGAGTTCCGGAACGCGGTCACTGCTGAGGCGCTGTTCTTTGAAGAATACGCTGCGCGGCGGTGACTGCGACCAGCCGGCGACGCGCCATCTGAAGCGAATGCTACAGAGCGACCGCCACGCCACATGGCGGTCGCTGTTCCTGTGTGGGGTCAGGTCCGTGCCGAGACAATGTTCAACGCGAGATCGTGGCGAAGTCCACCTTCGCCGGCGTTTGTGTCTCCCGGCGCGCCTTTCTCGTCACGGCATCCGACACCTCGTGCACGTACTGCCGTGTCTCCTTCGCGCCCTGCGCGACTTTCGCGCGCGTCACGTCGTACGCGTGCCGGCCGCGTTCGGTCCAGTCGCCCGCGATGCCTCGCGGGCCGGCTCTACCACAGGCTTTCTCGGCGGATGAGCTGGCTGTCGCGTGCCGATGTGCGTCGAATACGACCTTCAGTCAACTTGCGGCACTTCGGAGCGGCGTATACCTTCTCTGATTACTGAATCCCGCCGTACGGGCGGTCACATAGCCTCCGCGCACGGCGGTCGATCGGAGGCGTTATGAGGTTGGGATCGTTTCAATCAGTTGAGCGACCGCTGTCACCACCACGAGACACCAATGATGAATCGGTCGACATGGTTGGTGACAGCGACGCGCTGCGTCACGTGCGGAAATTGATGGAGCAAGTGGCGCCGACCAGTGCCACGGTACTCCTGCTCGGAGAGACCGGAACCGGCAAAGGCGTGGCCGGTCGTGCCATTCATCTGATGAGCGCACGGCGCGATGGTCGATTCGTCAGCGTCGATTGCGCGTCCATTCCAGCAACGTTGATCGAAAGCGAGTTGTTTGGTCGCGAGAAAGGAGCGTTCACCGACGCACGATCGCCGCAGGTCGGCCGCTGCGAGCTCGCCCACGGCGGGACGCTTTTCCTGGATGAAATCGGCGAAGTCCCTGCCGACATCCAGTCGAAGCTGCTCCGCATCCTTCAGCACGGGCAGTTCGAGCGTCTGGGATCGCCGCGAACCATTCGCGTCGACGTGCGGATCATCGCCGCGACCAACCGCAACCTGATCGACGAAGTGAAAGCGGGACGATTTCGCCGGGATCTGTACTACCGCTTGAACGTGTTTCCGATCACAATGCCGCCGCTGCGCGACCGTCGCTGCGACGTGCCGTCGCTGGCGAGGCACTTGATTGGCCGTTTGGCCCGGAAGCACGAGCGTCGGATCGAGGCGGTCCCCGCACCGGTGCTCGAAACGTTGACGGCGTATGACTGGCCGGGTAACGTCCGGGAGCTCGAGAACGTGCTCGAGCGGGCCATCATCACTGCGCCAGGCACGACGTTGGAACTGCACGAGGCGCTCACACCTGAGACGAGCCCGGCTTTTGCCGCCACGACCACGCTCATGGTGGACATCGAACGAACTCATATCCTTCGCATGCTCGACGCCAACGAGTGGCGAATCGAGGGGCCGCAGGGTGCAGCGCGCGCACTCGGTCTGAAACCCAGTACGCTGCGCAGCAGAATGCGAAGGCTCGGTGTAAAACGGCTGCCGGCGACGCGCCGGCCATCCAACCAGCCCTTGCCGTTGGCCTGACATGCTCGGGCGCTTCGCGGCAACAGCTGCCGCGTCGATCGCTGTGTGCGAGTATCAGGAGGTCTGCATGCGGGCCTCGCCTTCCATGCTCGCCCGATCGCGCCCGATGGCGCGTTGCCGTGTCGATTGAGGTCGCGCGGCTTCCACCGTTCGTCCTTGAGCTCAATCAACCTGGTCGGACAGTTTCTGCGCTGTGATCCTTCAATATCCGAATTTCACGCCGCCGAGCACAGTGAGTCCGGGAAGCGGATTGAAGTAACGCCCGGCCGCCGCATTCGGCTGGGTCTGAGACACGTACACGGTGTCGCGAAGGTTCATCAGGCCGACCCATGGCGAGAGCTTGACGCTGCCCCTCAAGCGTAGATCGTACGCGGCACGCAGGTTGGCAACGACGTACGGCTGGTTCGACGCGGTGTTGAGATCGTTGAGAAAGAAGCCGCCCATACGCTGAATGTCGAACGTCATCGACAGGCCGTGGCCCGTCCGATAACTCATCTCGCCGAAGAGGTTATGCGCGGGCACCCCCGGGAGGCTTCGCCCCGAGAAGGTATTCCCGCCGGTGACGAAATCACGATACGTGAAATCACTGAAGGTGTAGGACCCCGCCAACTCCACGCCGGTGTGCGGCCGGAACGACGCGCCGACCTCCACGCCGTTCTGATCGACTTTGGCCGCGTTCACGAATGCGGTGAACTGTCCGGTCAGCGGTGGCAGACGCAGAAAGCTCTGGCTCACGATGAGGTTGTTCGTGCGCTGCCGGAACGCCGAAGCTTCGAATGTGAAATGCCGCCAGATCTGTCCACGGCCGCCGATCTCGAATGCACGGACGTCGAACGGCTTCACGCTGCGGTTGGCCACGAACTCTCCGTCCCGGGCTGGCGAGTTGCGCAGCTGGTCCAGGATAGGGGCCTCGAACCCTTCGTTGTAACTGGCGTACAGCGCCATGCCCCTCGCAGGCCGGAACGTCACGCCAAGACGCGGCGAGAACTGCTCGTAAACGATCTCGGACCGGCCGTCCTGCGGACGGATCAAGTTCTCCGTCGAGAACGCGATGTGGTCGTAGCGCACGCCGGCGGTGGCGGATACACGATCGCCAACGGGCAGGTCAATCAGTGCGAAGGGCCCGACCGATGTGGCGGATTCTTCCAGCTCGGAGAGCGTCTGTCCCGCGAGCGGGCCATTCTCGCGGCCGAAGTTTCCCGTGGTGATTGGAGTGTTCTGGTAGTCGACACCGCTCGTGAGTCGGATCGGCGTGCCAAACAGGGTTGGAACAACGAAGCGTCCCGACGCACCGCGATTCACGAAATGCTGATTCGTGCGGCGTGTGTCGAGGTACAAGTGCGCGATGCTTCGGGGCGTGTAGTAGGCCGTTCCTTCGAGCTGTGCCGACCTGAAATCACGACGGTACGTAGCGCCGAGCCGGAATTCGTCGAGGGCCAGGGAGTTCCCACCGAGCGTCACCGCGACGGGATCAGCCTGCCGCGGATCTGCCGCCATTTCGGCGGCCGTGAGTGCGCCAGGCAGCCGCTGCGTCGCGTCGTCATAACCCGTGACGACCGAGAGCGTCGACCGGCCGTCGAGGGTGACTCCGACCTTGCCAGTAAAGCCGACGTCGTGCTGGCTGGAATTGACCCGGAACCCATCGAACGTGGTCCCGTATGCCGTACCGAAATAGTTCATCCGGCCGCCACCGGCCTGACCGCCGCCCCCGAGATGCGTTCGCGAGAAGCCATAGGAGCCCACAACCTGGCTCAACGTGAACGACGGCCGAGGTCCTCCCGACTCACTCTTGATGCTTACCACGCCACCCGACTGGTTTCCGTACAACGCCGATGACGGCCCGCGGAGCACTTCGATGCTCTCTGCAGCGGACAAATCGATATTGATGAAGTCCTGTGCCGATCCGCCCGCATTGTTCTTGGGAACGCCATCAATGAAGAGCCGAACGCCGCGGGCCCCGTCCGTGATCGTCGCCCCTGCGCCCCGAATCGAGATGGTCACTCGCGAGGCGCCACCCAGCTGATCGCGCATCAGCACGCCAGGGACACGGCGCAGGGACTCTTCGAGGTTGCCACCACGCTGCTTGTCCTGGATGGCCTCTCGGTCAACAACCGTCACCGCGGCGGGAACACTGGCCAGCGCGGCTTCGCGCCGAGTGCCCGACACGACAACGGTTTCGAGATATTGGATACCTTTACTGGCAGACGCTTCCGAGCTCGGCTTTGCAGCGATCGGTGGAGAATTGGTCGCTGCCGTCGGAGCGCGCCGCTCGAGTTCCGAGAGTTGCTCTACGATTCGCGCGCGCTCGTCGTCAAGCGCGCGGAGACGGGTTCGAAGTGCTTCGATCTCGCTGCTGGACGGCAGTGCTTGTGTGACTTGGGATACCGCCTGAGCAATGACGGGAACGCAGTGTGACGAGGCGATCATCCACCCGAGCAGAGGAACGGCCAGCCGAACGCTCCAACGCATAACGCCTCCGTTTCCACTCGCTTCAGCTTTGGAGAATCTTGGTTTTGGCTGCCGCAAACTCCTTGTCGCTGAGCCCGCCTGTCAGCCCCATCGGTCGTGCGGCCGAACGAACAATTCCTCTTCTCGGCATGATGTTCTCCTTTCCCGACCGTTTTCAAAGGTCTAGTTCGAAGCTTCGACGACCGTATCCTTGCTCCGACCGGGGCTTTTCTGGAGGCGGCGATGTTTGTCGAAAGCATGACGGTCAGCTGTCCGGCGATGGGGCCCCACGCGCCGAAGTGGTCGACGGAGAAGATGTCGTAGTCAGGATTTCTATGCCAATCAGCCGCGCGGTCGCAGAGCCTGAGCAAATTGCAGACCCGGCTTCGAGCCGGTCAGGCTCGCGGAAACCCCACGAAGACCGCGGAGTTGCGTGGGCAGGTCACGCCAGGACGAAGCGTCAGGACACTCGGACCCTTTCCGACGATGCGAGATGCATCCCGCCATTGCCGGTTAGCGCGAGCTCATCGATGCGGAAACAGCCGTGGTACAGATCAGCGCCGTCCGAACCAAGCGTCGTTGACGGCGCCGAGCACAGCGCGATCCCTCCCTTCGTGCCAATCCAGTCTCGATGCCGGTGCCCGTGGAAGATCACCACCCGAGAGGAATGGCGCGAAATCGCGGACAGCACGTCCGGGGCGTTCATCAGCGACAGCGCGATCCGATCGCCCAGCGCGACCGACTCGTGCGGATACTCGACGACGTGATGGTGGAGCAGGACGATCCAAGGATGCGCCGGAGAGGCGTTCAGGACAGCTTTCAGCCGCTTCAGCTGCGAATGACTGACGACCCCGATTGCGTTGGTCGCCGAGAAGTGGCTGCGGGCGTTCGAGTCGAGGAGGATGGCGCCGCACCCGCCAGGTGAGGTTGGAGGAGCCACCAGCGGGAAGATGTCGTCCCAGACCGTGGATATCTCCCATCGCCCGCGCCATGTGCCCCGTTCCGCGAGCTCTCGCAGCCGCGCCGTGCGGTCGCCGTCTCGCAAGTAATCCCTGACCGACGGCCCGAGCGCGCCGGACTCGCGGCCCACGATGTGGACGTGTTCGCCCTGGACGCCATCGAGCGCCACGACGAACCTGAGCCGGCGAAGCGCGTGGCCGACGCTCCAGGGGATATCGAACCGTCCGGTGTTGGTGCGATCGACGATGTTGACGTCGTGATTGCCGGGCACGAAAAGGATGCGCGATCGAAGGTCGGGATGGCACCGGATCAGGTCGAGGAATTCAACCCACTCGGCACGGGTGCCGGCGTCGGTCACGTCGCCGGTTACGAGCACGCGATCGATTGGTGTCGACGCGTCGATCGCGCGCAACCTGCGCAACGCGTGCCGGACGCTGCGGTTACCTCTCGGGCCGTGCGTGCCGCATTCCATGCGGTAGCCGTAGCGTTCACCCACGATGTGCAGATCCGAGAGATGCGCGACCCGTACGACCGCCGCGTCACGCGGGATGGGGGATGAGGACCAGTCGCGCAACGGGCGCAGCCAGGCAATTTCGCGCGCCAACCAGTACAGGCTGGCCACAGCTGTGGAAAGGCCGAGGAGCACGGCGGCATTGCTCAGCCCGGCTCGAGCGACGGCCCACGGTTGCATGATCACATCAGCGAACCCGGGGTCTGCCAGGAGGCCGACGCTCCAAGCGAGCAGGAGCCCACCGCTGGCCATCAGCATCGCGGCGAGCACAGTTCCGATGCGCCGCCGTCGATCGAGCCCCGCGGAAGCGCGCGTCTCTCCAGGCAACGCTTCGAGCACGGCGCTGATCGTCTCCCGCAGCGCGACGAACAGAGGAAAGACGAGTGCGTAGTGGAGATGCCAGAGGCTTTCGACGGCTTTTCTCAGCAACGGCCTGGCAATCCAGACCGCAACGGCAGCCAATACCGCAAGTGAGAACACGGCGGCGACGGGATGTTTCGCGATCCCAACTGCCGAGCCGAGCGTGTGGCGGCCGTACGTGTAGATCAGCGGCGGCGCCAGACCCAGCAGCAGCGCGGGGACGATGATGAGCGCTACGAACGCGATCGACGCGGTGACGTAGTTGGACTCGAGCGCCGTCGAGATTACGACGCTGCGCCAGCCGCGCCCGTACGGACTCGTCCGGTTGTCGTCCATGTCTCCGCGGCGCAGATCCCAGATTCGGCGCGGCGGCGATTTCGGGGCATCGAAACGAGTTCCGATGTCCTCGATTCCTCGAGAGAGCGCCGATGGCACTCTGTGCACGGAGCAAGCCACGTGCCCCAAGAAGTGCACGCGACACGTTGAAGCGTGAGAGGTGACTGCTCTCGTGTCGGGTCGATGCCGCGGCATGGAACCGGATGATCACGCTATGTCGTGAGAAAGATGCACGCAGTCCACTGAAACCCCTCTGTTGATCTGGAACGCGTCTTGATGATTCAGGCGCGGCGCGACGACCGACACGGTGCTCGCCGGCCGGGACGAGGGCGCGAAGAGCTGGAGACAGGAATACGCCAGCCTAGGTGTACACCGTTCCAGGCACGCATTGAAAGGACCAGTGTCATGGCTCACGCGCACACCGATACGCTGCACCTGACTCACACGTACCCGCACGAAAAGACCGGACTCGAGAGGTTCCTGGACGTCGTCGAACGGGTGGGGAACAGGGTTCCCCACCCCGCCGTGATCTTCGTGCTCCTGATCGGCCTCGTCATCGTGCTCTCGCACATCCTCTACCTGATGGGCGCGACCGTCACGTTTCAGGCGGTCAACACCGAGACGCACGCCATCGAAGAAACCACGACGGCGGTCCGCAGTCTGCTGACTGGGGACGGCATCCGGTTCATGTATGCCGGCGTCATCCAGAACTTCATGAACTTCACGGCGGTCGGCGTCATCATCGTCGCGATGCTCGGCGTCGGGGTCGCCGAAACAGCGGGTCTGGTCAAGGCGCTGATTCGCAAGCTCGTGATAGTCGCGCCACCGGCCGCGCTGACCTATATCCTCGTCTTCATCGGGATCATCTCCAGCATCGCGGCGGATGCCGGTTATCTGGTGCTCATCCCGCTGGCGGCGGCCGCGTACCTCAGCGTCGGCCGTCATCCATTGGCGGGGCTCGCGGCGTCGTTCGCCGGCGTGGCGGCGGTTTTCAGCGTCAACATCTTCGTCAAGCCGCTCGACGGCATCCTGGTCGGGATTACGAACGATGCGATCGCGCTCATGAATCCGGGCCGCACAGTGTCGCTGACCGCGAATCTCTGGTTTTCGATCGCCTCGGTGTTCCTCCTCACAGTGGTGGTGGCGCTGATCAGCGACAGGGTCATCGAACCACGACTGGGCCCCTACATTGGTGTGACGGACGAGGAGAGTGCCGGAAGCGGCGTCACGAAGGAAGAGGCGCGAGGTCTGAAGTACGCGACCTGGGGGATCCTCGGGATCCTGGCCTTCTTCGCGCTGCTCACGCTTCCCCCGGGCGCCCCGCTGCGCAACCCCGAAACAGGGTCGCTGATCGCCGACTCCCCATTCATGAACGGGCTGATCGTGTTCATCGCCCTGGTCTTTTTTGCGGCTGGCGCGGCGTACGGCTTCGGCGCCGGCACGATGAAGAGCAGCGTGGACGTCATCAAGGCCATGGAGAAGGCGGTCGCCGGCCTGGGCGGCCTGATCTTCCTCCTGTTCCTCATCAGCCAGTTCAACGCCTTCTTCACCTACACGAACATGGCGACGCTGGCGGCGGTGAAGCTGGGGGACACGCTCGAGGCCGCGGGGCTCGGTGCGCTGCCACTGCTGATCGGGTTCGTCTTCGTCGTCGGCATCCTCGACCTGATCATGACCGGCGCGATTCCGAAGTGGGCGATCTTCGCGCCGATCTTCGTGCCGCTTCTGATGCGGCTCAACGTCCAGCCAGAAGCGGTCCTCGCGGCCTACCGGGTCGGTGATTCGCCGATCAACTCGGTCTCGCCGATGAATGCGTACTTCGGCCTCATCGTGTCGTTCGCGATGAAGTACCAGAAGGACGCGGGCGTCGGGACGGTGATCGCCCTGATGCTGCCCTACGTCGTTGTGCTCTTCATCCTGTGGCCTCTTCTGCTTGCGATGTGGCAAATCTTTGGGCTTCCGTGGGGAATCTGAGGGCCGGAGAGTCGCGATGCGCAAGCCAAACGAGATCTTCAACAGGCTCGTGCCGCTTCTGATTGCGTTTCTGATCGGGCGTCCGAGGCGCGCCGCGCACCGCGCGGCGTGAACGAATGAGAGTCCTTCGCGAGCGCGGCCCGGACCGTCGCGCTGAGTGGCGATCGACCCCTCACGACCCGAGTCTGAATATCCTGGTCTATGCGGCCGCAGCCCTCCTGGCGGCGCTCGTCACGTACCTGCTCGTCGTCGGCGACCCGATCTTCAAGCCCCTGGTTATCGCCGTCCTGGCCTGGCACCTGATCAACGGCATGGTGGGCGCGCTCGCGAACGTCAGCGAACGGATCCGGATTCGCGGCAAGACGCTGGCGCGCTCCGTTCGGCTCATCGTCGCGTCAGGCGCCGTGATCGCGTTGCTGTACGCGATGGTCAAGGTGATGGTCGGCAACATGGGGCAGGTCGTGACGAGGGCGCCGATGTACGAACAGAGTCTGCGTAATGCGGCGAACATGGTCAACGGCTGGCTTGGCCTCCAGGAATTGACCAACGAGCAGCCGCTCTTCGAGATGGGCCCCATCACCCCCTTGGTGCGTGCTCTGGCTCGGCAGGCCACGGGAATGCTCGGCACGGGCGGGACCGTGGCGGTCTTCGTCCTGTTCCTGCTGCTAGAGCAGAACGTGTTCAGCAGGAAAATCACGGTGCTGTTCCCGAACCCCGAACGCGAGGTACGCGTCCGTCGGATCCTGCAGCAGATTGGGACCGAGGTTCAGTCGTACCTGTGGATGAAAACGCTGATGGGTCTACTGGTAACGGGCCTGAGCTACGTTGTCATGAGAGCCGTTGGTCTCGACCTCGCCGCATTCTGGGCGCTGCTGATCTTCGCGCTGAGCTACATTCCTTACATTGGCGCCTGGGTCGGCGTGATCTTCCCGACGGCGCTCGCCTTGGTCCAGTTCGAAATCACGACGCCCTTCTTTGTGACCGCAGGGTTGCTCGCGGTCATTCAATTCACCTGCGGGAGCATCCTCGAGCCTCGGATCATGGGCAAAGGCCTCAATATCAGCCCGATGGTGATGTTGCTATGCCTTTCGATCTGGGGCGCAATCTGGGGCATCGTCGGGATGTTCCTCGCAGTACCCATCACGGTGGTCGTGATGATTGTCTGCTCACACTTCGAAGCCACACGCCCGGTGGCGATCCTGCTGTCGGCTGACGGAACGGTGCGGACCTGACAATCCCGTCGGACGCTGCCGGGACGCTCACGCATTCGTCCCCCCCGCAACTCCGCGATATCTCGTGACATCACCTGTCGTGGAGCGCGGGTCAGAAGGCGTTCCGGGCCCGGCTGCGGTGATATGCCGGGCATGGTTCTTGGAGCGTCAGTTGATCAGTAGCTGGAGCGTTGGCAGCCAACGCGGAGCTGGAACATGTTCGGACGCGCCGAAGACTTCGGTCTGTCGCTGAT
>Ga0070684_100004325_pt1 | contig 10793 bp, 5 predicted proteins | sample KBSC723LmetaG_FD_65653 | JGI IMG/M metagenome (GOLD analysis project Ga0070684, IMG submission 65653) | Corn rhizosphere microbial communities from Kellogg Biological Station, Michigan, USA - KBS C7.2-3L metaG | ecosystem: Host-associated > Plants > Roots > Rhizosphere ...
TGGCGAGATGTCGATCTACGGACTGCGCAAGCACATGAGCCAGTACCTGGACAAGGACGTCCAGGTGAAGGCTTACCTGCTGCAGGTCTACGAGTGCCCCGCCGAGCAGCGGAAGTGCAACGACGACCTCGCTGCGAAGTCGAAGAAGGAAAAGAAGAAGGAGCTCTCGAATCTGAAGAAGGGCAAGGAGACCGCCGCGGCGCCCGCCAAGGGCGGCGAGCCGGCGAAGCAGGCCGGCCCGTGCCGTCCCTGCGATCAGCCCCACTTCTACCTGGGTGACACGGCGACGACGAAGCTGGATCACGGCCTGCTGGTCGCCGACTACCCGATCAAGGATTGGAACACCGGCAAGCCGAAGCCGCTCGTCGCCAAGGCGGGCGAGCAGTACATCGTGACCGGCATGTTCTCGATCAACTCGATCGGCGGGTTCGCCGCGTCCGACGGCCTCATCATCCACAAGAAGTTCGTGGATGCGTCCGGCAAGGTGATCGCGGAGGGCAACGCCGTGCTGCCGCCCGACGCGCAGGACATCAAGCTGGAAGGCAAGCCCGTCGAGATGGTCGGCGGCAAGCGCATCGACTCCGAAAAGGGCGGCGCGAAGAAGTAGCGCGCGGGCCCGACTTCAGTCGGCCTTCTTCAGCAAGTTCAACCGGAGCGCGTCGCACGTCGGCCGCTCCGGTTTGAACGTCGCCTCGCCGTCGAGGTGCGCGGCGCAACCGCCGTCGTTCTCTGGCCACAGGCGCACCACGTGTCGGGTGGCCTTTGCTTCGCCCGGTTGCTGAACGTCGATCTCGAGCAGCAGCGCGGGCTCCCCGGCCGGCGGCGCGGCGAGGAATTCTTCGGCGCGCAGGTCTGACAGCGCCGCCGCCACGCGCGCGGCGTTCGCCGTGTCGACCTCGCCCGAGCCCGTCCGCCAGACCGTCCCGTCCTCGGTGGTCAGCTGTTCGATCGCCTTGCCCACCTGGCGCTGGAGGCGGCGCACGTCGAAGCGCGCGAACGAGAGCAGCGTCCGCTCGCGGAAGCGGAGCGGATCGGGCGCCAGCAACGCGTAGACGTCGGGCGGTGCCGCGACCTCGATCGCCTCGCGAAAGCGGCCCTCGACGATCAGGTGGCGCGGGCGCGGGCCGTCCGGGCGCGTCGCCACGCGGACGGCGCCCAGGCGCGCCAGCCATTCGTCGACCACGTGCGTGTCGGCGGGGTACGCGACCTTCGGTGTCGTGAACGTCCACGCGCCGTCCACACGCCGCAGGCCGACGCGGCGGCGGTCGTCAAAGAGGTCGATGCGCGTGACGGTGTCAGGCGGCATCGCCACGAGGCGCGTGTCGCGCGCGGCGGCGGTCCACAGGGCGCGCGCCGCGGCTTCGAAGGCGTCGGCCGGAACGCGCACGTGCTCGTTGCCGCGCATGATGTCGCCCGGCTCGCCGATCTCCAGCGCGATCCGCGTGGGGCCCGCCGTCAGGCTCAGCTGGCGCGGCGCGCCCGACGGTGCCAGTCGCCCGGGCTCGAAGCGATCGATGCGCAGCGCGAAGAGGCGCCGCAGCGCTTCGAGGACGCGGCCGTCATCGACCCATTCCTTGCGTTCATTCTGCCAGCGCCCGTCGACCAGGTTGATCGCGCCCGCACCGCGCGCGTCGGTCCAGCCGATCGCCGTGACCGCAGCGGGGTCGACGGGAAAGAGGCGCCGGTCGCGGAACGCGGACCGATCGCGATCCGCCACCTCGAGCAAGCGGCGGCCGATCACGCGAATCGGACCGCGCGTGCCGGCGCGTGCGTAGACGCCCTGCCCGGTCGCGTCCGCGTGTCCCAGCTGCGCCGACAGGACGCCGGCTGGCGCCTCGACGTCGATCTCGACGGCGGGCGGCTGCAGCCCCGCGGTCTCGGGCGAGATGTTCGCGACGCGGTCGCTCTCGGCGAGGTCCAGCGCCGACAGCAGATCCGCGATCGTGGCGTCGTCGGCGGCGGGCGCTCCGGGGATCTCGATCTGCCAGCCCGGTGCCGGCGCGGGCGCCGCCGGCGACGGCGTGTGTTGCAACGAGAACCTCTCGCCGCCCTGCCGTCGGATGGTGATCCGGCGGACGGCATTTCGATCGAACGGTGGCAGCAGGCGCTCTCGCGCGCCCGGCCGCTCGCCGCCGCCCGACCGGTGGCGCAGGTCGATGAACAGCACGGCGCCCAGCAGCGCCGCCACGACGGCGAGCCCGACCAGCCCGCGCGCGTTCATCGGCGGCGCCGCCACCAGGTCAGGGCCCCGGCGGCGATGGTCAGCAGCGGCAAGCCAATGACGAACAGCCTGAACGCCCAGCCGACTTCAGCGACGGTCAACCCGGGCGCGGTTCGCCCCATCGGCTTCGGCCCGACGCCTGCGCGCGCCTCGCGATCGGACAGCCACGCGATCGCCGACACGACGAAGTCCGCGTCGTAGTCCCGCAACATCAGGCCGGCGAGCCGCACGTTCATGACCAGCCGCCCCGTGCCGAGGAAGACCATTCGCGTCGGGTTCGGACCGCCGCGCTCGACGGCGACCGCGACGCTGACCGGACCCTTGCGATCGCGCGCCGGATCGAACGCGAGGTCCTCCTCGCCGCGAATCGTCGGCATGTCCGTCTCGCCCCACCCCTCGGCGCTGGTCTGGACCAGCGTGGTGACGGCGACGCCCGGGACAGGCGTCTCCAGCGGCGCGACCTCGCGCGTGCGCGGCCAGTACGTCAGCCGTCCGCCGAAGCGGGTCGTGATCGCGTGGGGCCGGTAGTTCGTCGGGCCCGCCGCCCACACCGACGGTCCCTCGACGTCGCTGGCGCGCGACGGATCCACGACCAGGTTGTCGCCGATGCGCACCCCGGCGCTGGCGGCGAAGTCCTCCAGGCCGACGCGCGCGAACGCATCGCCGTCGCGGCCGAACACGGGCCCCAGCATCACCAGCAGCCGCCCGCCCCCGTCGACGTACGCCTTCAGCGCGGCGAGCTCCCGCGGCGAGAACGCCTGCGTCGGTTCGGCGATGACGAGGACGCGGCACGCGCCGCCCGCCGCGTCGCTGATCCGCGCGACCGCGCGCACGACGTCGCCGTCCCGCCGCAGCTCGTCCGCGAAGGTGCCGTACCCGCCGTCCTGCAGCGATTCGATGTCGGGCTCGCCGTGCCCGGACGTGAAGCAGATGCGATCCGGATCGTCGCTGGTGACGGTCAGGATCGCCGAAAGGAACGCGGCCTCGCCGCGCCAGGCCCGCAGCGTCGGCGACGGCTCGCCCTCGATGTCCAGCTCGGGTTCGACGAGGTCCTCCCAGTTGACGACGTTTGTTCGGTTCCCCGAGGTGAACACCACGACGCCCTGACCCATCTCGTACGGGCCGATGCCGTACTTCTTCATCGCGCCTTCCGCGCGCTGCGGGTCGCGATCCGGATCGACCTCGACCGCGTGGAAGCGCCCGCCCGCGTCGCGCGTGAACCGTTGGGTCAGCTCCCGCAGAAGGCCCGTGATCGCCCGCGTCCGTTCGGCCACCGCGTGCGCCTTGTCGGAGTCGCGATCGGCGTAGAGGAAGATCGTCGCCTCGACCGGCCGGGGCAGCGCGCGCAGCACCGCGACCGTCCGCGGCGACAGGTCGTACAGCGACCCGCGCGTCCAGTCGCCGCGCACGAAGTGCCGGCCCGCGAGGACGTTGATCATGACGGCGATGGCGGCGAGCAGGATCGGCGCCAGCCAGCCCGGCACGCGGCGAGCGCGTGGCGCATCCTCCGGCATCGGGCCGCGCAGCCGCGCGACGAGGACGACCGCGATCAGCAGCGCGACGGCCGTGACCGTCGCGAGCAGGACGATGTGGCGCGAATCGACGATGCCGTGGCCGAAGTCCTCCATCATCCGGAAGAGGCTGGCGCGCCGGACCGTCGCCGCGAGATCGGGCGAGCGGACCTGCCCCTCCAGCGCCCCGACCAGCAGCACCACGAAGAAGGCGACGAACGACAGCGCCGCGGCGACGAGCTGGTTGCGCGTCGCCGCCGACGCCGCCAGGCCGACCGCCATCGCCGCCGCGCCCACCAGCAGCGTTCCCAGATATCCGGCCGCGATCGGCCCCGCGTCCAGGGACGCGCCCGTCGCGCGCAGGTAGACGACGTAGGCCATCGTCGGCACCCAGGCGGTCGCGAAGAACGTCACCGCCGAGAGCCATTTGCCGATGACGACCTCGGCGGGCGTCACCGGCGCGGTCAGCAGCGGTTCGATCGTGCCGCTGCGCAGCTCCTCGGCGATGAGGCGCATCGGCGCGACCGTCACCAGCAGCGCCACCGCGATCCAGTACATCATCGTGCCGCCGAAGAAGAACTCCATCACGCCGCCCGGCGGCGCGTCCGGCCCCGACAGCAGGCGCAGGAACAGCCAGAACACCACGCCCTGCAGCCCCAGGAACAGCGTCATCACCGCCCAGCCCGCCGGCGTCCGGAAGTACGCCTCCCACTCGCGGCGCAGGATCGCGGCGATCGCGGTCATGACGGCGCCGTCTCCTTCGACGTGACCTTCGCGAACACGTCGTCCAGCGACGCCGCGCCCAGCTTCTCGCGCAGCGCCGCCGGCGTGCCCGACGCCTTGACCTGCCCGCGATCAACGATCACCACCCGGCTCGCCAGCGCCTCGACGTCCGGGAGGATGTGCGTCGACAGCAGCACCGCCCGCTCCCGCCCCAGCTCGCGGATCAGCGCGTGCGTCTCGCGGATCTGGTTCGGGTCCAGGCCGACGGTCGGCTCGTCCAGGATCAGGATGGGCGGCCGGGCGAGCAACGCGTCCGCCAGCCCGACCCGCTGCCGGTAGCCGCGCGACAGCGTGCCGATGATCTGCGTGCGCCGATCGCCGAGGCCAGCGATGCCGATCGCGTCGTCGACCGCCGCGTGGCGCTTGTCGCGCGGGACCGCCTTCAGGCCGGCGCGGAAGCCGAGGTACTCGGTCACCCGCATCTCGGGAGGCAGCGGCACCGCCTCCGGAAGGTAGCCGACGGCGCGGCGTACGCCCCGCGTGTCATCGGAGATCGAACAACCCGCCAGGACCGCCGTCCCGCGCGTCGGCGCCAGGAAGCAGCTGAGGATCCGCATGAGGGTGGTCTTGCCCGCGCCGTTCGGCCCCAGAAGGCCGACGATCTCGGCCTTTTCGACCTCGAACGACACATCGTCGAGCGCGGGCCGCCCGTCACCGCTCCGGGCGGACCCGTACCGCTTCGTGACACCCCGGACGCTAATCAACCCGGGGACAATTTAACCTCAGAACCCGCGGACGGCTTCGGAACGTCGCGAAGGTCTCGCGCGGGCCAAAGCCCGCCCTCCCGACGCGCTTACTCCAGACCGCGATCGCGCAAGGAGCCGTCGTCTTCGCCGCGCAGGTGGCCGACCTCGTGCAACAGGGTGCGCGCGATCGCCTGGTCCAGCTCGGCGACGTCGTGGACGGTCCGCAGCAGGTTGCGCCGGTAGAGGACGATCGTCCGCTCGCCCGCGTCGCACTGCAGGTCGCCCGACGCGCCGGCGCTCGCCAGCGCATGCGGGGCCGCCTCCGCCGGCGCGCCGCTCGGCGGCTGGGCGCGGCCCTTGGCGGAGCGTCCCGCGGGCGTCGGGATGACGCGGTCGGTGTAGTCCAGCGGCAAGCCGCGGAACAGCCCCAGGATCGTGGGCGACAGGGGCGGCTTCTCGGCGACCAGATCTGCGATGTCCGGGAGGTCAGCGGCCTCGACCTTGATGCCGCCGAGATCGCGGCGGATGTCCTCCGACAGCTCCGCGACCGCGCGCTGCACGTGCGCGGTGAAATCCGCCTGCGTCATCTCCAGGGGCAGCGGGAACGACTTCACGTCCGCGGTGCTCGCGGCTGCCAGGTGGCGCGCCGCCTGCGCGTCCTCGCCCAGGCGCTCCTCGATCAGCCCGAGGTGATAAAGGGCGTGCGCGTGATCGGGCGTCGCGACCAGCACCTTGTCGAACGTGCGCCGGGCTTCCTCGAATCGACACAGCTCGAACAGCGCGACGCCGCGCTCGTAGACTGCGGCCGCGAAGTGCGGTGACGCCTTCAGCGCGCCGTCGATCCGCTTCAACGCCTCGACGGCGCGCCCGAGATCGATCAGCGCCTGGCCCTCCAGCAGCGCCAGGCGCGCGGCGCGTTCCCGATCGCGCCGGCCGACGTGGTGGCTGCCGCGGCGGGCGTATTCCAGACCCAGCGCCGACCGATCGACCGATGGCGGCAGCTGATTGATGTTCAGGTCGGCCGCTGCCTCCAGCGTCTCGGGATCGTCGGGGGCCAGGGCGAGGGCCAGCGCGATCGCGTCGCGCGCCTCGTCCAGGCGGTCCAGCCGCATCAGCGAGATGGCGCGGTTGTGGTGCGCCTCGACCGAGCGGGGCGCCTGGCGGGCGGCCTCCTCGGCGCACGCGAGCGCGCCGATGTAGTCCGCGTCGTCGAACAGCTCCGCTGCGCGATCCAGCAGCGACGCCACCGGCGCGTCCAGCCAGGCCGGGCGATCGCTGAAGCAGCGGCGCAGGGGCCGGGGCGGCGGCTCGGTGGTCTCGGCGCTCGGCGTCGAACAGGAACGGGAGACGCTCGGCGTCGGCGCTTGCGCCGTCGTGGCGGTCGCCGCCGGCGCGGGCTTCGCGGCGGACGGTCTGACCTTGCCGACCTCGCCGACCGTGCGTGAGCGGCAGCCGCCCATCGTCGCGAGGACGAGGCAGGCGAAGACGACGGCGGACCTCATTGGTAGCCCCCTATGATACCCGAGCCTGAGCCGTTTCAGGGTTTCCGGTGTGTCAAGAACGCGGGGGCCCTGCCCTCAATGGGCCTCGCTCCAGGTCTGGCCGGCCCCGACGTCTACAACCAGAGGAACATCTAGCTTGTAGACCGCTTCCATCTCGTTCTTCACCCATTGCTTGAAGTCATCGGCGCGTCCGGTCGGGACCTCGAAGACCAGCTCGTCGTGGACGGTCAACAACAGATCGGCGTCCGCCACGGGCGATTGGTCCGCCTCGATGGCCCGGTCCACCCGGATCATCGCCAGCTTCAGGAGGTCCGCCGCCGACCCCTGGATCGGCGTGTTGCGGGCGATGCGCTCCGCGTAGTTGCGATCCTGTACGCGCGTCGCCCGGATCTCCGGCAGCGGGCGCCGGCGCCCCAGCAGCGTCACTGTCTCCGCGGTGGCGCGCGCCTCGGCTATCGAGCGTTCCATGTAGGAACGGACACCCGCGTAGCGTTCGAAGTAACTCTGGATGTACGTGCGCGCCTGGGCGCGCGGGATGCGCAGCACCTGCGCCAGGCCAAAGTCGCTCTGGCCGTACGACAGCCCGAAGTTGATGGCCTTCGCGATGCGCCGGTGCTCGGCGGTCACGCCCGACGACGGCACGCCGAAGACCTCGGCGGCCGTCCGCTGGTGGATGTCCTCGCCCGACCGGAAAGCATCCAGGAACGCCGGGTCCTGCGAGAAGTGCGCGAGGATCCGCAGCTCGATCTGCGAATAGTCGGCCGACACCAGGACGTACCCCGGCTTCGCGACGAAGGCCTGGCGGATCCGGCGTCCGACCTCGCTGCGGATCGGGATGTTCTGCAGGTTCGGGTTGCTGGACGACAGCCGTCCCGTCGCTGCCACCGCCTGGTTGAACGAGGTGTGGAGGCGCCCCGTCGCCGGGTTCACCAGCGCCGGCAGCGCGTCGATGTACGTCCCCTTCAGCTTCGAGAGCACGCGATAGTCGACGATCTTCGCGGGGACCGGGTGCAGGGCCGCCAGCTCCTCCAGCGTGTCCGCGTCCGTCGACGGTCCGGTCTTCGTCTTGCGGACGACGGGCAGCGACAGCTTGCCGAACAGGACGTCCGCCAGCTGCTTGGGTGAATTGATGTTGAAGGGCAGTCCCGCCAGCGTGTGGATCTCGGTCTCCAGCGCGGCGAGCTGCGTGCCGACCTCGTGGCCGATCTCGCGCAGCCGATCGATGTCCAGCTTGATGCCGCGACACTCGATGTGCGCCAGGACGTGCGAGAGCGGCAGCTCCATGTCCCGGTACAGCGGCTCCATGCCCGTCGCCGCCAGCTTCGCCGGCTGCCGCGCCGCCAGCGCGACCGCCCCCGCCGCCTCGGCGGCCAGCCACGCGCCCACCTCCTCGACGGAGATCTGCGACGCGGGCGTCGCCGACGCGCCGCTGCCCATCCAGCTCGTGCGCCCGGCGATCGGCGGGATGCCCTCCGCCGAGCTGACGACGTCAAGGTCGTAGCGCGTGCGCGACGCGTCCAGCAGGTACGCCGCCAGCATCGAATCCGACGCCACGCCCGCGAGCCTGACGCCCCGGCGGAGCAGCAGCACCTCCAGCGTCTTCGCGTCGTGAACGTGCTTGGCGACGTCCGCGGCGCCGAGCAGCGGCGCCAGCACCGCCAGCGCCTCCGCCTCCGGAATGCACGCGGGCGCACCCAGGTAGCGGTGCGTGAGTGGGAGGTACGCGCGGCGGTCCCCGATCGCGAACGCGATGCCGACCAGGTCCGAGCGCACCGCCGAAGGCCCGTCGTACAGCGCCGCGAGGCCCACCGACCCCGCGGCGCGGATGTCGGCGGCGAGCGCCTCCAGGTCGGCAAGCTTCGCGATCGCCGGCACGCGCGGCGGCGGCGCGGCGGGCGCGACCACCTCGGGCACCGCCGTCCCGACGAGGGGCGGTGGCGTGTTCTCGGCGTGGGGCGCGATTGCCGCCGCGCCCGACGCCGACAGCTGATCGACGAGGCGCGAGAACTCGAGCTCGGTGAACAGCTCCCGCAAGCGCTTCTTGTCGGGATCGATCCGGTGCAGCTCGGCGAGCGTCTTGGGCAGCGGCGCGTCGTCGCGCAGCCGCACCAGCTCGCGCGACACGCGCACGGCCTCGCGCGCCTCGTGGATGGCGGCGCCGCGCTTGCCGGGGACGCCGCCCGCCGCCGCCGCGGCCAGCAGCGCGTCGAGCGTTCCGAACTTGTTGATCAGCTCGGACGCGGTCTTGGGGCCGATGCCCGCCACGCCCGGCACGTTGTCGATGCTGTCGCCCATCAGCGCCAGCACGTCCCCCACCCGGTCCGGGCCGACGCCGAACTTCTCCTTCACCTGATCCGGGCCGATACGCCGGTTCTTCATCGTGTCGAGAACGGCGACCGTACCGTCGTCGGTGCAGAGCTGCGTCAGGTCCTTGTCCGACGAGCAGATGACGACGTCCATGCCGGACGCGGCCGCCACCTTCGTGAGCGTCGCGATGATGTCGTCGGCCTCGTAGCCGCCGACCTCCAGCTGGGCGAGGCCGAACGCCTCGACCACGGTGCGCACCATCTCCAGCTGATCCGCCAGCTCGGGCGGCATCGGCGGGCGGTGCGCCTTGTACTGGTCGTAGAGCTCGTTGCGAAAGTTGTCGCCGGGGGCGTCGTAGACCACGCACAGGTGCGTCGGCTTCTGCTCGCGCTCGATCCTCAGGATCATCTGGCAGAGCCCGTAGATCGCGCCGGTCTGCATCCCCTTCGTGGTCTTCAGCGGCGGCAGCGCGTGGAACGCCCGGAACAAGAAGTTCAGCGCGTCGATGATGTAAAGGCTGGGCTTCGCCTCTGGTGTGCCGTCGAGAGTGAGCATCGCCAATGTCGGATGTCGAATGTCGAATGTCGGATGTCGAATAGGCCCCCGCGTTCGTCGTCGTGTGACGACTCCAAAACCGTCGGCCCGACGCTCGTATAGCACGCGTCGCGGGCAACCCTAACACCGTGACTTCGTGCCACAATGATGGTCCTTTGGCGCGGTCTCGACTTGTCCGCGTGGTTCGATTCACGGTCGTCGGACTGGTCGGGACGATTGTGCTCGCGGTCCTCGCCGCGTCGATCGTGTTGCAGGGGTCCCGCCTGGGGCGGCTCATCGAGAGCACCCTCCCCGAGAACAAGGGGAAGCTGCACATCGGCGGCGTCACCTGGCGGCTGCGCGCGCTGGCCGACATCGTCACCGACGAACCCACGCCGATCACGGTCGACGGCCTGCAGATCGTCGACCCGGAAGGCACGGTCGTGCTGGACGTGCCCCACCTGGACGCGAAGGTGAAGCTGCGGACGCTGATCGCCGGCGGCAGCTTCTCGATCCACGACCTGCGCGTGCCGGTCGCGCTGTGGCGGTTCGCCGCGATGAAGAACAGCGAGGGGATCGGGTTCCTGGCGGCGCTGGCGCCGAAGAACGCGCCCCCGCCCCCACCGCCCGACGCGAAGCCGAAAGGCCCTGGCTCGTTCTTCGCGATCGAAGGCGCCGAGCTGGGCGATCTGAACGCGATCTTCGACTTCCCCGGCTCGTGGGGGCTGGAGCTGCGGCACGCCCACGCGCGCGCTTCGCTGAAGCAGGACGGCACCGATCCCGAACACCCGACCTTCGGGTTCGACGCGGGGCCCGTCCTCGCGGCGGGCGGCGGCTGGCTGCGGATCCTCGACGATTACGTGCTGCCGTTCGATCGCGTCGACATCGCGCGCGTGGCGACCACCCAGGAGTGGTCGGACGACATCTTCCTGGACCTGACCGAGGCCGACACCGGGCGCACGAAGCTGGTCGGCAAGGGATCCTTCACCGGGATCTACGGGGAGAAGTCGGTCCCCGGGATCAAGCTGCACGCCGGCTTCACGCAGGCGGGCGACGCGCTGACGGCGGTCGTGGCCGGCGGCGGCCTGAAGATCGAGGGCCTCACGATCTCGGGCGACGGCGCCGCCATCGACGCCGACCTGACGGACACGTTCGCGGCGCTGAAGGTGAAGGCCGCGTTCAAGGGGCTGGACGCGAAGTACGACACCTACCAGGCGCTGGGCATCGGCTTCGGCCTGCGCTTCGACGC
>Ga0070684_100004327_pt1 | contig 10789 bp, 13 predicted proteins | sample KBSC723LmetaG_FD_65653 | JGI IMG/M metagenome (GOLD analysis project Ga0070684, IMG submission 65653) | Corn rhizosphere microbial communities from Kellogg Biological Station, Michigan, USA - KBS C7.2-3L metaG | ecosystem: Host-associated > Plants > Roots > Rhizosphere ...
GAGAGCAGCGAAACCCACGGCCACGGCACCCACACCTGGGCGAAGTTCTGGAAGGCGGATCTCGCGGCGTTGCTGGCCCGGTCAGGGTCGGACGCTCGCCGCTAGTCTCGGCATTGATCGGGCCGCGCGCGGCACAATTCCCCAAGCCGCTTCAGCTGGGGCTGGAGCTCGACCGTGCGGCGGTAGTCGTCCACGACCATCTGCCTTGCCTGGGCGGCCGTTTGCGCAGCGTCCGGCGCTGCATTGACGAGGGCGCGTTCCTCCGCCGGGCAGCTTCGAGCGAGCAAAGCCTCGAACTGATCGGGCAGCAGCCGGGATTCGTGCGAGGCGCGCGACTGCGCGAACAGGCACTGCACGAAAGCGAGATTCGCCGCATCGGCGTCGGCGGATGAAGCGGCGGCGGAAATGAGCAGCACGAAGATCACGCCACTGCTTCTGCAGGAAGCGCCCTAAAGCTGAGTTAAAGCTGGAACTGGCCGACGATGATCGTGTGGCAGTGGCCGCCGAGGACCGCGCGATCGCCTTCGAGGCGGCAGTGCAGCACACCCGTACGAGCGCTCGCCTGGAGTGCGGTGAACTCGTTCCGGCCGAGGCGCTCGGTCCAGTAGGGCACGAGCGCCGCATGCGCCGAGCCGGTCACCGGGTCCTCGTCGATTCCGAGATAGGGAACGAAGACGCGGCTGGCGATGTCCTGCTCGCGGCCGCAGGCGGTGACGACGGCCATGCGGTGGATTGACCTCAGCGCCGCGAAATCCGGTGAAACCGCGCGCACGGCGGCTTCGTCGGACAGCTCGATGATGGCCGCGTCATTATAGCCGTCGGCAAGCCAAACGGCGCTGTCGGGAAGGCCCAGCGCCGCGCACAACTCAGGCTCGCGCACCTCATTCAGGTTGGCCGCGCGCATGTCGAGCGCGAGCAGATCGTCCCGGCGGCTGACGATCAGCTCGCCCGACTTGGTGGCGAAGCGAACCTGCTGCCCCGTCATCAGGATATGCCCTGCCGCGAGCGTCGCATGGCCGCACAGCTCGACCTCGGCGGCCGGGGTGAACCAGCGAAGGTCGAAGTCGGCCGCGCCGCTGCCGCTGGGCACGGTGAACGCCGTCTCGCTGAGGTTGTTCTCGGCAGCGATGGCCTGCATCAGCCCATCGTCGAGCCAGCGTTCTAGCGGCATCACGGCCGCGGGATTGCCTGTCAGCGGCTTGGCGGCGAACGCGTCGACCTGGAAGAAGGGAATGCTGGTCAACTCGCGCGCTCCGTGATCTCTTGGGGCAGCAGCGTCTCGCGATCCGTCTGCCCTTCGGGGTCGACGTGGATCAGAATCTCGGTGTCGGGGAATCGCTGCTGCAGTTCCTCCTCCACGGCATCGAGACGGTCATGCGCCTCCTGCACCGTCCACTCCGGCGGGACCCAGACGTGGAACTGCGCGAAATAATGCGTGCCGCTGCTGCGCGTCCTGAAGTCATGCAGGCCGGCAAGCTCGGGATATTCCTTCGCGGCCGAAAGAAAGCGCTCGCGGAGCTCATCGGGCCATTCGCGGTCCATCAGCTGGTCGAGCGCATGGCTCGATGCGCGCCACGCGCCCCACGCGAGCCACAGCGCGATGAGCAAGCCGAAGACAGCATCGGCGCCCGTCCATCCGGCATACTGGTCCAGTCCCAAGGCAACGATGACCGAGCCGTTGAGAAGCAGGTCGGACGAATAGTGCAGCCGGTCGGTCCCGATGGCGAGCGAGCCGGTGAGGCGCACGACGTGACGCTGATAGCTGATAAGCGCGACCGTCAGCACCATGGCCACCACCGAAACCCCGATGCCGAGCTCCGCATCGGCAGTCTGCGCCCCGTTGATCAGGCGCTGCACGGCGCGAAAGCCGATGAAAATCGCCGACAAGGTGATGATGATCACCTGCACCAGCGCGGCGAGCGCTTCGGCCTTGCCGTGCCCGAAGCGGTGCTCGTGATCGGCGGGAGCCGCCGCGATGCGCACGCCCAGCAACACGATGAGGCTTGCAACCAGGTCCAGCGCGCTGTCGGCAAGCGAGCCGAGCATCGCCATCGACGAGGTCTGCAGCGCGGCATAGCTCTTCAGGGCGATCAGGACGATCGCCATTGCGATGCTGGCGAGGGCGGCGCGCGTGGTCAGCATGCCGCGTTCGGACTGACTGAGGGCCGAGTCATTCACGGGTAAAGCAGCCCTTCGGACCAGCCATCCGCGGTGCGCGTGAACAGGCGCCGTTCGTGAAGCCGGTGCGGCCGGTCGGTCCAGAACTCGATTGTGTGCGGAACAACTCTGTAGCCGCCCCAGTGCGGCGGACGAGGCACTTCCTGACCGTCAAAGCGGCGCTTAACCTCTTCGTACTCGCGTTCGAATTGATCGCGGCTTTCAAGTGGCTCAGACTGACGAGAAGCCCAGGCTCCTAACTGGGAGTCTCTGCTGCGTGTCGCGAAATATGCGTCAGCCTGGTCAGCGGAGACGCGCTCCCTGAAACCTTCGATGCGAACCTGGCGACGCAGCGATTTCCAGTGGAACAGCAGTGCGACAGGGCTATTCTCGGCCATTTCGCGCGCCTTGCGACTGCGCTCATTCGTGTAAAAGACAAATCCTTCGGGCCCGTGCCCCTTCAGGAGCACCATTCTCACCGAAGGCTCGCGCAGGAGATCAGCAGTCGCGAGCGCCATCGCCTCAGGGTCGTTGGGCTCGCTCGCCTTCGCCTCGGCGAACCATTGGTCGAACAACGCAAAGGGATCCGCCATCGCCGCGGGCCTTAGGCTTGGCTGGCGCAAAACGGCAACCCATCTGGTCAGGAAAGGACGACTGCGGCATGGGAGGACAATGGCGCTCGACCTCTACCAACGCTTGGGGCTGAAGCGCGGGGCAAGCGAGGCCGAAATCAAGAAGGCCTATCGCAGCCTCGCCAAGCAGCTTCACCCCGACCGCAACAAGGACAATCCCAAGGCCGCCGAGCGGTTCGCGCAGGTGACTTCGGCCTATGACCTGCTGTCCGACAAGGACAAGCGCGCGCAGTACGACCGCGGCGAGATCGACGAAGAGGGTAATCCCAAGATGCCGTTCGGCGCCGGGTTCGGCGGATATTCGGCCGGTGCAGGCGGTCCGCAGCCGGGCGGCCCGCAAGGGTTTGAGAACTTCAACTTCGCTGGTGCGGACGGGGCCGACCTCAGCGACCTGTTCGAGGGGCTGTTCGGCGCTGCCGGCGCAGGGCGGCAGCGCGGCGGCGGCCCGTTCGGCGGCTTCCGCCAGCGCGCACGCGCGCCACAGAAGGGGGCCGACGTCGCTTACCGCCTCAAGATCCCGTTCGAGGATGCGGTTGCGCTGAAGCCGCAGCGGATCACGCTCGCCGACGGCAAGACGATCGATCTCAAGCTGCCTCAGGGCCTCGAGGACGGCACCCGGATCCGGCTTGCGGGCAAGGGAGAGGAGGGGCCTGGCGGCCGCGGCGATGCGATCGTGACGATCGACATTGCACCGCACCGCTTCTTCACGCGCGACGGCAACAATATTCGCCTGACGCTGCCCGTTACGCTGAAGGAAGCGGTGCTCGGCGCCAAAGTGAAGGTGCCGACGCCTGAAGGTGCGGTGATGCTGACCATCCCCAAGGGCACGACATCGGGCAAGGTGCTTCGCCTCAAGGGCCGCGGTTTCGCCGCCAAGGACGGCAAGCGCGGCGACCAGCTGGTGACGATCGACATCGACATCCCCGCGGATGATGCCGAGCTGCAGCGGTTTGCCGAGAGCTGGAACGGCGGCGGCAATCCCAGGGCCTCGCTAGGCGCATAGGACAGCGGCGGCTAGAAAAGCTGCGGTGAGAGACATTTCCCCCCAGTCGCCGGAAGCCCGCCGCAAGCGCCTCGCAAGCATGCGCGCGGCGTTCGGCACCGATGTCGAGGAGAAGCTGAAGCCGCGGCTCACCGCCTGGGAAGTGGTCAAGCGCGTCGCCATTGGTGTCTACAACGACGGCTTCATCCACGCCGGCAACCTCGCCTATCTATCCATCGTCGCGCTGTTCCCGTTCTTCATCGTCGCGGCGGCCGTGGCTCACCTGCTGGGCCAGAGTCAGGACGCGATGCTGACGGTGACGAATGTGCTCCGGCGCCTGCCGCCCGACGTCGCCGCGACGCTGCGCGAACCGATCCAGGAAGTGCTGACGGTCCGCACGGGCACGTTGCTCTGGCTCGGAGCGCTCGTCGGCCTGTGGACCGCCACGAGCTTCGTCGAGACGATCCGCGACATCCTGCGGCGCGCCTATGGCGTGAAGTTCTGCGCGCCATTCTGGGAATATCGGCTCGGTTCGATCCTGCTGATCCTCGGAGCGGTGCTGCTGCTAATGCTCGCCTTCGCCGTAAGCGCGGTCCTCACCCTGGCGCATCAGTTGATCATTCGCTGGTTTCCGCTGGCGCAGGACGTCGCATCCACGCTCGGCATCTACCGCCTCGTCCCGGCTGTAACCTTGTTCTGCACCTTCTACGGACTGTTCTACGCACTGACTCCGTCGCGCTACCGCAAGGCGCGCTGCAGGAAATGGCCGGGGGCGCTATTCATCACGGCCTGGTGGCTCGGAACGGTCGAGCTGATCGCGCCGGTCCTGAGCCTGTTCGGCGGCTACACTCGTACATATGGCAGCCTCGCCGGCGTGATGATCGCGCTCATCTTCTTCTTTGTGGTGGGACTAGGCGTCGTCATAGGAGCAGAGTTGAACGCGGCGCTGGCGGAAAGCGGCGCCACCGCGCTAAAGGGCGAGGTTTATACCGGGCCGTACACCGATCAGCTCGAGGTCGAGGAGCCGCAGCCCGGCGAGGACGTGGAACCGGTGCTGCAAAGAGAGGGGCCGCAACTTTGACGCAGTTGATGCAGGGGAAGCGCGGGCTGATCATGGGCCTTGCCAATGACCGCTCGCTCGCCTGGGGCATCGCCCGGGCGTTGAGCGGCGAAGGCGCCGAGCTCGCTTTCTCCTACCAGGGCGAATCGCTCGAAAAGCGGGTGCGGCCGCTCGCGGCGGAGCTCGGCTCGGACGTGCTTGTCGATTGCGACGTGTCGGACATGAAGGCGCTCGACAAGACCTTTGATGCCCTGAAGGAGCGCTGGCAGAAGCTCGATTTCGTTGTCCACGCCATCGGCTTTTCCGACAAGAACGAGCTCAGGGGGAAGTTCATCGACACGTCGATGGACAACTTCCTGATGACGATGAACATCTCGGTCTACAGCTTCGTCGCCGTCGCGCAGCGCGCCCGCGCGCTGATGAGCGGCGGCGGGTCGCTCCTGACGCTGACCTACTACGGCGCCGAGAAGGTCATCCCGCATTACAACGTGATGGGCCTGGCCAAGTCGGCGCTCGAAACCAGCGTCAAATATCTTGCCGCGGATCTCGGGCCGGAGGGCATCCGGGTCAATGCGATCTCGGCGGGCCCGATCCAGACGCTGGCCGCTCGCGGGATCGGCGACTTCAACTACATCATGAAATGGAACCAGTATAATTCGCCGCTGCGCCGCAACGTGACCATCGAGGATGTCGGCGGGGCAGGGCTGTACCTGCTCAGCGACCTCGCGAGCGGCGTCACCGGCGAGATCCACCACGTTGACGCGGGCTATAATGTCGTCGGCATGAAGGCCGAGGACGCGCCCGATATTTCGACGGTCTGATGCGCCTGCGACCGGCCGTTCGTTCTGACGCGAGTGACATCCGCCGGGTTCATGAGCTCGCGTTTGGGACCGACGCAGAGGCCGACCTGGTCGAGCGGCTCGTTTACGATGGCGATGCGCGGATCTCCATAGTTTGCCTCGAGCAAGGCCGCATCGTCGGGCATGTGCTTTTCAGTCGCATGGAAGTTGAGGCGGATGGACAGCCGATTGATGCGCTTGGGCTCGCGCCCGTCGCCGTGGTTCCCGAACGGCAAGGGAACGGGATCGGATCGGCCCTGATCGAGGCCGGGGTCGCGGAGGCCCGACGGCTCGGGACGGAAGTCATTTTCGTTCTTGGCGACACACGTCTCTACCGCAGGTTCGGGTTCGAGGGCACCGCTGCCAAGCCTTTTGCCTGCCGCTACGCGGGGCCGCACCTCCAAGTCCTCCTGCTGAACGACGCGATGACTCCTGCCCAGTCAGGCAGGGCGTCGTACGCGCCGGCGTTCGAAGCGTTATGATGCCGGTCGCACGTCATGTTCGGGTGACCGGACTCGTACAGGACGTCTTCTTCCGCGCCTGGGCTCGCGACGAGGCGCAAGCGCTCGGCGTGAGCGGATGGATTCGCAACTGCAGCGACGGCAGCGTCGAGGCGCTGCTCGAGGGCGAGGCCGAAGCGATCGAGGAGCTCATCGATCTGTTGCGCGAAGGCCCGCCTGGCGCGCAGGTGGAGGACGTCGAAATCGAGGAAGCGGATCGCGAGGGCCTGAGTGGCTTCGAGGTGCGGCACTGATTATTAGAAAGAGCGCCGAATTATTAGACACAAGAGCGAAGTAGGCTAACTAACCGTTCATCGCGGCGACCGCTCCTCGTACGTACTTCGATCTGAGTTCCGTTGCGCGTTCTCACCAGACTGACGGTCCGCTGCACCGTTCCTGCACCCATGACGCCGCCGAAGCCAAAAATGTGAATCGTTCCGTCGCTATCCGGCGGAAACGGTAGTGGAAGAAGCCCCTCTCCTATCGCATCGGCCGCGCAAAGTTGCAGCTCAGAGGGCGACCTTGTGGAGTTCAGAACTGCGACCACGGGTTTAGTCAGCTGTTGACGCAGATCGGCGTCCGCTGAAACCGACGTAGAAAACGCCAGCGTGATCGCTGCAATTACGCGAACAATGCTCATCTATTCAGCGCGACCGACGTTCAAATCGCACTCGACGAGAGCCGCTGATGAGGAACGTGTCGTATGGCGTCGGGCGAAGCGCGCGTCTGACCGGTCCGCCGCTGTCTGCTGTATTCGCCCAATATTGCGGCCGAAGGGCGCTGTCCGGCAGCTTCGATCCGATTAGAGCTTCGATCTTGTGGAATGGCAGTTCGAATTCGCGGAGATTCTGCTCTCTCACGTACTCGGCTAGGGCGTCGAACTTAGCCATATGACATTCTTATCCCGCGAATGGATCCCGCACCAGGATTGTGTCGTCGCGCTCCGGCGACGTGCTGACCAGCGCCACCGGGCAGCGGATCAGCTCCTCGATGCGGCGGACATATTTGATCGCGCGCGCGGGCAGGTCGGCCCAGCTGCGTGCGCCGCGGGTCGATCCGGGCCAGCCCTCTATTTCTTCATAGACGGGCTCGACCCGAGCCTGGTCGGCGGCGTGCGGCGGCAGGTAATCGAAATGCTCGCTGCCAATCCGATAGCCCGTGCAAACCTTCACTGTGTCAAAAGTGTCGAGGACGTCGAGCTTGGTCAGTGCGACGCCGGTCACCCCGCTGACCGCGACCGCCTGACGGACGAGCACGGCGTCGAACCAGCCGCAGCGGCGTTTGCGGCCGGTGACTGTGCCGAATTCGTGACCGCGCTCCCCGAGCTTCTGGCCAACGTCATTGTCCTGCTCGGTCGGGAAAGGGCCCGAGCCGACGCGCGTCGTGTAGGCCTTGACGATCCCGAGCACGAAGCCGGCGGCGCTCGGTCCCATGCCGCTGCCGGGCCCGACCGTTCCCGCAACAGTGTTGGACGAGGTGACGAAGGGATAGGTGCCGTGGTCCACGTCGAGCAGCACGCCCTGCGCGCCTTCGAACAGGATTCGCCGGCCGCGGAAGCGCGCTTCGTCGAGGTCGCGCCAGACGGGCTTGGCGAAGGGCAGGACAAAATCGGCGATCTCAGAGAGTGAGCGGAGCAGCCGGTCGCGGTCGACCGGCGGCTCGCCGAAACCGGCACGGAGCGCATCATGATGCGCGCATAGGCGGTCGAGCTGGGGACCGAGTTCGCCCAGATGGGCGAGATCGCAGACGCGGATCGCGCGCCGCCCGACCTTGTCCTCGTAAGCCGGGCCAATGCCGCGCCGCGTCGTCCCGATCTTGCCCGCGCCCGAGGCGTCCTCGCGCAAGGCATCGAGGTCGCGGTGGATCGGCAGGATCAGCGGACAGGTTTCCGCGATCATCAGCACCTCGGGCGTGACGTCGATGCCCTGTTCGGCGATCTTCTCGACCTCGGCCTTCAGCGCCCATGGGTCGAGCACCACACCGTTGCCGATCACCGACGGCGTGCCGCGCACGATCCCCGACGGAAGCAGCGAAAGCTTGTACGTCTGATTGCCGACGACAAGCGTATGACCGGCGTTGTGGCCGCCCTGGAAGCGCACGACCATATCGGCGCGGCTGGCCAGCCAATCGACGATCTTGCCCTTGCCTTCGTCGCCCCACTGGGCGCCGATGACCGTGACGTTTCCCACTGTCTAAGCTTCCTGCTGTGCAGCCCGCGCGGCTCTACGGGGAAGGCGCTGAGGCGTCTAGGTGGCCCGCGAGTTATGCACTGCTCGCTAGAGTTCCTCCGCTATGAGCCAGAATGTGGGTTCTTGTTCTGTTCTGGATCGGTTATTGATCTCCCGTCGTCGACAAGTCGTGCCAATGCAACGCGACAGATGACGACCGCCGCTTATTTCTCCATATTGGAGCATATTGGTTTTAATTTTAGATTGGTGAGTGAAATGGCTGACGACGGGCGTGTAGTCACTGCGAAGCTTCCGGACGATCTCGTTTCACGCATGGACGAGGTCGCTGATCGCATGGATCGGAGCAAGAGCTGGATCGTGCGCCAGGCGGTGGCCGAGTGGCTGGCGGAGGAGCAACGCCGATACGATCTGACTCTGGAGGCATTGAAATCGGTCGACGAGGGCCGAACCTTCACCCAACAGGAAATTGAAAAACATTTCGCCGCCAGGCGTAAGGCGCGATCGCGGTCGGCACGGGTCGCGTGACCATAAGATGGTCGTCCGAGGCGCGCGACGACGTTGATCGCCTCGCTGACTTCGTAGCAGCATATGATCCGGTTCTGGCTGGCGAGATTGAGCAAGAACTGAGCCAAGCGCCGAAAAGGCTTTTGCAGTTCCCCCGCCGTGGCCCGCGGCTGAGCGAGTTCGATCCACGAGAGGTTCGGGAATATCGCGTGGGAAGCTATCTGCTGCGTTACGAGTTGGCGGGCACCGATGTCATTGTTCTGAGATTTTTTCACGCGAGAGAAGATAGGTCGTAAGCATTCGTGCCGTCCTCCGACCGCGCGTCGATGACGCGACGATTCTCCGATTGCTGCTGTGCAGCCCGCGCGGCTCCAGGGACAAGGCTCGCACCCGTCCAGCGCTGCGAATTGTTGGCGAGGCGGAACAGAGGCCGTCTTTCGAACGTATTGCGCTGTCGGCCGCGGCTGCGCGGACTGAGCAGAGCAACACAGGGGATTTGAAATGAAAACGACCACTCTTCTGGCAGTCGCGTTCGGTGTGGTGGCGCTTGCTGCATGCAACAAGAGCCCGACCGAGCAAGCCGCTGAAAACGTCGAATCCAATTACGGCAATGCCGCCGAGAATCTCGAGGCGACCACCTCGAACCTGGGCGAAGCGATCGAGGAGAACGGCGAAAATGCCGCCTCGAACGTCAAGGCAGCGGGCGAAAACGAGGCGGCTGCGATCAAGAATGAGGGCAAAGAGAAGGCCAACGCGATCCGCAACGGCGCTGCGCCCGGCAACAGCCAGTAAAGCGCACGAGGCCGGGCAGCCGTCCGTACGCATTGCCTAGCCAACGGCGCTCCGGACTAATGGAGCGCCCTTCTCATCACGATCGTTGGCGGAACGCCGCATAGCTGCCGTAGCTGGCGACGCAGAATGGCACTGAATAGGTCAGCAGCAGCTTCCACCACACTGGCCACTCGCCGGTGAGGATCTCGGGCCCCTGATTGATCGCGTTGAGGACCGTTCCGATCAGCAGCGCGACGGCTAGCGAGCGGCGGACCGACGCCCAGGCGAAGGTGCGTTGAAGGGCCTCGGTCCGGGACACGGGTCAGAAGCTCAGCGGCACGACCTCACGGACGCCGGGAAGCTGATGCAGTTGCTCCGCCACGCTCGGCGTGATCGGGTCGTCGACCGCGACCAGCGCCACCGCTTCGGCCTTTTCCTTGCGGCGGCCGAGGTTGAAGGTCGCGATGTTAATGCCGTTCTCGCCGAGCCTGGTCCCCAGCGCGCCGATGAAGCCCGGTGCATCGGTGTTGACGATGTAGATCATCTGGCCGGCGAGATCGGCCTCGACCGGAATCCCGAAGATTTTCACCAGGCGCGGCGCGCGGTTGCCGAAGAGGGTGCCTTCGACCCGCTTCTCGCCATGTTCGGTTCCGACGGTCACTGCTACCAGCGTGTGGTAGTCGCTTTCACCCTCGTTGCGGATTTCGCGAACCGCGATTCCGCGCTCCTTCGCGAGATAGGGCGCGTTGACCATGTTCACTGTGTCCGACCAGGTGCGCATCACGCCGGCGAGCACCGCGCCGGTGACCGGCTTGATGTTGAGCTCGGCCGCAGCGCCTTCGACCTCGACGTCGATCGAGCGGATTTCGGTGCCGGCGATCTGCCCAATGAGCCGGCCGAGCTTCTCCGCCAGGGCCATGTAGGGCCGGAGGCGCGGCGCTTCTTCGGCGGAGAGCGACGGCACGTTCACTGCGTTGGTGATCCCGCCGAGCAGCAGGAAATCGGCCATCTGCTCGGCCACCTGGATGCCGACATTGACCTGTGCTTCGGTGGTCGACGCCCCGAGGTGGGGCGTGCAGATGAGCCCGGGAGTGCCGAAGAGGGGATTCTCCCTGGCAGGTTCCTGGGCGAACACGTCGAGCGCGGCGCCGGCGA
>Ga0070684_100004332_pt1 | contig 10783 bp, 10 predicted proteins | sample KBSC723LmetaG_FD_65653 | JGI IMG/M metagenome (GOLD analysis project Ga0070684, IMG submission 65653) | Corn rhizosphere microbial communities from Kellogg Biological Station, Michigan, USA - KBS C7.2-3L metaG | ecosystem: Host-associated > Plants > Roots > Rhizosphere ...
AACCCAAAAATGATAATACACGTTCCAAAACCAGCGACTGCAAACATCAGCACTCTTCCTTGTTTTCGTCGCAAAGGAAAAATTGTAAGCAACACAACGATGCAGATAGAACCTATATCTGAAGCGCCGTTGAGAAAACCAAAACCTTCCGGTCCGACTTTTAAAATATCTCTTGCATACACGGGAACCATTGCCACTGCGCCGCCGAAGAGCACAGCAAAAAGATCGAGTGAAACAGCGCCAAGCAATTCTTTTGTTTTGAAAACAAAGTGTAAACCTTGTTTCACGCTATCCCAAATTTTTTGATCACGCAGATCATTAAATGCAGCTTTTCGTTTTAACTGAAATAAAAAAACAAAAGCCACGATCATGGATGCGCAGATAGTTTCTAATGTACCCGTGATACCAATATAAGCGATCAGGAATCCACTCAGTGCATGACCTGAAACTGAAGCGGAGAGCCATGTTCCCTGGTTCCAGGTTGTTGCATTTTGCAACATATTTCTCGGAACGATATGCGCAAGAATAACATTGAATACAGGTCCTGTAAATGCACGGATAATACCTGTGCAAAATATCACGCCATAAATACAAATGGCGATTGTATGATTGTTTATGTATTGCTTTGTAAAGTTTGTAGATAAAAATAAAAGTGTCGACGCACACAAAAAATATAATAACACTCCACGCAACAACATCCATCTTTTTTCGCTGATATCAATCACATGTCCCGCATACAATGCAAGCGAAAATGCAGGAATAAACTCTGATAAACCAACAACACCAATGGCAAACGGAGCATTTGTTAATTGATACACCCACCAGCCAACAAGGGTGCTCATCATGCGCAAAGCAACGATGAAAAAAAATCTTCCTGATAAAAGATAACGGTATTCATGAATTAAAACAGAGGCGAACGGAGAAACATGATTTTGACGAGTATCCATAGAATATTTTCAAAAGTACTCGTTAAATGCTGAATAATGAAGATGTCCAGGAAGATAAAATAAAACGTAATGGAATGAGAAAAATTTATGGCAACACAAAAAAATGTTGCCCTTCCTCCAGCTCGCTTTCCAATGCATCAAGCACAACTTTTAAATGTTTTTCATTTCCCAGAAAATCTGCGTTGGATGCATCAATAAAAATGGTTTTAATGTTGTGATGTTTTATATAACTCGTATAAGTTTCCTGGATGCTGAATAAATATTCGTCAGGAATATTTTGCTCAAAATCACGATTACGCTTTTTTATGTTCTGCTGCAATTTTGAAACAGGCGCATGCAAATAAATCAGCATATCCGGAAAAATAATTTGCTGATGAATAATGTCAAATAATTTTTGATACAACTTAAATTCTTCATCCGACAAATTCACTTTTGCAAACAACAAACATTTTGAAAACAAATAATCCCCAACTGTGACGCTCTGAAAAAGATCATTTTTATGCAACATCTCTTTCAATTGCTTGTACCGCTCAGCCATAAAAAATAATTCGAGCGGAAATGCGTATTGTTTTGGATTTTCATAAAATTTCGCAAGAAAAGGATTATCGGAGAACTGCTCCAAAATCAAGCGGGCATTAAGTTTCCGTGAGAGCAAATGAGCCAATGTTGTTTTACCTGCACCAATGTTCCCTTCAATAACAATGAAATGATATTGCATTTTGTTCCCCGTGTTTATTATTTTTATGAACCCAACTACATTACTACTATGACACTTTCGTTGCGTCGCACTCTTGTACATCCTGAATGTTCTTGAGCAATTCGACGATTAACAATTCAAATATAAAAGGAGCTGTTAGTTATGTTGTTCAATTTTATTCACATTGAGCGTGTCATTAGATTCTGATAATAATTGCAGGATGGTTTTTTTAAAAATCGGATGAATAACATCCGGAGCAATTTCTGCCAGCGGCATTAATGCAAATCTTCTTTCGTGCAAACGTTCATGCGGAATAGTAAGATGTGATTGATGAATGATTTCATCATTAAATAAAAGTATGTCGATATCAATTATTCGCGGTCCCATTTTTATTTTGCGCTTTCTTCCCATTTTTTCTTCTATCATCAAAATAGTTTTCATTAATTCTGCAGAAGAAAGTTCGGTGGCGACTTCTACGGCCTGGTTATAAAAATCAGGCTGATCTTTAAAACCCCATGCCGCGGTTTCATAAATGGAAGATTGCGCATCAATTTTTCCGCAATATTGTTCAATTAATTTGCGTGCTTCGCTAAGATTATTCAATCTGTTACCTAAATTGCCGCCTGTCAGCAGGTAAGCCTTATTCATATAAACATCAATAAAAGGCTTCAAATATCTTTATTTTTGAAATGCACAAACGAGGAACTATGAGAACTTTCCTGAAAATATTTTTTGCATCATTCGTTGCATTGATTGTATTCAGCACAATTGTTTTTTTAATAGGGCTTTGGCTAATCAGTGGGGCTCTCACACCTTCTAAACCAGACCTTGGTTCAAAAGGCGTCCTGGTATTGGATCTCAGCAAAGATTTTCCTGAGCAGGCAAAAGAAAATCCTATCAGTTCGTTAGCCGGTGATCCTTCTAATGATGTGCCGGGTTTATATGATGTTATACGGATGTTGCATTATGCAAAAACAGATTCAACAATAAAAGGTTTATACATAAAAGCAAGTGACAACGAAAATGGATTTGCATCAAGCGAAGAGCTGCGCAATGCGATTCTTGATTTTAAACAAAGCAAAAAATTCGTGATTGCGTATGGCGAAGCGATGGATCAAAAATCTTATTATGTTTCTACTGCTGCAGCTAAAATTTATTGTCATCCAAATGGCGGTGTTGATTGGACCGGCTTTTCGGTAACGCTTCTTTTTATGAAAGGCTTGCTTGATAAACTTGGAATAGAGCCACAGGTTTTTTATGCAGGAAAATTTAAAAGCGCAACTGAACCTTTTCGCGTTACAAAAATGACAGAGCCTAACCGCTTACAAACAACAGACATGTTGAACGATTTGTATGGAAACTTTTTGTTGCAAACAAGCAAAGCAAGAGATATAGATACTGCAACACTTCATCAATTAGCAATCACAGGAAAAATTCAAACAGCAAACGATGCATTACAAAATAAATTAGTGGACGGTTTAAGATATGATGATGAAGTAAAAGCGGAGATTGCACAAAAAATTGGTCAACGGGAAAAAGATAAAATAAACTTTATTGCACTTGGCACTTATGCAAAAGCTATTGACTTTACAAAAAATGATGGCAGTGATAAAATAGCGATCATCTACGCACAGGGAGATATTGTTGACGGCAAAAGTCAGGATAAAGAAATAGGAAGTGAAGATTACGTGAATATAATAAGAAGATTAAGATTTGATGATGATGTTAAAGCAATTGTATTCCGTGTAAATTCTCCCGGTGGCAGTTCATTGGCAAGTGATAAAATATGGAGAGAAATTGCACTCGCAAAAAAACAAAAACCGGTTGTAGTAAGCATGGGTGATTATGCAGCTTCAGGAGGATATTATATTTCCTGCGATGCAGATTCAATTTTTGCAGATGCAAATACCATCACAGGTTCGATCGGCGTATTTAGCATTTTACCCAACATGCAACCTTTCTTTAATAATAAACTTGGAATTACATTCGATGGTGTAAAAACCGCACCTTATGCAGATATGGGTACTGCAACTCGTCCGCTCACAGAAACAGAAAAAAGATTTATGCAATCATCAGTTGATTCCATTTACAATGTATTCAAACAACGTGTAGCTAGCGGAAGAAAAACTGATCTTGCTTTTATTGACAGCATCGCGCAAGGCCATGTATACACAGGAGGAAGAGCCATCAGTTTAAAATTGGTTGACAGAACCGGAACATTGCAAGATGCCGTTGATTGCGCAGCAAGAATGGCAAAATTGAAAACATACAGAACACGAGATTACCCTGAAAAAAAATCTTTTCTCGAAGAATTACTGAATAGCAATTCTTACGTAAAGTCTTCAAGCGAAGAAATGATAAAGGAAAAAATTGGTGCGCAGCAATACGACATGCTGCAACATGTAAAAAAATTGCAAGACTTAATGAAAGCGCCCCAGTCAAGACTTCCGTTTGACATTAAGATATATTAGTAACGAGCATCACGTCTTAAAAAGCCTTTCATCAAAACGAAAATCATTTACTGCTTTAATGTTTATTTTTTTGAATGAGGAATGAAGAGGATTAATAAGATAATTATTCTCGCTTTCAATAATAGCAGAAGGACATTTTATTATCAGAGCTTTGTTCTCTTTTAAAATTTCTGAACCTAACCATTGCGAGTACTCAAAATCTTTCCACCATTCTTTTTTTAATTGAGACAACCGGATTTCATGTAAAGGAACATTATCAGGCACTTCTATTTCGGTAAGTTGAAGCATTTGCAACTCTTCTAAAGTATTTGCGTTTGCTAATACTTCGAGTAAACTTAAAGAGATACGCTCGCTTGAATAAACAACAGCTAAACCAACAGAATTCCATCGTCCTCCTTTCAATTTAGATCCTGTTCCCGAAATGTCATGAGCATATTTTCTGTGAGCGAATCTGTGCAAGATCATGTATAAACTCCCCATTGAATTCTTACAAGTTGATCCATTAAGCTTTGTATTCCCCGTGTTGAATAAAGCGATTCAAAATTTAACGTTTCTCCCAGCACATGCTTTTCTTTTTTCAACCAACGGTAAAATGCATCTGCATTTGTAAAAGTTTCCAATCCTTTTTTTATCAATTCTTCTACATGCAAAATTCTGTCAGTGTAAATACCTTCAAAATTGCTGTTATCCTTGGCATAACGTTGCAATGTTCTTTCAGACAGATGTAAAATATTACTCCATTCTTTTTGACTGAAAGGAACCTGCGAGGTAATTCTTTCAAATTTTTTATATGGAAACTCGGCAACCAAAGGAATTCTTTTCGCGGTTTTATATTCTGTAAACGGTTCCTCAACTTTTGAAGGCTTGGATGCGGCTGCAGAATATTTTTTTGTTCTTGTCTTTTTCATTGCACCGTCATTTGTCATCAAATGTACGTCATTTGTCTGTATTTAGAAAAAATCTTTTTCATTTATTTTACGCAATTTATCGAATAGCTTTGCGCATCAATAAAAAAATATGGGTCGAAGATACAGCCAGTTTCAGGCAATGCTGGCTATTACAAAAGCAAGTTTAAAAGCAACCTTCCGCAGTCCTTCCTCAGTAGCATTCAGCATTGGATTTCCTTTAATTTTTATTTTAGTTTTTGGATTTATTGGTGAAGGCGGCGGTTTCTCTTATGATGTTTCTTTCGACAAAAACAGTGACACAACAAATGAATTATATCTCACTTTGAAAGATGTTCCTGCACTTCATTTCATAAACAAGAGTGAGAGTTTATTAAAAGAAGACCTTGAAAGAGGAAATCTCATTGCAGTGATAAATATTCAAAAAAATCCAGCAGGCAATCCCGCTTACATTATCAATTTAAAAAGCTCTGAGGCAGTAAAGCACTCCGATCTGCAGGTTCTTCAATCAATTTTAAACGGTGTGATCATTCAAAGCAGCGATACATCAAATACAAAATTATTAGCGAAAGTAAATCCGGAGATTCAAAAAATCCCCGGTCGTGTGTATCGCGAAATTGATTTTATTCTACCCGGTCAGCTTGGGTTTTCTTTGCTCGGTGCAGGCGTGTTTGGCGTTGCATTTCTTTTCTTCAACCTTCGCCAGCAACTCGTCCTCAAACGTTTCTTCGCTACACCTATAACACGTCCTTATATTGTTGTGGGTGAAGCGCTTGCTCGCGTGATATTTCAAATGATGGCAGCCATTATTATCATTGGGCTCGGTGCATTTGCATTTCACTTTACATTGATACATGGTTTTCTCACCTTCATCGAATTAATGTTTCTCAGTTTTATTGGTCTCATCGTTTTTATGGGTTACGGTTTTATCGTTAGCAATCTTGCAAAAAATGAAAGCGCCATTCCGCCTTTTGCAAATCTTTTCACGTTTCCACAACTTTTATTATCGGGCACATTTTTTCCAATTACTGTTTTTCCAAAATGGTTACAATTCTTTTGCAACTTATTGCCGCTAACACATTTCAACAATGCCATGCGCGAAATTTCTTTTGAGGGTGCAAGCATGCTCAGTGTTTGGCAAGATATAAGCATTCTGCTGCTTTGGGGAATTATTTTATATGCAATTGCAATAAAAGTTTTTAAGTGGGAGTAATTGTTAGTGGTTATAATTTTTTTGAGGTCAGCAAGAGAATATATTTCAACGCCTGTTGCGTCGCACACTTTTACTATGGAAAAGCTATGAGCTGTTAGCTGCGAGCTTCGAGTCTGTTCAATCGTAGCCCATAGCTCGTCGCTCGGAGCTTGCTTAATACAGTTTTCAAACGCACAAGTGAGTGACACAACCAAAGCTTAATAGCACTACATTCGCTCGTCAAAAAAAATCCCTCATGCGGTTTTTAAAATTAGCGCTGATAAGTTTTATCATTTTGTTTGCTGTGATCACTGCAATTGGCTTGATGTTCCCGTCAACAGTAAGCGTTTCAAGAGCAATTGAAGTTTCAGCACCAAAGGATACGATCTACAAATATTTAAGCGATATAAAATACTGGAAGCTTTGGATGATGAGTGCAGACACAAACACGATTACTTTTGAATCAGCGAAAACCGCAGGTACGGGAACAGTTGCAAAAATTGGCACCGGTGAAGTAACAATTACAAGAACAACTTCTGATTCAATTTACACCGTTTGGAAAAGTGAAAAAGGAAATGTTCAAAACAGTGGATTTACAATTCTTCCTCATTTAAAAGATAGCGGCTTTACAGTGCAATGGTATTTTCAACAAAAATTAAATTGGTATCCGTGGGAACGTTTTGCTTCTTTGGCAAACGATAAAATTCTCGGACCGGTAATGGAGCAAGGTTTTGACAAGTTGAAGAAAACTCTCAATTCAAAAAAATAATTTATCCGATAATTTCTTTTGCCCTCTGCATATCAATTTGTTTTTCCGATCTCGCTACAACTATTGTCGCCACTGCATTTCCGATGATGTTGGTTAAAGCTCTTGCCTCGCTCATGAAGCGATCTATTCCAAGTATCAATGCAACGGATGCAACAGGAATATGCTCAAGCACAGGTAAAGTTGCGGCAAGTGTGATGAATCCTGCACCTGTAACACCGGCCGCACCTTTTGATGTAAGCAGCAATACAAGTATCAATTCTATTTGTTGAGATAGTGAAAGAGGAAGATCGATTGCTTGTGTTATAAAAACGGCAGCCATTGTTAGATAAATGGAAGTACCGTCGAGATTGAATGAGTAACCTGTTGGGACAACTAAACCAACAACAGATTCAGAGCAACCAAGCTTTTCCAATTTTTGCATCAATGATGGCAATGCGCTTTCAGATGAAGATGTGCCAAGCACAACCCAAAGTTCATCTGCGATGTATCGCAGTAGCTTCAAAATATTGAAACCGAAATATTTTAAAATACCTCCTAAAACAAAAATGACAAAGATGAGGCAGGTTGCATAAAAACAAATCATTAATTCACCTAAAGAAGCAAGAGAACCAAAACCATATTTACCAATTGTAAAAGCCATTGCGCCCAAAGCGCCTAATGGTGCAAGTTTCATGATGAAGCGCATCATAGCAAATAAACCATCTTCTAAACTTTCAAGTCCTCTTAATATTGGTTTTGCTTTTATGCCGATTGTTGATAAAGCAGCTCCGAATAAAATTGCGAAGAATAAAACTTGCAAAATATTTCCTTCTGCAAATGCGCCGATGATTGTATCAGGAATGATATGCAATAAAAAATCTACAAAAGTTGTTGACTTGCTTTGTTGGATGTATGTCTGCACGCCGCTTGTGTCAAGAGTTGCAGGATCAATATGCATGCCTTTGCCCGGTTGCAAAAGATTTACGATCATCAAGCCTATGATAAGTGCAATGGTTGTTACGATTTCAAAATAGATGATTGCTTTCAACCCTACTCTTCCTGCAGTTCTCATGTTCTTCATTCCTGCAATGCCTATAACGATTGTACAAAAGATAATTGGTGCGATCATCATCTTTATAAGCTTGATGAAAGCATCGCCTAAAGGTTTTAGTTGTTGTGCAAAACCGGGAAACCAGACGCCAAGTGCAATACCAATAAGAATAGCAATTATAACCTGTGTGTAGAGACGTTTGAAAAACTTCATGCAGTTAGAATGTAAAGTGAAAGTAAGGAATCAGATTGAATCGTGAGACGTGAAACGGTAAATGTGAGAGAAGCTGCGAACCATGAGACATAAGCAATATGTTCGAAGCTAAAAGCCGGTAGCTCATAGCTTGAAATTGAAACATAAAAAAGCCCGCAAGCAATTGCTACGGGCAAATCTTTTGAGTGGGAATAAAATTCTAAGATAATTTTTCAACCTGCATATAATTCAATTCTACAGGTGTTGAGCGACCAAATATTTTTACTGTTACTTTTAGTTTTTTCTTTTCGTCGTTAACTTCTTCGATAACACCATTGAAATCGTTGAAAGGACCTTCAATAATTTTAATTGTTTCTCCGATGATGAAAGGTTCGCTCATTGTTACACCCTGGTCGTTCATCTCATCAACTTTTCCGAGCATTTTATTTACTTCGGATTTGCGCAACGAAATGATATTTCCCTTAGAACCTTTACCATCTGTAAGGAAGTGCATGATGTTGCTCACATTGCTGATGTGATGGATCATCTCATCGGTTAATTTTCCATCAACAACTTCAAGCATAACATAGCCGGGGAAATAGTTTTTTTCGCGCATTACCTTTTTACCGTTCTGCACCTTGTAAACTTTTTCCATAGGAAGAAAGACCTGTTTAATAACATCGGTCCAACCACTCCGGGCAATATCTTTATCAAGGTATTCTTTTACCTTTCTTTCCTTGCCGCTAACAACCCGCAGCACATACCATTTTGTTTCCACTTGTTGGGCCGTTTCTTCCATAACTTAACTCTTAAATAATGAATAAATCAATTGAAGAACCTGGTTGCTTACAGTATCCATCAGCCATATGATCAACATGATTATAAGTGATGCGACCAGCACAATTGCAGTTGATTGCTGTAATTGTGCCCATGTTGGCCAGGTTACTTTTTCTACCAGCTCGTGGTAGCTTTCCCTGATATAAGTTGCTACTTTGTTCATCAAACTAATTTGAAAATTTGAAGATTAGTCAATTTGAAAATTTCATTTGCACATTAGCACATTTTCAAATTAATTGCACGGGTACTAGGATTCGAACCCAGATCTAAGGTTTTGGAGACCTCTATTCTACCTTTGAACTATACCCGTAAATTTCAAAAAGAACTTCTGTATAGAAACAAAGTACTCAGGTCATTCAACCTAAGTACTTTGCAAAGATACATTTTCCCTAAAGCTCTTCATTGAAGAGTAATAAAGGGTTTTGTTATTTTATAATTTCAGTAACCTGACCAGCGCCTACTGTTCTACCACCTTCACGGATAGCGAATTTCAAACCTTTTTCCATAGCGATTGGCTGAATAAGGCTTACTGTAAGACTTACATTATCACCAGGCATCACCATTTCAGTACCAGCAGGCAATATAACTTCACCTGTTACGTCAGTTGTACGGAAATAGAACTGAGGGCGATATTTATTAAAGAAAGGAGTATGACGACCGCCTTCTTCTTTGCTCAGTACGTACACTTCGCATTTGAATTCAGTATGAGGAGTAATGCTCTTTGGGTGAACGATAACCATCCCGCGACGAATATCTTTCTTTTCAATACCGCGAAGCAACAAACCTGCATTGTCGCCGGCCTGACCTTCGTCCAATAATTTTTTGAACATTTCAACACCGGTAACAACAGAGTTCAATGGTTCAGGAATCAAACCAACTATTTCTACAGCTTCACCTACTTTAATTTTACCACGTTCGATACGACCGGTAGCAACTGTGCCACGACCAGTAATAGAGAATACATCTTCAACAGACATAAGGAAAGGAAGATCAACCGGACGAGGAGGCAATGGAATATAGGAGTCAACTGCATCCATTAATTGGTCAACAGCTTTTACCCATTTTTCATCACCGGCTAAAGCACCTGTTGCAGAGCCCTGGATAATTGGAGTGTTATCACCATCAAATCCGTAGAATGTAAGTAATTCTCGGATTTCCATTTCAACAAGCTCAAGCAATTCGGGATCATCAACGAGATCAACTTTATTCATGAACACAACCATACGAGGTACACCAACCTGGCGTGCAAGAAGAATGTGTTCTTTTGTTTGAGGCATAGGACCATCAGTTGCAGCAACAACAAGGATTGCGCCATCCATCTGAGCAGCACCGGTGATCATGTTTTTCACATAGTCAGCGTGACCGGGACAATCAACATGAGCATAGTGACGGTTCGCTGTTTGATACTCCACGTGAGCGGTGTTAATGGTAATACCACGTTCTTTTTCTTCGGGAGCAGCATCAATTTCATCATATTTCTTTTCCTGCGCCATACCTCTCTTTGCAAGAATGGTAGTAATAGCGGCGGTTAAAGTGGTTTTACCGTGGTCAATATGGCCAATGGTACCAACGTTAACGTGAGGTTTGTCCCTCTTAAAGGTCTCTTTAGACATCTTTATCGTTTTTAATTGTTGTTTTATAATCGCAGTCAACGGAAATTCCATTGACCATGGTTTCTAATTTTTGAAGAAGAATTTTTATGAACCCAACTTCATTACTTTGTTCTTCACCTGTTGCGTCGCA
>Ga0070684_100004338_pt1 | contig 10779 bp, 8 predicted proteins | sample KBSC723LmetaG_FD_65653 | JGI IMG/M metagenome (GOLD analysis project Ga0070684, IMG submission 65653) | Corn rhizosphere microbial communities from Kellogg Biological Station, Michigan, USA - KBS C7.2-3L metaG | ecosystem: Host-associated > Plants > Roots > Rhizosphere ...
CCGCTGACCCAGCACGTCTGGCGACAGACGCTGCTGCCCTTGCAGCAGGCCGACGTGATCGGCGAGGGAGTCGAAGCGGAGGAAGAGCAGAGCGAGGAGTCGGAGATCGAGCAGGCGCACCGCAACTCGGTCTGGGAGTACGAGCCGGAGGCCGAGGAGCTGCTCGGCCAGCTGATCCCGGAGTACGTCAACATCTCCGTCTACCGGGCCCTGCTCGAGTCCGCCGCCTCGGAGCTGGGGGCGCGGATGACGGCGATGCGCAGCGCCGCCGAGAACGCGGAGGAGATGATCGGCGACCTCACCCTGGAGATGAATCGGGTCCGCCAAGCGGAGATTACGCAGGAGATCTTGGAGGTCGTCGCCGGCGCCGAGGCGCTTGGCTAGCGGCCCTAAAACAAAGAAAAGGAACCATGGCTGAGAGCAACAACGGAACGAATGTAGGGCGCGTCGAGCAGGTGACGGGAGTCGTCGTCGACGCCGTCTTCCCGGATCAGCTGCCCGAGATCTACTCGGCGGTGAAGATCGAGATGAACGGCGGCGACGGCGAGGCGAACGAGCTGGTCTGCGAGGTGCAGCAGCACCTCGGCGACGACCGCGTGCGAACGGTGGCGATGGACGCGACCGACGGCCTGCGCCGAGGCGACAAGGTGGTCGACACCGGCGGTCCGATCACCGTCCCCGTCGGGGACGCCACTCTCGGCCGCATCTTCAATCTGCTCGGCGAGCCGATCGACCTCGGCGAGCCGGTGGAGACGGAGGAGCGCTGGCCGATCCACCGCCCGGCCCCGGAGGCCTCCGACCTGGCCCCGACGCAGGAGATCCTCGAGACGGGGATCAAGGTGATCGACCTGCTCGCGCCCTATGCCAAGGGCGGCAAGGTCGGGCTGTTCGGCGGCGCCGGCGTCGGCAAGACGGTCCTGATCCAGGAGCTGATCCGCTCGATCGGCGAAGAGCACGAAGGCCTCTCCGCCTTCTGCGGCGTCGGCGAGCGCTCGCGCGAGGGCAACGACCTCTGGCTTGAGATGAAGGAGTCCGGCGTCATCGACAAGACGATGCTGGTCTTCGGCCAGATGAACGAGCCGCCTGGTGCCCGCCTGCGGGTCGCCCTCTCCGGCCTGACGATGGCCGAATACTTCCGCGAGCAGGGCGGCCAGGACGTGCTGCTCTTCATCGACAACATCTTCCGCTTCGTCCAGGCGGGCTCGGAGGTCTCCGCCCTGCTCGGGCGCATGCCCTCGGCCGTCGGCTACCAGCCGACGCTGGAGACCGAGATGGGCGAACTGCAGGAGCGGATCACCTCGACCGAGCGCGGCTCGGTGACCTCGGTGCAGGCGATCTATGTGCCCGCCGACGACCTCACCGACCCGGCGCCGGCCTCCGTCTTCGCCCACCTCAACGCGACGACGACGCTCTCGCGGGCGATCTCGGAGAAGGGGATCTACCCGGCCGTCGACCCGCTCGACTCGACCTCGACCATCCTCAAGCCGGACGTGGTCGGCGAGGACCATTACCGCACGGCGACCGAGGTGCAGGAGGTGCTGCAGCGCTACAAGGAGCTGCAGGACATCATCGCCATCCTCGGCATCGACGAGCTCTCCGACGAGGACAAGCAGACGGTCTCGCGCGCGCGCAAGATCGAGCGCTTCCTCTCGCAACCGTTCTTCGTCGCCGAGCAGTTCACCGGCCGCAGCGGCGAGTACGTGCCGGTGGCGGAGACCGTGCGCGGTTTCCGCGAGATCCTCGACGGCGAGCACGACGAGCTGCCCGAGGGCGCTTTCTACATGAAGGGCGGCATCGACCAGGTCACGGCTGACGCCGGCGCGGCAGCGGCCGCCTAGGAGGGGCGCCTTGGCTGGAGAGCATCAGTTCGAGGTCGAAGTCCTCACCCCGGAGGGGGAGGTCTTCAGCGGCGAGGTGCGCCAGGTCTCGACCCGGACCGCGGCCGGTGAGATCGGCATCCTCGCCAACCACGCCCCGCTGCTGGCCGCGCTGCGGCCGGCGGAGCTGCGCCTGCACACCGCTCAGGGCGAGCCTCAGCGCTACGCCCAAGCCCATGGCTGGCTGCAGGTGTTCGGCAACAAGGCGAAGCTCCTGGTCGAGGAGGCGATCGCGCCTGAGGACCTCGACCCGGGGATGCTCAAAGAACAGCTCGCGGATGCGGAGCAGCGGCTTGCCGAGTCCGACGAAGGTAGTGGCGCCAACCGGCGCGCGCAGAAGGACCGCGAGCGGGCTGAGGCGTTTCTCGCGATCGCGCAGGGGTGATGAGCCGATCGAATGCCCGCCCGGAGGAATTGAGTCGCTCGGCCTGACGGCCTTCGCTCCGATCGATGAGCGCGGCCTGTGGCCGCGCAAGAGACAGATTGCATATCGCCGCCCTTCGGCGACATTCCTCCGGACGCGCATTCGATCGGCTCTTCGCGAGCGCTCGCTCGGGACGAAGCTCCTCCCGGAGCGCGTAGCCGACATTGACCCCAGTCCAGTGTGGTCAATATCGGAAGCGCGGATCAGGGGCTTGCGATGAGCGAGGAGTTGGTGGCTCTCGCGAGCCGGCTCGTCAGCTACGAGACGGCGCACCCGGAGGGGGTGCTCGAATGCGCGGGGTTCGTCAAAGGGTGGCTGGAGGCGCGGGGGATCGAGGCGGCGGCCGACGAGGTGCGGGGGCTGCCGGTGCTGAGGGCGGAGGTGGGCCCCGACGGGGCGCCGACGGTGGTCCTGCACGGGCACCTGGACGTGGTCCCGGGTCGGCCCGGGCAGTTCGAGCCGCGGCTCGAGGGCGACCGCCTTTACGGACGGGGCGCATACGACATGAAGGGCGCGATCGCGGCGATGATGCTGACGACGGCCGCGATGTGCGAGCAGGACGAGGTGCGGGTGCGACTCGGCATCGTCGGCGACGAGGAGGCCGAGGTGGAAGCCGAGCGCGGCAGCGACCACCTGGTCGACAGCGGCTTCCTCGGCGATTTCGCGATCACCGGCGAGCCGACCGACCTTCACATCGGGGTCGAGGCGAAGGGCGTGCTCGCCCTGCGTGTCGAGGTGGGGGGAGTTGCCGCCCACGGCGCCACGCCCTGGCTCGGCGACAATGCCGTGCTGAGGGCGCTCGACGTTTTCCGCAGCATCGAGTCGCTACCGTTCGCACGACAGAGCTCGGAGCTTTTCGACCGCCCCTCGATCAATCTCGGCCGGATCCTGGGCGGGGACGCGCTCAACAAGGTGCCCGACCGATGCACGATCGACGTAGACATCCGCTACCTGCCCGACCAGGATCCCGCCTCGGTGCTCGAACAGGTGCGGGAGATCGACGGTGCCACGGTGGAGCCGTTGTTCACGCGCCCGCCGGCGGTGGTCGATCGCGACCTGCCCTACCTGCGGGCGCTGCGCGAGGCGATCTCGGCGCACCACGACGGCGAGCCGATGAGCGTCGGTCGCGACGGCGCCTCCGATGCCGTCTCCTTCCTCCGCGTCGACGTGCCCGCGGTCGAGTTCGGCCCGAGCGGCGAAGGCCACCATGGGCCGGAGGAGTGGGTCTCGGTCCGCTCGCTGCACACCTACCGGCAGGCGCTCGAAACCTTCCTGCGCTCGCTTCCCTCCCGGCACGACGACTGAGCGCCCGGTGAGCGAGCGCGTCCTCAGCAAGCCGCCGCCATCCGGCGACCACGAGCCGCCGCCCAAGCGCAAGCGCTACTGGTGGCGTTTCACACTCGGCTCGCTGCTGATCGTCGCCGTCAGTGCCGCCGCGACTGCGACCAGCATCCTTCTCTACGTCGGCAGCATCGCCGATGCGCTCTCCCACAACGACATCTACAAGCGCCAGCTCTCCAACAAGCTGGCAAAGGTCCACGGCGGAGGCCCCGAGAACATCCTCATCCTCGGCTCCGACAAGCGGGCCAACCTGAAGGAAGACCCCGGGCGCTCGGACACGACGATCCTGCTGCGCCTCGACCCGGGCCGCAACGCGATCGCCGTGATGTCGATCCCGCGCGACCTCAAGGTCGAAATCCCCGGCTACGGGACGGAAAAGTTCAACGCCGCCTACACCTACGGCGGGCCGAAGCTGACCCTGCGGGTGGTCAAGGAACTGACCGGGCTGCAGATCAACCACGTGGTAAACGTCGACTTCCTCGGCTTCGTCCGCGCCGTCGACGCGATCGGCTGCGTCTACACGGACGTCGACCGCCGCTACTACCACTCAAACGTCGGCGTGCCGCCCTCCGAACAGTATTCGGAAATCAACATCAAGCCCGGCTACCAGCTGCTCTGCGGGAAAAAGGCGCTCGAGTACGTGCGCTACCGGCATACCTACACCGACATCGTGCGCTCGGCGCGCCAGCAGGACTTCCTCAGCTCGGCGCGCCAGCGGGTGCCGATCAAGGACCTGCTGCTCGGCCAGAACGAACTGCTCGACATCTTCACCAAATACACGACCTCGGACATCAGCGACACCGGCACGATGATCCAGGTGCTCGACCTCTTCATCGAATCGCGCAACGCGCCGATCAAGGAGGTTCACTTTCCGGCCGAACTCGGTCCAAGCTACGTCTACGCCTCTGAGAGCGCGATCCACGGCGCGATCGACAAGTTCATGGGAATCGAAGCGAGCAGGGGTCCGCGCGGCGTGCTCGACGAAGGCCGCAGCAAGGGCTCCGGCGGGGGGAGGCGCGGCAACTCGAAGAAGCGCTCCAAGCCGAAGATCGCCAAGCCCCAGGCGGGCGACGACGGCCTCGTGCCGGCGCGCGAAGCCGGCGAAGCGGAGGCGAAGCCGGTGGTCCGCAAGGTCAGCTCCGGCTTCCCGGTCTTCTACCCGACGCGGCTCCCGTCGGGGGCCTTCTACGTCGAAAGCAATCCCTACGAACACGTCCAGGACCCGCGCGTCTACCACCTGAGGGACGCCGACAACCACCGGCATGGCGCCTACCGGATGGTCGCCGAGTTGCCGCTCTCCGACGGCATCCACTACTTCGGGGTCCAGGGCATCCAGGGATGGTCGGACCCGCCGATCCTCGACAATCCCAGCGTGACCGAGACGCTCAACGGGCGCGAGTACGAGATCTACGTCGACGGCGACCGCATCTCGGCGGTTGCGTGGCACCGGGGGGACAACAGCTACTGGGTCTCGAATGACCTCCTCAACACGTTGAGCAACCAGCAGATGGTCGGGATCGCCCGCTCGGCAAAGGTGAAGATCCCGAACGAGAAGCGGAGAAAGGGAGGGGCGAGACGATGATGGAAGAGAAGGAGTCGATTGGCGTGATCGGGGTCGGTTGGGTCGGGCTGGTCACCGCCACCTGCTTCGCCGAGCTGGGCCATCGCGTAATCGCCCGCGACATCGTCGCCGGGAAGGTCGAGGCGCTCTCGCGCGGCGAGACGACGATCCACGAGCCCGGCCTCCCCGAGCTGCTCGAGCGCAACGCCGAGCGCCTCGCCTTCACCACCGAGATGTCCGAGCTGCTCGGGGGGGCGCGCCTCCTCTTCGTCTGTGTCGACACCCCTCCCACGGTGTCGGGCGACGCCGATCTCTCACGGGTCCGTTCCGTGGTCGAGGACCTGCGTGGTGGCGATGGCCACGTGCTGGTGATGAAGAGCACCGTGCCGGCGGGCACCGGCGCGACGATCCGCCGCGACCTCCCCGGCGTTCCGTACGTCTCCTGCCCCGAGTTCCTCAAGGAGGGCTCCGCGGTCGCCGACTTCATGGACCCCGACCGGGTGGTGATCGGGGCCGACCCTGGCGACGAGAGCGCCGCGGACGCCGTGGCGAAGCTCTACGAGCCGCTCGGCGGCCAGATCGTCCGCACCGACGTCGCCAGTGCCGAGATGATCAAGCTCGCCTCCAACGCCTTCCTCGCGACCAAGATCTCCTTCGTCAACGAGATCGCCAACGTCTGCGAGGAGGTCGGCGCCGACGTCGCCGAGGTCGCGCGCGGGATGGGCCTCGACGAGCGGATCGGTCCGGCCTTCCTGCGGCCCGGGATCGGCTACGGTGGTTCCTGTTTCCCCAAGGATCTCAAAGCACTCAAGATGCTTGCTGGCAACAGCGGCTACCACTTCCAGCTGCTGGGCGCCGTGATCGAGGTCAACGAGCTGCAGAAGCGGCGCGTCGTCAACAAGCTGCAGGCCAGGCTCGGCTCGCTGGCGGGCCGGCGGGTGGCGCTGCTCGGCCTCGCCTTCAAGCCCGACACCGACGACATGCGCGAGGCGTCGAGCCTGGTGCTGGCGGCGCGACTGCAGGGCGAGGGGGCCGAGGTGGCGGCGTATGACCCGGTGGCAGTCGAGGCGGCCCGGGGGATGCTCGACGGCGTCGAGTTCGCCGCTTCGGCGCTGGACGCGCTGGAGGGTGCCGACGCCGCGGTCCTCGTCACCGAGTGGCCCGAGTTCGCGGCGCTGGACTGGCGCGAGGCGGCGGCGCGAATGGCCCGCCCGCTGCTGATCGACGGTCGCAACTTCCTCGACGCCGACCTCTTGAGGGCCGCGGGGTTCGAGTACGAGGGGATCGGCAGGGCACCGGAGCGAGTGGCGTCTCCGGCCACGGCCGAGTAATGCAGGCAATCGTTCTAGTCGGAGGCGAAGGCACGCGGCTGCGGCCGCTGACCGAGTCGGTGCCGAAGCCGGCGCTGACGCTGGTCGACCGTCCCTTCCTCGCCTACATGATCGAGTGGTTGGCCGGTCACGGTGTGACCGAGGTGGTGCTCGCCTGCGGCTTCCTGCCCGACGCGCTGCGGGAGGCACTTGCCGGCGAGGAGGAGCGGGCCGGCGTGCGAATCCGCTACGTCACCGAGCCGGAGCCCCGCGGGACAGCCGGGGCGATCCGCTTTGCCGCCGAGCGGCTCGGCGACGAGCTGGAGGAGCGTTTCCTGGCGCTCAACGGCGACGTGCTCACCGACCTCGACCTGGGTGCCCTGATGCGCGTCCATGCCGAGAGCGGAGCATGCGCCACTCTCGGCCTCTACCCGGTGGATGACTCCTCCGCCTACGGGTTAGTGACCAGCGATGGCGAGGGGGCCGTCCTGGAGTTCCTCGAGAAGACCGGTGAGACAACTCCGGGAGAGGTCAATGCCGGCATGTATGTCGTGGAGCGCTCCGTCCTGGATCTGATCCCGAACGGCAAGGCTGTCTCGATCGAGCGCGAGGTCTTCCCGCGGCTGGTCGGGGAGGGCCTGCGCTGTCTCTGCCTCGATGGCTACTGGATGGACATCGGGACGCCGGAGCGCTATTTGCAGGCGAGCTGGGACATCCTCGAGGGGCGGGTGAAGACGCGGGTCGAGCCCACGGCGCCCGGCGCCTTCGTCGCGGCCGGTGCGGAAGTCGCGGGCGGCGCCAAGCTCGGGCCCCGCGTCGTGATCGGACCGGGCTCCCGCGTGGCGGAGGAGGCCGAGGTTCGGGCGTCGGTCCTACTCGGCGACTGCGTCGTGGGTGAAGGCGCGCTGGTCGTCGACTCGATTCTCTCGTCCGGTGTGACGGTCGCGCCCGGCGCGCAGCTCGAGGGCGCGGTGGCCGGCCAGGATCAAAGAGTCCCGGCCTGAAAGGGTGCCCGTCGCCGATGCTCGACGACATTCTCGCGATCCCCGACCACCTTCGCGACGCCCTCTGGCGGGTCGAATCGGCGCGGCTCGCGCCGTTCGAGGCCGCCGGCGTGATCGTCTGCGGGATGGGCGGCTCGGCGATCGGCGGCGAGCTGGCGGCCGCGGCGCTCGGCGACCGCCTCACGCGCCCTCTGCTCACGGTGCGCGGCTACGAGCTGCCGGGCTGGACGACGCCCGAGTGGACCGTGCTCTGCTCCAGCTACTCGGGCGACACCGAGGAGACGCTCGCCTGCTTCAGCGCCGCCGAGGCCCTCGGCGCGCGCCGGATCGTCGCCAGCACCGGCGGGGCGCTGGTCGAGGACGCGCGCGCCGCTGGAGTGCCGGTGATCGGCCTGCCCGGCCTGCTGCCGGCTCCCCGCGCCGCCGTCGCCTACATGCTGGTCTGCGCGCTGGAGGTCGCCACCCTCGCCGGCATCGCGCCCCGCCTCCATACCGACCTCGACGCGGCGGCGGCGTTCTTGACCGAGCGCTCGGAGGAGCTGCAGGGCCGGGCAGATGAGATCGCCGAGCGGATCGAGGGCACGGTGACCGTGGTTACCGGCGCCGACCTGACCGCCCCTGCCGCCCGACGCTGGAAGACCCAGATCAACGAGAACGCGAAGGTCCCCGCCTTCTTCTCCGAGTTGCCCGAGGCGAATCACAACGAGATCTGTGGCTGGGGAGGCGACGCCTTCTCCGCCATCATGCTCGAGGACTCCGATCAGCACCCGCGCGAGCGACGCCGCTTCGAGTTGATGGCGGAGTCGATCGGGGCCAGCGGGGCTGAAGCCATACGAGTCGAAACGGATGGCGGGACCCGCGTCGCGCGCCTGCTCTGGGCGACGATGTTGGGCGACCTGGTCTCCTTGCGACTGGCAGAGCTTCGTGGCGTCGACCCGCTCCCGGTCGAGGCAATCGACAAGCTCAAGGCTTCGCTCGGGCGTCCCTGAGTCGGCTTCTCCATCTCCGTATCCTTCGCCGGGCACTGCACGCGAAACGGACCGGGAAAGGAAACATGGCAACCGCCACCACGAACTACAAGGTCGCCGACATCGACCTCGCCGACTTCGGGCGCAAGGAGATCGCCCTCGCCGAGGTGGAGATGCCCGGCCTGATGCAGACCCGCGAGGAGTTCGCGGCCGAGCAGCCGCTGAAGGGGGCGCGGATCACCGGCTCGCTCCACATGACGGTGCAGACCGCAGTGCTGATCGAGACGCTGATCGCCCTCGGCGCCGAGGTCCGCTGGGCCAGCTGCAACATCTTCTCCACTCAGGACCACGCCGCCGCCGCGATCGCCGCCGCCGGCATCCCCGTCTTCGCCTGGAAGGGCGAGACCCTGGAGGAGTACTGGTGGTGCACCGAGCAGGCATTGCTCTGGCCCGACGGCGATGGCCCGAACATGATCCTCGACGACGGTGGCGACGCCACCCTGCTCGTCCACAAGGGCGTCGAGTTCGAGAAGGCGGGCGCGGTGCCCGACCCCGCCTCTGCCGAGTCGGAGGAGCTCCGGGTCGTGCTCGAGACCCTGCGGCGCTCGCTCGAGTCCGATCCGCAGCGCTGGACCCAGATCGCCGCCGGGATCAAGGGGGTCACCGAGGAGACGACCACCGGCGTGCACCGGCTCTACCAGCTGGCCGAGACCGGCGACCTCCTCTTCCCGGCGATCAACGTCAACGACTCGGTCACGAAGTCGAAGTTCGACAACCTCTACGGCTGCCGCCACTCGCTGATCGACGGGATCAACCGCGCCACGGACGTGATGATCGGCGGCAAGGTAGCGGTCGTCTGCGGCTACGGCGACGTCGGCAAGGGCTGCGCCGAGTCGTTGCGCGGCCAGGGCGCCCGCGTGATCGTCACCGAGATCGACCCGATCTGCGCCCTGCAGGCAGCGATGGAGGGGTACGAGGTGAAGACGCTCGAGGACGTCGTCGAGACGGCCGACATCTTCATCACCGCCACCGGCAACAAGGACATCGTCACCGCCGACCGCATGGCGCGGATGAAGCACAACGCGATCGTCGGCAACATCGGACACTTCGACAACGAGATCGACGTCGCCGGGCTCGAGGCCTCTCCCGCCGAGAGGGTCGAGATCAAGCCGCAGGTCGACGAGTGGCGCTTCCCCGACGGCCACTCGATCATCCTCCTCTCCGAGGGCCGCCTGCTCAACCTCGGCAACGCGACCGGACACCCGAGCTTCGTGATGTCGAACTCCTTCACCAACCAGGTGATCGCGCAGATCGAGCTCTACAACCAGCCCGAAGGGTTCATGGCCAAGGAGGTCACCGTGCTGCCCAAGCACCTCGACGAGAAGGTCGCGCGGCTGCACCTCGCGGCGCTGGGCGTCAGGCTGACCGAGCTGTCGGCGGAGCAAGCCGCGTACATCGGCGTGCCGGTCGAGGGGCCCTACAAGCCCGATCACTACAGGTACTGATCGCCGCCGCCTCCTCTGCTCCCGCTCGCTCGCGCTCATGATCCCCGGCTATCTCGCTCGCTCGCTTCCGCGTCCGGGGGCGGCGGTCTCACCTTGAAAGCCATGATTCTCGCGGCGGGGCTGGGGACCCGGCTGCGCCCGATCACCTATGCCATCCCCAAGCCGATGGCGCCGGTGCTGAACCGGCCGGTGATGGAGCACATCGTGCGCCTGCTCGGCCGCCATGGATTCGCGGAGGCGATCGCCAACCTGCACTGGTTCCCGGAGACGATCGAGGGGCACTTCGGCGACGGCTCGGCTTTCGGCATCGAGCTCTCTTACAGCCGCGAGGAGAAGCTGCTCGGCACCTCCGGCGGCGTTCGCAACGCCGCCGGCTTCCTCGGCGACTCCTTCCTCGTCATCTCCGGCGACGCGCTGACCGACATCGACCTCGGCGCGATGCAGGAGTTCCACGAGTCCCACCGGGGCATCGCCACCCTCGCCACCAAGCGGGTCGACGACACCACCCAGTTCGGCGTCGCGATCACCGGCGCCGACGGCCGCATCCAGGGCTTCCAGGAGAAGCCCGACCCCTCCGAAGCGCTCTCCGACCTCGCCAACTGCGGCATCTACATGTTCCGCTCGGAGATCTTCGACTTCTTTCCCGAGCCGGGGAGCAGCAAGGCCGCCGGCGAGGACGACCCGGCGGGCTTCGCCGACTGGGCGATGGACGTCTTCCCGGCGCTGCTGGAGAACGACGTGCCCTTCTACTCGCACGAGATCGAGGCCTACTGGAACGACATCGGCAAT
>Ga0070684_100004340_pt1 | contig 10778 bp, 9 predicted proteins | sample KBSC723LmetaG_FD_65653 | JGI IMG/M metagenome (GOLD analysis project Ga0070684, IMG submission 65653) | Corn rhizosphere microbial communities from Kellogg Biological Station, Michigan, USA - KBS C7.2-3L metaG | ecosystem: Host-associated > Plants > Roots > Rhizosphere ...
GGGTGTGTTCGTTACAGTCTCCCGTTCTCGTTCGCAGGACTTGAAGAGCGTTTGGGACGCCAAAAGTCACACGGCCGGTGATCGAATCATGCACCCACGTGTTGATCTTTTCGGCCGCGACCCGAGGATCGTGCTCGTCTCCGAGAATCTGCCGGGCAAGCCGTATGATCTCGCCGTCGCGGCTTTGAATCAGTGGCTCGGCGCGCGTGTCCGCGCTGTCCAGAATGCGTCCCCCGACGGGCAGCTTGTACTTGGCGAGCATAGCATCGCGTGGCTCAGGCTGAATCGTCAGCGTATCGCCACTCATTTGCTGGCGCTGTCCGCTCAGATCGTAGCCGCTCAGGTCGACGTTCGACAGGCGAACGCGCAACGCGTCGACGCGCTTGGTCATCCGCTTGTTCGCCGCGATTGCGGTGGTCTCGAGAATGTCGCGGTCGGAGCTCACCGCGCGCGCCGCGTCGCGTTGCCAATTCGAGAACGCGACTTCATATGGCAAGCGACGCAGTTCGAATCCGAGCTGCGTCGTCTGCATGATCCGCCCCTGATCGTCGATCCATCCGCTGAAGCCGCCCTTCGACTGCGCCGTCACTTGCCAGGCACGGATCGTATCTGGCTGCACTCCGCGCCAGCGCGACGTGGCTGAATCGACGACCGCACTGTCGTCGACGACGAACAGCGATTCGGCGCGAACGTCGAGCCCGACGTCTCGCGGCGACATGCTCGACGGGTCAAATACAGGAAGGACGTAATGTCGTCCAACCTTTGGACCTTCGCCGAGCGCGATGGCAAGCGGGATGAGCGTCGGCAGAAGGATGGGACCGGAAAGCGTGATGCGCTGCGTCTCCGGTTTGTCTTTTCCCGACGCGATCGTGAGGACGAGAACGCTGTCGCCGTCGACGGTGCCCGTCGCGTTGATCGCTGGGCCCTCGGCGTGGATCGACAGATCGAACTTCCGCATGCGGAGCGCGCGCGACAGCGTCACGTCGGTCCGTGCCGAGGCTCGGCGCGGCTTCCCGCCGATCGGCAGATCCGCGACGACGTAGTCGTTCACCGTGATCGACGACTCCGATGTGTCGATCGTGGACGACGCGAAGCCGATGAGTCGCTCGCCTTGCATCACGCCGTAGTACACGGCGCCGGGCGCGACGCGATGGCCCGCCTCGGCGAGGCGCTCGAGTCGTGGTTGGAAGTACTCTCGGCGAACGAGCAGTCCGAGGCCGACGAGCCAGGCGGCGATGATCGTCCCACCGACCATCGCTCGCCGGCTGATCACCGTCGTTGTACCTCGCGCGCGCGCTGGTACGCGGCCGTTGCCTCGGCCGGTCTTCCCATGCGATCGAGGATCACGCCGATGCCTTTCATCGCGCGCCAGTGATCGGGCTGGAGCCTCACTGCTTCTTCATAGGCCTCGAGCGCTTCCTGCAACCGATCGGTCTGGTTGTACGCTTCGCCGAGCTGATAGTGAATCGCCGCTTTCGTCGGATCGATGTTGACGGCTTTTTGGAGCGGCTCGAGCGCGTCGCGCCAACGCGCACGTCGGCAGAGCGCGATGCCGAGGTCGAGCTGCGCCTCGGCGTTGGTTTCGTCGGCCTTGAGCGTCATGATTCCCACTTCCCAAACGTGGCTGAGTTATGCAAGCGCCAAAGTCGTTTCACCGTTGATCCACTCGAGATACTTCTCCAATCCAGCCTCGACGGGAAGGGCCAACAGCTCGGGCACTTTGTACGGATGTAATTCGGAGAACGCCGTGCGCAAAGACTCGAGACGCGCCGAGCGTGTTTTGAGTAAGATGAACACTTCACGCTCGTCCGCCACTTTGCCCTGCCAGCGGTAGAGCGAACGTGCGCCGGGGAGCAGCGTGCCGCAAGCGATGAGACGTCGGTCGAGGAGGGCGCGGACGAACTTCACAGCCTCCTCGTCCGAGGCGACTGTGGTCAGTACGACGATCGCGTCGGTGTGGGGCATGGATGAGCAGAGCGTGGAGTCGAGAGCGGCAGGATACGACGGCGCCACCGGCGCGCGCATCGTTGTACGTCACCGAATATAACGCCTTGTCATGACACGGTCCGCGCCTCAGCTTACGCAGGCTATGGCAGAAGACGCGCTCATCATCCGCGGTGCGAGAGAGCACAACCTCCGCAACATCGACGTCTCGATTCCTCGCGATCGGCTGACGGTCATCACCGGCCTTTCCGGATCGGGCAAGTCGTCGTTGGCGTTCGATACGATCTACGCCGAGGGTCAGCGGCGGTATGTCGAGTCGCTGTCGGCGTACGCCCGCCAATTCCTCGGGTTGATGGAAAAGCCCGACGTCGATTCTATCGAAGGGCTGTCGCCGGCGATTTCCATCGAGCAGAAAACTGCGGGGCACAACCCGCGATCGACGGTCGGCACCGTCACCGAGATTTACGATTACTTGCGTTTGCTGTGGGCGCGCGCCGGAACGCCGCATTGTCCGAACTGCGGACGCCCGGTCCAACGACAGAGCGCGGCGCAGATCGCTGACATCGTGCTGTCGTGGCCGGCGGATACGCGCATCGAGGTTCGCGCGCCGCTCATTCAAGGACGGAAAGGCGAATTCCGGGAGCTCTTCGAGTCCGTGCGCAAGCAAGGTTTCATTCGCGCGTATGTCGACGGCGAGCTGACTGAGGTCGCTTCGCCACCCAAGCTGAACCGCCGGCAAAACCATTCGATATCTGTCATCGTCGACAGACTTACGGTCCGCGCCGACGACCGCGGCCGTCTTTCCGACTCGGTCGAGACGGCCCTCAAGCTTGCTGATGGTGTCGTGGAGGTGAACAACGCCGCGACAGGAACCGTAGAGCTCTTTTCGGAGCGCTACGGCTGTCCCGTGTGCGGCATCTCGCTGCCTGAGCTCGAGCCGCGGCACTTCTCATTCAACTCGCCCTTCGGCGCTTGCCCGATGTGCGGCGGACTCGGCACGCGGCGTCGCGTGAGTGAGCAGCTCATACTCGGCGATCCGCAAATCTCGATTCTCGAGGGCGTGATCCTCCCGTGGGGTGAGCCAAGCGGGTATTTGCGGAAAATGGTTTTGCCGGCGCTGGCGCGTCAGCTCAAGTTCGACTTGAACAGCCCGTGGGGTGAGCTGCCGAAGTCGGTCCGCGACGCGATTCTGTATGGAGAAGGAAAGGCGGCAGGACGTGCGGCCAAGGGCACCGAATGGGAAGGTGTGCTCGCGAACATCGAGCGCCGGTACGAGGAGTCTGAATCGGATAGCGTTCGCCTCGAGCTGCAGGAATACATGATCGAGGTGCCGTGCAGCGAGTGCGAAGGACGTCGGCTCAAGAAGGAGTCGCTCGCGGTCACCATCCACGAGCGGAACATTGGTGAGGTCGTCGAGCTCGCGGTGACCGAAGCGCTGACGTTCTTCGAGACCGTGCCGGTGCGCCGCGACGGCAACCCAGGCCTCGATCCCGAGATTGCCGGTCCGATTCTGAAGGAAGTGCGCGAACGTCTGCGCTTCTTGGTGGACGTTGGGCTCGACTATCTCACGCTCGGTCGTTCGGCTGAATCCCTGTCGGGCGGCGAGGCGCAGCGCATTCGTCTGGCGACGCAGATCGGATCGCGACTCGTTGGTGTGCTGTACATCCTCGACGAGCCATCGATTGGTTTGCATCAGCGCGACAACGCACGCTTGTTGGCGACCCTTGAACAGCTGCGCGATCTCGGCAACACGGTCATCGTCGTCGAGCACGATGAAGAGACGATGCGTGCCGCCGATCACGTGATCGATCTTGGGCCGGGGGCGGGGAAACATGGTGGCGAAGTGATCGCGGAAGGAACGATCGAAGAGATCATTCGAAATCCCGCGTCGATCACCGGGAAATTCTTGAGCGGCGAGCTGAAGATCCCGCTGCCGGCGGCGCGTCGTCCGCGTGAGCCGCATCGCACGATTCGAATCATCGGTGCTCGTGAGCACAATCTGCGGAACGTCGACGTCGAGATCCCGCTCGGATTGTTCGTCGCTGTGACCGGCGTTTCAGGATCTGGAAAGTCGACGCTGATCGAAGACATCTTGCATCGCTCGCTCGCGCGGCACTTCTATCGTGCGCGCGTCATTCCCGGCGAGCACACGCGAATTTCGGGCTTCGAGCACATCGACAAGGTCATCGACATCGACCAGAGTCCGATCGGCCGCACGCCGCGCTCGAATCCAGCCACGTACACGGGGTTGTTCACGCCGATTCGCGAGCTGTTCGCTGAACTGCCCGAAGCAAAAATCCGCGGTTACGGGCCGGGACGATTCTCGTTCAACGTGAAGGGCGGACGCTGCGAGTCGTGTCAGGGCGACGGTCTCGTGAAGATCGAGATGCATTTTCTGCCTGACGTCTACGTTCCGTGTGAAGTGTGCAAAGGAAAGCGATACAATCGTGAGACGCTCGAGGTTCGCTTCCGCGGCCTGAGCATCTCCGACGTGCTCGAGCTGACGGTCGATGATGGCGTGGAGTTCTTCCAGAATCAGCCGCGCATCCATCAGAAGCTGCAAACGCTCGCCGACGTCGGCCTCGGCTACATTCACCTCGGGCAGAGCGCGACCACATTGTCTGGCGGCGAAGCGCAGCGCGTGAAGCTGGCGACGGAGTTGTCCAAGCGGGACACGGGTCGCACGTTCTACATCTTGGATGAGCCGACGACCGGCCTCCACTTCGAGGATGTCCGTGTCCTGCTGGACGTGTTGCACCGATTGGTCGATCGTGGGAACACGGTCCTCGTCATCGAGCACAACCTGGACGTGATCAAGACGGCGGATTGGATCATCGATCTGGGTCCCGAAGGCGGAAAGCGCGGCGGGCAGATCGTCGCGGCCGGAACGCCGGAGGATGTCGTTCATGTCGATGGGTCGCATACCGGTCAGTATCTTCGCCCACTGCTTCCGGCCATTCGTCAGAAGAAAGTGGGATAGGCGACCGAACACTGGCCCGCCGACCGACGTCTCTCGCAATTAGAGTCCTATGGTAAGCCTTCTCGATATCATTGGTCCCGTCATGGTGGGGCCGTCATCGTCCCACACCGCCGGCGCGTGCCGGCTCGGTCTCCTCGCTCGCGGACTCGTTGGCGGAACGCCTGAGCGCGCGAAGATCGAGCTGCACGGCTCCTTCGCGCGCACCGGTGAGGGCCACGGAACCGATAAGGCGATCGTCGCGGGATTGATGGGCTTTCGTCCCGACGACGATCGTATTCGCACAGCGCTCGAGATCGCCGAGCACGAGGGACTCGACTACAAGTTCGAGAAGACCACGCTCGACGAAGAGGCGCATCCGAACAGCGTTCGCATCACACTCGAGCGCGGCGATCGCTCCGCGGTGATGATCGGATCGTCACTCGGCGCCGGGCGAGTGCTCGTGAACGAGATCGATGGATTTCCCGTCGAGGTTTCCGGCAACTATCACACGATCGTACTGGTCGCCGAAGACATCCCAGGATCGATCGCAAAGATTGCGTCGTTGCTCGCTGACGACGGTCTGAACATCGCGACGCTTCGACTCACACGTCAGCGACGCGGCGGCGACGCGTTCATGGTCATTGAGCTCGACGACTATCCCGACGAAACCGTGCGCGATCACATTCGCATGCTTCCCTGGGTTCGTTGGGCCTTCCGCCTCGACAAAGTTTCGGCGTAACAGCTAACTCCTTCACATGTATCGCTCCCTCGCAGCAGCGGTTCGCGACGCAGAAGCACGCGGTATCACGCTTTCGCAGTTGGCACTCGAAGCGGAGTCCGACGATCAGGGCCGGCCTGTCGGGGAAATCCGCGACGTCCTGCGTCGCGCGCTCTACGTCATGCAAGGCGCAGTGCAGCAAGGACTCACCGGCGATCTGCGATCGGCTTCCGGATTAGTCGGCGGTGATGCTGCGAAGCTCATGCATGGTCCACCAGGCCCGCTTGCCGGGACACCATTCCGTGATGTTCTCGCACGAGCATTGGCTGTTCAGGAAGTGAACGCCGCGATGGGCGTCATTGTCGCAGCACCAACGGCGGGCGGAGCCGGCGTGCTCCCGGCGGTACTTACCGGCCTCGCGTCAGCGCGCGGTTTGTCCGATGACAAAGTCGTCGACGCGCTCGCGACCGCGGGATTGATCGGCGCCGTCGTCGCCGAGCGTGCGTCACTATCGGGCGCCGAAGGGGGATGTCAGGCCGAGACTGGCGCGGCGGCGGGGATGGCCGCGGGCGCGGCGACCGAGATGCTTGGCGGATCGCCAACGCAGGTCGCGCACGCCGTCGCGCTCGCACAGCAAGGCACGCTGGGTCTCGTCTGCGATCCGCTTGGCGGGCTGGTCGAATTGCCTTGCGTATTTAGAAATGCGACGGGCGCTGCGATCGCCTTGGCCGCGATCGAGATGGCGCTCGCCGGAATTACTTTCGCGATTCCAGCCGACGAAGTGATCGATACCATGGGCGATATCGGTCGCGAGATGGATGTTCGCTATCGTGAAACGGCGGGCGGCGGCCTGGCGGCGACGCCGACGGGGAGAAGGCTGGCGCGGGAAAGACTCGTGCAAATTAAGAGGGGGTAGAGGGTTGAGGGTGGAGTGTGGAGTCGCCACGACGTACCTTGAAACGTCCGGCGTCCGAATTCGTATGACCTACCGCACACACGAAAGGATTCGCGATGGTGACCAAGGAAGACATCGAACGGTTCCTCGATCGGCTTGCGGCCGATGAGGGAGGTAGCTATTCCGAAGTCGAACCCGGACTATGGATCGCACGTCCGAGCGGTGAGCTCGACTTCAGCGTCGTCGTCAACTATTCGCCGCCGGTCGTTCTGCTTCGCGTCAAAGTCATGACGCTCCCGACCAATACCGAGGCGTTGGCGACGCTGAGCCGGAGGTTGCTCGAGCTCAATGCGACGGATCTCGTGCATGGCTCATATGGCATCGAGAATGATTCCATCGTCATGACTGAAGCGCTCGAGCTTTCACATCTGGATTACGAAGAGTTCCAAGCGGCGTACGAGAGCATTACCGTTGCCCTCGCGTCGCATTTACGTGAGCTCGGCTCGTACCGCGAGGCACACTAAATCATGGGCATATTCGATAGGCTTTCGAGCGTGCTACGGTCGAACATCAACGACCTGATCTCTCGGGCGGAAGATCCCGAGAAGATGCTCAACCAGATCCTCATCGACATGCGAGGACAACTGGCGAAAGCGAAACAGCAAGTCGCCACCGCGATCGCCGACGAGAAGCGACTGCGCGATCAGGCCGACGCGGAATATCGACAGGGCCGCGATTGGGAGCAGAAGGCGATGCTCGCGATCAAAGAAAACCGCGACGACCTCGCCAAGCAGGCGCTCATGCGGCAGGGCGAACACATGTCCGCGGGGCAACAGCTCGAGCAGACATGGGAGCAGCACCGCGCAGAAACGGAGAAGCTCAAGAATTCGCTGCGTGATCTGAACGACAAGATCGAAGAGGCGAAGCGAAAGAAGAATCTGCTCGTCGCGCGTCAACGCCGCGCGCAGGCGCAAAAGCGCATTCATGAGACGATGTCGTCGCTCTCCGAGAAGTCGGCGTTCGAGGCATTCGCTCGCATGGAGGAGCGCATCGAAAACAGCGAACGTCAGCTCAAAGCCTCGGTCGAGATCGAGGAAGAGTTCACCGGTGACAGACTCGCGCAGGATTTCAAACAGCTCGAGAAGGGCGCGGCTGCCGGCAGCGTCGACATTCAACTGCTCGCGCTCAAGCAGAAGATGGGCATGCTCCCTGCGGGTTCCGAGAACAAACAACTCGGCGCCGGCCGCGCGGACGAAGAAACTGTTCCAGCCGAGATCGACGAATCGAGCGACAAGAAGAGCCATTGACCTCTGAGGCACCCCGGGCGCGATTCAGATTCGCCCCGATCCTGACCGCGACGGTCCTGACAGTCCTGCTCCTGTGGCTGTTCAAGACCGTCGCTCAGGTTTTTGTATTGCTCATGCTCGGTGTCCTCATCTCGCTGTTCTGGGGTGCCGTTGCGAATTGGATCGAGCGGCGAACGCGGGCGCCGGAGGGACTTGCTCTCGCGATCGCGATCCTCGGTTCGTTCGGCGCGCTTGCATTGCTGGTCTGGATCCTCGCGCCGCCGGTCATCGACCAAACGCGTAAGCTGATCGAGCAGCTGCCCACGTTCGTCACGTCGTGGGAATCAGGCATCGACAAGCTGGCGACCAGGGTCCCCGCACTGCGCAGTCTCATTGGGCAGCCGGGCGAGCACCGCACGCTGACCGCGATCTACGGCCAGCTCAGTGGAATGTTCGGCGAGATCCCGACCAAATTGTTCGAGATCGTGCACGCGGCGATCAATGTGTTCGCCGTGCTGGTCATGGGCATCTATCTCTCCGTCCATCCAGCGCTGTATCGCGAGTGGCTGATCGCGCTCTTTCCACCGATTCATCGGGATCTCGTTCGCGACGTTCTCGCCGATCTGGCCGACTCGCTGCGTGCGTACATCGTCGGCCAACTATTGACGATGACCTTCCTCGGCGCGATCACGGCGCTGGGGCTCTATCTGCTCAACGTGCCGTTCTGGCTTCCGTTCGGCATCTTCACCGGCCTGGTGGCGATCGTGCCGTTCTTCGGTACGCTCTTGTCGACAACGCTTCCAGCGCTCTTTGTGCTCACCGGCACCGGGTACCTGGCGTTCGGACCGTTCGGTCACGCGCTGCTCGTTGTGGGACTCGGCGTGGTTGTGCATTTGATCGAGGGCAACATCGTCTCGCCGCTGGTGATGTCGAAGAAGGTCGATCTTCCGCCAGTGCTCACGATCATGGCGGTGCTCGTGATCGGCCAACTGCTCGGCGGTCTCGGATTGATAATCGCGCTGCCGACGCTCGCCGCGCTGATGGTGGTCGTACGGAGAATCCTCATCACGCGCATCTACGAAGGCCAAGGCTTCCGTCGCACCACACGCGAGCGGCCGCTGGTGCTCCGCGTTCCCGTTCCCGGAGGCGGCGTGACAACGGCGCCCGGACCGCCGATCGATGTCATCACCTACGCCGAACAACTGGGCCGCAGCAAAAGCGCGTGAGGCGGCAGGCGATTTCCGAGTCCTGCGTTTCCGTCGGCCTGAACCGGCTGGAAATTCGACGAATCGAGCTTGACTCCGCCGCTCCTCGGCGCCGTCGGGGGTAGCAGTTGAGGTTCCGGGTGCAAGAGCTGTCGCAATCTTTCGATGATGTGCGTGTCGGCGTGATGCCGCAGCGTCGAGCGCGATGGTGTATCGATCTCCGTGATTGTCGCCCTCGAGCTCTGCGGACTCACCAAGCGATTTACCGCCGGTGCGGGCGGATGCCTCGCATCGGTCGACGTTCTGCGCGGAGTCAGCCTCTCGGTCGCGGCGGGAGAATCCTTCGCGCTCGTCGGCCCTAGTGGAGCGGGGAAGTCGACGCTTCTCTTGTGCGCCGCCGGTCTGCTGAGCCACGACGCCGGGCAAATGCGCTGGTTCGGTGAAGCCGAGCGTGCGGCCGCCGCGCGGCGAGTCGTGTATCATTGCACGCAGGCCGACCTACGTCATCCTCGACCGAGCGATGATCCCGTCCTTCATTTGGTCGACATCCGCTTCGGCGTCGACAGTGGTCGCAACATGGCGAACTGGGTCGGTCATCGCTGCGACGCTGGAGGTGCCGTGATCGTCGCTACGCGGGACGAGGATCTCGCGTATCATCTTGCTTCGCGCGTCGTCGTGTTGCGGAGTGGCCAGCTGTATTCCGATGCGCGGCCACGCTCGCGTGTTGCCGAGCATGCGCGACGCTAGGCATGAACCGCGGTTGCTTGTTTTGTTGACCGCTCATTCGGAGGCGCCTAGCATTCACAAACGATTCCCACAACCGTTAGTCGATGCCGCCCCCGCCTCAGTCCGACTCGTCCGCCGCCCCGCCGCCGTTTCGCCTCTACAACACGCTGACTCGATCGGTAGAACCCTTCGAGCCGGCCGAAGGTGACACCGTACGGTTTTACAGTTGTGGCCCGACAGTCTACAACCCGGCGCATCTGGGGAATTTCCGCACGTTCCTGTTCGCGGATCTGCTGCGGCGAACGCTCCGGCTGCGCGGCTGGAAGGTCCAGCAGGTCATGAATCTGACCGACGTCGACGACAAGATCATCCGCCGGGCGCACGAGCAGGGTAAGACGATTCGCGAAGTGACCGAACCCGTCACGGCCATCTTTCATGAGGACCGCGAATACCTGCGGATCGAGCGCGCCGAAGTATATCCCAAAGCGACGGATTACATCCCGCAGATGATTGCGTTGGTCGCTCGGCTCATCGAGCAAGGCGTGGCGTATCAGGCGGACGACAAGTCGGTGTATTTCGCGATCGACCGCTTTCCGCCATATGGCAAGCTCTCGCGGCTCGACACGCGGGAGGTGCGAGCTGGCGCGCGGGTCGCGCAAGACGATTACTCCAAGGAGAACGCGCAGGACTTCGCGCTGTGGAAGGCCGCGAAGCCGGAGGACGAGGCGGCGGGCGCGGCCTGGGACTCACCCTGGGGACGCGGGCGTCCCGGGTGGCACCTCGAATGCTCGGCCATGGCGATCGATCTGTTGGGTGAGACGTTGGACATTCACTGCGGCGGCGTTGACCTGATCTTCCCTCACCACGAAGACGAGATCGCGCAGTCCGAGGCGGCGACGGGTCATACGTTCTCGCGCTTCTGGTGCCACGGTGCCTTCCTGTTGAACGAGGGCGCGAAGATGGCGAAGCGCGTGGGCAACGTGACGACCGTCCAGGGTTTGCGCGAAGGGCACGTGTCGGCAGCGGCGGTGAGGCATTTCGTCTT
>Ga0070684_100004342_pt1 | contig 10777 bp, 9 predicted proteins | sample KBSC723LmetaG_FD_65653 | JGI IMG/M metagenome (GOLD analysis project Ga0070684, IMG submission 65653) | Corn rhizosphere microbial communities from Kellogg Biological Station, Michigan, USA - KBS C7.2-3L metaG | ecosystem: Host-associated > Plants > Roots > Rhizosphere ...
CTAGCCTTGAGGGGTGCAGGAAGCCGCGAACTTCGCCGACCGGCTCGCGGAGGCGATCAACCGGAAGCAGAGCCAGCTCGTGGTCGGGCTCGATCCCCGACTCGACCTCCTGCCGATGGAGCTGCGAGGCGAGGCCGTGCTCGGCCGGGCCGCGGCCGCATCGTCAATCGCGCGGTTCTGCCGGGGCATCGTGGATGCGGTCGGACCGTACGTCGTCGCTGTCAAGCCGCAGACGGCTTTCTTCGAGGCGCTCGGTGCCGACGGCTTCCGCGCCCTGGAGGAGATCTGCGACTACGCCCGCAGCGTCGGGCTCCTCGTCCTCGTGGACGCGAAACGCGGCGACATCGGCTCGACCTCGCGTGCCTACTCCGAGGCGTTCCTCGAGCCGCGCGACGTCGGCTCGCCGCTTGCGGATGCGATGACCGCGAGCCCGTACCTCGGTCTCGACTCGGTCGAGCCGTTCCTCGCTGCGTGCCGGCGACACGGTGCCGGTGTGTTCTTCCTCGTGCGCACGTCGAATGCCGGCGCGGCCGACGTGCAAGACCTCGCGATGTCCGACGGCAACCCGCTCTGGCACCACGTCGCCCAGCTCGTGCGGGAGTGGGGCGAGCCCCTCGTCGGCGCGTCCGGCATGTCGAGTGTCGGCGCCGTCGTCGGCGCAACGCACCCGCGGGCGGTCTCCGAGGCGCGCCGCCTCCTGCCGCACTCGCCGATGCTGCTTCCCGGCGTCGGCGCGCAGGGAGCGACGCCTGCCGATGTCGCTCGTGCGTTCACGGCCGGACCTGCCAGCGCGCTCGTGACGGCCTCCCGGTCGGTGATATTCGCGTACAGGGAGAGCGAGGCGGACTGGCGCTCGGCGGCCGGCGCGGAGGCACAGCAGCTCGCCGCTCAGGTCTGGGCCGCGGCCGGTTGGTGACCGTTGCGTTCGACTGTCGCAGCGATTGCGGTCGCGAAGGCGACCGCACTTCAGCGGTTCGCGACTGGGATCTGCGTTCGCAGATCCCAGTCCTACGGAGGCGATCCCAGCGCCGCCGCGGGCTGGTAGCCCGCCTCCAGTAGATTGTCGCGCGCTGATGCGCAGGGCACCGATCGCCGTCGTCGCTCTCCTCGCTGCACTCGCGACCACCGTCCCGGCCTCGACCGCCGGCGCTCAGGCGCCGGAGCCGAGAATCGATGCCGCGGCGTGGTACCTCGTCGGCGACGACGGCTCCGTCCTTGCTCGCCGGGACGCCGGGCGCCCGCGCGCCATCGCAAGCATCACGAAGCTCATGACGGCGATCGTCGTGCTCGAGCATGCAAAGCTCGACGACGTCGTGCGTGTGAGCCCCCAGGCAGCCGGTATAGGCGAGTCGACTGTCTACCTGCGTGCCGGGGAGGAGCTGACGGTCGCGGAGCTTCTCCGTGCGACGCTCATTCCGAGCGCGAACGACGCGGCCGAGGCGCTCGCCCTTCATGTCGGGAGCGGATCTGTCGATCGTTTCGTGGAGCTGATGAACGAGAAAGCAGCAGATCTCGGCCTCACCGAGACGCACTTCGAGAATCCGCACGGGCTCGACGAGGCGGGGCACTTCTCGAGCGCGCGGGACACGACGGCGCTCGTGCGCTTCGCACTCGGGATCCCGTTCATCCGCGAGGCGCTGTCGCGCGAGACCCTTTCGCTCCCCGGCGGCAGGACGTTCACGACGACCGACGACCTCCTGGCGAGCTGGGGGCCGCTCGTCGCCGGCAAGACGGGACACACGCAGCGTGCCGGCTGGTCACAGGCGGCCGCGGCGCGGCGTGGTGACACGATCGTCTACGGGTCCGTCCTCGGCAGCGGCTCGCGAACCACGCGAAACGACGCGCTCCGTTCGCTCCTGACGTACGGGCTCGCCCAGTACCGGTCGGTGCGGGTCATCGACCGCTCGCGCGTCTACGCGACCTCGTCGACGCCCTACGGCCGCCCGGACGTCGAGCTCGTCGCCCCGCGCAGCGTCGTGAGCTCGATCCGCGTCGGCCGCTCGCTCATCGAGCGAGTAGTAGCGCCGACCGCGCTCGCGCTTCCCATCGCGAAGGGCGACCACCTCGGCCGCGTCGAGGTGTACGACGGAAACCGGCTCATGGCCTCGTCGAATCTCGTGGCCGCCGAGTCCGTTCCCGACGCCGGTCTGTGGGCCAAGGCGCAGTGGTACGCGGCCGAGACCGTGCGCAACCTGTGGGGGATGGTCACGTGATCGTCACCGTGACGACGAATGCGGCGCTCGACCGGACGCTGACGGTTCCCGTCTTCCAGATCGGGTTCCGGCACCGCTCGAGCGAGGTGCTCGTGCTCGCGGGCGGCAAGGGGATCAACGTCGCGCGGACGCTGAAGATCCTCGAGGTGCCCGTCGTCGCCACCGGACTCGCCGGTGGGCGCACGGGGACGCGGATCATCGAGGAGCTGACGTCCGAGGCGATCCTCAACGACTTCGTGCGCATCGCGCACGAGTCGCGGACGTCCACGGCCGTGGTCGATCCGACGGCGGGAACACACACGGAGATCAACGAGTGGGGGCCCGAGGTCTCGCCGACGGAGCTCGAGATGCTCATGGAGAAGCTCCACTACCTCTCGCGTGGTGCCGACTTCGTCGTCCTCTCGGGCTCGCTTCCGCGGAAGGTGCCGACGACGTTCTACTCCGACGCGGTGCGCGACCTCGCCCGGCGTGACGTGCGCGTCGTCCTCGACAGCGAGGGTGAGCCGCTGCGCCTCGCAGTCGAGGCCGGGCCGTTCCTCGTCTCGCCGAACCAGCGCGAGGCCGAGCAACTCGTAGGACAGGAGCTGGAGGACGACGACGACTTCCTCATGGCACTCGACGCGATCGCCGAGATGGGCGCCCGCAACGTCCTCATCACGCTCGAGAACGGGTGCTTCGCGCTCATGCGCTTCGGCCGCAAGACCCGACGTATCCGCGCCTTCGCGCCGCATATGGAGCCGGTGTCCGGGGTTGGGTCCGGCGACGTCCTTCTGGCGCAGTTCCTCGCCGCGGTCTCCGACGAGCGGACGCCGGAGGACTCCGTCCGCGTCGCTGTCGCCGCGGGCGCTGCATCCGTGCGCGAGGTCGGGGCCGGTCGGTTCGATCCGGCCTTCGCAGCCACGCTCGCGTCCGACATCGAGCTCGCCGACCTGCACCCTGTCCGCTCCTAAGCCCTCCTAGACTTCCTGCGTGCGAGAGCAGCGCAAGGTCGTCACCGTCCTGTTCTGCGACCTCGTGGGCTCGACGGCCCTCGGGGAGTCGACCGATCCGGAGGCGATTCGCGCGCGGATGCGGAGGTACTTCGGCGATCTCCGCGTGATTCTGGAGCGCCACGGCGGCTCCGTCGAGAAGTTCGCCGGAGACGCCGTCATGGCCGTGTTCGGTATCCCGACCTCCCATGAGGACGACGCGCTCAGGGCTGTTCGCGCGGCTGCCGAGATGCGCGACGCGATCGCGGCGCATGGACTGGAAGCACGGATCGGGGTCAACACCGGCGAGGTCGTGGTCGGTGGCGAGGGCGAGACACTCGTCACCGGCGACGCGGTCAACGTCGCCGCCCGACTCGAGCAGGCGGCGGGCTCCGGGGAGATCCTCATCGGTGGCGAGACGCGCCTGCTCGTGCGCGATGCGGTCCAGCTCGAGGTGGTCCAGCCGCTCACGCTCAAGGGGAAGTCGAAGCCCGTCGAGGCGTTCCGACTGACCGAGGTGATCGACGATGCAGCTCCCGTCGCGCGTCATCTCGAGACGCCGCTGGTCGGCCGCGAGCGCGAGCGCCAGCGGCTCTGGCGCGACTACGAGGATGCCGTCGCCGATCGCACCTGTCGACTCTTCACGCTGCTCGGCCCGGCCGGGATCGGCAAGTCCCGCCTCGTCGCCGACTTCCTCGATCGCGTCGGCGACTCGGCCGACGTCCTGCGGGGACGATGTCTCTCCTACGGCGAGGGGATCACGTACTGGCCCCTCGTCGAGACCCTGGTCGCCATCGGCGTCGAGCCGTCCTCGGTGATCGGGTCGTCGCCGCCCGAAACGCAGCTCGCGTTCCGCCGGCTCCTCGAGGCGCGCGCCGCCGAGCGTCCACAGGTCGTGGTCATCGACGACCTGCAGTGGGCCGAACCCGTGTTCGTCGATCTCGTCGAGCACATTGCCGACTACTCGCGCGACGCGCCGATCTTCCTCCTCTGCGTCGCCCGGACGGAGCTCCTGGACATCCGCACCGACTGGGGCGGCGGCAAGTTGAACGCGACCTCGCTCCTCCTCGAGCCGCTCGGTGCCGACGAGTGCGCCGAGCTCATGGAGCAACTCGAGGCGCCGCTCGATCCCGAGCTCCGTGAGCGGATCACCGCCGCGTCGGCGGGCAACCCGCTCTACGTCGAGGAGATGCTCGCGATGGTCCGTGAGCACGGCGGCGACGGCGAGGTCGTGGTCCCGCCGACGATCCATGCGCTCCTGCAGGCGCGGATCGACTCGCTCGAGGGCGACGTCCGCGTCGTCATGGAGCGCGGGTCCGTCGAAGGCGAGGTCTTCCATCGCGGGACCGTCGCCCAGCTTGCGCCGCCGGCGGTGAGAGACGGAGTGGCGAGGCACCTTGCCACGCTGGTCCGCAAGGAGCTCATTCGGTCGACTGCTCCGCAGTTCCCGGAGGACGAGGGCTACCGCTTTCGACACCTCCTCATCCGAGACGCGGCGTACGAGTCGCTCCCGAAGGCCACACGGGCCGAGCTCCACGAGCACTTCGCGGACTGGCTGTCCGGCCACGCTCTCGTCGAGCGCGACGAGATCGTCGGGTACCACCTCGAGCAGGCACACCGCTATCGCCGCGAGCTCGATGCGGACGATCCCGAGCTCGAGCGCCTCTCGACGCGCGCGGCACGGCACCTGGGAAATGCCGGTCGTAGCGCTCTCGATCGCGGTGATTACAACGCGGCGAAATCGCTTCTCCAGCGCAGCCTCGAGATCGCTCCGACCGACGACCCATTCCGGTTGTCGCTTGCACCCGATCTCTTCTTCGTACTGTGGGAGTCAGGCGAGGTCTCGGAAGCCACGTCACTTCTCGTCGAAGCTCGTCGGTCGCCCGATCCCGTGCTGGTTGCCAAAGCCGCCCTCGTCGAGAACATCGCGGACATCCTCACTCACGGACTGCTTGCTCAGGAACAGCGAGACGCCCGACGCGACGACGCGCGGAGGGTGCTCGAGGCGGCCGGCGACGACGATGGTCTCGCTCTCTACTGGTGGACTCAGGCGGGGGAGATGTGGAACAGCTGCCGTGCAGAGGAGACGGCGGCTGCGTGCGAACACGGGCTCGCACACGCGCGCGCTTCGGGCCGGTTCGGTCGCAGCGACGACTTCATGTGGTGGATTCGCTCGGCATACGTGTTCGGGCCGACGCCCGTCGCAGAGGCGCTCACGCGCGCAAACACGCTGAGCGAGGAGGCGGGAGACTCGGTGCTCTTTCGGGCCGGCGCGACGGCGATGCGTGCGCGACTGCTCTCGATGCTCGGTGACATCGAAACCGCTCGCGAGCTCCAAGCCGGCGCCCGGAGGACGTACACCGACGCTGGCATGACCGTGACGGCCGCGAGCGTGTCGATGCACACGGCGTGGATCGAGGAGCGAGCAGGCGATTACGGTGCGTGGGAGTCCTCGCTGCGCGAGAGCTTGGTCGTTCTCGAAGACATCGGAGAGCGCGCCTTCCGTGGAACCCTGTGCGTCGATCTCGCGCACTGTCTCTATCTCCAGGGGCGGTGGAGCGAGGTTCCCGAGCTTCTCGACACCACTCGGAGCACCAGCACGCCCGACGACCTCGTGAACTTCATCTACCTCGACGCCCTCGAGGGCGCCGTGCACGCCGGCGAGGGCAGGCTCACCGAGGCTCAGGCTGCCGGAAGGCGAGCTCTCGATCTCGCCGAGACGACGGACTTCTTCTTCGTGCGAGCGTGGGTGCGAGTCGTACTCGCAGACACGCTGAGCCGGACGGACGGTCGCGCCGAGGCGAGCACTCTGGCCGCAGAGGCACTGGCGATCGTCGATGCGAAAGGCGACCTCGCAGGGGGCGCGCGCATCCGCGAGCATCTCGATCGACTCGGCATCGCGTACGACCGTTGACTGTCACCGGACGCTGCTAACGTCGCGTGATGGAGACCGAGTTTCGGCAGGAGCAGATCGAGCATCTGGTCGCCTTCGAGCGGAAGTTCGGCAAGGAGGGGCTGACGTTCGACGACGTGCTCCTCGTCCCCGCCGAGTCGCGCGTCCTTCCGAACGACGTCTCGACGGTCTCTCGGATCACGCCGAGGATCGCGCTCAACATCCCGCTGATCTCGGCCGCGATGGATACCGTCACCGAGGCGCGGCTCGCGATCGCGCTCGCCCGGGCCGGAGGCCTGGGGATCGTCCACCGAAACCTCTCCATCGCCGACCAGGTCTCCGAGGTGGACAAGGTGAAGCGCTCGGAGTCGGGGATGATCGTCGAGCCCGTCACGCTCGCGCCCGGCAACACGGTTGCGGAGGCGCTCGAGCTGATGGAGCGCTACCGCATCTCCGGCGTTCCCATCACGGACGACGAAGGCGTCCTCGTCGGCATCCTCACGAACCGTGACCTCCGCTTCGAGACCGACACCAGGCAGCCGGTATCCGCGCTCATGACCGCGCGCGATCTCGTGACGGCGCCGGTCGGGACGACGCTCGAGGAGGCGGAAGCGATCCTCCATCGCAACAAGATCGAGAAGCTCCCCGTGGTCGACGCGGACGGTCGGCTCACGGGGCTCATCACCGTCAAGGACATCTCGAAGCGGATCAAATACCCGGAAGCGACGAAGGACGAGCAGGGCCGCCTGCGGGTCGGCGCTGCGGTCGGCGTCGGGCCCGACGCGCTGGAGCGAGCAGCCGCCCTCGTCGACGCCGAGGTCGACGTCCTCGTCGTCGACACCGCACACGGCCACTCGCACGGCGTCCTCGACGTCGTGCGGCAGATCCGCTCGGCGCACGACGTGCAGCTCGTGGCGGGGAACATCTCGAGCGCCGACGGGGCGCTCGCCCTCGCGGACGCCGGAGCCGACGCTGTGAAGGTTGGCCAGGGCCCAGGCTCGATTTGCACGACGCGGATCGTCGCGGGCGTCGGTGTTCCTCAGATCACCGCCGTGTACGACGCCGCGCAGGCGCTGGCCGGCCAGGGGATTCCCGTGATCGCCGACGGCGGCGTGCGCAACTCCGGCGACATCGCGAAGGCGATCGCCGCCGGCGCGGATGTCGTCATGCTCGGCTCGATGCTCGCCGGCACGGACGAGTCGCCGGGCGAGGTCATCGTCGCGCAGGGCGAGCGGTTCAAGGAGTACCGCGGGATGGGCTCACTCGGGGCGATGAAGGCGCGGTCCTTCTCCAAGGACCGCTACTTCCAGGGGGACGTCGAGGACGTCGACAAGCTCGTCCCGGAGGGGATCGAGGGTCGCGTGCCGTACAAGGGGCCGCTCGCGCCGATCGTCCATCAGGTCGTCGGCGGTCTCCGCCAGTCGATGGGCTACTGCGGTGCGGCCACGATCGACGAGATGAAGACGCAGACGCGGTTCACGCGCATCACGCCCGCCGGACTCCAGGAGAGCCATCCGCACGGCGTGACCATCACGAAGGACGCGCCGAACTACAGGCGGTGACCGTGGCCGAGGTCGTCCCGCTCCCGACGCCCGCAGCCCCACCCGAGGAGCGCCCCGTCCTCGTCATCGATCTCGGCGGCCAGTACAGCCAGCTCATCGCGCGCCGCGTCCGCGAGGCACGTGTCTACTCGGAACTCGTCGGTCATCGGCTCTCGGCCGCGGAGGTCGCCGCTCGGAATCCGGCGGCGCTGATCCTCTCGGGCGGCCCCGCGTCGGTCTACGCGGACGGGGCGCCCGACCTCGACACCGCAATCTTCGACCTGGGAATCCCGACGCTGGGCATCTGCTACGGCATGCAGCTCATGGCCCGCGACCTCGGCGGGGAGGTCGAGCGAACCGGCGCCTCCGAGTTCGGCAAGGCGGAGCTCGAGGCCGGCGAGTCGGACCTCTTCCGCGATCTGCCCACGGATCAGACCGTATGGATGAGCCACCGCGACTCCGTGACCGCTGCGCCCGCCGGGGCCGTCGTCACCGCGAGCTCGCCGTCGACGCCGATCGCCGCGTTCGAGGACGCCGCCCGCCGACTGTACGGCGTCCAGTTCCACCCCGAGGTCGCGCACACGCCGTCGGGCCAGGACATCCTGAAGAACTTCCTGTACGAGGTTGCCGGGGCGCCGCCCACCTGGACTCCGGCGGCGGTCATCGAGGAGCAGGTCGCTCGCATCCGCGCGGCCGTGGGATCCGAGCGGGTCCTCTGTGCGCTCTCGGGCGGCGTCGACTCAGCGGTGGCGGCGCTGCTCGTGCACAAGGCAGTCGGCGACCAACTCACGTGCGTCTTCGTCGACCACGGCCTGCTCCGCGAGAACGAGGCCGAGCAGGTCGTGGAGACGTTCGGCGGCCACTTCCACGTACCGCTCGTCCACGTCCAGGCGCAGAAGCGCTTCCTGACACGGCTCGCCGGCATCACCGACCCCGAGGAGAAGCGCAAGATCGTCGGCGAGGAGTTCATCCGGGTGTTCGAGGAGGAGGCACGGAAGCTCGGTGACGTCCGCTTCCTCGTCCAGGGGACGCTCTACTCGGACGTGATCGAGTCGGGCGGGAGCGACGAGGCTGCGCTGATCAAGTCGCACCACAACGTTGGCGGGCTGCCGGCGGACATGCGAATGGAGCTCGTCGAGCCGCTCCGCCTTCTCTTCAAGGACGAGGTGCGGCGCGTCGGCGCGGAGCTCGGCCTTCCCGAGCGGATGGTCTGGCGCCAGCCGTTCCCCGGACCGGGCCTCGCGATCCGGATCATCGGCGACGTCACCGAGGAGCGCCTCGCCGTGCTCCGGCGTGCGGACGCGATCCTCCTCGAGGAGATTCGCCGCGCCGACCTCTACCGCGAGCTCTGGCAGAGCTTCGCTGTGCTTCCCGCGATCCGCTCGGTCGGCGTGCAGGGTGACGAGCGAACGTATGCCTACCCGGTCGTCATCCGTGCGGTCACGTCCGAAGACGCTATGACCGCCGACTGGGCACGCATCCCGTACGACGTGCTCGAGGGGATCTCGAGCCGGATCATCAACGAGATCCCGGGTGTGAACCGCGTGGTGTACGACATCTCCTCGAAGCCTCCCGCGACGATCGAGTGGGAGTAGGGACGCCGGCGCTAGGCTCGCACGCGTTCACGACCGTCAGGAGGCTCATGAGCGATCAGTGGGACGACGAAGGCGGCGCTGCGCCGGGCGGAGGGGGCAACGACGACGACTGGGACGAGGGCGAGGAGCCCCTCGAGACGGAGGTCGAAGGCGGCTTCGACGATCCGGAGGGCGAGTCCGACGACGAGGACTGGAGCGAGGGCGAGGACGGCTAGCCGACCGGGAAGCCCGTCAGTCCTTCGGGCTCCTCCTCCAGGACGTCGACGCGATCCACTCGCGCGCCGCGTGGCCCTGTGCGGCAGACCTCGACGATCCGCCCGACGGCGGCGGACTCGCCTTCGAGGACCGCCTCGACCGTCCCGTCGCGGTTGTTGCGGACCCAACCGGTAACGCCGGCACCGACCGCAGCGCGGCGGACGGTGTCGCGGAAGAAGACGCCTTGCACGAATCCGTGAACGACGACGCGGCGGCGGATCATCGGAGGCGAACGATGCCTTCCGGGTCGATCGTGACGTCGACCCGGTCACCCGGCTCGGGGTGCGCGACCGCCGTGACTGCTGCGTCGAGGCTCCTCCCGTCGTCGAGCGCGACGCGCAGCCGCACCAACGGGCCGGTTCTTACCGCGCGCTCGATCGTCGCGTTGCCGGCCGGTGACGGCCGCACGGTCACCGCCTCCGGACGGATCACCTCGTCGCCCTCGATGTTCGCGAGCCCGAGGAAGCGGGCAACGTCGGCGTCGATCGGATGCGCCCACAGCTCATCCGGCGAGGCGACCTGAACGACGTGGCCCGCGCGCATCACGGCGACGCGGTCGCCGAGCGTGAACGCCTCCGTCTGGTCGTGCGTGACGTACACCGCGGTCAGGGCGAGCTCGTCGAAGAGCCTTCCGAGGTCCTCGAGCAGACGGTCACGGAGCCGTCGGTCGAGCGAGCCGAGCGGCTCGTCGAGAAGCAGGACGCGAGGCTCGGGTGCGAGCGCGCGAGCGAGCGCGACGCGCTGCTGCTCGCCGCCCGAGAGCGATCCCACCGAGCGGCGCTCGAAGCCGGCCAGGCCGACGAGTTCGAGCAGCTCCGTCGTCCGCGACGAGACCCCCTCGTCCGCGTCGCCGCGCATTCGGAGTCCGAACCCCACGTTTGCCGCGACGTCGCGGTGGGGGAACAGCGCGTGGTCCTGGAACACGAGCCCGATTCCGCGCCGATGCGGGGGGGTCGAACCGAGATCCGTGTCGTCGAGTACGACGCGGCCCGAGTCGGCCGCTTGGAGGCCCGCGATGACACGGAGCAGCGTCGTCTTGCCGGAGCCGCTGGGTCCGAGGACGGTGACGACCTCGCCGTCCGCGACTTCGAGCGAGGCGTCCCTCAGTGCAGCGGCACCGTCGAACCGCACGCTTACGTCCTCCGCCCGCAGCATCAGAACCAGCCTCCGCGGCGGAGGCGAACTCGCTCGACGAGGAGGACCGAGACGACGGTCACGGTCATGAGGACGACGGCGAGCGCGTAGGCCGTCGCGAGGTTCAGCTCGCCCGGCCGCCCGAGGAACCGGAAGATCGCGACCGGGAGCGTCGGCC
>Ga0070684_100004346_pt1 | contig 10772 bp, 11 predicted proteins | sample KBSC723LmetaG_FD_65653 | JGI IMG/M metagenome (GOLD analysis project Ga0070684, IMG submission 65653) | Corn rhizosphere microbial communities from Kellogg Biological Station, Michigan, USA - KBS C7.2-3L metaG | ecosystem: Host-associated > Plants > Roots > Rhizosphere ...
CGCCGAAGATCTTCCGTGGCGCGGCGATCGATTCGAATCTCGCGCAGCGCGAGTTGTTCGGTCCGGTGCTGGCCGAATTCGTGGCGGAGGATCTGGATCACGCGATCGCGCTCGCCAACTCCACGCCTTATGGCTTGAGCGCGTCGCTGTACACGCGCGATCTTCGCGCGGCACTCAAGTACATCGATCGCATCGAGGCCGGGATGGTGCGCGTCAACGGCGACACGACCGGCGTCGATCCGCATGCCCCGTTCGGCGGCATGAAGGCGTCGAGCTCCGGGAGCCGCGAACAAGGTCCGGCCGCGCGTGAGTTCTACACCGAGATCAAGACGGTGCAGATCAATGGCTGACGAGGGCGCGCGCCGCACGCCGGGCGTCGCGTCTCCAACGGTGATTCGCGTGATCGACTCGCACACCGAGGGCGAGCCGACGCGTGTCATCATTGATGGCTGGCCGCAGCCCGTCGGCGACACGATGCAAGCGCGCGTGGACGACCTCCGACGCAACTACGATCATTTGCGCCGGGCCGTCGTGTGCGAGCCTCGCGGCCATTCGGCCATCGTGGGAGCGTTGCTCACACCGCCGGTGAGTGCCGGTTCGCTCGCCGGCATCGTGTTCTTCAACAACGGCACGTATCTCGGCATGTGCGGCCATGGGTTGATGGGCGTGGTGCGCACGATGGCGCACTTGGGGCGACTGTCATCGGGCGTCGCGCGCTTCGATACACCGGTCGGCATCGTGGCCGCTGAACTCAACGACGACGGGTCGGTGACGATCGAAAACATCCCGGCGCGCTGTCACGCGTTCGACGTCGCCGTCGACGTGCCCGGGATGGGGAAGGTGATCGGCGACGTCGCGTATGGCGGCAACTGGTTCTTCATCACGCACCTCGATGCGGCATTAGAGATGTCGAATGTCGGCGAGCTGACGCGCGTGACGCAGGCGATTCAGGATGCGATTGTGGAACGGAGCGTGGCCGGCGGCGTGCCGATCGATCACATCGAAGTGTCCGGCGCCCCGACGCGCGCCGATGCCGAAGCAAAGAACTTCGTCCTCTGCTCCGGCGGCGATTATGATCGATCTCCGTGCGGCACGGGAACCTCGGCGGTGATGGCCGCGCGCCACGCGCGCGGACTGCTTCCCTTCGGGCAGGAATGGCGGCAAGAGAGCATCACGGGAAGCAGGTTCGTCGGATGGCTGACGAACGGCCCGAACGGCGAGCTCGTACCGCACATTCGCGGTCGGGCTTTCATTACGGGCGAAGCGACGCTCTGCTTCGATCAGGCCGATCCGTTTCAGTTCGGCATCGATTCGCGGTGACCACCGTTCGACGCTCGGACGCGATCGTCGTCGGGGCCGGCATTGTGGGAGCGGCATGCGCCGCCGCATTAGCGCGCGATGGTTGGCGCGTCACGATCCTCGAGAAGTCGTTCGCGAGCGCCGGGACGACGTCGGTCGGCATGGGCCACCTGGTCGCGATGGACGACTCACCCGAACAACTCGCGCTCACGGAATACTCGCTGCGACTGTGGCGTGAGTTGGCGCCGGCGCTCGACGCTCGTGCGGAGCTCGACCGGTGTGGAACGCTATGGGTCGCTGAAGATGAATCGCAGCTCAGTGCGTTGCGCACCAAACGCGCAACGTATGCGGCGGCCGGCATCGCCACCGAGGTACTCGGCCAGCGCGAGCTGTCGGAGGCTGAGCCGAACCTGCGGAAGGGTCTCGTCGGCGCGCTTCGCGTCCCGCAGGATTCGGTGCTGTATCCGCCAGGAGCCACGCTCACGCTGCTGGACGTGGCTCGAGCGCACGACGCGGTGCTCCGCGAGAACGTCGAGGTGCGCGAAATCATTCCCAACGGAGTCCAATTAGATGGCGAGACGATTCGCGCCGACGTCGTGGTCATCGCCGCCGGGAGCTGGTCGCCGCGATTGATCTCCGGCTTGCCGATCGTTCCGAGAAAGGGTCACCTCGCGATCACCGACCGCGCGCCCGGGTTCTGTCGTCATCAGATCGTCGAGCTTGGATATTTGACCAGCGCGCACGTGATGACGAGTGAATCAGTGGCGTTCAACGTGCAGCCGCGATCGACGGGCCAAGTCTTGATCGGATCGTCGCGAGAGCTCGTGGGGTGGAACGCCGCGACCAACCGCGACATTCTGCGCCGCATGCTCGAGCGCGCGACGAATTTCATGCCGGGGCTGGCCGATCTTTCGGTGATTCGGTGCTGGACGGGTTTTCGACCGGCGACGCCTGACAAATTGCCGCTGATCGGAGCCTGGGAGCCGATCCCCGGTGCGTGGATCGCGGCGGGACACGAAGGACTCGGGATCACAACGTCACTGGCGACGGCGCAGCTGCTCGCCGACCTGATCGCCGGCCGCGCGACACAGATCGACGCCGCGGCCTTCTCGCCGATGCGCGCGATGGACGCCGTGCACGCGTGAGCGGAACGATCGAGATCGTGCTGAACGGGCGATCGCTCCGTATAGAGTCCGGGACGACGCTCGCCAGTGCCTTGCTGAACGCAGACGTTGGCGCGTTTCGGCGATCGACGTCGGGTGAGGCGCGTGCACCGTTGTGCGGCATGGGTATCTGCTACGAATGCCGCGTGACGGTCGACGGCATCGCTCACGAGCGCGCGTGCATGATCGTCGCGGAGGCGGGCATGCGCATCGAGACGCCGGGCGGCGCGTCGTGAGCGGAGCGAGTGCGGCGCGAGACGTCGTCGTCATCGGCGGCGGGCCGGCGGGAATGACCGCGGCCTCGGCCGCCGCGGAGTCGGGTGCCCGCGTGTTGATGATCGACGAAGGCGCGGGGCCGGGCGGGCAAATCTGGCGGCCGAGCGTGCGTTCGTCGCAGCCACGCCCTGCACGGCGAGCGATCGCGCGACTCGAGACCAGCGGGGCCGAAGTGCTGCGATCGACGTCGGTCGTCGATGCGTGGCGAGCAGGTGATCGGTTCATGGTCGCGAGCGAAACGCGCGGCATTGGCCGCGAAATCGAAACGGCGGCATTGGTGCTTGCCACCGGCGCGCGTGAACGATTCCTTCCGTTTCCCGGTTGGACATTGCCGAATGTGTTCGGCGTGGGCGGAGCGCAGGCATTGCTCAAGAGCGGCACATCGTTTCGCGGAAGGCGCGTCGTGATCGCCGGCTCTGGGCCTTTGCTGCTGCCTGTCGCGGCGAGCTTGGCGCGCGCGGGTGCGAAGATTCTAATAGTGGCCGAGCAGGCGCCGTCTGCGAGCGTGATGCGGTTCGCGGCGGGGTTGGTCCGGCGCCCACTTACCATTGCGCAGGCCGTCAGCTTGCGGGCCAGCTTTCTGACCACACCGTACGCGATGGGAACATGGATTGTCGCGGCGCACGGTGACACGACGCTCCGCAGCGTCACGCTGACTGACGGACGCTCGACACGCACGTTCGTATGTGACGTGCTCTGTGCGGCGTTTGGCCTCGTTCCGAACACGGAGCTTGCGCGTTTGATGGGATGCGCCGTGGAACGTGGAGCGGTGGTCGTCGATGAAAAACAATCGACGAGCGTTCCGGGTGTGTATTGTTGTGGCGAACCAACTGGGATCGGCGGGGTCGATCTCGCCGTCGTCGAAGGCGAAATCGCCGGCCTCGCGGCGATCGGTCGGCCGGCCCCGAGTGCTCTTTTATCGCGCCGCGCGAATCATCGGCGCGCCGCGGCACATCTCGATCGGACCTTCGCGCTCCCGCCGGAGTTGTTTGCCTTGGCCGACGACGATACGATGGTCTGTCGCTGCGAAGACGTGCGATGGGGCGCCCTCGACCGGCGGTGGACCAGCCGGCAAGCGAAATTGTACACGAGAATCGGCATGGGGCCGTGTCAGGGACGGATCTGCGGCGCGGCGTTAGAATGTTTGATGAATTGGCCGGCCGATTCCGTTCGAGTACCGGCGCAGCCCGCCCGCTGTCGAACATTGGTTGGCCGACCATCGGCCAATCCACTCCCAATGAACCTGAGCGAACCAGGAGTCCGTTGACATGCAGCAGCGCGATTGGCAGGGCGTCTTTCCGGCGATCACCACGCCATTTCTCGATTCGCTCGCGGTCGATCACGCTCGGCTCGTGCACCATGTCGGGTGGCTCGTCGAGCGAGGGTGTCGCGGCATCGTTGCATTGGGGTCACTGGGCGAAGCCGCGACGCTGACCTTCGACGAGAAGATCAGCATTCTCGAAAGCTGCAAACGCGCCGTCGGCAATCGCGCGCCGGTCATTGCCGGGATCGCCGGGCTGAGCACCGCGGAGTGCGTCGCTCTCGCGCAGCGTGCCGAACGTGTCGGTTGCGACGGCCTGATGGTGTTGCCGCCCTACGTGTATCGGGGCGATTGGCGCGAAAGCAAGGCGCACTTCGAAGCTGTCATTCGCGCGACGTCGCTCTCTTGCATGTTGTACAACAACCCCATCGCCTACGGCACTGACGTGTCGGCGACACAGATGCGCGAGCTGGCGGATCGCGACAACCTGCACGCCGTGAAGGAATCGAGTGGAGATGTTCGTCGCGTGACGGCGATCCGTGAGGAGCTTGGCAATCGCTTGGCGATTTTCTCCGGGATGGATGACATGATTCTCGAGTCGATCCCGATGGGGGCGAGCGGTTGGGTTGCCGGTCTGGTGAACGCATTACCGGACGAGTCGGTCCAGCTCTTCGAGGCCGGACGCGACATGCGGTGGGCCGAGGCGCGCGCATTGTACGACTGGTTCCTGCCGCTGCTGCGGCTCGACACGGTGCCCAAGTTCGTGCAGTTGATCAAGCTCGTTCAAACGGAAGTCGGGCAGGGCAATGCGGCCGTCCGACCGCCGCGTCTCGAGCTCGACGGAAGCGAGCTGGCGGACGTGCGCGGATTGATTCGCGAGCGTCTCGCCTGTCGTCCGGCCACGGTCGTGCGCGCCGCGCATCGCACACCGGCACCGGTGTGGTGAAAGCGGCGAGCTCGTACGAGCGCATCTACGCGATCGTGCGGAAGATTCCACGCGGACGGGTGACGACGTACGGAACAGTCGCGCGACTCGCTGGGCTTGGCGGACAGGCGCGGCTGGTTGGCTACGCATTGAGTGCGCTGCCCACCGGTACGGCACTGCCGTGGCATCGCGTGATCAATGCACAGGGGCGGTTGAGTCTCGACCGCGCGGCGTCGAGCGCGGGCGTGACACAGCTCATGCGACTCGCGCGCGAAGGCGTTCGCGCGGATGCCGCGGGGCGCATCGCGCTCGCGACGTATGGATGGCGCGTCGATGCGACTGGTCCCGGCCGCCGCATCCCGAGGACGGGCGAGCGTCCACTCTCACGGACGAAACGAAGCCGCTGAATTCGGCCGCTGGGTGGCTAAGCCGAGTTGTGGCAATGACTTTGAGGGCAGGGGTCCGGATGGACCCGCCTGGTCTCGTCCATGCTTTTGTTGGGCGGTGAGTCGAACAACCTTCACACTCACCAGCCAACGATATGCGAAGCCTTCATCGTTCTCTCATTGCCGGCGCGACGATCGCGACGAGTCTTGCGGTCGCGATGCCCGCCGCCGCGCAAGCGCCCGCGTCGGGTACCGTGCTGCACGTTTCGCCCTACGTCGGATACATGGTGTTCGGCGACTACCTCAAGGGCCCGCTCGGAACGACACTGAGCAATGCGCCGGGCGTGTTGTACGGCACGCAAGTTGGATTGTCGTTGTCGCCGAACCTGTCGCTGATTGGTAACGTCGGCTACTCGTCGTCCGACATCAAAGTCGGCATTCCGTTTCTCGGCGGGATCTCGGTCGGGAACAGCTCGATGCTGATCTATGACGCGGGGCTCGAGTACAACTTCGGTTCGTCGAAGGCGGGCGCCATGCCGTTCAGCCCATTCGTGCAAGCGGGTGCGGGCGCGATGCGGTACAACATCAACGAATCGGTTCTCAACACGCAGGCCACGAATTTCGCGGGGAACGTCGGCGTGGGAGCGGATCTCGCGCTCGGTCGCGGGTTGGCGCTTCGGGTTCTCGCGAAGGATTACATCGGCAAGTTCAATTTCCAGGACGCGACCGGACTCGGCATCACCGGCGAAACGGCGCACAACCTGGCGTTCAGCGCGGGACTGCGGCTGGACTTCTAGAGCACATCGGGGCAGTGCGAGCGGGGAACGGGGCGGGGTGGAGGAGAGACGACACGGGAGCATCGACGATGATGCTCCCGTGTCGCATTTCTCCGTCGCGCGGTTGTAGTTTTCGCGTCACATCAATCGCACGATCGATATCGCCGAGTCGCACATACCGATGGCCACCAAGAAAACACACACGAAGCCCAAGTCGCGTCGTTCGTCGCCGGTCCGCAGTGGTACCAACTCCAAATCGGCGCCTGCACGCAAGCGCGCGCGGCGGTCGCCCGCCGGTGAGCCCGGTCCGGTCAACGAGTGGATGGAGCTTCGGCGATCGTCCATTCATGGTCTCGGCGCCTTTTCGCTGACCACCATTCCGAAGGGCACGCGCGTGATCGAGTACACGGGTGAGAAGATCAGCAACGCGGAAGCCGATCGCCGCTACGATGACGAGACGATGCCGGAGCACCATACGTTCTTGTTCATCTTGAACGATCGCGCGTGCGTCGACGCCGCGTTCGAAGGCAACGAAGCGAGATTCATCAACCACTCGTGCGCGCCGAACTGCGAAGCGGTGATTGAGCGCGGCCACATCTGGATCGAGGCCCTCAAGACCATTCCGCCCGGAACCGAGCTGGCGTACGATTACGCCTACGAAGACGATCCCAAATACACGGAGAAGGATCTGCTCTTCTACGAGTGTCGTTGCGGGGCGCCGAATTGTCGTGGCACCATTGTGAACACGCGCAAGAAACTGAAACGGTGACCGCAATTCGGGCGTTGTTGGCGGGCGTCGTCGATTACGCCGGATTGTTTCCTCCCGCCGGTTTGGGAATGGCCGGCGCCGTCCGCAACTATGCGTCCTATCGCGCGCGTGACGAAGCGTGGATGCTCGGCCGATTCGTCACGCCGGCCGCTCGCCTCGACGAGTTCGCGAGTGATCTGATCGCCCTCGGCGAGCAGGCTGGCTCCGAATGGAGGTTGAGCGCGCTGCTCGGCGCGGATGTGGCGGGAGATGTCGAACGGGTGCGCGAGTTCAATCGCGAGTTCGGCGGACGCGCCTGTGTCGATTCAGTCGAGGGTAGGCTCGGATCACCGGCGGCCATTCGCGCCGCGGCGACGGCGGTGGGGAAGGAGCTCGCCCTGTTTGCTGAATTTCCCGTCGACGCCGATCTCGAGCTGCTCGCCCGCGCCGCGCACGATGCCGGCATCAATGCCAAGGTCCGGACCGGCGGCGTGACGCCCGAGGCCATCCCGTCGCCCGACTCGATTGCGCGATTCATTCGCGCGTGCATCGGCGCGAAGGTTCCGTTCAAGGCGACGGCGGGTTTGCATCACGCCGTGCGCGGCGAATATCGGTTGACGTACGACGCGGCCTCGCCAGTTGGCGTGATGTTCGGCTTTCTCAACGTCCTCGTGGCGGCGGGTCTCCTCTGCGACGGCGCCACTGACGCGGATGCCGCGCGCGTCCTCGACGAGCGGGAACCGAGTGCGTTCGCGGTGACGACGAATGCGATCCGCTGGCGGGACGTCGCTCTCGAGGAGGAGCGTGTGCGCGCGTTTCGCGACGAGGTGCTCGTGTCATTCGGCTCGTGTTCATTCACCGAGCCGGTCGATGAGCTTCGCCTCCTGGGGATGTTCCCGTGACGCTCGACGCGACCAACGACCCCGATCTGCGATCGTGGGTGGAGACCGCGAACTCGTCTTCCACTGACTTTCCGATTCAGAATCTCCCATTTGGAGTATTCAAACGCGCGGCCACGAGCGAGGCGCATCGCGTGGGCGTGGCGATCGGCGATCAGATCGTCGATGTGACGGCGTGCGACGCGGCGGGCTTGTTGCGCGACGGCGTGACCGCGGCCGCTCGCTGCTGTCGTGACTCGGATCTCAACGCGCTCCTCGCGCTCGGTCGGGAAGCGGCCGGCGCGTTGCGCCGTGAGATAAGCGCCTTGCTTCGCGTTGGCGCCGAACCGTTCGCGCGCGATTCGGCAATCGCTTCGAAGATTCTCGTTCCCATCCGTGAGGCGGAGTTGTCGCTCCCGGCGCGCATCGGTGATTACTCCGATTTCTACGCGTCGATCGACCACGCAACGAACGTCGGCAGCATGTTTCGTCCGGACAATCCGCTGTTGCCGAACTACAAGTGGATTCCGATCGGCTATCACGGCCGAGCGTCGTCGATCGTCGTCAGCGGAACTGCCGTACGTCGCCCGGTCGGTCAAACGCGAGACGCCGCGGACGGACCGCCATCGTTTGGACCAACGCGCCGGCTCGACTATGAGTTGGAGATCGGCGCGTTGCTTGCCACGGGGAACCCGCTTGGCGATTCGATTCGCCTCGACGACGCGGAGCGCCATGTGTTCGGCCTCTGTCTCGTGAACGATTGGTCGGCGCGTGACATCCAAGCGTGGGAGTACCAGCCGCTGGGTCCGTTCCTGGCGAAGAGCTTCGCGACGACGATGTCCCCGTGGGTGGTCACGCTCGACGCGCTGGAACCGTTTCGCGCGCGCGCATACCCCAGGCCCGCCGAAGATCCCGCTCCGCTGCCGTACTTGTTCTCGCAGACGAACACGAACGCCGGCGGATTCGACATCACGCTCGAGGTGTTCCTGACGAGCGCGCGTATGCGCGATGAGCGAGTGGAACCGTGGCGAGTGAGCGTCGGGAATTTCGTCGACATGTATTGGACGGTCGCCCAGCTCGTGACTCACCACGCGAGCAACGGCTGCAACCTTCGCGCGGGCGACTTGATTGCCAGCGGAACCGTGTCTGGTCCGGCGAAAGAGTCGCGCGGCTGCCTGCTCGAGCGAACGTGGCGCGGAACGGAGCCACTCGAGCTGCCCACGGGAGAACTCCGCAAGTTCCTCGATGACGGCGACGAGATCATTCTGCGCGGCTTCTGCGAGCGGAGCGGACATCCCCGCATTGGGTTCGGAGAGTGTCGCGGACGCGTGGCGCCGGCGCTCTCGGCGTGAGGGCCACGCGGTCGCTTCGGTTTGCTGGCGCTGCTGTGGTGCTCGCCGCGGGATGCTCGCGGCACTTCGATGTACCGACGCCGAATCTCGACGCGTCGTCCGGATCAGCGCTGCCGCCCGCCGAGCAGGCGACGATCGTCATGCCCGTCTCGATCGCGATGTCGAAACTCCTGGCGCAACTCGATTCGGTGTTTCCGCCGAGTGACAGCCTCGATCGCACCAAGTGCAGTGCGCTGGGTGGTCTCGTGTGCCATCAGTACGTCTATCGCCGCGACACGTTGGACCTTCGCATGATCAATGATCGTGTGACGTTGTTCACGCGATTGCATTTTCGCGGACGCGTGGCGCTTCCCGGCGTTGGAGGCATTGCCAGCTGCGGGTACGAGCCCGAAGCCATGCGACGCGCCGAGCTACGCTTCGCGACGAATCTTTACTGGCGCAACGATTGGCGACTGGCGTCGCGCGCGACGGTGCTCACGCCCGACATTCTCGATCCGTGCCAGGTGACGCTCCTGCGCGTCGACGCCACGCCGACGATGAAGCGTTTGATCGAAGGTCAGCTGTCACACTTCCGTCAACAGTTCGATTCGATCGTGCCCGCCGTCGCCGATCTCAAGCCCGCGGCCGACTCGATGTGGCGAACGATGCTGCGTCCGCTGGCCATCGATTCGGCGTCGACCGTGTGGTTCACCATGTCGCCGGACGGCGCGAGCCTCGCGCCGCTCGCCGGCGCCAACAATGCCGTGAACACGGCGATCGTCATCACGGCCCATCCGCGCATCGTCGTGGGACCGAAGCCGGCGACGCAAACGCGCGCGCTCCCCGCGTTGACGCTCGCCGGACCGGTGAGCGGGATTCATCTGCCGCTCGAGATCGAAGTGCCGTTCGACGATCTGAGCCGTCGCGCAACCGCGCTGCTCTCGGGCGAAGTCGCGGGCAAAGGAATCCGCGTCGGCAACATCGAAGTGTGGGGCGTGGGCGACACCGCAGTGGTGAAAGTCGGTGTCGAGGGACGCGTTTCGGGTTCGCTCTTTCTCCTCGGCCGGGTGGGATACGATGGCGCGACGCGATCAGTGGTGATTGGCGACCTGCGGTACACGCTGGCCAGCAGCAGCAAGATGTCGAGCATCAAGGCGACGCTCGGCGCGATTCGCATTCGTCACGCCCTCGAGGATGCCACGGGACACGGGCGACTCGCGATCGGCGACCAGCTCGATCGTCTCAAGGCGCAGCTGGGCACACAGCTCAATCGTGAGTTGGCGCCCGGGCTCGCGCTCTCCGGCGGAATCACCGACGTGCGCATCGACCGCTTGTACACGACGCCGCGGGCGTTTGTCCTCCGTGTGATTCTCGACGGCGAGGCGCGACTCGACGCGCGGTAGCGACGCTAGAGCGCGGGCCGTACGAGCAACACCTGGCCGACGCGAATCTTGTTGCCCGACAGCCTGTTCCAACTTTGCAGCTTCTCGGGCGTCGTATTCCAGATCGTCGCAATGCTGCCGAGTGCGTCGCCGCGGCGCACGGTGTAGAACTTGGCTTTGCGACGCGCGGCCTCCGCGTCGCGACGCTGTTGCTCGGCCTTGGCCAGTAGGGCGCGCTGCTGCGCGCTCTGCGCGACCGCACGATCGTGACGCACCTCCATCCCGACGATGATCAGGTTGGCCGTTGGCCACGCGGCCGACGGGACCCCGAGCTTGAGTCGTTCGTT
>Ga0070684_100004352_pt1 | contig 10762 bp, 10 predicted proteins | sample KBSC723LmetaG_FD_65653 | JGI IMG/M metagenome (GOLD analysis project Ga0070684, IMG submission 65653) | Corn rhizosphere microbial communities from Kellogg Biological Station, Michigan, USA - KBS C7.2-3L metaG | ecosystem: Host-associated > Plants > Roots > Rhizosphere ...
CCGGACTACCTGGTGGCCGCGTGCGCGGGCGACCCCAACGGCTCCTGCACCACCATCCACTACAAGTCGGCCACCCGCGCGCACATCGAGTCGCTCGGGTACGACATCGTGGCGAACTTCGGCGACCAGTTGAGCGACCTTGCAGGCGGGCACGCCGACCGTACCTTCAAGCTGCCCAACCCGAACTACTTCCTGCCGTAGGCACGTTCGCGCGTCGACGTCCCGCCCCGCTGCCGAAGGGGGCGGGACGTCGGCATGTCGGCTTGACGACAACCGGCGTCCGGCGGGCTTCTTCCGCCAAGTTGTCTATGTAGATAGAGTTAGCGGGTGACTCGGACCCGACGTGGTGCCTCATGAGCCGGCGCGACGGCGCCGACCGGCTCCTGGCCGGGGTGGTGCGCCTGCTGCCGTCCGGGCGTCGCGAGTGGGGCGTGGCCATGCGCGCCGAGCTGGCCGGGATCGGACCGCGCCGAGCCCGATGGCGGTTCGCCGCCGGCTGCCTGCGGGTGGTGGCGACCCGGCCGCACGTGCTGAACCGGGTCGGGTACCCGCTGCTCGCGACCGCGGCGCTGGCCTCGGTGCTGTGGTGGACCGACCGGATCGGGTACGCGCCACTGCGCTGGGGCGTCGTCGGCCTGATCCTGCTGCTCGTGGCGGTGTCCTGGCTCGGCCGCCGGCGCGGCCCGGTCGGCCCCGTCGCGCCGGACCCGGTGTCCCGGGCGGTACGGGCCGGCGGCTACCTGCTGGTCGGCACCCTGGCATGGGCGGTGGTCGCATCCCTCGACGGCATCGGCCACGACCCGGGTGAACAGGCCAGCGTGGGCCTACCCGTCTTCGCCGTGGTGCTGACCGGCTACCTGCTCGCGTACCTCACGGTCACCTCCCGGCGCGGCGCCGCCACCGCGCCGGCCCTGACCGCCGGAGCGGTCGCCGGCACCACCGGCGCGGCACTGTGGACCGTCGCCGCCCTGGCGGCACCACCCGTACCCGCGAACATCGGCCTGGCGCTGGTGCTCGTCACGTTCGCCATGACGGGCGCGGCGCTGGCCCGCCGTGAGCACGTCAGGCAGGCCCTGCTCGCCGCGCTGTGCGCCGGTACGAGCGCGGCGCTGCTGATCGTCCTCGTCGTCGGTGTGCTCTCCACGTTCGGCGCGCCGCGGCTGATTCCCGACCTGGCCCCCGCCGCGCTGAGCGCCGCCGACGACCTGGCACAGAGTCGCGTCGAGCTCCAGGACCCGTACGTGGCCCTGCTGTTCCTCGGCTGGCTGATCGCTCTCGTACAGACAGTCGCGTCGCTGGCCATTCCACGACCCGCACGCGACGGGGCCGGCGTGTCCGTCAACCTCGCGCGCTGAACGGGGCCGCCGGCGGATACTGGCCGTCGTGACAGCGCGGATCGGCAGTACGGACAACGGAAGCACCGTCACCGTGGCCCCAGGCGAAACGGTGGAGATCGCGCTGCCCGAGAAGGCGGGCACCGGATACCGCTGGGCGCTGGCCGACCTGCCCGCGGACATGACACTGGTCGAGGAGCGCCGTGAACCCGGCGACCCACCGGTACCGGGTGCGGGCGGCCACCACGTGTTCCGGGTACGGGTGGGCGCGTCCGGTACCGTCGGCGCGCGGTTGAGCCGGGCGTGGGAGTCGGGCGACGCGGCGCGGGAGTTCTCGGTGCGGGTGGCCGTCTCCGAGCCCTAGGTGAGGCCGGTCGCCAGATCGGCGAAGGCACCCGGCCCCGGCGCGGGCCACGATACGTTGAGCGAGCAGGAAGGTAACGCACCGTAGGCGAGGGGAGACCGCCGATGACCGCCCAGACGCCGAACCCCAGGAAAATCAAGCGGTACGGGTGGATCCCCGACCTGCCCGACCAGCGTGACCACCTCTACGCCGCGCCACCCGAGGTGGTGACGGCGCTGCCCGCCAAAGTCGACATGCGGGACAAGTGTCCGGACGTGTACGACCAGGGGCAACTGGGCAGTTGCACGGCGAACGCCATCGCCGGCGGGGTCGAGTTCGACCTACTCAAGCAGGGGTCGGAGGACTTCATGCCGTCCCGCTTGTTCATCTACTTCAACGAGCGGGTCATCGAGGGAACGGTGGACTCCGACAGCGGGGCGCAGATCCGCGACGGCATGAAGACCGTCGCGAATCAGGGCGTGTGCCCCGAGGACGAGTGGAAATACGACATCGGCGAGTTCACGGTGAAGCCACCGGACAACTGCTACAAGGACGCGCTGGACAACAAGGTGGTCAGCTACCAGCGGGTGCCCCAGACACTCACGTCGCTGAAGGGTTGCCTGGCACACGGGAACCCGGTGGTGTTCGGGTTCCAGGTGTACGAGACGTTCGAGAGCAAGCAGGTCGCCTCGACGGGAGACGTGCCGCTGCCGGGGACCGGCGAACAGTTGCTCGGCGGGCACGCCGTGATGGCCGTCGGGTACGACGACTCCAGGTCCCGGTTCCTCGTACGCAACTCGTGGGGATCGAAGTGGGGGAAGGACGGGTACTTCACCATGCCGTATCCGTACCTCACCGAAAGCAACCTCTCCAGCGACTTCTGGACGGTGCTTCAGGTCGCCTGAGACCGCGCACCGGTCCTCTGGCACCCGGGACACCAGTAGGCGTTCCTGTTCGAGATGGTGGCCGTGCGGACCGGCGTCCCGCAGACCAGGCACGGCTGGCCGGTGCGTCGGTAGACGTACACCTCGCCGCCGTGCCGGTCCACACGCGGCGCGCGGCCCATCGCCTCCGGCGTGTGTACATTGTGGACGGTGTCGATCCGGCCCTCCGCCACGCCGGCCCGCATGAGCGTGCGCAGGTCGGCCCACAGCTCGGCCCACTGCTTCGGTCGTAGCCTGCGGCCCGGGGTGGTCGGTCGCAGGCGCGCGCGGAAGAGCGCCTCGGTCGCGTAGATGAGCCCCGCGCCGGCCACGATCGACTGGTCCATGAGCAGGGCGAGGAGCGGGCGGTCGGAGCGCCGGATCGCGTTCCACGCGGCGTCCGGCGACGCGTCCTCGCGCAGCGGGTCGGGCCCGAGCCGGGCCAGCAGGGCGGCCACCTCGGGCGGGTCGAGCAGCTGGCACGCCGCGGGGCCGCGCAGATCGAGCCAGTGCGCGGTGTTCCACAGGCGCAGCCTGATCTCGCCGACCGGTGCCGGCGCGCTCCCCGGCCCGTCGCTGAACTTGCCGTACAGCCCGAGGTGGACGTGGAGTACCACGCCGTCGCCGTAGTCGTGCAGCAGGTGCTTCCCGTACGCCTCGGTGTTCACGAGCACGCGGCCGGACAGGCGGGCCGCTCCGTCGGTGAAGCGGCCCTGCGGACTGGCCGCCGCCACCGTCGTGCCCCCGAAGAGCGCGAGGTGCCGCGCGGCGAGGCGATGAATCGTATGACCTTCGGGCACCGGCGCATGCTACCCGGCGCGGCGGCCGCCGTGCCGGCTTGAGGGCTCGAACTATCATCGGCCGGTGCGCAAGACATTGGTGTTCGTCGCGGTGGTATCCGTGGCGGCCGGGGTGGCGCTGACCGGCTGCTCGTCGCTGCCCCTGATCGGCGGCGGGGGTACCGGCCTGCACCAGGCGCTGGGCAGGATCGCCGCGACTGACGCGACCCGGAAATGGGTGACCTACGACGCCACCGGAAAGCTGACCAGGCTGGTCGGCAAGCAGCCGGGCGGGTCCGGGTTCGGCCTACTGCTGCTCGACGGCACCGACCTGGGCCCGGTGGCCGAGCTTCTGCCCGGCGATACCGGCATCGCCGCCCTGGACGCCGACTATGGTGTCTCCGCCGGACTGCCGCCCGACACCGTGAGCGTCCTGGCGGGCGGGCAGCACTCCGACCGGATCGGCAAGGCGCTGGCCAGTTCCGGGTGGACCCGCGACGGCGACCGGTACATCGGACCCGACGTGACCGCGGTGACCGATGACAGCAAGATGCGGTTAGCGCTGAACCTCGCCCAGGTGCGCACCGGCGGCGCCGACGTCGTCTTCGGCAAGTCCAGGGCGGACCTCGGCGCCGCCGGCCATCCCGGTAGCAGCCTCGCCGACGACCAGCCGACCGCCGCGCTCGCCGACTGTCTCGGTGACGTGGTGGCCGCGCAGTTGAGCGCCGACTTCCATTCGCCGATCGAGAGCAGCCGGCTCACGCCGGCGCAGCGGGCGGCGCTGGCAAAGCAACGCCCCGCCGGGATCCAGCTCGACAAGCTCAGAGAGGTCGCGGTCGGCGTACGCACCCCGAAGTCCACTTCGGACACTCCGCGCGCGGTGGTCTGCGTCGCGTGGGCCGACCAGTCCGCGGCGGACGGCTACGCAGCAGCCCTGCCCGGCGTCCTGTCCGCCGGCACGTCGCTTGCCAGCAACCAGCCGTACGCGCGGCTGCTGCACAACCCGCAGACCAGGAAGGTCGGCGGCGGCGCGCACATCGTGCAGTGGTCGGCGGATGAGGGCGGGGGGCCCGGGCAGGTCATCGGCATGTTGGCGATGCAGGACCTGCCCGGGCTCTTCTGACCCGGGCACACGTCAGGAGGTGGGTCATGCGGGCGATGAGCGACGCGGAAATGCGCGCGTTCCTCGAGTACGGCACCCGTACCGCGAAGATCTCCACAGTCGCCGCCGACGGGCGCCCGCACGTGGTGCCCGTGTGGTTCGTCCTCGACGGTGAGGACCTGGTGGTCACCAGCAACAGTGGCAGCGCCAAGGCCCGACACCTCGCCCGCGATCCGCGCGTCGCGGTGTGCGTCGACGACGAGCGGCCGCCGTACGCCTTCGTGGCTCTGCGCGGTACGGTGACGCTGCACCCGAACCCGCCCGACCTACTCGCGTGGACGACGCGTATCGCCGCCCGGTACCTCACCGGTGTCGACGCGGCCGAGGCGGGCCGCCGGTACGCCGAACTCGACGACCTCATCGTGCGGGTCAGGGTCGAGCACGCCCTGGGATACGCGGACGTCGCCGCCTGACCCGACCAACCGCACGCGGGCGCGCGGCTGCGGCAGGCCGCTGACGCCGAGGCGTCCGGCGTCCCACACGCGCCCCGAGTCGGGGTACCGTTCGAGCGCCTCCGGTGGCAGGCGCTTGCGGCCGGTGGTGACGACCAGGCGGTCACGTCCGGGTCCGGCGAAGCAGCAACTGGTCGGGTTCGGCGCCGGAAGCTGAAGCCGTTCGATCTCGCGTCCGGCCGGATCGAAGCACGATACGCGGAAGCCGCCGGGGAACGCGCTCCACACGTTGCCCTGGTTGTCGACGGCGAGCCCGTCAGGCTTCCCGCCGTCGGCCCCGGTGGCGAACAGGCGGGGGTGCGAGATCAGACCGGTGTCGAGGTCGTGGTCCCAGGCCGTGATGTGGCCGGGCCCGGTGTCGGTCGTGTACATCGTCGCGGCGTCCGGGCTCCAACCGATCCCGTTGGCGATGGTGATCCCGTCGAGCACGCGGTGCACCGTACCGTCGAGGTCGACGCGCCAGAAGCTGCCCGCTCCCGGTGTCCAGTCGTAGGCCATGCTGCCGACCCACAGCCGGCCGGCGGGATCGGTGACGACCTCGTTGAGGCGCACCGGGCAGCGCGGCGACCAGGGTTCCACGACGCGGCGGGGCGCCGTGCGCGCCCCGACCGCCCACTCGGCCAACGCTCCCGCGACGGCGACGACCCAACGGTCCACTGTGGACGCATCGAGCAGGATCGCTCCCGCGAGCGGGGCCGCCACGTTACGGCTCCGGGCGGTCCAGCCGTCCGCGCAGAGGTGCGCTTCGTGCAGCGTGCCGCCGTCGATGTCGACCCAGTGCAGCCGACCGGTGTCGCCGTCCCACCGCGGGCATTCCCCCAGAACGGAGGTCGGCCCGAACCAACTCACCCGGCTCGCCTCACCTCTGCGACGCCGGTGATCGGAAGCTGGATGATGGTGTGGGAGCAGGCGGGCAGGGTGACGACGGGTGACGCCGCCAGGTCGCTCTCGCGGGTCACCGGCGCCACCGCGTCGGGTTCCGCGAGGGTGTTGGCGGACAGCGGCGAGTCACCGGACAGGGTGATGACCCGGGCGGGGCCGGTCGACCGGGCGCCCGGCGTCGCCAGTTCGACGGTCAGGTCCTGCTCCCGGTCCCGGTTGACCATGGAGATCCATACGGTGTGGCCGGAATCGTCGCGGGTGGCGCTGACGTCCAGTGCCGGTACGCTCACCGGATCGCCGTTCCAGGCCTGCGCGGAGACCCGCGGGCCGCTGACCACCGCGGGTACGGCGACCGGGCCGCTGTGGTGCCGGTGCATCCACAGTGGCCAGTACACGGTCTCGCGCACCACGGCGTCGTCGGTCACCAGCAACGCGCCGACGACGTTGATGGTCTGGGCGAAGTTCGCCAGGCCCACCGTGTCGCACTGGCGCTGCAGCACGTTGAGGAACGCGGCGACCACGGCGGCGTCGACCATCCGGTACTGGCTGTCGCTCGGACGCCACCGTGGACTCATCTCCTTGCGCGTGATGTCGGCGCAGTTCCACTCGGTGAAGGCGAGCATCGGCCGGTGCGCGGAGCGCCGTTCCCGGGCGACGAGGTCGATCAGCCCGCGCAGCGCCCGGATCGCGTCCTCCTCGGCGTCGGTGACGGCGATGAGCCGGTCGTAGTCCCCGTCCGGTTGGGTGGGGTCGAAGCGCCAGTACGTGTGGACGGTCAGGTAGTCCAGGTCGTCCCACGCCTCGCGCAGCAGCGGCAGGTTCCAGTCGACGGCGAGGTCCGGGCGCCACGCACCGACGGCGAGCACGGCGACCCGCGGGTCGAGCTTGTGCAGGGCACGCGCCCACTCCCGGCAGCGGCGGGCGTTCTCCTCGGCCGTGACGCGGCCGATCTCCCACTCGCCCCAGTCCTCGTTGCCGATCTGCCAGTACCGCACGTCGAACGGCTCCGGGTACCCGTGGCTGCGGCGCAGGTTCGCCCAGTGCGAGTCGGTGCGCGCGTTGGCGTACTCCAGCCACGCCAACGCCTCGCGCATCGTTCCGGTACCGGTGGTCAGGTTGATCTGCGGTTCGGCGCCCACCGCGCGGCAGAACCGTACGAACTCGGCGGTGCCGAAGCCGTTGTCCACGTCGTAGCCGAAGTGCCAGTCCATCGTGCGGCTGCGTTGCTCCGCCGGTCCGACACCGTAGGTCCACTCGTAGCTGGTACCGGTGCAGCCGCCCGGCCAGCGCACCACCGGTGGGGCGAGTTCGCGCACCGCGTCCACGACATTGGCGCGCAGCCCGTTGTCGTCGGCGTCGGGGTGCCCCGGCTGGTACAACGCGCCGTCGGCGACCCAACGCCGCCGGGAGAGGAACTGCCCGTAGATTTCCGGCCGTACCCGTCCGATCACCCGGTCGAGGTCGACCTGTACCCGCGCGTCGCTCACTTCAGCAACTTCTGCGCGTCGGCGAAGAACGCGGCGGTGGCCTGGTCGATGGTCGCCTTGCCGTACCCGACGCTCTGGTTGGCGTTGACCAACGACGTTCCCAGCAGGTTGCTGGCGCCCGGCGGGTACGCCTGCAGCGGGGCGACGTCGGTCGCGACGATCTGCTTGTAGTTGTTGAAGACGATCTTGTCGGTGCCCTGCAGGCTCGACTCGATCGCGTCGCGCATGTTCGCCTGGATCGGTACGCCGCGGGCCATTCCCATCGTCTTGCCGGCGTCCACGTCGTTCGCGAGGAACTTCAGCAGCGCCACCGCGGCATCGACGTTGCGGCTCTTGGCGGAGATCGCGAACCAGCCGGCCGGGATGATGTTGGTGCCCGGCTTGCTGTTGGCGCTGGGGGAGGGCGCCGGGAGCAGGTCCAGCGGCTCCTTGTTGAGGCTCTGCATCGCCGACAGGCCCCGGGAGGTGGCGGTGACGGTGTAGGCGCACTTGCCGAGCGTCAACGGGTCGGTGTCGAAGCCCTTGTTCGCCGCGGTCAGCGCCATCGGTACGCACGACTTGTCCTTGCGCAGCCCGTCCCACACGCCCAGCCACTTCGTGAAGTCGTCCTGGGTGAAGGCGAGCTTGCCGTCGTCGCCGAACAGTGGCTTGTTCAGCCCCCGCATGAAGGACTCCAGCAGGATCGGGGAGCCGCCGAGGTCCGACGAGCCGAACAGCTTGCCGCCGGAGGCCGACGCGACCTGCTGCATGGTGGTGTGGAAGTCGTCGAACGTCCAACTGGCCGGTGGCACCGACAGGTGGTACGTGTCCAGGCGGGCCTTGTCGTAGACGACGGCCGGCTGGGTCGCCGCGCCGACGAGTGCGTAGTAGTAGTGCCCGTCGAGCTTGGAAGTGGTGGCGACGTAGGAGGGAATGTTGCCCAGACCGAGGTCGGCCGCGTGGTCGTCGAGTTGGCGCACCACGCCGCGCCGGGAGTACTCCATCAGGTAGGGCAGGTGGATCTGGAAGATGTCCGGCGCGTTGCCGCCCGCGAGCCGGGTGGCCAGCTTGTCGTAGTAGCCGTTGAGCCCGGAGTACTGCGACTGCACCGTGACTTTCGAGTTCTGCTTCTCGAACAGGCTGATGGCGGCGAGCAGCTTGGTGTTCTGGTCGCCCTCACCCCAGAACGTCATCTGCAGCGTGCTGCTGCCCGAACCGGAGGACCCGCCCCGGCGGCCCGAGCATCCGGCCAGCGCCGCCGCGCCCGCCGCCGCCCCAGCGGCCTTGAGGACGGACCGGCGGCTTAACATGCTGGACGATCCCTGAACCTCGACCATCCGAGGCCTCCTTGGATGTTGTTGCCAGGTAGTGTTAACTTCTGCCCGAAGTTAAATCGCGGAGGTACCTGTGTCAAGACCGACTGAGCAGATCCGGTCCCGCCAGGCGCGCACCGTCGGCCCGGACGCCATGGCAGCGCCGCCCGCGGTGCGCTCCGCGCAGCCGGCCGGCCTGCGCCAGCAGAACCTCTCGGCGATCATGCGCGCGGTCATGGCGCACGGACCGGTCGCGCGGGTCGACCTCGCGGCCATCACCGGGATGGCGACCGGAACCATCACCAAGCTCACCGCCGAGCTCGCCGAGGCCGGCCTGCTGCGGGAGCAGGACACGGTCGCCAACACCCACCCCGGCCGCCCCCGGGTACCGGTGACCATCGACGAGCGCACCCACCGCGTGGTCGGCATCCACATCGGGCTCGTGCGCACCAACCTCGGCCTGGTCGACCTGACCGGACGGCTGGTGGCCCAGCTGACGCTGCCGCACCGCCGCCGCGGCTTCGGGGCCGTCGTCGCTCAGGCCGTCGACGGTGTCCACCAGCTCGTCGAGGGGCACACCGACGCGGTCATCGGCGTGGGCGCGAGCATCGGCGGCTGGGTCGACGCGCAGGGCCGGGTGCGCGAGCACCCCGTGCTCGGCTGGCGCGACGTGCCGCTGCGCGACGCGCTGTACGACGCGCTGTCGCTGCCCACGAGCGTGGACTCGAGCTTCCGCGCGCTGGTACTCGCCGAACGGTGGCTGGGGGCCGCCTCGGGCCTGCGGCATCTGGTGCACCTGTTCGTCGGCAACGTGGTCGGCGCCGGCCTGCTGCTGGACGGCAACGTCTACCGGGGCGCGGCCTCGGCCGCGGGCGCGCTGGACCACCTTCCCGTCGACGGACGGGCCGAGCAGCCCTGCCAGTGCGGGCGGTACGACTGCCTGCACGTGGTCGCCGGCGACCTCGCGGTGCTCAGCGTGGCGCGCGCCGAGGGGCTGGTGCCGGCGCGCGGTACGGTCGACCACCTGATCGCCGCCGCCAGAGGTGGCGACAAGCGCGCACACCAACTGCTCGCCCGGCGCGCGCGCCAGGTCGGTACCGCCGCCGGTACCCTCATCGAGGTGCTCGATCCGCAAATGATCGTCATCGGCGGGGGAGTCGTCGACGCCCCGGAGTATCTGGAGTTCGTGCGCGAGGGCTGCCGCAGGTACCTCGCCGACAAACGGCCCGTCGACGTGGACTCGCTCGTACAGGCCAGTTCGTTCGGTACCCACGACATCTCGGTCTCGTCGGCCGCGGTCCTGCTGGACGAGGTGTACCGGGACCCGGCCGGGTACGTGCCCGCGCTGCGGGATCTGAGATACGGCTGAGGGGTACCTCCATGTCCAACACCGTCACCGGCGCGGCCATCGTCACCGGCGCGGCCGGCGGAATCGGCTCCGCCGTCGTGCACGCCTTCCTGTCCCGCGGGATCCCCGTCGTCGCCGTCGACCGCGAGCCCGGCGAGTCATCGGGCGGTGATTGGGTCACCGGCGACGCCGGTGAGCCCGAGGTGGTCGAGCAGGCGATCGCCGCCGCCGCGGCGTTCGGCGGCCCACGTTTCCTGGTTACCGCCACCTTCACCGACCACCGCGGCGCCCTGCTGGATCTCGCCGCCCCGGACGTCACCGGCGTCATCGACCGGCAGATCCGTCAGGCGTGGCTGTGGAGCACCCGCGTGGTGGCGGCGACACCGGACCCCGCGAGCACGGCGATCGTGCACATTTCCAGCGTGCACGCCGTGGCCGCGATACAGGGGTGTGCGCCGTACGCGATGGCCAAGGCGGCCCTGGAGGCGCTGACCCGCGCGATGGCGGTGGAGTGGGGGCCGCTGGGCGTGCGCTGCAACGCCGTCGCTCCCGGCTTCGTCCCGGTGGCCCGCAACGCGCACCGCTGGGCGGCTGGCGCGACCGACGCCGCGAGCATCGCCGAGCACCTTCCGCTGCGGCGTGCGGTCACCGCGCGCGACGTCGCCGAGTGTGCGTACTTCCTCGCCGGGCCGGGTGCCGGCGGCATCACCGGGGTGAGCATCCCGGTCGACGCCGGGATGCTCGCGGCCCTCCCGCACTG
>Ga0070684_100004355_pt1 | contig 10760 bp, 9 predicted proteins | sample KBSC723LmetaG_FD_65653 | JGI IMG/M metagenome (GOLD analysis project Ga0070684, IMG submission 65653) | Corn rhizosphere microbial communities from Kellogg Biological Station, Michigan, USA - KBS C7.2-3L metaG | ecosystem: Host-associated > Plants > Roots > Rhizosphere ...
TCCAAGAGCCTGCTGTTTTCCTTCATGGGCAGAGCCAGTCATCCAGTTCGAAAGCGATTGCTTGGACTGAGCTATCTCAAAGATAAGGAGGATGTCGTGATGATTGACACCTCGGCCTACAATCATTTTCAGACCGGCTCCAACAAAGAGCGAAGTCCGTGGCAAGATCAGTACTGGCCGGTTGCTCAGCGCTCGAAATATGTCCTTTGTCCACGTGGAGCGGGGACCTCCAGCAGCATTCGGTTGTTCGACATGATGGAGGCTGGTATCGCTCCGGTAATCATATCCGATGTGTGGGTTCCGCCGTTGGGCCCCAATTGGAGCGAGTTTGCCCTTTTAGTCGCCGAAAAGGATATTGGGAACCTTTACGACATCGTCAAGGACCATGATTCTGAGTGGCTAGCGCGGGGAAAGCAAGCACGGAAGGCCTACGAAGACTGGTTTGCGCCGCACACTTATTGGAAATCTTTGATTGATTCCATTCGCAAAATTCAACAGCAACAACTTGTGCCTGAATCCATTTACAGTCGCAGCTTGCCATTCCTGACGCTCGTCGAACAAGGTCGACAGGTTCGAATCCGCAGTATGATTCGGATGAAGGGGATGATCAGGAAAATTTTGAAACGTTAGGAATTGAATTCAGTACGGTTCTACTGAACGAAGAGTTGAATAATCATGACAATTGCCCATTTAACGTCGGAACTGTCCGGTGGCGCCGGCGTGGCTGCGCAGCGGTTGCATGAGGCTTTGCAGCGGCAAAATGTGGAGAGCCGGCTTTATTATGAAACAGGCACGCCGTTCGTTCGAAATTGTGAACCAGTGTTTCAAATCAATTCATTTTTCTGGCGAAACGCCGCTGCGTTAGCGCAAGCCTGGCGCAATCGCCGCAATGCGCCCGGCTGTCTTGTCACCAGCCCCCGCTGGATCCGTCGAACCCGACTGCAAGAGGTTTGCCCGCGGCCCGATGTGGTGAACTTGCATTGGATTTCTCGCTGGATCGATCAGCCCAGCATCTTCGCGTCGTTACCGGTAGACTTCCCAGTGGTGTGCTCTTTGCATGACATGAATCCCTTTACCGGCGGCTGTCATCATGCGGGTGACTGCGAGCGATTCACCATTCATTGCCAGGATTGTCCGCAATTGAAAAGTCCCAGCCCTCGGGACGATGCTTTTCGATTTTTTGAAGTTAAGAAGCGATGTTATGCCGGGAAAAATCTGCACGTTGTGTCGAGCAGTAACTGGATGAGTGCGCAAGCACGCCGTAGCGCACTGCTACGGCATGCCAGATCGTTTCATACAATTCCCCTAGGGTTGGATATTCAGTCATTCAAACCGATCGACAAATCCTGCGCTCGACAGGCGCTGGCAATTGATAGCGACCGTTTCGTGGTTGGTTTTGGCTGCGCAGATCTTTCCAGCGATAACAAGGGTGGCGCGCTGCTGGTAAAGGCCCTGCATGCTTTGGCTGACAAAGCGAACATAATATTGCTGGTTTTTGGTACGGGAACGCTGCCGGACAGTGGCGGAAGGTACCAACTTATTGAACTCGGCAGCATCAACTCGCCACAATTCCAATCACTGTTCTATTCGGCATGTGATGTCTTCGCAGTGCCGAGCCTGATTGAGTCATTTGGATTAACAGCGTTGGAAGCGATGGCTTGCGGGACGCCTGTGGTAGCATTCCGAGCCGGCGGGCTGGTGGATGTAGTAGCGGATGGCGAAACGGGTTTGCTGGAAACGAACGTCGGCAGTGTCGCGGGACTGTACGATCAATTGGATTGGATGCTGCAACATCCAACCGAGCGCCAAGACATGGGCTTGGCCGCGCGGCAACGTTCGACATCATTGTTTAATGATTCATTAATGGCAAAACGTTATTCAGAGTTATATCGCGACATTCTCGTCGGCAAAGATTTTGACCGGAGATATCTATCGAATTCCGCAAGTTCACACGAATAGACTTGTGACACCAGAGGACAAACGCCAGTTAGATTCGTTGAGATGGTAAGATCGAATTGAACTTGGAGATGGTATTATAACACCGGGCCTTGCACGGGAGAATTTGTGGAGACCCGTTGAGGAAGAACCAAACATAGAAGATAAAAGCAATTGGTCGGTCCCAACAACCTTGGCCTTAAGAAAAATGAGTGAGTCATCCTACTTTGAGATTCAACAAGGGGTTCACTCCCCAACAGATCTCCGAAGTCCTCTGAAGAAGGCTGTGCGCCGCTTGATATATCCGAAGCAAAAAGGAACCTATCAGAGTTGTTATTGTTGCTAGAGCCGTTGAGCGGGAAGATTCCGCCTATGCCTTTCCTGATAGCTTCTTGTCAAACTATGATCCTTGTTTCAAGACTTAATGGAAGGCGACCCTCCGTGACCGAGCGGCTTACCAATTGACTTTTAGAAAGTTCGAGTGAAACGGGTATTGGTCAGGCCCACATTTCAAGACTGGTGTGGCAACCGGTTGTTCACTCAAGGCACGAGCTGGCAAGGCCTTTATCGCACAGCGTTTGCTGCTTGGAAAGAAAAGGCGACCGCTTTGAAAATTCAGATAGATACCTGGGATCAGGCACTATTACATACCGCCGATTTATTATGGTTGCTGGATCTTCCGCCGAGCAAAAAAGAATTCGAACGAATTCGCTGCCAGCTTCGACCGGGCACGCCGATAGTCCTCCAAGTGTTCGAAAGCCCGGCTATCGCACCTTTTGGATTGATTCCCGCCAATCGAAAGCAAGTTTCGGCTGTAGTGACCTATGAATTTTTCGATACCTCGCCGACTACATCGAAAAATTATCATTATCATTTGCCGCTGCCCACTCGTTGGCCAGTCAAGAATCCTCCGTTTTCTGAGCGCAAGGGCCTGTTGATGCACTTTTCCAACCGCGTGAGTGGTTTCTGGGCGATTCGGCAGCCGGGAACGGCCGGGTTGCCCTTCTTTGGAAGAATGTTGGCCGGATGGGAATGTCCTGTCTCACTGGTGAGGGAACTCTCACGCGGCGACCTGTATGGTGAACGTCGGGCCATCGCCCGCGAGGCGGAAAGATACATGCCGGAATTTCTGGATCTTATTGGCCCCGGCTGGAATCGAGAACAAATCTCGTGGTGTCCGCTGTACCCCAATCGGCCTTATCGCTGCTGGCGATTAAATGCAAAAGTCTCCAAGCACGAACTGTCCGCCGAGTATCGTTTTGTGCTGGCTTATGAGAACTTTCGTGGACGGCGGGGATATATCAGCGAGAAAATCTTTGATGCATTGCAAGCCGGGTCGGTCCCAGTTTATCTCGGTGAAGAGCGGATTGCAGAGTTTGTGCCGCCAGAAGCGTTCGTTGACGCACGAAACTTCCACACTCGTCGCGAATTGCTTAGGTATTTACAATCTTGCCCGGAACGGGAATGGGCGGCAATGCGTGAGGCAGGTGAAAAATTTCTGAATTCCGCTGCGTTTCGGTTATTTACCGACGACGCTTTTGCAGAGCGGATGACTAATGTTTTGAAAAAGATTTTGATGTGAAAGCTGGCGCGTGGCATTGCGAAAAATGTGTGGAAGGGGAGCTCCGCGACGCCGAGAATTTGCCAAAGGCAACATGGAACGCAGCGAGGGCTCGCGCAACGTACCTCTCCAGAATTGGGATGAACAGAGAGAAACGAAGGATCACAAAGGAGTTTGTCGAATCATATGATCAATCGTCTTCGCTTCCTTTGTTGCCTTCTGTGAAAATTTCTTTGTGTCCAACAGAAGCCGAAGCTCTGCGAGGCTTAGAATCACATCGCTTAGCATGAAAGGACAAGCGCCAATTGGTTTTTGTGACCGACTGCCATGCGGGAGCCAATGCAAACTTTGGGTGATTGCGCTTGTTTGCACCGACGCAGCATTCCTCACATTTCGGAAAGACCGCTGTAGAATCAGCTCACCGAGATCGTGCGCCTGACATTCTCATATACGTGAGGGTTTCCGTGATGATCACGACCAGGGGACGCATCGAGGAGCTGCGGCGGACGTGGCGTGCTTTGCAGGAATTGAATCCCGCACCCCTGGAGGTGCTGGTCACAATGGACGGTTGCACAGAAGAGGTGGTGAAAACGATCAAGGCCGAGTTACCTGGAGCACGCCTGTTTGTGAACAGACCTGCCCTCGGCTCAGTGGCATCGCGTGATCAGATGATGCGCGAGGCACGGGGCGACTTTGTGCTGGCTTTGGATGATGATAGTTATCCGGAGCAACCGAATTGCATCGCTCTTATCGTCCCAAAGTTTGAGCAACATCCCAAGCTTGCAGTGCTTCATTTTCCACTGCGCACTGACGAGTATCCCGATACACTCGCAAAAACTGACTTTGGTCCGGAGCGGTTAACGCGCACGTTTGGCAACGGTGCCGCGGTTCTGCGACGGGCAACGTATCTCCGGCTGCCTGGCTTTGAATCACGGTTCTTTCACGCGTATGAAGAGCCGGACTACGCTCTGCAATGTGTGGCGGCGGGCTATGACGTAATTTTCTCTCCTGAGATCACAATCCGCCACCATTATTCCGGACAGGCACGCGATGAAATCCGCATCCACCATCATCACGCCCGCAACGAATTGTGGAGCACTATCATGCGATGTCCCTTCCCGTTTGCAGTCGGGATAGCTGGCTGGCGTGTTTTCTCGCAGTTTCGTTATGCGTGTAAACGTGGATGGTCCTGGGTGATTCGCGAACCGGTCTGGTGGGGCCAAGCGTTGGCCGGGCTTTTGCTTTGTCTCCGAAAACGCAAGCCTGTCTCGTGGACAGGTTACAAACGTTGGCTCGCATTGCCATAGAATGCATCCCTCTGGCTGTCATGTTGAGCGAAGCGAAACATCGCTGGGGTGTGATCTGTTGAACGGATCACTTGAAAAACTGCTGCTAGAGTTCTCTCCCGCTTTTCCGGGGTCAGAATGAGAGTTTGAGATGGAATGAAATGGCTTTGCTGCCAGCTTGGCGCGCGGGAACACTATTCAATTCCTCGGTCGCTTTTTCGCACCGGGCTACTTGAATGTCTCTTAACTGATGCGTGGATAGCGCCCGGGTCGTTACTCGCGAAAATCTGCGGCATTAACCGAAAGCTTGTCGAAAGATTTCACGACGAGTTGAGCGACGCGCGGGTCAGGGCGTTTACTTCTTCATTAATCCGGTTTGAGACGTTTGCGCGCGCGCGTGGTATCCGAGGATGGGCAAGAATAGTTGCCCGCGACCGCTGGTTTCAACGTAAGGTGATCTCGTTTTTAGATTCTCACCTATCGACTCTCAACGCTCAGCCCATTTTACTAAGCTACAGCTACGCTGCCCTTGAGCCGTTTCGGTATGCAAGAGCTCGTGGATGGAAGACCGTGCTCGTCCAAATCGATCCCGGGCCGGAGGAAGAGAAAATTGTAAGAGAAGAATCGACACGGGTGCCTGAACTGGCGGGTCAATGGCAGCCCGCGCCAGTTGAATATTGGGCTTGGTGGCGGGAAGAGTGCAAGCTCGCCGATCGAATTGTTGTTAACTCGGAATGGTCCCGGGAGGGATTGATTCGTGGAGGAGTTTCCAGGGAGAAGATATCAGTTGTTCCGCTGGCATACGAAGCAGAGGTTGATAGCGGCGGGGTTACAGAGCTGCAGCGCAGGTACCCTGCTCGCTTCACATTTGAGCGGCCTCTCCGCGTCTTATTTCTGGGACTGATTAATCTCCGCAAAGGCGTCGCGAGATTGTTGGGGGCTGCGCGGATTTTGCGGGATGAGCCCGTCGAATTCTGGATGGTTGGACCTGTAGAAATCGCAAACGCCACGGCTATTGGAGACATCGAACGCATGAAATGGTTTGGCTCTGTAACGCGCAACCAAGTAGCTGAATTTTACCGAGACGCCGACGTATTCGTTCTTCCGACGCTCTCGGATGGATTTGCAATTACGCAACTTGAAGCGCAGGCGCATGGGTTGCCGATTATCGCCTCGAAATTTTGTGGCGAAGTCGTCCAAGATGGCGTCAATGGAATCATTCTTGAAGAACCGACTGCCAAATGCATCGCACAAGCCGTTCGCTATTGCATCGCAGATCCCGATCGACTGAGGAACCTTGCTGCGGCGTCGCGTCTGGCCGATGAATTCACAATTCAGGCGCTTGCTCATTATCTGCGCGAACTCGGCGGAAGTCTGTAGCGATTCGCCCTCAACAATAATGTTTTTAGCTTTCGCTTGTTGTGCATTATAATCAGCGACTCAGCTTTTCACGCGATGGTGACGCATCAACTAACGTTCTATCTCGCTGCCGTCATGTTGGTAGTAGTAACCGTGGAGAGCTGTATCAAGCTGCTGAACCGAAATGCTTTTGGCATTACGCTCGTCGTGTACGTAACGGTATTTGCGTGGTATTTTGTCGATCCGTTTCTTAATCCAGAGCAATACGATTATCTGCCTTCCTCCTTGTTGGGCGAAGGTTATGGGCAGGTACTGCTGTTTCTGATCGGATTTCGCGTTTTCACACCCGTGGCAACCGCCTGGCTTCTCCGCCGGCCGAGCAGTGGCATTTTTGATACGCGTCTTACTCCTGAGCAGATTTTGAAAGCCGTCGGGACGCTGTGGTTGATCCTGTTTCTGATCGGCATTTATCGGATGGACGGGGACGTGATGCGCGCAGTATTTCCGGTCGATGGCCGCAATGGGCCGACGATGTGGGGGCGTGGAGCACTGGGTTCGGGGAGTGGGTTTCTAATCTCCTCCGCAGCTTATGTGTTTAATGCCGTAACAGCGTTTCTAGGTGTTCTGATATTTTTCCAGCGCAATAATGTCTGGCGGCTGGCCGCTGGCGCAATGTTTGCCATTACCCTCCCTTATTTCTTTTTGGCCGGAGCGCGTAGCCACTTCCTTGCAGCGGTCCTGCCTTTTATCATCACCTATTTATTTTATGGCCGTCATCCGCTCGTCATAAGACTGGCCATCCTGGGGGTTGCATTCGTCTGCCTGGATCAAGGGTTTAAATTTGTAACCCAGTTTCGCGACACTGGATTCAGGGACGTGCTGGCCAGTGAGAACCCGTATGAACTCATGGATCCAGAAGCACGCACGAGTGGACTCAATATGATTCAGGAGCTTTGCTTTGTAGATGTTTACCTGGGCACTGGCGGCAGTTCTCCAGCCTATGGTGTAAGATATTTGAATGAACTGCTTAACTTTATTCCTCGCGCGATCTGGCCTTCAAAGCCGGTGATTGGAATTGATTACGCAGTGTGGCGCGGCTTCGACAGCTCGGACAATGATCTCGGTGTGAATACGACCATCTCAACTGGAATGATTGGAGGCGGCGTCTTGAACTTTGGCCGGATTCTTGGTCCCGTCGCGGCCGGCATACTTCTGGCGATTTGGACTGGCCTGTTGATTCGGTGGTGGGAACAACGGCAATCGCTGCTGCGCCTGGTCTTATTCATGCTCGGCGCCGGTTTGACGTTCAATCTTGGCCGGGACATCACGCTGCTGGTACTGTGGCCCGCGATATTTGCTTACTGTTTTGTCCGACTTGCTGAGATATGGGCGGCGGGACGGTTTAAGCAATCGCCGAGGATACCATCTCTTAGTTCCGCCGTTGCCGGGCCAACACAGGTGGTAGCTGGTCGGCTGAATTCGTAACGCCGGCATTCTCACGGCGCGCGTCTGGTTGTCGAAATGTATGGCGCTCGCCGAAAAACATGTGGTTCTGCGGGACGCTTCGCGATAGCTTCTTTATAAAGAATGGAGTCCGAAGCTAATCTCGCCGTTGCTTCTTATCACATTGGTCCTCAGCGCCGTGCCTGACATAACACAGGCATGCGCGATTACACGAAATCGGATTTTCCGTTGTTGTTTACGCCGATCGTGTCCAGTACAAACGCATGGATTTGCTCCGGCGCCTTTGTTAGGCTGGGCGGTTGTGATGAAGGACGCGAAAGCGCGGGCGATTGTCACTAGAACTCCAGGACGCGACTAAGCGCCAGCGTGAGCTAAAATGATCTCCGTTGTCATCCTCACGCACAATGAAGAAACAAATATTGGGCGTTGCCTGGATTCCGTATCATGGAGCGACGATATCCTTGTAGTCGATTCATTCAGCGAGGATCGGACTATAGAAATTTCAAAACGCCAAGGGGCACGAGTAATACAACGCGCATTCGAGGATTTTTCGTCTCAGCGGAATTTTGCGAGTGAAGAAGGAAATCTTAAATACGAATGGGTCCTTCATCTCGATGCAGACGAAATCGTTACTCCTGAATTAAGAGCGGACCTGTCGGAAGCGGTGTTTGGCGAGAAAGATGCTTATCGTGTTTCCTCAAAGCTGATTTTTTGTGGCAAATTTCTGCGACATGCCGGGCTTTTCCCGTGGTATCAAGTTCGGTTTGGCCGAAAGCAAGCGTTGCGCTTTAAACAGGTGGGTCATGGTCAGCGGGAAATACTCGAGCCGGAGCGTATTGGCACGTTAAAGTCGTCGCTTTTGCATTTTAACTTTTCGAAAGGACTGCCCGATTGGATCGAGAGACATAACCGTTATTCGACTGCTGAAGCACATCAAAACGTTTACGGCTATGCTGATGACAAGGTTCCGATCCTGGATCTTCTAAGTATAACAACCGACCGCCGCCGCCGAGCCGCCAAAAAAATCTTTAGGCGATTACCCTGTAGAGCAACTATTCGATTCATCTACATGTACTTGTTGCGCGGCGGAATTCTGGACGGCAAGGCCGGCCTTACATATTGTCGACTACTCGCCTGGTACGAATGGCTCATCGTTTTGAAAGAACGTGAAATAAGAGCCCAGGCACGAGGCAAAGGGTAACGTTGGGTCCACTCGGCGAGCAAACGATCGCAAGCGATAGGCAAAACCTGCAATGACAGAGGCGCAGCATACAGAGGCTTATTTATGGCAGCACATCCTTGATCTGTGCGCAACATTGCGCGCGCATCGAGTCGTCGATATTGGGTGCGGGAATGGTGCGCTATGCCGCGAACTTGCCGGCCGCGGGTACGAAGTGGTTGGTTGCGAACCGAGCGCCGACGATCTTCGGTTCGCCCGCGATGGAGCACCAGAGCTGGTGTTTCACAAGCTGGGAGTGGACGATGATCCGTCTGCGGTTGGTAACGAGAGCTTTGATGTGGCTATCGCGACCGAGGTGATCGAGCATCTGACAAGACCTCGCAACCTGCCTAATTTCGCCAAGCAACTGCTTCGCTCCGGAGGCCACTTGATCATCAGTACGCCGTACCATGGTTATCTGAAAAATCTTGTTCTTGCATTCACGAACAAGTGGGACGCGCACCTCAATCCTTTCTGGGACGGCGGTCACATCAAATTCTGGTCGCGCAAGACCATATCTCGATTGTTGAGCGAGAACGGCTTCCGCGTCATTCGGTTCATCGGAGCGGGGCGATTACCGTTTGTCTGGAAGAGCATGATCGTGGTCGCACAGAAAACCTAGGTATCTGACAAAAGCGCCCCCACTTGAGCAATTCCCGCGAAGGAGCAGCTCGCTGCGGTTACATTGAAAACGAAGTTGTTTGCTTGACCTGAACGACGATACAAAACCCTCGCAAAGCCTTTGGAATTGGAGGTAAGGGGATTCGAACCCCTGACCTTCTCATTGCGAACGAGACGCTCTACCAGCTGAGCTATACCCCCGAAATGCTTTTTCGGCTCAGAGATTAGCACGTGAATTCCTGAATTTCATGCGAAGTGTGAATCCAGCCGTTAAAACACGAATCGTGCGAAAGAACGATTGCAGGGGGCGTGTTCGTGCTTAAGGTGCGGCTCTTCAATTCTCGATATGCTCTGCATGATACTCGCTCAGACTCAAACAGGGTCGCCTGGACCTATGCCCGGCGGCGGCATCGGCTCGTTTTTCGTCCCGCTTATTTTCATTTTCATCATCATGTATTTTGTGATGATTCGGCCGCAAAAGAAGCGGCAGGAACAACAACAGAAATTAATCGCAAACCTGAAGACTGGTGATCGCGTCGTGACTAACGCCGGCATTCACGGTCTCATTGCGAACGTGAAAGAGAGCACCGTACTGGTGAAAGTGGCTGATAACGTAAAAATCGAAATGGACAAATCGGCTGTTACCAACGTCCTGAAAGAGGCGTAAAGTAACAGGTTGCCGTTACCAAGCCGGATTTAAACAAGTGAAGCGGATGCGCAAATCAAAGATCAAAGATCAAGGATCGAGAAGCTCATGACCCCGGTGCTCACGTTTTTTATCGGCCTCAGCATACTGGTGCTCTTCGGCTGGTATTTTGCGAGCGAAAGCGAGCGGTTACGCCGCATCCTGGGGACGGTCCTCACGATAGTGGTGACAGCGTTTTGCCTTTGGTCGACCTACCCGCCTTTCGACGAAAAGGGACCGGATGGGACAGTGATTCGCCACGGCAAGATTCATCTTGGTCTCGACCTTCAAGGCGGAACTTCGTTTCTGATTCGACTGGAGCCGCCAGCAAGCGCCGATGGTGGAAAGCGTCCAATCACAAAAGCGATGGTGGATCAGGCCATCGAGGCGATCCGCAAACGTGTCGACCGATTTGGGGTAAGCGAGCCAATCATTACACCACAGGGCAGTGATCGTATCCTGGTGCAAATCCCGGGCCTCGATGCCGCCAACATTCAAGAGGCTCGCGAACAACTTTCGCGTGTAGCCAAACTGGAGTTTCGCCTCGTGTATCCGGACAATGGTCAACGCTTGAAAGGGATTGATGAAGCAAAGGAAGTGATTCCGCCAGAGTACCGGATTGAAACATAC